>Ga0255767_1004036_pt1 | contig 12206 bp, 8 predicted proteins | sample 071ome_24_FD_179967 | JGI IMG/M metagenome (GOLD analysis project Ga0255767, IMG submission 179967) | Coastal salt marsh microbial communities from the Groves Creek Marsh, Skidaway Island, Georgia - 071402CT metaG (version 2) | ecosystem: Environmental > Aquatic > Marine > Intertidal zone > Salt...
GGCGCTCCTCATCGCGCTGGTCTTCTTCTTCCAGCGGTCAATCCCGCATCTCTTCGATGACGTTATGTGTTAATGCGATATGAATGCGCGCAAAATTTGTGCGCCTCGAAATTGGAAAAAAAGAAATGTCGAGACGCGAAAAAAAAAACGCGTTACTTAAAAACCAGTGAGAGAGCACACGCAGACGCACGCGCAGACGGACAAAAAACGCGATAATGACGGAGGAAGAGGACGAAGACTTTTACGTCCGGTACTACGTGGTGCGCGCTTTTTTTTTCCCCCCTCCCCGGGTCTCTCTCTCTCTCTCTCTCTCGTGTTCGACTTCTTTCTTCTTTTCGCATTTTGTGCGTCAAAGCGCGATCTCCATTTTTCCCGTCGCGAAACTATGTGTATATCTTTTATGCGTTCGTCTCTAACTCTCTCTCTCTCTGCGTCTCTGCGTCTCTGATGTGGTTGGTGTTGTTGTTATTCTTTTCTTCACTCAGGGCCACAAGGGCAAATTCGGGCACGAGTTCCTCGAGTTTGAGTTCAAACCGAACGGGAAATTGCGGTACGCCAACAACAGCAACTATAAAGGAGACAAGTGCATACGAAAGGAGATGTGCGTATCGAAAGCGGGTGAGTGCATTTTTTTTTGATTGCTTTTATATACACAAATAATAATCATTTTTACTGTCTTTTCACTGTTGCGTGTAGTTATGCGAGAGCTGAAACGAATGGTTTTAGATTCGGAAGTTTTGAAAGAAGACGACCGGGATTGGCCGGAGGCGGACCGCGTCGGGCAGCAAGAGCTGGAAATCGTGTGCGGAGACGAACACGCGTCGTTTCAAACCTCGAAGATTGGGTCGCTTTTAGACGTGCAGAACTCGAAAGATCCGGAAGGGTTGAAACAGTTTTACTATTTCGTGCAGGATTTGAAGTGCTTCGCGCTGTCTTTGTTGAACTTGCACATGAAAGTGAGACCTATTTGATCGTAGGCGCGCGCGCGAGAGAGAGTTGGTTATTTAGCAATGCAATTCTAGTCTAGTCCTTTTAATATTTAAAAATGTACACTTCTAGTTAGTTCTTTTTCTTTCTCTCTTTCTACATGTAATGCTGCTGCTTCTATATGGCGACTTTACTATCGAATCCTCGCCGTGAACCACACGTCCCTGTCGCATTTGACGTGCACGTCGGTCACTTTCGTCTTCGACTCGTCCGCGAACGTCGTTTCGTTGCTCGAACTGATTTTCCTGCCCATTTCGATGTAACGGTCGTCCCTGTAGGCAGCGGTGGCGTCGTCTTTCTTCTTGGAATTGTTTTTGTTTTCTCCGAGGTTCCATTTCAACCCGCTCGTCCACACTTTCGCCCTCCCCTTGAGCGGAAAGATCCCCAACGATTTCGCCGGAACTTTAAATTTTAACACCGTGTACCCTCTTCGTATGGGAAAAGAAATCTGTATCCCTAACTTTTCTTCGTCTGTCGCCCCGTTGTCGTACGCGTCGTAACACACGTAGCTCGGCCCGCCTTTCAACAACCCGGGCGCTTTCAAAATCGCCGAGATGTTTGCAAATTCGTGATCGAATCTCCCGCCCATGGCGTTAAAAATCACCACGTCCGATACGACTGGGTCTCTGAGACTATCTTTACCTCTCTCGAGAATAAAATTCAAACACTTCTCCAAATCGTTCGTGTCTTGGTCTCGACTGAGGTCGATCAACTCCCCTACCATTGCGTCTTCTTCGTTTCCCGCGCCGTCGGCGACGGCGGCGTCTTTCGCGTCTGCGTTTTCGAAGCGCGATTTCCGCACTTGCTCCCTGTTTACGAACACTATTCTACCTTCATTCATCCGTTCTTGTTCTGCGTCGCCAATCATATCTCCGTTCAATTGTGCCAACGCTTTTCGTCTTTTTTTTCTTCTTTCGTCCTCGTCTTCGTCGTCCTCCTCCCCCGCTTTATCAAAGCCACTGCCGTCGTCCTCGTTAGCGCGTAACGAATCCATATCTCCCACCACGTAGTCTGCTCCACCAATTCGACTTCCACCACTCAACGTCTTCACGAAAGAATTCCCGCCAAAATCAGCCGCAATCACCGGCACCCCATCATTTTTCCACAACGCATCGTTCTTAACTTTCAATTTCGTTCGCTCGTTTCGATCGTTGTTCAAAACTAACACGCACGCGATCGGTACTGGGTTCGGGGAACTTCTCGCGCTTACTTGCGCCTTATGGAAAACTAATTTCTCGGATTTCCTCCGTATCAACTCGGTGAAGTCTTTGTTCGTCGGTAAGTCGACGAGAACGGACGAACAGACGAGTTCGCTCGGTGGGTACGCGCTGGACGGTTGCGGCTGGTCAAAGTTCATTTAGTTTTTTGGTTGTGGTTTATCGATCGCGTTCTTTTAGTATCGCTCAAAGCGCGAAAAGGGGAGAGAGAGAAGTAACTTTTGAAGAAAAATTCGACAAAAAACACAACACGAAAAATGCAAAACTTGTTGAAGCGCGGATGATGACAGATGTAGTATTAAAAGATGTTCGATTTCGCGTACTCGGCGCACCGTCTCCCACTGATCAAGGCACCGTCAAAGGTCGCCGCATCCCTGTGATCGCCGGCTAAGTAGACGTTTTTCATCGCCCCGCTCTCGCACGTTTGCTCGAAGGCGAGTTTGGAGCTTCCCTTGGCGTCGGGCGTTTGTACGGGCTGCGCGAACGGGATGCGGTACACCTTTAACATCCGGAAGGAACTCGTGATGGACTGACCGAACCATTCTGTGAGTTCTGATTTCACCTGTTCTGCGATTTGCTCGTCTGAGAGTTCGGTTGGGACGCCGATTATGGATGCAGAGCACAAGTGTTTCCCGCTCGGCGCGTAAGTTGGCGAGACGACGGACGGGAAGCAACAGTTGTTGACCAACGTTTTCTTGTTCGAGCCTTTTTTGTTGTATTTTTCGCCGTCCAAGTATAACATCGGGTTCTCCGCGTCGTACGGTTTATCGCAGGAAAAGTACACGCACGTGGTCCCCACGCCTTTTTCTCTCTGTTTATCTTTCGTGCCGAGCAATCGATCGCACTCCGGTCCTTCCACCGCTACAATGACTTTTTTACCTCTGACGATAGTTTCGCCTTCTTCGTTCGCCATTCGCACGCGCACTTCTACGGTATCATCACCATCATCGCTCGCACTCTTAATAGCTTCAACTTTCGCGTTCGCGTACACGTTATTCTCGTCTAATTTCCCAACCAACTGTTCCGCCATGGCCCCGATGCCTTTCGCCGGCAAACAGTTTTCGCCCAAAGCCAGCGAACGCATGACGAAATCGAACAACCTCGAATCCGTCGTCAACTCCGGGTTGAAGAAAATCCCACCTAAGAATGGTCTAAAAAACCTATCCACCATCTCCTCGCTGAAACCAAACGCGCTCAATCGTTCCTCGATCGTTTCCGAACTCTCTCTTTGCAACGGATTCATTCGCAGCAATAGCGTCTGAAATCGAACTAAACCGACCAACACTTTATCCGCCGGCGACCCAATCTTATGATTCGGAAGTAAACTCGGCAGCGCGTCCAAAACGTGACGAAACGGATCCGCGACGCGATAAAACTGATTCCCAAATCTCACGTCTGCGCCCGCATAAAATTTACGCAAATCCAAATCCTCCGCGTCAAAAATCCGATTGCACTCTTCGTACGACGAGAGATAGATTGCAAATCCACGGTCTAACGTGTACCCATCCACGACGTCTGTTCTCGCGCGACCGCCAAACCCATCCGAAGATTCCAACAAAACGTACGGTACGTTGCTCTTTTGCAGCTCCAAACACGCCGCTAATCCGGCTAACCCGCCGCCGATTACAATCACGGACGTTCTCGTTTCTTTGTTGTTAGTAATGATAGTATCTTTGTCATTATTAGGTGATGACGACGCATTGGCACAACTACTAATCCTTCTTCTTCTTCTTCTACTACTACTCGCAGAAGAACAGAACGACGGAGGAGTGAAACGCGCGGAAGAAGCAGCGGCGGCGGCAGCAGCGCGCATCCTTTCTTTTTTGCCTTTTCCTTTTGTTGGTGTTGTTGTTGTTGTTGTTGTTGTTGCGCTGCTCAGCAGAGAAGAGATTTCCCGAACGACACACCTACATTTAGGGTTTCTAAATCGATATTTTCACATTTTTTAGTAGGGGTTGTTCCTCTGTTTTTTTTTCAAAAAGGCACACTCGAGACCACACAAAAAGTCGTCACGTCTCTCTCTCTGTTGGGTCGTTGCAACAACCTTTTCGCGCCCTCGCGCTGCCGCCGCCGCTTCTTCTTCCGCGCGCAGGGCGGATCTTAAAAGAGAGAAGATCTCGTTTCTCTCTCTCTCTTTGTTTTTTTGTCTCTCTCTCTGGCCAGGAGATGAGTGTTCTCGTTTCCGCGACGGCAGTTACTGTTCATCACATCGTGTCCTCCTCCTCTTCTGATTTAGGCACCGCGAAGACCACTCGTTTTCGTAGGGAAAACACCAAAAAATTGTGGCAGAGAAGAAGGTGCCCACTTCAAAAGTCCGTCGTCTTCAGAGCGCGAAAGCGAGAAGAACGAGAAAATGAAGAAGAAGACAATGATACCGATCTCTTCTGGATGACGTCGTCTTCGTCGTCGCCCTCTTCTTCGCTCTCTTCGATCGATGAGGTCATCCAAGAGCACTCCGGATCGATCGAAGATGCGTTCACGTCGGAGACGAAATTTAAACAGTATTCGTTCGAGAGAGAGGAAAGGGAGGACAGGAAACGAGCTACAAATTTGCGACGATCGTCCTCGTTCTTTTACGTCGTCAGTTCGGTGTTGTTCGTGTTTAGGAACGAGATTTGTGGAATTGTGCGGGCGAATGCGAATAGGAACGAGTTTTTGATCGTCTTTGATGCGATTTATACGTTCATTTGTTTGTGCTTCTTCGCGCACAACGTCGCCGAGAAGGAGAGGATTTCGGCGAATAAATCGTCTCGGTCGGCTTTGTTGTTCGGAGACGCTGCGGTGGTCGCGGCCACGAACTTTGTGATTGCAGCGGCTACTATGGATATCGAGCAAATAGACGAGGTTTTGATCGAGTCGGCGCCGCGATCGAAGGTGTTAATGTACGCGCTTCCATCGATCGCGTTGGTTGCTTTTCAAGTGGGTTTGGAGTTGTTTCATGACGACTCGGCGAAGAAGAAAGCGACGGAGGAGACGATCGTTCGCGCGGAGAATATTCAGGCGACAAAAGGAGTCGGTAACAGGTTGTTAGGAATCAAGAAGGTTACGGTGAAATTGTCGACGCTTGTGCCGAATTGGATCACGGTTGGCAAGATTGCGTCGCGAAGCGTTAGGCCGTTGCAAGTAGCGGGAGCGATTCTGGTGAACATCAATCTCCTCGAGAGGGCGATGCTGGCAATTTCAACGGGAAGAAGCGATGCGTTCGTTTTATTTCACGGATCATGGACAGAAGATTTAAGTTCAATTGGGTCGTACGCGTTCGTTTTGGCGTCCGTGATGGTTTTTATCCAAACATCGGCTGAAATCCAGATTGAAAGAGCGAAGAAATTGTTCGTGGATGAATTTGAGTCGATAGAATCGCTCGCGGAGGTAAACAGAGACCCTTGACAGAAAGAGTCGAGTATGCACAACAGAGGTTTAGAGAAAATAGTGATAGTTCTACGAGAGAGAAGATTTCAATTCATTAGATACGCGCGCGCGGCGGTTTTTTATAATATATATATACTTTAAAACGCTTACTGGTAAAACACACACAAACACACGAGAGCATGTAAACGAAGAAACCTCACGCGTCAGAATCATCTATCTGCTGATTGTCATCTTTTCTGTCGCCAAAGATACCTCGTGTACTGCTAACGCTAGCCCAGGGAATAAATGCATCAAATAAGCCGCCAACAGCGCTTTCCTCTCTGCTCTCGATGCGCGTTTGAGATTCGTTTTTTCTAAAAGTCCATCGGGCAAGGAATCAATCGCCTCGCCGAAATTACGGGCTTCGACTAAAGCGTCAATCATAGCAATCATCTCTTTCTCGTTCGGTGGGTGCTCGTAAGCGTTTCGACAGAATCGTAACAAATCTGCAAAATTGTTTCCGTACGGTTTCACTCCGATGGCTTCAGTTTGGACGGTTGCCGAGGAAGAGATCGTTGCCGAACTACCAATGTTGTTCGTAGGTTTCTTGTTGTGCGGATGGTCGCCGTTGACGTTGCTCTTCATCTTCTTGCGACTCGAATTCGCGGCGTGGCTCAACACTCGCTCGAGAATTTTCGAATCGATTCTGCGTTGCCAGTCCGTGGAGTCCATGTTCACAGCCATTAAAAGCGCCCCGCGATCGCTACTACCCGCGGAACTGCCTTGATGTAACATCGCCGACGTCGCGAGTTTATCCAACACGCTCGTCAAAGATTGATTACCCAAGGACGCACCGCGTTCGTGTAAAGCGCGCACGCGAAGCATGGTTTGTTGATTATTCCACAACAGAGGGTGCACGCACACCTCCGCGGCAGTCGGTCGAACTCTCGGATTCGGGTCCAACATGGCAGATAATAAGTGCCTCGATTCCACCTGTCGTCGCGGGCTCAATCCAGGCGTTCGCATGAGAATTTGTAGGTTACGCTTCCCAGCGATGATGTCTTCATCCGAGGGTTGTTTGTTTGGATCTGAGCCAAACGGAGAGGATAACCCAGTTAATACGAAAAAGAAGCACACGCCCATTGCCCATATATCGGCGGCAGGCGTTAACGGTTTACGTTGTAAAATCTCCGGCGCTCTTCCTGCGAGTAAAATGGACACGCCGTACTTGTTAAACGTGGACAAGGAGTATTGATCGTGTTTAGATCCGTTCCTCGATTCTTTCGATAACTTGACGCCTAAGCCAACGTCCGCGATTTTCACCTCCCCATTCGCTGTCACCAGCAAGTTTTCTGGTTTCAGATCGTTGTGTGTGATGCACCCTTGTGGTTTGGAAGCATCGTGGAGCCACTCAATGCCGCTGGCAACGCCTTTCAATAATCCGACGCGTTTGTCGATGCCTAAAGTTGCGTTTTGTCGACTGACGTGTTCGCGCAAAGATTCTGGACACAGCTCTAAAGCGATGAACACGTTTGAGTTTGTGATTCCCCAACAGTGGAAGAACGGAACTTTCGGCGATTGGTTCAACGCAGTCATCAATTCGACTTCGCGTTCAACTAATCGGACCAATTCTCGTCCTTTCTTTCCCGGGGGTCTGGCGATGCGTTTAACCGCGACCGCGTGTCTCGCGCGAGACGTGTGTCTAACGTAGCCTCTGAAAACGTACGTGCCAGCTGAACCAACGCCAATAACCTCTTCTTCGTTGTAAATGATGGAGTCTCCAACTTTGCGCCACGTCGTCGCGGACGAATCCGCGCCGCTTCTGCTGTTGTTGTTGTTGGTCTTTTCGTCGTTGAATTCGGATGAGCCTGCCGCTTCTCCGGCGCCGTCGTCGTCTGGAATAGCAGATGCCCACACGCGAATAGCTTCTTCTTCTTCTTGTGTCATTGCTTCAAACACTCCCGAACTTCCGGCTTCGTCTTTGCTGTTGCTTTCGAAAACTGGACCGCGTACGCCTACGCCCGCCATGGCGTCGAAGCGGACGCGTTCCGTTCTTTGTCGCATCGAATTCAACGTCGCGAGATCCTGAGCTTTTTTCTTATTGCTTTCTTCCGCACCTAGAGAAGAACTTGCGTTCGCCATTCTTTGTACTTGTTCGTGCTCCGCCGCGGTGATTTCCAAAGACTCGCGCAACGTCGCGAGCATTTGCGCAGATTCAGGAGTGACCGATCCACTTTGCCACGCTACTTTCGATGCCATGAAGTACGCTTTCAAACGCTTATCGCCGCCTTCCAACGCATCTTCGGCTTCGAGTTCTTCGAGAGCTATTTTCGCTCTTCGCAAATCAATCTTATCTTCCTCGGCGGTGAATTTCGCCTCGGCTTCTTCGATGGCGAGTTTGATGTTTCGTTTCGATCTCGACGCAATTGCATCCTCTACTTTTCGCAACGATTGCCATTTTCCTAACACAATTGTCGCTTTGACGACTTCTTCTTCCAATTTCCACGGCCATGCCGACGCTTTCGCTCTTCGTATCGCTTCTTCGAGTTTCATGACGTCCAATTCAGCGACGCCGCCAGAGGCTAAATCGCCGCCACGTAAGTTCAACTCCAGCGCTTCCACGAGACCGGCTTTGACGCCTTCCATCTCTTGCAACGCAGTCGTTCTCGATTGAATTCTAGAAACTAACGCGTTCAACTTTGCCGCACCTTCTTGCGTCAAAGGTAAACCCGAGGAGGCTAAATTTGTCGCGCGGAGTAGCAAATTTTCCAAAGTTGGAATCGAATCGTACGTTCGAGACGCTTCGTCGGCTAATGTTTTCCGCATGTCGGATTCTAAAGCGATCGCTTCCAGCGCAAATTCGGCTAATTTAATCGCCGTGGCTAGCTGCTCGCGTTCGGGCGAACCTTCTTTGACCATCACGCCGTCTTGCTCCTTCGCTCTCTCTACGGATGAATCGTTACTCACAAACGGATCGGCATCAAACGACGACACTACAGTTTTCCCTTTCGCTCTTCCGTCTTCATCGTCGTCTTCGTCTTCGTCATCTTCGTCGTCGTCAGATTGACTGACGTCCACTGTAACCGATGCGGCAGAAGAAGAAGAAGAAGAGGAGGAGGAGGAGGAAGGTGAGGATGATGCTCTCATCTCTTCGTCTTCTTCATCGATGGAAAATTCGACGTCTTCATCGTCATCATCGCTACTGAATGGGTCCGCGCGACGAGCTTCCCTCCGTTTGTTTCTCAACATCTGTTTTCTCTTTCTCTCTTTGATCATTTTTGACAATTGAGCCTTTTCTTTCTCCAACTCTAAACTTTGCCTTAAAATTTTTCTCGCGCGTTCTAACGTCGCGACTAACCTCTGTTCGTCCATCGGCACCGCCACGCACTGCGATTTCAAAGCGTTCGCTAAACTGACTTCCTCCATCGCGAGGGCTTTCAAACGAACGTCGCGCAACATCTGCTCGCCGTCTTCAGCGACCGCTCCTACTGCTTGCGCCTCGCGAATGGATTCTTCCAACGCGACGAGAGATCTTCCCGTCGGGTCGTTCTTGGCCAACGCAAATGCGCGATCGACTTTCTTCTTCGCCTCGACGCGTTTGACGGACCGTCCGAGTAAAATGCGCGTTCGCTTCTCCATTCGTTGCTTCAAGTTTTCCTTCTCTTCTTTCTTCGGTCTTCCAGATTGCACGGCTTTAGCTAACGAGTCGTCGAGCCAAATCGTTAAAGCGACGAAAGGCACGTTCTTTTCCAACAACGTCTCTGCGCATTTGACCATCGCTTCGCCATCGGATTCCGAGGCGTTATCGTTCCCAGGCGCGGCGAAGTGTACCAACACGACCATTTTCTTTTCACCTCGTTTGCGTTCACTCAATGCCTCTTTTGTGCCTTGACTCATTTGGACTATCGGTGCTACGCCCTCTTCGTCTTCTTCGTCGTTCAACGCGTCAACCATGTTACTGCCGTAACTCTCGAAATTAAACGGCGCGTCTGGCCACAACAAATCGAAGCACTTCTTCAAATCGCTCCTACCTAAACCTTCGCTCGGTAACAGAACAGTCATCGCTTCACCTTCTCTTCTACCTTTCCCGCTCAAACCACTTGCAGCTCGCAAAGCGCTCGCGGACATCAGCGCTCCTCGCAACGCCAACGCCACGGTTGGCGCCGACCATTCCTGCCAACTCTCGAGCGCGACTCGTAAATTCGCCAACAAAGGATCGTTGCTATCGTCGATATCGATTATCGTCGTCGCATCTTTCACACCACTGCTTCCATTCCCGCTACTCGTCATCATCTCTGTCTCCATGACCGCTTTCCTCCCCATCGCCAACTCTTTCCTCCCTCGAAACTTTCTCTCGTGCGCTCGAATAAACGGAATCGGCAAATGCATCGCCACGGACGGACTTTGCCCTCTCACCAGCTTATTCGCCGGAAAACTCGTCACTTCATTCACGATCGTATCCGAAACTTCCTGACTCGTCAGCGTAGTCGACGTGGACGAACCTAAATGCCACGCGAGAATAGCCTCGAGTGGATCCATCGTCGAGTCTTTCGCCACCGGAGGCGGCGCCGAAGACGTCGCGTCCGGGGCGAGTATATCTTTCGCTTTCAGCGCTAAATCGTTCAGAGCGGAAAATCCAAATATATTCGATGGTCCGTTCCGGTTGTTATTTCTTCGATTATTATTCGCGTTCTGTTCGAGTTCCTGTTGTGAATTAGAACTTTCCCTCTTATTTGGCAAAGAAGAAGAAGAGGAAGTTTTTCTGTCGTCGTCGCCCTCGCTCTTCTTCCTCTTCTCGTCAACGCGGTCGTTTCTGTCGCCGCTCGCGTTCGCGATGACGATTCCATCTCTCCTCCTCCCGCCGATGGTTTTGTTGATGTTGTTCTTCCTTCTCGCGAACAACGCGGAGGACGGCGACGACGACGACGACGACGACGACGACGACGACGATAAAAACGTCCTCCTTGACGTCGACGCGAGTCCATTCGAAACCAATCTCTGTTCGGAAAGAGAAGAGGACGAAGAAAGCATCGTCATCATCGCTCGGGCGAGAAAGAAGAAGAAGAAGAAGAAGGTCTCTCTCTCTCTCTCTCTCTCCCTTTCTCTCTCTCTCTCGTGTGAATCCCTTTTTAAACGCTCGCGCGCGAGTTTGTTTTCTATGTGTAAAACGGGAGAAGAAAGAACGTGTTCCAATACCTAAAGTTTAGGGTTTAGTGCCAACATCACTAAACCCTAAAATCGAATTTCTCGCTTTTCTCCGACCCTCCAAAAACTCTTTCTTCGTCGTCACTTAAAAACTTTTTGTGTATGCTCAGAGCGGCGCTGTCCTTGTCCAAAAGCAAGAGCACCCGCACCACCACCACCGCGCAAAACAACAACGGAGCCTTCTTTCTCGCGTCGTCCGCGTTATCTTCTTTTTTAAGAAGCAGCGGTTGTTTTAGCGACAAAGAAGTCTTCCATCGAAATCAAGTTCCTCGCGAAGCAGCCGATTGCTTTTTCCATCGTCGACTTCTCGCGTCTTCGATATCAACAACAACGTTATCGTCGTCGTCGGACCACGAAATAACAAAAACACCTTCAGCGACGAAAGAAGTGACAACAACGAGAACGATGGGCGGCAAAGCGTCTAAAGTAAAGAAAAGCAACGCTAATCACCCGACGGTCGTTTTCGTCCTCGGCGGCCCGGGCGCCGGGAAAGGGACGCAATGCGCCAACATCGTCCGCGACTACAAGTTCACGCACTTATCCGCCGGGGACTTACTCCGAGCGCACATGAAATCGGGCACGAAAGATGGGAACATGGTCGCGCAAATGATTAAAGACGGTAAAATCGTCCCGAGTTCGGTGACGGTGAAGTTGCTCTTATCCGCGATGGAAAAATCTGGTTCCGAGCGATTTTTGATCGACGGGTTCCCGAGGAACAAAGAAAACCGAGACGCGTGGGTCGAAGTCGCCGGGTACGACTGCGAATTCGTCTTGATGTACGACTGTACCGAAGAGGTGATGCTGGAGAGATTGTTGGGTAGAAACGAAGGGAGAACGGACGATAACGTCGAATCGATCAAGAAGAGGTTCGTGACGTTTAGAGAGAGCTCGATGCCGGTGGTGGAGTTTTACGAAAAGTTGGGCAAGGTGAGAAAAGTAAACGCGATTGCGACGCCGGCGCAGGTTTACGAGAAAACCAAGGAGAGTTTCAAACAGTTCGCCGCGTGAGAGAAAGAGAGAGTGTGTGAGAAAACAAACGGGGACCTTTGTAACAACTACTTTTATAACGACGTATACTTATATTTAAATATTCATAAACAACAAACAACGCGCGTAGAACTGGTACGTCGTCCTACGCGCGCGCGCATCCACAGCCTTATAAATCATCGCCTTCAAATCGCTTCATTCTTTTCCATTTTCTTCTCTGCTTACTGCTTTTTGGTGCACACATCGCAAATTTTTGTATTTTTCATTCATTACGTCGCGTCATTAGTATTTTTCGTGGTCCAGATATCTCCTCCTTCCTCAGAACTTAAGTAGAAATACCACGCACAGTCGACAAACAAAAAAAAATGGCCGACGTGGAAAGCGGCAACATGAAGAAGAGCGCGTCTTTGCAAGACGTGCTCGGATCGAAGAACAATTTGAAAACGGATTCAGTCTTCAGGT
>Ga0255767_1004046_pt1 | contig 12182 bp, 9 predicted proteins | sample 071ome_24_FD_179967 | JGI IMG/M metagenome (GOLD analysis project Ga0255767, IMG submission 179967) | Coastal salt marsh microbial communities from the Groves Creek Marsh, Skidaway Island, Georgia - 071402CT metaG (version 2) | ecosystem: Environmental > Aquatic > Marine > Intertidal zone > Salt...
GTCGCCGAAGTCCCAAGCGTATGTCAGTACGTCGCCGTTGGGATCCGTGGATGCTGATGCGTTGAATTCGATCGATAGAGGGGCCTGGCCCCGGCGCGAATCAGCTTGCACCATAGCTAGCGGGGGGAGATTGAACCCTGTACCTGATTTCCTAAAAATGCTAAACCCTAAGCCACCATCATAAAACCCATGATGAATGAACTCTGCGATTCCGTTTCCATCCAAGTCTACTGGCTGAAGCTGGTTGCCGATTATGAACTCCCTTGGGGAAGAATATGCAGAGCGCATTTCCGTGGTGGCTTCAAAAGTGCCTATTTCTTTCCATTGAAAAGTCCCTTCAGATGATTTTTTGAAATACCAGGCTCCATCGTAGCCTGACTTCCATCCGCTTATTTCTCCACTTCCACTCTCATTCACGGGTGTTGGGTATGAAATGTGAACGTCTTTGCGCCCATCTCCATCGATGTCGATATAGCTCATCATCGCGCCTCCCATGTGCCCCCCTACTGTCGGTGAACTAATGGCATTCTCCGGGAAAAACGTTGAGGTGTCTTCTACCAACGTAGCGCCCTGTACTCGATAAACCGCCAATCTATTCGTGACCGGGACTCCTCCATCGTAAAGGTGCCGAAAGGACTCTGGGTATAACATCGCCCAATGAATCAACAATTCATCCGTGCCGTCCTCGTCGAAATCGTCTAGGACAGCTTCCTTCATTTCTAGACCTGGAAATGGATTTACGATCCATGTAGGATTCACAAAGTCGAATCGACCCCCGTAATTGAACAAGATTCCCAAAGGACTTTCTCCAGACTGGGGATCTGACCAGTAGTCATTGAAGACTAAATCTTTCCAGCCGTCGCCGTTGACATCCATGAGGATCATCGCCCCCTCGGCAGAAACGGTATAGCCGAAAGAATCAAGGTGGGTTCTGTTCACGACGAGTCTCTCGCTCACCCGTGAAATAACATCCAGCACCATGGTCCCCAGCTCAGAACGTACTTGGCTGCCAATCAGCCACTCTGCTTGGCCATCGTTGTCAATATCTCCGTATGCGTAGGAGAGTGGATTAACAAAAGGGCCATCGTTCACTTGATCTAATTGAGAGGAATCGACCGCTTTAAAATTCGTAAAAGCTCGACCGTTTTGAAACGTAGTAACATGATGCCTTTTGAAACCCCAGTCATCATAATGGACGCCTTCATGAAGACCAATCTGTTCTAGGATAGTAGTAGCATCTATAATGTCAGCCGGGCCTTGCCAGTCAGGAAATATGGGTGAGTGATAATGTTCTCCAAGTGAAAATAAAGTGTCGGTTTTACCCACAATACTTGGTCCCTGACCCCAGTCTTGATTATGAAACATAGACTCGGGAAATGCGATGTTTTCGTGATAACCGTCAATATTTAAGTCGTGGCCTACCGTGAGGTACAACGGCACAAGCAAGCGGGCGACTCCTTCATAAGAATTACCCCCTAGATTATAGATCGTAGGTATGCCACCAATTAAATCATTAATACCATCGTCATTTAAATCTAGCACGATAAATGCGGATTCTAAAACCGGGTTGACAAATTCAAAATGAAATGGAGGGTTTGATTCTAGCTCATACAGTCCATCTGTATATTCGATTTTATTCGCATAATGTATCGGGAGATAGCCGTGCTGGATCCCACCCTCAGCTTTAGTCAACCGAAAACTACTCATTAGCCGGACACTCAAAGTGTCAATTACAGATTCGCCACCAATAGAATACTGCAGGACGACATCTCCCCCTTGCGATCCAGCTTCGTATGTCATTACAAGATTGTTATCAACAACCCTAATGTTGAATTCAGATTCATCACGCAGAATGCTAATCTGGGCCCCAAGTGGCAGCTCGGGCACAATCCCGCTAATTCGGCCTTCGGATTTAGAAGTTCCAAAAAATACCGACCGGCTTTTTTTTGTTAAAAACACACTCGTTTCACAGTCATCCCCTTTGCCATTAGCATTGTAATCTACTTGTAATCCATTTGACATCCAGGGACAATTATCGACCGCATCGTTTCGCCCGTCACCATCTCGGTCTTGAGCCGATGCCGAACTAAAGGCATAAATATTAGCACAGAGTATGAAGAGAAGAGAGGTTGCTATATATCGATTCATCAATGTGATTCCCGGGGTTAGAAATATCAGTCTTACTTCAACAGCATGATCTGCTTGGAAGACACAAAATCCCGTGCTTCCACTCTGATTACGTACGCACCCGATGCAAGGCCATTCGCATTGAAACCTAAAGTGTGATAACCAGCAGTAAAATACTCCCCCTGATTGGAAACACGGTCACCTGCTTCCTTTCTGATTAAATAGGCACCTGAAGCAATGCCCTCAGCGTTGAGCGGTTTGGTGTGATAGCCTGCTGCATAATTTTATCAATAGAGGTATAATGCTGCAGGAATACGGATAAGGACTCTCTCGTATTCCAATAGCTCACCTGATGGCGCACTACCGGCGATCGTTGCATCACGTCGTACAAAGACATCGAAAGCTAGTTTCCTTACCCTACTTTCGAACATGTATGAAGAATCCCTAACCAGAAATCATGTTATCAGAGCTCACCTCTCCGCTGACCATGGCGCAGGCAAGACATCTGCTTAGACGTGCTTGCTGGACTGTAGACCCTGACCGCGTTGCTAATGTTGTGGGCAGAAGAGCTCGCGAGGTAGTAGAAGAATGGGTATCAGAGCCATTCACATCATCGCTGCTGCCGGGACCATACTGGGTGGATAGACTATATCCACCACATTCAGCAAGCTCTAAGGAGATTGATTCGTTCTTTGCAGACAATGACCGCTATTGCCGAGAGGTGCGGATTTTGTGGTTGAATGATTTGCTCTCGGGGACGCTGCGTGCGCGGATGACCCTGTTCTGGCATAGTCACTTTGTCACTGAGTTAGACAAATACCAGTTCGGTGCACTGGCCTACAGATATGCGATTAAGTTAGCCATGGGTGCATTGGGTGATTTTAAGGACCTAACTATGGGTTTTGTAACGGATGGCGCAATGCTGCTATATCTAGACGGTAATGTCAACCACAGGGAAGCTCCCAATGAAAACTTTGCAAGGGAGCTTCTTGAGTTGTTCACAATGGGCCTCGTAGACCCGTCGGGCAATCCAAATTACACCCAGAAGGACATAGTAGAGGCTGCCCGGGCCTTCACTGGTTGGGGGATATATCCCCGAGAAAGTTGGGAAGCGCAGATTGCATACTATTATCATGATCGAGGCGAAAAGATAATATTCGGACAAAATGGGGCTTTCGATCATAAGGATGTAATTGAGCTGATATTCTCTCAGCGCTCTCCTCAGGTTGCCTTCTTCTTGGCAGGTAAGCTTTTAAAGGAGCTCTTAAATCATGATCCACATACAGACTTAGTAAGTGCCGTTGCTGAAAGAATAATGGATCATGACTTCGTTATTGGCCCTGTTTTAGTAGATATTTTGTCATCAGAAGTGTTTTTTGATTCGAATTTCCGCGGGGGTCGGATCACAAGTCCTCTGGAGTATCTTCTCCTAACGATTTCTGCGCTCTGTGGTCGCCCGCCCGATAACATGGATTTTAGGGAAGAGCTCTTGCAGGCGGCGACTGATTTAGGACAAAACTTACTATCCCCACCGAATGTTGCAGGGTGGCCGGGACACCGAGCTTGGCTTGCAACGGATACATTGCCCTCGAGGTGGAATCAGGCCGAGGGAGGGCTATTCGAAGGAGCGGGTGGGGTCGATTTTGAATTGGTAGCAGAGCGATTCCTTGAGCACGGTGCCACGCACCCAGCACTGTCTTTTCCCGTACGCTTGGCCGAAGCAGTTTTTGCTGTCCCTTTAGAATTCATTGATGTACCCCAGATTGGGCAACCATTCAGTGGAGATCTATATCAAAATCCACTTCCTGCCGGATTTCTCGACAGTCCTGACTATGAACGAAACCTTGTCAAGCTTTTTCTTGGATCAACTCCCTGGTACGAATGGGCTCCGACGGTAAATCAGTCTCTTCGCTCAAAGGCCAAGACCGCACTCATGGTTCGCAACTATTTTTTAAAGCTTTCCCAATTTCCAGAATTCCAATTAACCTGATATGTGTTCTCAACATTTTGGAACAAAGTTAGAAGACGGAGAGCTGCATGAGCAAGCGCACGCTTCATGGTCGCGAAGGCAGTTCCTTCGCGGCATGGCACTCTCTGGTGCGGCCACAACGCTAGGCCTTAACGGTCGAACGGTTTCGGCAAAAGTGGCGAATCCCTTGCTTAGAGCGTTAGCAGAATCAACGTCGAGTCGTATTCTTGTGGTTATACAATTATCGGGTGGTAATGATGGGCTTAATACCGTAATACCGATATCGAATGACATTTACCATAATGTCCGGCCAAAAATCCGAATAAGGAATGCTATTACTATCGACAGTGAAACGGGACTGCATCCTTCTTTGTCGCGATTGGCTCCATTATATCATGAAGGAAAGCTCCAAATTGTCCAAAATGTAGGTTATGCTTCTCCTAGTCTCTCACATTTTGAATCAACAGATGTATGGCTCTCTGGAAAGAATGTCGGGGTTTTCGAAAGAACAGGATGGTCAGGACGATTCCTTGAGCACGCCTATCCAACATATATTGATGATCCACCAGATCACCCAGTAGCCGTTCAGATAGGAGCATCTGAACCACTCCTATTTTCCGGACACAACCGCTCGCTAGGTATTACACTACCTGACCACAACCTCTTGGAGCGCCTCGCCTCATCAGGTATGAGATATGATGAAAACGACGTTCCAGCGACTGCTACTGGTCAGGAAATTGCTTTTGTCCGCCAAGTATCCAACGATTCGTTCATGTACGCGAGGGCTATAAAGGAAGCCTTCGATTCTGGACGAAACACGGTAGACTACTCAGAAGGTGGTGGCATCGGTTGGGACCTGGCTACGGTTGCGCGGCTCATTCGCGGAAAACTAGGTGCTCGCATTTATCATGTGTCTATTGGAGGATTTGACACACATGCCTACCAGGCTGCATCCCACGACCAATTGTTATACCACTTGGGAAATTCTATCGCGGATTTCGTTTCCGATCTGAGCTCAGATGGCCTTCTTAATGAAGTATGCGGTCTGACTTTCTCAGAATTTGGACGCAGGATCTATCAGAATGGATCAGATGGAACGGACCACGGCACCTCAGCACCCATGTTCGTTTTTGGGACGGGCCTGCGGGGTGGTTTAGTTGGCAAAGCACCTGATTTAGCCAATCTGGACTTAGACCACAACTTAATACCTGAAACTGATTTTAGGTCCGTTTACGGAAGCGTGTTAAGGGATTGGTTCGAGATACCTCAGCCAAAAGTCGACTACCTATTCGATGGAGCCTATCCGGTACTAAATTTATTCAATGGAAGTCTGACTACCAATTTCGAGCAAGAAGAAACACCTCCAGATCAGATAAAACTGGTAAGTGTATATCCTAACCCCATCATCCGGGATGCTAATATATTAATAGACCTCAACACTGCGGGCACCATAATTGTCTACCTAGTGGATGTTCTTGGCCGTACGGTGCTGAAGCATGATCTCGGTATTGTTCAAGCTGGCAGACGGGTCATTTCTTTTGATACGCCTGAAAATTTAGCATCGGGTACTTACATCCTGCGCATTCAGCACAACCACCTTTCGCTGACCAAGGCCGTCAACATCATAAATAATTAAAATACTCTAGCACTAGTTATCGCCACGAAGGCGAATCATGCCTAATTACCTCTTTATTCGATTTTGATAAAATCTTTCTAATTAAAATCCAGGAGTAAAAGCTATAGCTTCGTATCGAGGTTAAGAATGATGTGGGTTATTATGATAACTCCGTTAGGAATGCGTGTGGTTTTCCCAAGGCCAAATCCAGACTCAAGTCTTCCCCATGTCAGCATCCCAAACACCAGGTGATACTCGCGCACAAGGCGAACAGGTTGACGAGGAAACTCCACGAGAAAGCTCTTCCGCTCAGACTGCTACGGTAGCGTGTCCATTAGTATGCACAGGCTCTCCAGCGGCGCTTCCTCTGCATTGAGCTTAGCTTTAATGGGATTGCGTGCCATGTGCCCAACAGTGTCCTTGATCTACGTTCTGGCCATGTCTTTTTCTCTACTGACACAAATGATAAACCTTTCGAAAAGGTGGCCTGAGTATAGCTCACCTTGCAACGATGATCTTTTGGGTTCTCTTATGCAAGGAATCATGAATACCATCCCCCAAACGCACCAAATACAGTCCAGTAGCCAGCGTACTGATGTCGATACTCGATATTCCTACCACTACGTCTTGTGACAACACAACCCTTCCGGTTGTATCGTAGATGAGAACTCGGCCGGCCTCGATAGAATCAAAGCGCAATACATCTTGGGCAGGATTGGGATAGATCGAAAGAAGACTATCCTCCGGGAGTTGCTCGACAGCTGTCGACGTCGAATTGACGAAGAGATCCATTAGGAGTGCATAACCTTTGGGGTCGTGCGACACGAGATCTGAGCGGGTAAACGGGTAGAAATCGTTACGGCCAAAGAATGCCTCTGAGATTTCTGCGAGGTATTCGACATGGTTCGTTAAGGCATAGGCTCGCACATTGAATAAAGGTGTTCCGTCACCCGTGTTGAACGAAACCGACTGATAGATACCAGTATCTTCTGCATTGACAAAGGCCTCGATAGTAGGCCCGTGATCAAATCCCATTACCTGATGGTGGTATCCATGAATCAGTTCATGGAGCACTAACCATTGCTGACTGAAACGAGTAGCATTGGTAAACCTGACGGCATTGGGAATCGAGACCGACTGGGCAAATGCAGGATTGTATCCATTCGCGAGCAGCCATTGCTCGGCGGGGTGGTAATAAGCTACAGAACCGCTGGTTTGGCCGTTGTATTCTAGAAAGATCTTTACTCTCCGCATGGCCTCAAGAACATCTTCCGGAAGGTCGAGGACCGCGATCAAACCAAGCTGGCGATCAACTTCCCGGAGGGCCAGTTTCATGCTCAAAACATCATCTGTGTTGTCGGCAACCAGCACATAAAAGCCATGGACTTCATGGGTGGTAAAGCCTGCGACTACCGGCTGTGCCTCCACGGTTCGTACACCACCGACGAAGAGGAGAGCACCGAGATAGAGCGCCAACAAACAGCGGGATACTCTTCGACAAACCATAACAGAGGTGGGGCCGAACGTGTCAGTTACAATAATGGCTTCTTAACCTCAAGACTAATGTATTTTCAGCGGTTTCCTGGCACGCAAGATCTTTCGAGCTTGTTGATCGCTTTAGTGAAGCCCGTCAAGCCAATTTTGCTATCCAGCGATTGGTTATCAAATGGGTCTGTTAAACGAAGAGAGATTACAGAACCAGCTTTCATTTCGGATATCACCTTGGGTACCACCTCCATAGGTGCAAAAGTCGCGTCATGGTTTGGAGCTAAAGACCAGTAAATAGGCCCATAGGCGACATTTTTATCCACTCTGTACCTAACCAACACTTCATCATCTGAGTCACCTCCTTGATAGCCATGAAGCAACAATAGATTGATCCCATCACTGAAGCATTTGAAACCCAGTCCAAGGTAGCCATCTACCTCAACAAAAGACTCTGGGGCCGGGGTAACTGTGCTCCGATCGGTATCATCAAAATCATCAGTAACGCTTTCATAGACCCATTGCTGTGCATTCGCAGGAGGGGATAAAATGAATACGACCAGACCAAACATGAAAACATTTATAGAGCGATACATGGGGCTATGAGATTACGTTGAGTCGTCTGCGCGCCAGCTCGCCGATTTAGGGCGAGCTGGCGATCACCTTCCAGAAAGCAATTGGTCTCAAACAGGCAAGGCATGAGTGAGTGTCCAATCTCAGCAATACTGCCCTCTGGGTAGCCTTGAAGCTCCCTCTGCTTCCTCAATGAGGAAATACGTACTAGCATCGTCTAAAGTCTCACACCGTTCTCATACATCACGCTGTCTCTTAACTCTCCATTACTGTACCAGCGCACTCTAGGGCCATTTCTTTCTCCTTCTTGATAGAAAGATCGTTCGTCCATCTGACCATTTTGGTGCCATGACTCAAAAAGACCATGGTACTGACCGTTCTCATACATAGCCTTACGAGATGGCTGACCATCTTCATACCACGCCTCTCTTAAGCCATGTAGCTCGCCGTTCTGATAATTAAAGCTCCTTGAAAGCTGGCCATTTTCGAACCACCACTGTTCCAATCCGTGCTTTCTCCCATCTTTAAATTCAACACGGTTCTTGATTGTCTCGTTCTCAGTACTCTCAGCTACTCCTGAAAATAGCTGTCCTTGGTAATATGCATAATCCGTACTACTCATTTCTTCATACGGTGCCCCTCTCTCGTCTACTAATGCAGATGAGTTAATAACTTCAGGGCCACAACCTGCCGTGATACAAGCTAAAATAAATACGTATACGTGGATCTTCATCTTAGTTTACCGGGGTTTTTTCGGGTTGTTACTTTATCCTTCTTTGCAGAAGCTTGTTTAATTGACCCTCGTCAGGGTTGTATTAAAGTTTAGAGAAGGGTTGAGAGAAGGAGCGTGGAAATGAACTCTTTCACAATCACTATCTAAGACTTCGATTATCCTCAAGCGATCCTCATCAGAGGCCTCACCTTCACCCCATTTATCGGTTTCTATCGTATTAAAAACGAAAGCGTACTGATTTGGCTTGAGGTTATAGATCCATCCGTCAATTGACACCTCCCCGGCCCGAGAGGCCCACTTAGCCTCATTTCCTCGAGCTCCGTAGGTCATCAGATAGGTGTCATCATCCGATGACCTCCAAAATTTCTCATCTTCCCCAGACGCCGCCAGGCACCCAATATCTTCTTTCGCTCTGTAAAAACTCTTCGTTCCAACTAATATTTCGTCGCCATCATTTTTTACTAACATTTCTCTGCTTCGCACAGGAACACCATCTTCATCTACCAGCTTTATTTTGAAGCCGGTACCTTCTTCTTCGACCGTTCCATAATAAAAAGTATCAACCTCTTGGATCGTAACCTCTACCCTGTTTTCGGGTGACCCTGTGAAAGCAAACCTAGCATCAAAGTCCAATTGATCGATCTGTCCTGTTTGCCTTGCTGTGGGTCTCTGAGCTATCCGTAGATACTTCTCAGATATTCCTGAATACGTCTCGTTCCACTTAATAGGTACGGTCGATCTCCATTGCCTTTTGGCTGAGTCATGCCCGCTTACGAAATCCTGCTCAGTAAGGCCCCACAGCATCACGAATGTGGTGTCAATTAGATGCTGTCGTTCACGGCTGTCAAAGACAAATGAGCCTGGTAAAGCATCCCGGAACTTTCCGATGACGCGAACTACGTCGGTATCATCAACTAGATATCCTTGATCCTTCAGCTTCCGAATCTCTTCTTTTGACTTTCCATCAAAAGTGATCTCAGGTAGGTTTAAATATCGGCCTAACAACTCGTAGAATGAAGGGCTGAAAGGATACTCTTCATCTCGAATGAAATATGATAATTCGTCCTCATCAAAGTTGGTACTTGCCCGGGGTTTAACAAATTTCTCGAAATTATTTACTTCATCTACAAGAGCGACAATAGATTGTTCATTTAAAATGATTTCCTCCGGGTCTATTGTATCCACTTTTCTATTAATCCATGCCCAAACCGAATCTCTGTCAACATGACTTTCGTCGACGAGATCAACGGCCGATAGCGCCCATAATGTGATAGGCCAGGCTTTTTTCTCTTTTGAAATTTGATTCCAAAAGGTTTTTAGGTTTTCTTCCTCCGTTCTATTTCTAGCGAGGACTCCAGTCCATGTCGATATCAACTCCAGCTGAAGAGCCTGACTCATTAAATCGTCTTCAATAAAAACGTCAAATATAATTGAGTAAAGCTCCTCCGAAGCCGCAAGAATGGCTGGTACCTCCTTACCTTTTATCTTGTTGTCTTTAATAAAACGTTCGAAGTCATAACTCTTGCGATATTCCTTCGCAATAGCCATGGGGTCCGTGGTGTCAACTTCTCTTCGCCATTCTAAGAATTTCTCTGCATAGACGAGAATTTCACCACACTGGCCAACTCTTGAGTTGTCAAACCAGCTAAAGTCTAGAGATCTGCCAAGGGATCTTGTAAAGGCTGTGTTTCCTTGATCTTCAATTTGTTTTAGCAGACTTTCAAAGTATCCATTGCCGCATACAAATCGGTAGTCGGCCAACCCTTCCAGTATAAAGTGGATTAGTCTCGGGTTTTCCATTAGATACTGAACATCCCCAGTTACATTATCGGATCCATTTCGATATACAACGCCAAAGAAGTAATTATCGCTTATTGACATATCTTCTGGCATTGAAGATGCGCGAGCATTAATCGATTCGGAGCTAAACGACTGCTCCCAAAGATCCTCCCAGGTTAGCGCACTAAGTTGTGATGACGAAAATCCTATTTCGTCTTGATAATCAAATGGGTCTGTTAGCAGGTTGCTTAAATGATCAACCTGGGCACTACTGGTGTTTGCAAATAGAAAGACCGCAAAAAACGGTACAATAGTTTTAATGAAGTCGTATTTCATTATCTCTCGTTCTTTTCGTATTGACTGGGTTGTTCTTTCATAGAAATAGTCATAAGCAGAGGTAGGCAGATGCTTTTCGGAGGTTAAGTCACACTGCTCTTATACCTTTGCTCGCAAAGAGTACAAGATAGCGACTGCTGTTTTACCGATTGGGAGCGTGCGGCTTATCTCAGAAATACGACCTGCTGCGTAGCTACGAAGTTCCCCGCCTCCATCCTTATGAGGTACGTGCCAGAGGCAAGCCCGTCGGCGTTGAACTGGACCGTGTGGTAACCTGCTGTCTTCATGTCTCCATCCACCAGACTAGTTACAGGGTCACCCTGTGCAACTACCTGTTTTTACGCTTGTAGTGGCGGGCAACAATATCCTTCTAACCGGTGCCGTATCGAAGACGTTTGCGGCAAACCACTATTCAGATGAAATAATGACCACTTCGTCACACTTATCTATGTGCGCTCTTGCTACAACCTCTCCGATATTCATTCCACCGAATCCATTGCGCGCACGGTAGTTCATACGAACGCTAATGTGATTTTCGCCATCATCCCCATAGCGAGTAGATATGTGCTCATAGCTATCAGGATCACGCAATCCCGCCATCAAAACATCAACTACTCCACGGTGTGAACCATCCCACGCACTGAAACACTGTTCAACTCTTTCCTTCCGTTTCTTATTCGCCTCATAGTAGGCAATCTTATTTCCATATTCCTCATTTGATGGCGATATCTGTGCCAGCTCCCCGTACCACTTTAGGTTTTCATCATAATCGGATGCCGGAACAGTCTTTAGCTTAGTCTCAATGGCAGTAGAAACGGCGGTTAAAATCTGAGGTGTTAACTCAATATCGTCCTCACACTTTTCCCAAAAGCTAATAACTGCGTCATTGTCATCACTGTTCTGTGCCTCTGAAAATGCTTGTGCACACTCGGCCTGAAGCTCCTCTGCTCTTTCTTTTTCTATATCGTCATAATTAATAGCGAAATAAGCCAGAAAAGCGAGGGTTCCTATCAACGTGAGTTTCTTCATTTTTGGCTGCTTAGGATGTAGTAGCTACAGGGGTTAAAGTCCGGCGGCGTTTAATTTTAAGCATTTCTCATCAGTAATGCGCGCTATTTCAGCAGCACGACTTGTTGAGTAGCCACGAAGTTTCCTGCTTCCATCCTGATGAGGTAGGTGCCTGAAGAGAGGCCTCCTGCATTGAACTGAGGGTCGGACCAAGCGGGTGGTTATTCTACGGGAATCATCAAGTGGGCATACGGCGAACCCGGCCACATCAAAAATGGCTCGCCAGTGTTGGGATCCGTGGTGAATTCTGCCACACTTGCCGGGTCTTTGGGCATAAGCATAATATGAGGCCCGGAAACCACCCAATTCTCAGGCGAGGTAGCATTTTCCTCTGCCGTAATCCCCGGAATTGACGTATCGGTGCCCTGATCCCCCTGTAACATGTACAGATACGCGTCCCGGCTAACATCAGGTGTCTCGCCTGCCATGTAGGCCTGCATCCACTCCATACCGACGGAATCGGTGCAAACAGGCTGTGCCTCCGCAGCTGACCCCCA
>Ga0255767_1004054_pt1 | contig 12164 bp, 9 predicted proteins | sample 071ome_24_FD_179967 | JGI IMG/M metagenome (GOLD analysis project Ga0255767, IMG submission 179967) | Coastal salt marsh microbial communities from the Groves Creek Marsh, Skidaway Island, Georgia - 071402CT metaG (version 2) | ecosystem: Environmental > Aquatic > Marine > Intertidal zone > Salt...
GGCGCTGGCGCGGGAGATCTCCTCCATGGCAATCGCATGCGCCAGGTAACCCATACCGCTACCGCCGTATTGCTCGGGAATGGTGATGCCCAGCAGACCAAGGTCGCCCATTTTGGTCCACAGATCTCTGGGAAAATCGTTGTCGCGGTCAATGTCGGCGGCCCGCGGTGCAATCTCCGTGGTAGCAAACTGGTGCACTGTCTCCCTGAGTAAACCGATCTCCTCGCTATGGCCATATTGTAGGGTGGGGTAGGGGGTACTCATCTCAATGGGCTCCTGCTGATTTCACCGGCTCCTGCCGCCTGCGCGCGAGGCCCTCTGCCCAGTGGACAGAGGTCATCGTCTGTAGTGGCCAGTGAGTATGTAACACAACTGCGCATCAGCGTGCTGGATATCAGTCATAATCTATTCTTGATTGATGACCGGGCGGGTGCCTCGACGCCCCCTGGTGCTGCTCCTGGTGGAGTATCGCTCTTGGTGCACGGCTCCTAACGATGCGGTGACAGGGAATCTCATGAGAAAGCTGCTCAAATTCGGCCACTCAATGACCGCCATTACGTTTCTCGGCTCGGTAGTGGTGCTGTGGGTGTTTCATCATTATTTGCCGCCACCCGCCGAGGCGCTGGAGATCTACGTGGCGGAGCGGCAGGTGATGGAGCGTGTGGCGACGCTGGTCATGATGCCTTCGCTGCTCGTCACCCTGCTGTTCGGTCTAGCCTCGTTCGCGGTGGTACCCGGTTATCACGGCGCGCCTTGGGCCTGGGCGAAGTTGGTCACGACCGTGTTGATGCTGGAGGGGAGCCTGCTCGGGATACAAAGCCCCATCAAAAGAGAGGCTGAACTCGCCAGCGCGGCGCTGATCGATGTCAGTCTGGTGGGTGAGTTGGCGCTTAAACTGGAGGCGGAACGCGGATCCCTCGTAATCATTGGTTTGGTGGCAACCGCCAATGTCGCCCTTGGGGTGTGGCGCCCCAAATTTCGTTCCCGAACTAAACTAGCGTCCTGAACATCAGCGCCAATCGCTTGCCGCGACTCAAGCTCTCAAGAAACTCCCGTGGGTCCGCATCGCGGGTCATGAAGTCCGAAAAGCCGCTTAGGGTTTCCATATCAATCCCGTCGAGGTTAAGGAATCCCATTTGCCAGTCAGCGAATTCTCTTGACTCAGTTTCGCCATTAAACAGGACACGCACTTCCTTGTGGCGAGGATCCCCCTCAATGTCCTGAAAGGTCGCCATGACGGCTGATTCACTGCCTTCCAGGACCTGGTAAAAGCTACCTTCCCGATAAAGCAATAAGCCCGTCACATTCCGATCCGTGTTGGCATTCCTTGCTTCGGTTAATAAGGCGATCAATGCCTCATCTGAAAATTTTACGGCCTCAGTACTGACGTATCCGAGGTGAAAGAGGGCGTCAGGGTCTTGCGCCTGTTGGGGGCTGCTGAGCTGTGACATGGGGAGCGTGCCTCTAAAGCGATCCGAAGATCTATGTGTGCGGAGCCCCCAACCTCACCTTGCTTGCTCCCGGCTCAATAGTCAAATAAAATTGACAGATATGTGGTAAAAAACATGGACAGAAAGTTGGACATCGAGCGAGATCGCTCGGAGAGTGGCCAAAATGGCCGCGTTGGGGGAAAACATGAGTGAAGCACTGGCCTCATCGGACGGGGCGGTCAATCTGACCACACAGCAGGCGTTGGAGGCACAGCCTTTGGCGCCCCGATTCTATTGCACCGACTACGCGGCAATGGAGCATATCGACATCGAGCCCGTTCGCGCAGAGTGGGATCTGATGATGCGGGACTTCGAGCTCGACACGAACCGCGGCCACTTCAAGCAGAACTACGAGTACGACCCCAGCATTCTGGAGTCGGACCCCGAACTCAAAGAAGAGTTTCTAGATCTGCTCGTCTCCTCCATCACCGCCGAGTACTCGGGTTGTGTGCTCTACCAGGAGATCGAGAAAAATGTCAGCAACCCCGACGTCTCCAAGCTGATGCGCTATATGGCGAGGGATGAGTCCCGACACGCTGGCTTTATCAATAAAGCGCTGAACAAGCTCGGTGTGGCTGTCGACCTCGGGGTGTTGAAGCGTGAGAAGGAGTACACCTTCTTCAAGCCGAAATATATTTATTACGCCACGTACCTTTCAGAAAAGATCGGCTACGCGCGCTACATCACGATCTATCGACACCTTGAGCGCCATCCCGAGAAGCGCTTTCATCCGATTTTTAAATGGTTTCTGGAGTGGTGTAACGACGAGTTTGCCCACGGCGAGGCCTTTGCACTGATCATGCGATCCGATCCGAAATTGCTGAGTGGCTTTAACAAGCTATGGATCCGCTTTTTCCTGCTCGCGGTCTATTCGACCATGTATGTTAGGGACCACTCTCGGCCCAAGCTCTACGAAGCGTTTGGTATGGACGTCACCGAGTTTGATTACACAGTGTTTGACATCACTACAGAGATCTCTCGGCAGGTGTTCCCGCTGACCCTGAACACCGACGATCCCCGCTTCCGGGCGGGTCTTGAGCGGATGCGAGCCCTGCAAGTTGCTCGCGATGCCCTCGAGGGCCAGCGGGGTCCTCTGGCGATGCTCAAAAAGCTGGGCTATTTGGTGGGCTCAGGTCTGACCTTTGCGCGGCTGTACCTGCTGCCCACTCAAGCCAACACCATCCCTGATCAGGTGCGGATGCAGCCGGCCTGGTAGCGAACACCAGATAGCAGGCCGCCGGCTAGCGCGGCCTGGATCCACGAGGTCCTGCCACCGAGCACCGCAGTGGTCCGGCGGTAATACCCATGAGCGCTCACTTGTATGAGGGACATATAGTCGACGAACTGTTCACGTCTCCAGTGACAGGACTGTTCTCAACTCTGCCGGTTTGATACGTTGGCGCCTCAGTTATTCCTCGAGGTCAAACCGTGTCTGTTATCGAAGTTCATCAGGAAGCCGGTGTCGCACTCGTGACGTTGAATCGTCCCGACGCGCATAACGCGCTCAATCGAGCATTGTCCGAGGCCATCATTACCACCTTCGCCGACCTTGCGGCTGATGAGGGAGTGCGAGCCATTGTGTTGACAGGTTCGGGCCGCGCTTTTTGCGCAGGTGTGGACCTCAAGGCACTAACGGATGAACCCGAGCTGCTGTCGAGTGGGCTGGGCCTCGGGCCCGAGTCGCCCATTGTGGTCGCGCTGGAGCAGTGTCCCCAACCTATCATCGGTGCCGTCAATGGCGCTGCTGTGACGGGGGGATTTGAGTTGGCGCTTGCCTGTGATTATCTGTATGCCAGTGAGCACGCGCGATTTGCTGATACCCACGCCCGCGTGGGCATTTTGCCCGGTTGGGGTCTGTCACAGAAGTTATCGCGCATCATCGGTATTAATCGCGCGCGCGAGATGAGTTTGACCGGCAATTTCATTGACGCGGAGCGCGCCGAAGCGTGGGGGCTGGTCAATCGTGTCTGTGCCGCCGACAGCTTGCTGGATGAGGCGCTGGCCAGTGCGGCACAAATCGCTGATGCCGACCCCAAGGCCGTTTTCGCGCTCAAGGCGCTGATGAATGACGGGGTGAAGGAGTCCCTCGGGAATGCGTTGGTGCTGGAAGGCGAGCGCGGCAATGCGTTTGCCAAAACGGTGGATTACAGCCAGATGAGCGCCCGGTTGGCAGCGCTGCGCCAGCGGGCAGCCAAGCAGTGAGAACCGGGCGCCGGCCTATCCTGATTTTGTCCGTTCCCCATGTTAGCGAGGACTTCAGGCCATGATCTGGTTGACGAGTGGCGTCTTCCTTTGGAGCGCGGCGCATCTCTTTAAGCGCGTAGCGCCCGAGGCACGAGCACGGCTCGGCAATGCCGGCAGACCGCTGATGGCACTGCTTCTCTTGGCGTCTGTTGTGATGATGACGCTGGGCTACCAGCAGGCCTCGACCACTGTGTGGTGGGGTCGCCAGACCGCCTGGGTGGGTGCGAACAACGTGCTGGTTTATCTCGGCTTTTACTTAATTGCTGGGTCGCAGGTGGGCGCTCGGGTCGCGGGTGTGATCCGGCATCCCCAGCTGACCGCAGTCAAGCTGTGGGCGCTGGCGCATCTGCTTGTGAATGGTGACTCTTCGTCACTGCTACTTTTCGGCGGCCTGCTTGTCTGGGCTGTGCTGGAAGTGGTGATGATCAATAAGCAAGACGGCAAGCCGCGATTGAGCAAGCCCCAGCCGTCACTGCCCCGGGAGTTCGCTGCAATTGCGATCACACTGCTCATCTACGGTGTGGCGGCCTACCTGCATGGACTGCTCGGCTACCCCGTTCATGGCTGACGCCAGTCATCTCACGTGAGCCGGCGTTTCAGACTCACGGACGCTGCGATCCGCAAAGCGCTGGATGCGCTGGCCCAGGATCATCGAGAGGTGGCGCGAGCCGTCGCTCAGGTGGGTTACCCCCCGTCGCGGCGACGAGAACATTCTTTTGAAGCCTTGGCGAGAATCGTGATGGGGCAGCAACTGTCCGTCAAAGCCGCCGCCACCATCGCCCAGCGGGTCGACGAGACGGTAGGGGGTGCATTGCAGCCCGAGAGCCTGCTCGCCACTGCACCGGATAAGCTTAGAGCTGCGGGACTGTCGCGCCAGAAGATTGGTTATCTGCAATCCTTGGCAGAGGCCGTAATCTCTGGTGACTTGTCGGTCGAAACCTTACCCGAGCTCGCTGATGAGGAAGTCGAGGCCGCGATTACCGCCGTGCGGGGTTTCGGGCGCTGGTCTGCCCACATGTACATGATGTTCTCGCTTGGGCGTCCCGACGTTTGGCCCAGCGGCGATCTCGCGGTGCGGGTCGGGTTCGGCCGGATCATGGGTTGGAAAGATCGCCCGGATGAGAAAAAGGTGATCGACGAGGGCGGCGCCTTTGCGCCGCACCGCAGTGCGCTGGCGCTACTGTGCTGGCAATTTTATAGCGAGGCGCCGCTGTGAGTTTCAGTGAATGGGATCAGCGCTGCATGACCTTGGCGCTGGAAGAGGCGCGGCGCGCGGCGGATCGCGGTGAAGTGCCGGTAGGTGCGGTACTGGCGCGCGGTGAAGTCGTGCTCGCCCATGGCGGTAACGCGCAGATAGAACTTCACGATGCCACGGCCCATGCCGAAATCCGGGTATTGAGAGAAGCGGGCGTCAGGGACAGTAATTATCGGCTGCCAGGCACCACCCTCTACGTGACGCTGGAGCCGTGCACGATGTGTTGCGGCGCACTGGTTCACGCCCGAGTCGAGCGACTCGTATTCGCCACTCGGGAGCCCCGAGCCGGGGCCGTCCTTAGCACCGGTGGGGTGCTCGACAACCCTGCACAGAACCATCGCGTGAAGTGGGTAGAGGGTTTGTACGAAACAGAAAGTGCGGATCTGTTGCGTCAGTTTTTTCAGCAGCGCCGGGGGGATTGAGAACAGGGCAGCTGAGGCGCTATCAGACGCGCGGGCAGAACCAAACGCTGGCGCTCAACATGGCACCGCTATAAAACGGGGAGCTCGGCGCGCCGGAGGTAATCCGGGAGTAGCGCATCAACCTGAATCGGCGGCGAGATGCGGCGCTCCGACAGGTTCAGGAACGACAGCAGTCCCTCGTAGTGGCGTATGTTGTCGACATAGGTTACCGCCTGTTCCCCCTCCGCAAAACCGAATTTGGTCATGGGAAAATAACTGGGATTTTGCAGTTTGGGCAGCTGCGCCCGAACATCGGGCCACAAGTGGGGGTCGCCTCCCACCTGCTGGGTCATGATGCGAGCATCCTCCAAGTGCCCCATGCCGATGTTGTAGGCCGCCAGCGCCATGGAGGTACGATCGGGCTCTTTGATGTCTGATGGCAGCCGTCTCAACAAGTCTTTGAAAAACCGCGCACCACCCCTCAGGCTCTGTCGCGGATCCGTCCGATCCTCCACACTCAGTTCGGTTGCGGTCACACGCGTGAGCATCATCATCCCGCGCACACCGGTGTGCGAGCGGGCGTCGGGGTTCCAGTGCGACTCCTGATAAGCCATGGCAGCAAGTAGCCGCCAGTTCATCTGGTACTCCTCCGCCACAACCTCAAGAAGTGGCTGCCACTCGGGTAGATCGTCGCGCATTTTGCGTTGGAAGGTCAGCGAGCCAACCCGGGAGGCGTGCTCCCAGCGTCCAAAGTGCTCCCGCTCCAGCTGCGCGATTTGTCCTTGCTCGGTGGCGCGGGCAATGAATTGATTCACCAATAGGAGCGATGTCTCACTGTGCTCGTCCTGAGGCAGATACCAGACAATTGGCGTGTTCTGGCCGATTTCCATCGCGGCGACCACGCGAGGGTACAGCTGCTGCTGGATACTGAATTCAATCGAATCGACAATAGCCAAATCGGCTTTCTCGTCTGTCACCAGCTGCATTAATTCGAGCGAATCGGCGGCGTGAATCTCACGCCAGGTCAGTTCGGGAATGTCCTGTTGCAGCGCAGAAAGCGTCTCCACATGTACGCTTCCAGCGACCACCACCATGTCGCGTCCCACCAGCGCAGCAAGGGAGCGGGGTCTGAGCGCGCCTGACTTGTAGACGACAAGGGGTTGCTGATGAAGGTAGGGGTGGGATGCGACAAATTGTGCGTCGCGGCCAGCACTTTGGCTGAGACCCGCTGCTGCCAGATGTGCCTCGCCGCTTGCCAGCATGTCGAACAATTCCGGCAGGCTAAAGGCCACTTTGATACGCACTGGCATGTCGTGCGCTTGGGCGAACGCCCTAATCAATTCATATTCGAACCCCGATGCGCGATCGCCCTGAAAGTAGTAAGTCGTCGGCGTATTGCGGGTCACAACCACCACTTCTTTGCCCTCAGCCAGCGGTGGCAGGGAGGATGAGTCGGTGCACGCCGGTAGCAGGCTCAATGAGCCGACACAGGCAAGACAAAACAGCAGTCGCGTCATGCCGTAATTGTAGGCGCTGGGTCGCGCAGGGAACAGCGCGCCTCGGGGTGCGTCGGTGACATCAATAAAGAGGTGAAAACGTCTTGGTTCCGGCTCACAGGCATACCTGCAAACCAAGCTCCACGGTATACTCTGCGTGCTGTCTCGCTCAGGAACCCCAGATGCTTGTCCTGCCCGGATCTTCCGCGCTGTCCGCCGCCCGTTTTCAACTCTTGGCGGCAGACATCTCTGCACTAGGTCTGGCCCTGTCGCTGCGGGAGGTGGTGCATGCCTATGCGATTGACATCGCGCCAGGTGAGACTATTGATGGCGCCCGTTTGGCGGCGCTGCTTCATCCGGGCACCGCGACCGCCGTTGACCCCTCCGCGCAAGAGCGGCCGGGGCAGCGCATTGTCGCGCCGCGATTTGGCACGATTTCTCCCTGGTCCAGTAAAGCCACTGATATTGCTCATAACTGCGGGTTCTCGACCGTTGAGCGCATCGAGAGGGTGACGCTATTCGGCATTGACGGCCTGACGGAAGATGACGATACCCGCGCGCTGGACGCCCTGATTCATGATCGGATGGTCGAGACTGTCGTCGGTTCATTAGAGGATTTACAACCCCTTTTCGAGCGTTCCGCGCCCCGATCCTATGACGAGGTCGATCTGTTGGCGGGAGGCGCTGCCGCCTTGACGCGGGCTAACACTGAATTGGGCTTGGCGTTGACTGAAGATGAGATCAGCTACCTCGTCGACGCATTCTCGACGTTGGGGCGTAACCCCCGGGACATCGAATTGATGATGTTCGCGCAGGCGAACTCCGAGCACTGCCGTCACAAAATTTTTAACGCCAGCTGGGAAATCGACGGGACTCAGCAGGATCATTCCCTGTTTGCCATGATCCGACACACCCATGAAGTCGGTGGCGACAACGTATTGTCAGCCTATTCCGATAACGCCGCTGTCGTGGCAGGTCATCGGGCAGGCCGGTTCTATCCAGACGTCGGTGATCAAGTCTGGCGATTCCACGACGAGTCGATTCATCTATTGATGAAAGTGGAGACACACAATCACCCGACGGCGATCTCGCCCTTTGCGGGTGCGGGCACCGGCTCCGGGGGCGAGATTCGTGACGAGGGCGCGGTGGGGCGTGGCTCGCGACCCAAGGTCGGGCTGGTGGGTTTCTCGGTGTCCCATTTGGAGCTGCCAGACAAGCCTCGCCCTTGGGAGTTAGGTTATGGCCGCCCCGGCAGAATTGTCTCGCCATTAAATATCATGACAGAGGGGCCGATTGGCGCGGCGGCCTTCAACAATGAGTTCGGCAGGCCCAATCTCGCTGGCTACTTCCGAACGTTCGAAACACAGACTGCCGACGGGGTCAGGGGCTATCACAAGCCCATCATGATCGCCGGTGGGTTCGGCAACGTGCGCACCGAACACGTCGACAAGGGGGACTATTCGGCCGGCGCCAAATTGGTGGTGTTGGGTGGCCCTGCGATGCTGATTGGTCTGGGCGGGGGTGCGGCGTCATCGATGGCGAGCGGGGACAGTGCCGAGGATCTCGACTTTGCCTCGGTGCAGCGACAAAACCCTGAAATACAGCGCCGCTGTCAGGAGGTCATTGACCGTTGCTGGAGTCTGGGCGCCGACAACCCCATCGCATTTATTCACGACGTGGGTGCGGGGGGGCTGAGCAATGCGCTGCCGGAGCTGGTGAAGGACGGGGGCCGGGGAGGGCGCTTCGAACTTCGCGATGTGCCGAACGATGAACAGGGCATGTCGCCTCTAGAGATTTGGTGCAACGAATCACAGGAGCGCTATGTGCTGGCGGTAGAACCCGATCAGCTGGCGCGATTTGAATCGATCTGTGAGCGGGAGCGCTGCCCCTATGCGGTCGTCGGTGAGGCGACAGAAGCTCATCATCTTGCGGTGACGGATCGACAGTTCAACAATGACCCGGTTGATCTGCCCATGTCAGTGCTGTTTGGCAAGCCGCCCAAGATGCACCGTCAAGCCTTACGTAGGCCACCTGTTAGTGATGGCTTTGATGCCAGCGCGGTCTCCCTGCCGGAATCGCTGGAGCGGGTGCTGACCTTCCCGGCGGTGGCGTCGAAGAGCTTCCTCATTACGATTGGTGATCGCAGCGTCACGGGTATGGTGTCCCGGGATCAGATGGTGGGTCCCTGGCAGGTGCCCGTGGCGGACTGTGCCGTCACCACGGTATCGCTCGACACGCACCTGGGCGAGGCCATGGCGATGGGTGAGCGCACGCCGCTGGCGCTTCTGGACGGGCCCGCGTCGGGGCGTATGGCGGTGGCCGAGGCGATCACCAATATTCTGGCCGCGCCGATTGAATCACTGAGTGACATCAAGCTCTCTGCAAACTGGATGTGTGCGGCCGGTTTTGAGGGGGACGACGCGATCCTCTATGACACGGTCGCCGCGGTGGGCCGGGATTTTTGCCCCGCGCTCGGGATCACGATCCCCGTTGGCAAGGACTCTATGTCCATGCGCACCGTGTGGCAGGAAGAGGGCGAAGACCGGGCGGTGACCGCACCTGTTTCACTGATTGTGTCGGCATTTGCGCCCTGCGATGACGTTCGCACGGTACTCACGCCGGTGCTGTCTCCGCGCGAGGATACGGCGCTGTTGCTGGTAGATCTGGGTCGTGGGCTGGACCGGGTTGGTGGCTCGGTGCTCGCGCAGGTGTGGCAACAAATGGGTAGCACCGCCCCCGACGTCGCCCCTGAGGATGTTCACGCGTTCTTTGAGCTGATGAAAAAGGCCAAGGACAATGACTGGGTGCTTGCCTACCACGACCGCTCTGACGGTGGCTTGCTGATCACACTGTTGGAAATGGCATTTGCGGGGCGCTGTGGGTTGCAGGTTGATCTCGATGTCTCGCCCGATCAAGCCAATGCGAGGCTCTTTTCTGAAGAGGCGGGCGCTGTTCTGCAGGTGGCGGCCGAGCATGTCTCCGATGTGCTCGCTTGTGCCGAGGCGGTCGGCCTGGGCGACGCGGTGACCCGCATTGCGACGCCGCGGGCCGATGGGCGCATTGTGGTGAATACCCCGCAGTTCGAGCTGATCGACAGCCGGCGAGAAGCCCTGCACTCGCTCTGGGCTGAGACCAGCCACGCCATCGCCCGTGTCCGTGACAACGCTGATTGCGCCGACCAGGAGTTTGCAGCCATTGGGGCGCAGGATCCCGGTCTCTCCGCCCAACTCAGCTACGACTGTAACGCCGACATTGCCGCGCCATACATTGCTACCGGGCAGCGCCCTCGTATAGCGATCCTGCGCGAGCAGGGGGTCAACGGCCAGATGGAGATGGCGGCGGCCTTTGATCGCGCCGGGTTTACCGCGGTCGATGTGCATATGAGCGATATCATTGCCGGTCGGCAGGATCTGTCTGATTGTCATGGTCTGGCAGCCTGCGGCGGGTTCTCCTACGGCGATGTGCTGGGTGCCGGAGAGGGTTGGGCAAAAAGCATTTTGTTTAATGAGGCAGTCCGTTCCCAGTTCGAGCAGTTTTTCGCGCGGACCGACACCTTTGCGTTGGGGGTCTGTAACGGCTGCCAGATGCTGTCAGCGCTCCAGGAAATTATCCCCGGCACTGATCACTGGCCACGCTTTGCGCGCAATCGCTCCGAGCAGTACGAGGCGCGCCTGTCGCTGGTTAAAGTGGAGGCATCGCCGTCAGTGCTGCTGTCGGGTATGGAGGGCTCGCACCTGCCTATCGTGGTGGCCCACGGAGAAGGGCGCGCGCAGTTTGCCTCTCCCGACGAGCAGGCCTCATTGGAAGGCGCGGGTTTGGTGGCCATGCGCTTTATCGATCACGATCTGCAGGTCGCCGGTAGTTATCCCTATAATCCCAACGGCTCCCCGGATGGCATCACGGGCCTCTGTAATGAGGACGGGCGGATTACCATCATGATGCCCCACCCAGAACGTGTCTTCCGTGCCGCACAACTCTCCTGGTGTCCCTCCGAATGGGAAACCGACTCCGGATGGATGCGACTCTTCCGCAATGCGCGGGTCTGGCTTGGGTAACTGTTACATGGTGTTGACGCCACTGAGTCGTTACACTCCGCGCCTGTTCAATCATGCGGACGCTGCCGAGCCAGCGATCAAGTAAATCCGATGACAAACCGTTATCCCCTGTGGAAAAACCTGCTCATCCTCCTCGTGTTGCTGTGTGGCTTTTATTACGCCGCGCCCAATCTGTATGCCCCTGACCCTGCGTTGCAAATTGCCGGCGCCAGCAGTGCGCAACAGATCGACGAGCGGGTGCTTGTGAGGGCGAAGACAGCGCTGACCGAGGCGGGAATCGGCTCTTTCGGTGAAGAGCTGCAAAATCAGGGTAAATCAGCCCTGTTGCGTCTCAATGATCGCGAGCAGCAGCTGCGAGCGCAGGCCATTTTGGCGCGAGAGCTGGGCGACGGCTTTATCGTCGCGCTGAACCTCGCGCCGACAACGCCTGACTGGCTAGTGGAGGGCGGCGCCTCGCCTATGAAGCTCGGACTGGATCTGAGCGGTGGCGTGCACTTTAAGCTTGAAGTCGATGTCGCGGCAGCGACCGAACGCAAGCTAAACCAGTACGAAACCGGTATCCAGAAGCGGCTCAGAGAGGAGCGTATTCGCGGTCGAATCAGTCTGGATGGTCAAAAAGTCGCCATGCAATTCCGCACCGAGGCCGATCGTGAAGCGGCGCGCCGAGAGGTGGTGGATCTTTACCCCGAGCTCTTTCTAGATCGCGTGGACGAGGACGAAACCTGGTCGCTGTATGCAACGGTGACAGAGCAAACGATCAAGGAGGTGGTGGACTACGCCGTGGCACAAAATCTGACCACCATTCGTAATCGCGTGAATGAGTTGGGGGTGTCCGAGCCATTGGTACAGCGCCAGGGGAGCAATCGTATTGTTGTGGAGCTGCCTGGGATTCAGGACACCGCCGAGGCGAAGCGTATTCTGGGGAAGGTCGCGAATCTGGAATTCCGGTTGGTCGCCGAGGCGAACGCACCGATCTCAGAGCGTCAGCGATTTGAGTATCGCAGCGCTGATCGCGGCGGTATGACGGAGTGGCTGGAGCGCGACGTCATCATTACCGGCGAGAGCGTGTCCAATGCGCAGGCCGGATTTGACCAGAACGGTCAGCCCAACGTGATGATCAGCCTCGACGGTGAGGGCGGCATGCTGATGTCGCGGGCGACCCGCGCTAACGTCAAGCGCCGCATGGGCGTATTGTTCATTGAGAGAAAATATCGCACCCGCTA
>Ga0255767_1004074_pt1 | contig 12114 bp, 11 predicted proteins | sample 071ome_24_FD_179967 | JGI IMG/M metagenome (GOLD analysis project Ga0255767, IMG submission 179967) | Coastal salt marsh microbial communities from the Groves Creek Marsh, Skidaway Island, Georgia - 071402CT metaG (version 2) | ecosystem: Environmental > Aquatic > Marine > Intertidal zone > Salt...
GGTCTCGAACCTTGCAGGAAACCGCCGCCATGATGGCCACTGATGCCCGCTGACGCCCGGGGACCGGCGGTTTGCTTTCGGTTGACTTGATTTAATTGCCAGCCGCATACTCCAGTCAATGAATCAGAATATCCGGCTGGCGGTGAAGGTCAGTGACACCTGCCCAGCCTCTCAACATCCCGGAGGCTCCCATGAAACACCACGCGAAAACCCGCATCATTCTTTCGGCCCTCGCCGCCACTGCCACCGCCGCCATCATTGCCGGCGCGGCGCAGGCACAGGAAGTGCTGAATGTCTATAACTGGTCGGACTACATCGCCGAGGACACCATCGCCAATTTCGAGTCCGAGACCGGTATCAAGGTGACCTATGATGTGTATGATTCGAACGAGGTCCTCGAAGCCAAGATGCTGGCCGGCTCGTCAGGTTACGATGTCGTCGTGCCGACAGGTGATTTTCTGGCCCGCGGCCGCGAGGCTGGCGCCTATCAGGATCTCGATCTGGCACGGCTGGGTAATTACAGCAGCCAGGACATGCAGGTGCAGAGTTTCGCCAACAACCAGATTGGCGTCGACAATGCCGGTGCCGTCTATATGTGGGGGACAACCGGCATCGCCTATAATGCGGCGATGATCGAGGAACGTCTTGGCGTCGACGCGCCAACCGACAGCTGGTCGCTGGTCCTCGATCCGCAATATGCCTCGAAGCTGGAGGATTGCGGTGTGGTCATCCTGGACGCGCCAACCGATGTGCTGCCGAATGTCATCGCCTATATGGGCGGCGACGGCACCAGTACCGATGCCGAGGATTTCGAGGCCGCCGGCGAGGTGTTGAACGCGGTCCGTCCGCATCTTCGCTATATCCATTCCAGCCAGTCGATCAATGACATCGCCAATGGTGATATCTGCGCCGCGATCATGTGGTCGGGCGACGCGTTCCAGGCCGCCTATCGCGCCGAGGAAGCCGAAAACGGTCATGTCATCGAATATTACATTCCGAAAGAAGGCACCAATCTGTGGTTCGACCATTTCGCCATCCCGGCCGATGCGAAGAATCTCGATAACGCCTACAAATTTATCGACTACATGCTTCGGTCCGATGTCGCCGCCAACAATGTGAACTATGTCTGGTATGCCAGCGGCAGCGAGGGTGCCAAGCCGTCGATCGATCTCGAGATTCTGGAACATCCGGGGATCTACCCGACCGAAGAGGCCAAGAAGAACCTGTTTGTCGTGCCGGTCTATGACGCCAGGCTCGACCGGGCCGTGACCCGCGTCTGGTCGCGTTTCTCCTCCGGCAGCTGAGCCTGAACGACATGCGTGAGTCATGTTCCCGCCGCCGGTGCCGGTGCACTGGCGGCGGTGCTGTTTCAGGCCCGTCATCGGTATTGCGCGGGGCTTCATAGGTAATCCATGTCACCCTTTATCCGAATCAGGAATGTGACGCGGCGCTTCGGCGATGTGGTGGCTGTCGATGACCTGTCGCTTGATATCGACCGCGGCGAGCTGTTCTGCCTGCTGGGGGCATCCGGATGCGGCAAGACGACATTGCTGCGGATGCTGGCGGGGTTCGAGCGTGTCGACAGCGGCAGCATCGAGATTGACGGCATCGACATGGCGGCGGTGCCGCCGGCGGCGCGGCCGGTCAATATCATGTTCCAGAACTACGCGCTGTTCCCGCATATGTCGGTGGCGGACAACATTGCCTACGGTCTGCGCCGGGCCGGTCTGCCAAAGCCCGAGATTGTCGCCCGGCTCGAGGAATTGCTGCGGCTTGTCAGGCTGACCGGCATGGGCGCGCGCCAACCGCACCAGCTTTCGGGTGGTCAGCGTCAGCGGGTGGCGCTGGCACGGGCGCTGGCGCGCCGGCCGAAATTGCTGCTCCTCGATGAACCGCTGGCGGCGCTGGACAAGAAGCTTCGTGAGGATACGCAGTTCGAACTTGTCGATATCCAGGAACGGCTCGAGACAACTTTCATCGTCGTCACGCATGACCAGGAAGAGGCGATGACACTTGCCAGCCGGATCGGTGTGATGGATGCCGGCAAGCTTGTCCAGGTTGACACGCCGCGCACGCTCTATGACCGGCCGCGCAACCGGTTCATTGCCGATTTCCTCGGCACTGTCAGTTTCCTTGAGGGTGTCGTCACCTCCGTTAATGGCGGGTTCGTGTCCATTGACGGCGCGGTCAGCGTGACCGCGGCCGATCCCGGCGGCTTTGCCGTTGGCGACGCTGTCCGCATGGCGATCCGGCCGGAAAAGATCGCGCTTGGCCGCGCGCCGTCCGGCGGCGTCAACGAAATTCCGGTGACGGTCGAGGATCTGGCCTTTACCGGCGTGGCCACAAACTACCGGGTGATCGGGCCGGATGGCGTGCGTCTGAAACTGACGCACCCGAACCGGCGCGGCGATGTCGTGCCGCTGGAATGGGAACAGACCGGCTTTGTCAGCTTCGATCCGGCCGACGTCGTGCTGCTCAGGGACTGACGGTGATGGCGGCGGCACGACAATGGATTGCGCGTCATGGCCGGCGTCTTGTCGTTGCGTTGCCGCTGTTGTGGCTGCTGGTCTTCTTCCTGCTGCCGCTTGTCGAGGTGGCGCAGACATCCTTCACCGTGGCGCGCCGCGGGATCCCGCCCTTCGCCCCGCTCTGGGGATTTGGCGAGGACGGGTTCTTCACCAATTTCAATCTCGAGAATTACGGCCTGCTGCTGGATTACTGGCAGGATTATATCGGCCCGGCCGGCAATAGCCTGCGCCTGGCTTTTTTCTCGACGCTGATCTGCCTTCTCTTTGCCTATCCGATGGCCTGGTGGATCGCCAGATCGAATCCGCGCCGGCGGGCGATCCTGCTGGTGCTGGTGATGCTGCCCTTCTGGACCTCGAGCCTGCTGCGGATCTATGCGCTGATCGGATTGCTGAACCCGAACGGTTTCATCAACAGCATGCTGATGTTCCTCGGCGTGATCGACACGCCGATCAGGATGATGCAGACAGATTTCTCGATCTATATGGGCATGCTGCTGACCTATCTGCCGCTGATGATCCTGCCGCTCTATGCGGTGATGATCAGGCTGGAGGATGATCTTCTGGATGCCGCCGCCGATCTGGGCGCCTCGCGGGCCGGCGTGTTTCTCACCGTCGTGCTGCCGCTGACCCTGCCCGGCATCATCGCCGGCAGTCTTCTTGTCTTCATTCCGGCGGTGGGCGAGTTCGTCATTCCGGCGCTTCTTGGCGGGCCTGAACAGATCATGGTCGGCAAGGTGTTGTGGACCGAATTCTTCCGCAACCGTGACTGGCCGGTGGCCTCGGCCATCGCCATGCTGCTGTTGGCGATTCTGGCGCTGCCCATTATCTATGCCCGCTATCAGGACGGGCGCGAGACGGCGCTTGACCGGGTCGAAGGGCAGGCCAATGGCCCGGGAAACACATCATGAGGCGCGGCATCTCATGGCCGGCGCTGTGGCTTGCCATCATCGGCTTCGGCATCCTGTATGTGCCGGTTGTGGTGATGGTGGTCTACAGCTTCAACGCAAGCCGCCTGGTTTCGGTATGGGCCGGGTTCTCGACCAGATGGTATGGCGAGTTGATGCAGAACGACCAGGTGTTGTCGGCGCTTGCCAAGTCGTTATGGGTGGCGGTGAACGCCGCCACGCTGTCGACCGTTTTCGGGGTGCTGATCGCGCTGGCCTTCGTGCGCTATGGCAATTTCCGGTTTCGCCTGCTGCTCAGCGCACTGGCCAGCACGCCGCTGGTCATGCCCGAGGTGGTGACCGGCCTGTCGCTGCTGTTGCTGTTTATCGCGATGGAGGGGTTTCTGGGCTGGCCTGCCGGGCGCGGCATCGACACCATCATCATCGCCCACACGACCTTTGGCATGTGTTTCGCCGCCGTCGTCGTGCAGTCGCGGCTTCGCGATTTCGACATGTCGATCGAGGAGGCGGCGTCCGACCTCGGCGCGACACAGCCCTATATCTTCTTCTCGATCACCCTGCCGATCATCGCGCCGGCGGTCGTTGCTGCCTGGCTTCTTGCCTTTACGCTCAGCTTTGATGATCTTGTCATCGCAAGCTTTGTCAGCGGACCGGGGAGCTCGACCCTGCCGATCGTCGTGTTTTCCAAGGTCCGGCTTGGCGTGACGCCGGAAATCAACGCGCTGGCAACAATCATGATCGCCCTGGTGGCGGCAAGCGTGATCGCCGCCAGCGTCATTATCTATCGCAATGCCACCGGCCGGGCGGTGGCAGAGGAGAAAGGCGGCCAGCCATGAATGGACAGGACGACAATGCAGATCACCGGCGCGGCGACCAGGCGTTCCGTGACGCCGATGGTCGTGGCAGCTGGACCGAAATGACCTATGGCGGGGCGCTCAGCTTTGCCCGCCGCCGCTACAGCCGCGATCTTGACGGCGTCGATATCGTGATCAGCGGCATTCCCTATGACAATGCGGTGACTTACCGGTCGGGATGCCGGCTTGGCCCACGCGCCATCAGGGCCGGGTCGGTGCAGCTTGCCGAACTGAAGCATTTCCCGTTCGGCTTTGACCCGTTCGAAACGCTGTCCACCATCGATTATGGCGACTGTTTCATCGACCCGCATCACCCGACAGGGGTGTTCGACAGCATCGAGTCGCATGCCGCCGGAATATTGGAGTCAGGCGCGCTGCTGCTCAGCCTTGGCGGCGACCATTCGGTTGCCTATCCGCTGCTGAAGGCGCATGCGGCGAAATACGGACCGCTGGCGCTGGTCCAGTTTGACGCGCATTGCGACACCTGGCCGGATGACGGCACGCGGTTTGATCATGGCACGATGTTCGCGCGCGCGGCGGCCGAGGGGCTGATCGATGTCGGCAAGTCAACACAGGTCGGGCTTCGCACCTATAATGACAGCGATCACGGCTTCGAGATCCTGACCAGCCCGTGGGTCCACCGCAACGGCATCGACGCGGCGATGGAGATTGTGCGGACTCGCGCCGGCGGTGCGCCGGTCTATCTGTCATTCGATATTGACGGGCTGGATCCGGCCTTTGCGCCCGGAACCGGGACGCCGGTTGCCGGCGGGCTGGCAAGCTGGCAGGGGCTGGAATTCATCCGCGGGCTGGAGCCGCTGAACCTGATCGGGATGGATCTTGTCGAGGTCGCGCCGGCCTATGACCATGCCGAGATCACCGCAATCGCCGCCGCCAGCATGGCGTTTGACTGGTGCGCCGTGATTGCGAAAAAACGTGGTGCCGTGCCACGGCCGGTCGGGCGGGTCTAGACAGTCGTCCGGTCAGAGTTTCAAGCGGTCACGCAATTTGAACCATGCCATGCCAAGCGCCAGCGCCGGGGTGCGCAGCGGCCCGCCCGGAAACGGCATATGTGTCAGCTTGCTCATCACATCGAACTGGCTGGCATCGCCGATGACGGCCTTTGCCAGCATGGCGCCGGACTGTCCGGACAGGGCGACACCATGGCCGGAAAATCCCTGCACGAAATAGATATCGTCATCGGTTCGGCCGAAATGCGGGATGCGGTTCACCGTGATGCCGATCCGGCCTGACCAGACCTGCTCGGTCTCGGCGTTCGCCAGCAGCGGAAACACATCCGTCATGCGCCGCCGCAGATCGGGCTCGATATCGCCAAAATCGACATTCGTATAGCTTGCGCGGCCGCCGAAGATCATCCTGTTGCGGCCGTCGATCCGGTAATAGTTCAGCGCCGCGTTCTCATCCGCCACGGCAGCGCCGGTCGGCAGCAGCTGTTTGACCATATTGTCCGACAACGGCCTCGTCGCGAGGATGGACGAGGTAACGGGGGCAAGCCGCCGCCGCATTTCCGGCAATCCGACATTGGCCAGATAGGCATTGCCGCACAGCATCACGACCGGCGCATTGACCGAGGCACCGCCCGCGATCAGCAATGTCTTGCGTGGCCCGCGAAGGATTTTTTTCACCGGCGCCTGTTCATAGATGCGGGCCCCGAGGAGGGTGGCGGCGCGGGCCAGCCCATGCAGATATTTCAGCGGCTGGATATGGCCGCATCCGGTGTCGTGAATCGCCCCGACATAGGCGTCGCTGCCGATATGTTCGGACAGGGCGGCGCTGTCGCCAAGGCGGGTGAAATGGTCATAGCCGCGCGCCTCCCATGCGGCCTGCCAGGCATCAAGACCCTTCATCTGCCGCCGGTGCAATGCGGCATGGAGATATCCGAAGCGCAGATCGCAATTGATGGAATACCGGGCGACCCGCTGTTTCACCAGCTCAACCGCCTCCATGCCGGCTTGCCAGGCGATATCCGCCTCGGCCGGGTCCAGCTGCCGGCTGATCCTGTCGAAATCATTCGGCCAGCCCTGGCAAAGATGGCCACCATTGCGGCCCGACCCGCCGGCACCGACCGCGCCGGCCTCGAGAACGACAGATTTGATTCCGGCCTCGGCAAGCGTCAGTGCCGCGGAAACGCCGGTCAGACCGCCACCGATGATGGCGACATCGGCGTCGATCTGGCCATCGGGATGCGGATAGGTCGGACGCTCGCCATATTCGGTCTCGTAGATGCTGCCGCTCGTCATTCGGTCCTGGCCCTTTGATGATCCGGAAAGAGATCGATTTCGGCTGTTTGCGAAACCCGTTGCCTCAAGGTAGGCTGACGCCGCACACTTGATCAAGCCGAAGCGCATGAATCAGGTTCGACATAGCTGCAAATGGTGCTGACATGACACTCGACGACCTTTCGACCGGCGAATGGCAGGCGCTGGATTCGACGCATCATATGGCACCCTTCACCGATTACGCCGAACAGCGCAAGCATGGTGCCAGGATCATCACCCATGCCAAAGGTCATTACATCCATGACAGCGAGGGTAACAGCATCCTCGACGGCATGGCCGGCCTGTGGTGCGTGAATGTCGGTTATGGCCGGCAGGAACTTGTCGAGGCCGCCGCCCGCCAGATGGCCGAATTGCCCTATTACAACAATTTCTTCAAGACCAGTAACCGGCCGATTGCCGCGCTGTCGGCGCGACTTGCCGCGATCACGCCGGATGGTCTGAACAATGTCTTCTATGCCAATTCCGGGTCGGAGGCGAACGACACCATCATCCGTATGGTACGGCATTTCTGGGCGCTCGAGGGCAGGCCCGAAAAGCGTGTGATCATCGGCCGCGACTATGGTTATCACGGCAGCACCGTGATGGCGGCCAGCATGGGCGGCATGTCGGCCATGCATGAACAGGCGGCGCATGAACCCGATTTCGAACATATCCGCCCGCCCTATGGATTTGTCTATCAGGGCAATCAGGACGAGGCCGCGTTCGCCGCCAATGCCGCCTCCTGGCTTGCCGAGCGTATTGACGAGGTCGGTGCCGACCGTGTCGCCGCCTTCATCGCCGAGCCGGTGCAGGGCGCCGGCGGGGTGATCATCCCGCCGCAAGGCTATTTCGACCATATCCAGACGATCTGCCGCCAGCATGACATCCTGTTCATCGCCGACGAGGTGATCACCGGCTTCGGGCGCACCGGTGAATGGTTCGCCAGCCAGATGATGGGCCTGCAGCCCGACATGATGACACTGGCCAAGGGGCTGACCTCGGGCTATGTGCCGATGTCGGCGGTGATGGTCGGGGACCGGGTGGCGAACAGGCTGATCGCCGATGGCGGCGAGTTCTATCACGGCTTCACCTATTCCGGGCATCCGGTCGCCGCCGCGGTGGCGCTGGCCAATCTCGATCTGATCGAACGCGAGGGCCTGATCGAGCGGGTGCGTACCGATACCGGCCCCTATCTTGCCGCCGCGCTGGCGCCACTGGCCGATCACCGTATCGTCGGCGAGGTGCGGACATTCGGCATGCTGGCGGCGATCGAGCTGGTGAAATCCAGGGACGGACCGGAAATGTTTGCCGATACGGGGGCTGTCGGCGTGATCTGCCGTGACCATGCCATCGCTGGTGGCCTGATGATGCGCGCCGTGCGTGATGCCATGATCCTGTCGCCACCGCTGACCTTCGGGCGGGATGATATCGACGCCACCGTCAAATTGGCGGCGGCGGCGCTCGACAAGACGGCGGACGAGCTTGGGCTCTGAGGCGATTTTGCCCGTAACAGGAGATATCGCATGACTTTCGACATGCATAGCTGGCTGACTGAACAGTCGATCACCGAGGTGGAATGTCTTGTCAGCGATATTGCCGGCATCCCGCGCGGCAAGATCCTGCCGGTTCATAAATTCGTCCCGGCCGCCGAATCAGGTGGCTTGCGGTTGCCTGAATATGTGTTTGGCCAGTCGGTCACCGGCGCCTATCTGGACAGTGAGGTGCTGAATGAGATCGGCGCCGATGTGATCCTGCGCCCGGATGCCAATTCCTGCCGGCTGGTGCCATGGTATGACGAGCCGACGGCACAGATCATCCATGACGCCTGTGACCATGAGGGCCGGATCGTGCCCTTCACACCGCGCGCGGTGCTGAAACGCGTGCTGGCGCTGTTCGAGGATGCCGGCATGAAGCCGGTCGTCGCGCCGGAGCTGGAATTCTTCCTTGTCGAGCAGAGCGCCGACGCCAACAACCCGCTTGTCAGTCCGAAAGGCAAGTCGGGGCGGGCCGAGAAGGCGCGCCAGGCCTATGGCATCGACGCGGTCAATGAGTTCGACCCGCTATTCGAGGATATCTACGATCATTGCGAGGTGCAGAAGATCGATATCGACACGCTGAGCCATGAGGCCGGGGCGGCGCAGATGGAGATCAACTTCAACCATGGCGACGCGCTTGAGCTTGCCGACCAGGCCTTCCTGTTCAAGCGGACGGTGCGGCAGACGGCGCTGAACCACAATCTTCACGCCACCTTCATGGCGAAACCGATGCAGGACCAGCCGGGCAGCGCGATGCATGTCCATCTGTCGGTGCGTGATCTGGAAACCGGACGCAACCTGTTCGTCACCGAAGCGGGTGAGGACAGCGAGGCCTTCTTTCACGCGCTTGCCGGCATGCAGCGCTACCTGTCCGGGGCGATGGCGCTGATGGCACCTTATGTGAATTCCTACCGCCGGCACTCGCTGACCGAGGATTCGCCGACCAACCTTGCCTGGGGCATGGATAACCGGACGGTCGGTCTTCGTGTGCCGACCGGCGATCCGGCCAACCGCCGGATCGAGAACCGCGTTCCCGGGGCGGATGCGAACCCCTATCTGGCGATCGCCGCCAGCCTGGCCACGATCTGGCTTGGCCTGCAGGAACAGCGCCGTCCCACGCGTCCGCGTACCGTCAGCGGCGAGGATCTGACCACATTGCCACGCAACCTCGATATCGCGCTCGACGCGCTGGAAAGGGCCGGCCCGCTGCAGGAAATACTCGGTGAGCAGTTCGTGAAGCTGTTCATCGAGGTCAAACGCGGCGAGTCCGATGCCTTCCTCGAGGTGATCAGCCCGTGGGAGCGGGAATATCTTCTTCTGAATGTCTAGGGTTCTGACCGTCTGGGCTTGTGAAAGACCGGCCGCAGCCGGAACAATGTGCCCTAATGCTGCGCTGTCTGGCAGGCCGCGCAGACTCCGGCAAGCTCGATCATCTGGCGGGTGCCGCTGAAGTTGCGGGCGGCACAGAGCGCCGCCAGCGCGGCCGCGGTGCTTGTATCGACGGCCTCGGTGACGTTGTCGCAGCGCTCGCACAGCATGAAGATGCTGACCTCGTTGCCGCCACATTCTTGATGCTTGCAGGCGACAAAGGCGTTCAGGCTCTCGATCCGGTGCACCGTGCCGGACTCGATCAGTTTCGACAGCGCGCGATAGACCTGCAGCGGCGCGCGTAGCCCGTCTTCGCGAAGCGCGTCAAGAATCTCATAGGCGCTGGCCGGTTTGCCGGCGGCCTCGAGAAATTCAAAGACAAGCGTTTCGTTGCGGGACCGGTCCATGGGAGGGCTCCTTCCAGATGAAGGCCATGATGCCGGTCCCGGCGCTGCATTGTCAAACCCGTCCGGCATGCCTGCGTGCGGCTTGCCTGCGTGCGGCCGGAATGCTAGCCAGACATGGCACGCCCCCCGCCAGATGATGCCGCAGAGATGACACACAGGATGCCACAGAGGATGCCAGAGATGACCCGCCGCCTGACCCTGACCCGCCCGGATGACTGGCATCTCCATCTTCGTGACGGTTCGATGCTGGATGCGGTGACGCCTGACAGTGCCGCTGATTTCGGGCGGGCGCTGATCATGCCGAACCTGGTCCCGCCGGTTGTGACCGGGGCCCATGCGGCGTCCTATCGTGAACGTATCCTGGCGGCGGTACCGGCTGGCGCCGATTTCACGCCACTGATGACGCTCTACCTGACCGAGACAACGGAGGCCGGCGATCTGGTCGCCGCGGCGCGTGACGGCATCATCACGGCGGTGAAGCTGTACCCGGCCGGCGCGACCACGAATTCAGCCTCCGGCGTTCGCGATGTCAGTGCCGTGATGCCGGTGCTCGAGGCGATGGCAGACGCCGGTATCCCGCTGTGCGTGCATGGTGAGGTCACCGATCCCGAGATCGATATCTTTGACCGCGAGGCGGTGTTCATCGAACATGTTCTCGACCCGCTTCGCAAAGACCTGCCGGAGCTGCGCGTGGTGATGGAGCATGTCACCACCGCGGATGGCATCGACTATGTCCGTGATGGCGGGGCGAACATCGCCGCCACCCTGACAACGCATCACCTCTTCATCAACAGGAACCACATCCTCGCCGGCGGGATCAGGCCGCATTATTACTGCCTTCCGGTCGCCAAGCGCGAGAGCCACCGGCGCGCCCTTGTCGCCGCCGCCACCTCCGGTGACCCGTCCTTCTTCCTCGGCACCGACAGCGCGCCGCATCTTGATGCCGCCAAATTGTCGGAATGTGGATGCGCCGGTATCTATACCGCGCCGAACACGCTGCCATGTCTTGCGCAGATCTTCGAGGAGGCGGATGCGCTCGACCGGCTGGACGGGTTTGTGGCACGCCATGGCGCGACGTTCTATGGCGTTGCGCCGAATAACGGGACGGTGACGCTGGTCCGTGAGGACGCGCCGCAACCGGTGCCGCAGAACCGGGCGACGGAAGAGGGCATGTTGACGGTCTTTGACCCGATGGTACCAATCCATTGGCGGGTCGCCTGAGCCGTCACAGTGGCGCCCTGATCTCGACATCGCGTGGCGGCGATCCTTGTTTTGCCAGCGCCTCGCGACGCGTGATATAGGCGGTCGAGGCAAAGATGACCGCGCCGCCAAGCCAGATCCAGATATCCGGCCACTCGCCGAACACCATCCATGCCAGCACCACGGCGAAGGGCAGTTTGGCGAATTCCAGCGGTTGCAGGCTGGTGATCTCGACCATGCCGAAGGCACGGGTCAGCAACACATGCGCCGCGGTGCCTGCCAGTGCCATGCCCCACAGATAGAGCCAGGCCTCGGCGGTCGGCCATTCCCAGACGAACAATGCCGGCACCAGCGCGATGGGCGCCTGCATCATCACCATCCAGAAGACGATGGCGGAGGCGGATTCGGTCTTCGTCATCTTCTTCACAATCAGGCTGGCAATGGCGATGGCCAGCGCGCTGACAAGCGCCAGCATGGCGCCTGTCGACACCTCGACAAGACCGGGGCGAAGAATGATCAGCGCGCCGATGAACCCGACCGCGATGGCCACCATCCGCCGCATGCGGATCACCTCGCCAAGGAACAGTGCGGCACCGATGGTCACGAAGATCGGGCTGGTAAAGGTCAGCGCCGTCATTTCGGCAAGCGGGATCAGCGTCACGGCGGTGAAACCGCTGAACATACCGATGAAATTGACCGAGGCACGCGCGAAGAACAATTTCGGACGGTTCATCCGGATGCTGGATGCGCCGCTGCGGATCAATATGGGTGCGAGGATCAGGAGCGCCAGAAAATTCCGGAAGAAAACAATCTCGACAACCGGCATGAAGGCCGAGGACAGACGGATGAAGATCCCCATCATGGTGAAGAGCAGCATCGCCAGCAACATCATCAGCGCCGCCTGCAGCGCCGGGGATAGCGACGTGAATCTGGCGATCACATCGATGCTCGTATCTGTGGGATCATGTATCGATTAGCGCACAGTGACGGCCAAAAGGCAAATGCCGGATCATGTCCGGCGCGGCTTAAAACGCGCCT
>Ga0255767_1004077_pt1 | contig 12110 bp, 7 predicted proteins | sample 071ome_24_FD_179967 | JGI IMG/M metagenome (GOLD analysis project Ga0255767, IMG submission 179967) | Coastal salt marsh microbial communities from the Groves Creek Marsh, Skidaway Island, Georgia - 071402CT metaG (version 2) | ecosystem: Environmental > Aquatic > Marine > Intertidal zone > Salt...
GGTCATCGGCATCGGGGCTGGACCTGACGTCGATGGGCAGGTGCTGGTTCTACACGACATGCTTGGCATCACCCAAGATTTCTCACCGCGCTTCCTGCGACGGTACCTGGACCTTGCCGCCGCCATCGACGGTGCCGTTCGGTCGTACTGCGACGATGTGCGCTCCGGCGACTTCCCGTCCGAAGGCGAGTCTTACTCGTCCTGAAGCGAACCGTCTGGCGGACCGTGTGCGAACACAACCGTGCGGTTGAGCGCCCACAGAACCACGCCCCATGCCCCGACGTTGACGACCGTCAGCACCGCCAACGGAGCGGTACTGTGGTCCACCAGAACCCCGAACGTCGTGCTTGAACCGACCATGCCCAGTGCGAAGACGGGAATTGAACTGCTCAAGGACCACGCGAGACCCGTCGTCGCATTGAACGTGAAGAGCCGGTGCGTCGCGTGCGCCACGAGGCTTGACAACGTCCATGCCACGCCCCATACCGTGGCCCAGCGGAGCGCATCGTCCCGCTCGATGCCCGTGACCGAGGAAAGCACCACGAGCACAACGCCGAAGACGGCCGTGTTGAACGCCCCCGCCGCTCCGTACCGAAGCAACGAGCCCTGCGGAAGCCACCTGTCGATGGTGCCGAGGCCCATGCCCAAAGCGGCTTGGTCGAGGCCATGAAGATACGGCTCGTCAACACAGGTTCAAGGGGCGTTGAGCGGTTTTTCACGCATGGCCGAGGTGGAGGGGCTCCCCCTGTTCGTGCTGCCCATGACCTTGGCTCCCGGCGAGGTCACCACCCTTCGGGTGTTTGAACCTCGATACAAGCAGATGCTGGACACCTGCATCCTTGACGATCGGCCGTTTGGTCTCGTCCTCTCGGACCCGTTCCGTCCAGTGAAAGGTTGGGACGGGCCGAGCAACGTGGGAACGTTCGCGCACATCGAGGAGCACCGTGAAGTCGGCTCCAACCACATGATCGCCATCCGAGGCGGGGCGAGGTTTGCCGTGAACCAGGTCCATGAGCCGGCCTTGCCGCCCTTTGAGGATCCGGCGGTGTCCGACCTGCTCAGCGACGAAGACGTCCTCCCGCCCCTTGAAGTGCTGCTGCAGCGGGCCGATGACCTCGGTCGTTCCGACCTTCCGCTGTACCTGAGCGCCGACGTCGTCGTGTTGGACACCCCGGAACCGGACGAAGAGGACCTTGAACGCCTGGAAGCGATGCTGCGCGACGGGCTCATGGACCTCAGCGAAGCCATGGGGGTGGGGGCCGAGACAGCGCAACCGTGGGTTGACGAACGCATCGAGGCCTTGCTCGGAAGCGAGGCCCACACGGTGCTGCTCGCGTCCTCTCTTGTGCTGCCGAGCGCGGACGCGAGGCAACGCGTATTGGAAGCCCCATCGTGCGAAGCGATGCTCGATGAACTTGAGCACGGCCTCCACGAGGTAAGGGAAACCTTTCGTCAGGACCAAACGTAGGCCAACACCGAGCCAAGGAAGGCCCCAAAGCCAACGCCGAGGGTGTGCCAAATTCCAGAGCGAAAGGGAGCGAGGGCCCGGGCGTTGTTGGGCCACGCCGACGTCGCCCATGCACCGGAGACGGCCATCCAGACAATGCCGAGCATGTACACGCCGCAAAACAAGGCGCCTCCACCCCTGCCAAGCCAAATGGAGGCCAGGGGCACGGCGACGAGGGCGAGACCCAAGGCGTATTCCCACGCTTCATTCAACCGACGTCCGACGAGCATCGTCGTTGACAGGGGAACACACAACAGCCAGAGCATCAAGGCGCCGTGGACGGGGTTCGGGAGTTGTGCATCCCCCACGCGTGGCATCACGACGAGTTGCCAGCCCGCGCCAAGCACCGCACCAACGAGCAACGGGACGACGGCGTTCACGAGGGTGCGGCGACGCACTTCTGCGGCAGGCGGAATCGACGGGGCGGCGATGGCCACGAGGGGACCATCGTCGACCGAGGGGTCGCCATCCATGGCATGACGGCAGGCTTGCGGGCTTCAAGCCTTGAGGCGAGCCCATGGCGAACCTCTTACGCCATCGCGTCGTCCATGGGCCATGAGCGGAGGACGCATCGTTGCCGGTTGCCTTGCGCCGCATCCACCACACCTCGTGTACGCGGAAAATCCGCCACAGAACGCGCCGTCCTCCGAAGGTGGATGGGAGCAATTGCGCTGGGGATACGACCGCCTTCGCGCCAGCCTTGCTGAGGTCGAGCACGACGTCCTTGTGTTGCTCTCGCCCCACTGGCAGACCTATGTTGGAACGCACCTGCTCGGCCTGCCCCATTTTGAGGGCCTTTCCGTGGACCCGATCTTTCCCAACCTCTTCCGCTACACGTACGACATGAAGGTCGACGTGGACTTGGCCGCCGCCATTCACGACGAAGCAGCAGCAGCCGGTCTCGACGTCCACATGATGACCAACCCTGAATTCCGCGTCGATTACGGGACCATCACCACCGCCCATCTCACCGACCCGGCGTGGTCCAAACCGCTGGTGGTGATCTCGAGCAACCGCAGCCGTCACTACTACTCCGTTGAGGTGATGCAGGAGATGATGGCCGAACTCGGCAAAGCCACCCGTCGTGCCATCGAAGCGAGCGGAAAGCGAGCGGTGGTTCTGGCCAGCAATTCGCTGTCCCACCGCCACTTCACGGCCGAACCCGAGGTGCCCGAGGACATGAGCCACGAACACATCACCAGCCACGCGATGCACCTCTGGGACATGCGCATCATCGACCACATGGTCGGGGGGCGCGCACAGCGCCTCCTCGATGAGATGCCAGAATTCACCGAACAAGCCATCGCCGAAACCGACGGCGGTGGCCTCACATGGCTCATGCACACCCTCGGCGTCCCTTCCTACCCTGCCGTGCTGCACGGGTACGGAACGGTGATTGGCACAGGGAACGCCGTGGTCGAATGGCCGGCGTGGAAACATGAGGAGGCGGTGGCCTGAGCGAAGTCGTCGCGACCCTCGTCGTGCCCGTGCACCCCCACCCGCTGCTCGCTCCGGACGCGAACGAGGGCTATGGCCGGTTGCGCGGAGCCTTCGAGGAGGCAGCCAAGCGCATCGAGGCAAGCGGAGCCGACCTGCTCGTGATCTATTCCACCACCTGGCCGTCCATCATCGGGCATCAGATGCAGGCGGACCCAAACCCCGTCTGGAACCTGGTTGACCATGACTTCCACGACCTTGGAACGATGCACTACGACTTCCGCATCGATGCTGACTTCGCACATGCATGGCGCGACGCTGCAGAAAAGCGAGGCCTAAGCGCGCGAACCGTCGCGTACGAAGGCTTCCCAATCGACGTCGGTTCGGTGGTGGCGTTGAGCCTCTTGAACCCCGGTAACCGCTTGCCTGCGGCCATCGTCTCGTCCAACGTGTACGCCAACAGGGCTGAGACGACCGTGCTTGCCAAGGCCTGCATGGACGCCGCCAAAGGACGGAAAATCGCGGTTGTCGCTGCCATGTCGCTCTCCAACCGTATGTTCACGCAACGGATCGACCCCCATGACGACCGCATCCACTCCCTCAAGGACGACGAATGGAACCGGAAGATCCTCGAATTCCTCGGCGATGGTCGACTCGAGGACGTCGGCCAACTCTCCCGAACGATCCACAACCAGATTCGCGTCCAGAAGGTGGTCGCGTTCAAGCCCATGTGGTTCCTTTCTGCGATGAACGACCACCGCAACGACCTGACGGGCGAGGTGTTGGCCTACGAAGCGCTCCACGGTGCCGGAGGGGCCGTCGTGCACCTCGATCCAGCCTCAAACGGCAAGGGCGACAAGGAGTACGACGAGGAAAACGTGGAGGTGTTCGGAGGGGACCGAGGCGTGCTTGACGCCGTCGACGATGCCGGTGACCATCACGAGCATGGTCCGGACGTATCCCACAACGGGCCTGCGCTCTGGGACCCGGTGGAACGCGACGATGCTGTGAACAGCGACGCTGCACCAAAACCCGTCGGCGCGTACCCGCACGCTCGACGCGTCGGGGACATGCTCTACCTCTCGGGCGTTGGCCCACGGCAGCCGGGTACGAACGCCATTCCTGGGGGACCGATTTACGACGAAGCAGGGGCACCGTTGGACTACGACATCCGCGCCCAAACGCACGCCGTCGTAGCCAACGTTGAGCGCGTGCTTCACGAAGCGGGTGGGCGTTTGGAGGACATTGTCGACGTCACCACCTTCCTTGTGGACATGGAGCGCGACTTCGGCGGATACAACGAGGTTTGGGCCGAAACCCTTGGGAAGGTTGGACCAACGAGGACCACCTTGGCCATCCGTTCCCTTCCCACACCGATCGCCGTGGAGATGAAGGTCATCGCTTACCTCCCGCAGTGATCAAGACGGTGTTCTTCCTTCGTCTGCGGGACAAGCCTTCAAAGTCCAATCCGAAGACCGTAGGACACGCCTTGGCGTGAAAGGTGACTTTGATGGCAGGACAAGGCGGTGAAGAACTTCTCAACCGCACCATTGGCATGGCCACCTTGGTGGTCCTTTCCCTTGCATCGATGCTCGGCTCCGGTTTGTTCGTCCTCCCCGCCTTTGCCCAAGAAATCGCAGGAAACGGCATGTGGTTTGCCTTCGTCCTCGCTGCTTCCGTCGTGCTGACAGGGGCCCTCTCCAAGGCAGAGTTGGCCAGCGCAATGCCCCATTCAGGTGGGGTGTATGTGTACATGGAACGGACCTATGGCACCCTGATCGGGACCATCTCGGGCCTGGGCTTGTTTGCCTCCTTCATGCTCAAATCGGCCTTCGCTCTGATCGGCTTCGCTGCCTACCTCGAAGTGGTGACCACCGCGTTCGACATCGAGGTGAACCCCATCCGCATGGCCCTTATCCTTCTCGCGTTGATCGTGGTGCTCAACATCACCGGCGTCAAGCAAATCAAGAAAGTGCAAGCCCCAATTGTGGCCCTCGCCGTTGGTTTTCTGCTCCTGCTGTGTGTGATGGCCTTGTTCTCAGGCGACGCCGATTTCGGCCGCCCCGTGCGGGATCTGCAACCGTTTTCGGCCGAGATGGGGACGGCGGCCGCCCTCGTCTTCGTGGCGTATTCTGGCGCCATCAAGGTCGGTGCCATCGGTGGCGAGGTGATGGACCCCGAGAGGAACATCCCTCGAGGCATGTTCACGTCCCTCATCGTCGCCACCCTGCTGTACGCTGGCGTTGCCTTCGTGATGGTCTCCGTGTTGCCCGAAGGATGGCACCTTGACGCGGACCACCATGCCATCGAGAACCCCATCCACGCCTTTGCTGAGCACGTCGCGGGCTCAACCATGGCCCTGATTGCCTCGCTGTTGGCCATCTTGGCCATGTCCTCCATGGCCTTGGCGGGCGTTCTGTCCGCCTCCCGCTTCCTGTTTGCGATGGCCCGCGACAACCTCCTCCCCGCCGCCCTTGAAGACCTGAACCCTCGGTTTGAAACACCGCATTGGCCGATTGTGATCACCGGCGGACTGATGGGTGCGGCCATCCTCACCATCGACGTTCACGACGTGGCTGAGCTCGCCTCAGGGTTCAACATCATGGTGTTCGTGGCCATTAACCTCTCTGTCGTGGTCATGCGCAACGCAGGACCTCGGCACAACTGGGACCCCCCCTACCGGTCCCCGCTGTTCCCCTTGCCCCAAATTTACGGTTCAGCCATGGGCCTTGTGCTGCTCGCGTTGATGGGTCAGAACGCCCTCATTGGCGCGCTCGGTGCGGTTGGCATCGGCATCGTGGTCTGGTTGGCCTACGGGGCGAGGCATGCCCATGAGTTTGACCGAATCACGCCATTTTCCTCCTTCAAAGCGGAGTTCGCGAACCCGACGAGCGAAGCCCATGCTCGGTTCTATGCAGCCTTCCACGCCGCGGACGTTGGACGAAAGAACCACCTTACCCTCAGCGAATTCCGATCGGCCGTGACGATGGGGCTCGGGATGAAGCTCTCGTGGAGTGAAATTCGCGCCTACTTCCACGAGGCGGACAACGATGCCGACGGCGTGGTTGACATCGACGAATTCCTTCGCTTCCTCGAAGAAGAGGAATGATCACTCGGCCGACTTGACCCAACCACCGTCGGGGCTCACGGTCCAATGCTGGACCGCACCGTTGGCGTCGACGTACCATCCCGTCGACCCCTGTGCGGTTCCCTCGAGGGCCACCATCACGCCCGTCTGTGCGGCCTGTTCAGCCATGGACGCACGGGCTTCGGGGGCGAGTGGAGGTTGGGTGTCATCAGACGGAGGTGCAGAGGCAGGAGAGGCTGGTGATGGTGCTGATGCGCTGGCTGCTCCTACGAGTGCAACCACGGTTTTCGATTCCGCCGCTTCGACCATGGCGGTCTGGTCCTGCGGTTCCAGCGACGCATCGTCGACGCCTTCCTGCGCCCGGAGCATCGTGAGGAGCAGACCCGCGACGGCAAGAAGGAGAAGCCCTGCGAGGGAGACGACGGTGTTCGACGAACCAAACACACCGCCAAGCAACACCGCGTCCACCTCGAACCAGGTTTGAGCGATGAGGCCTTCCGTGCTCGTGACGGTACACGAACGATCGTCTCCGGAACGGTCGAGGTCGAGGACCCATGTTCCATCCACGAGATGGTCCACGCCCCCTGCGGTGCAGGTCAGTCGAACGGAGGCGTCGTCCACCTCGACGAGGTTGCCATGAACGTCGACCCCATGGACGTCGACGAGCGCTGTTCCTCCTTGCGACATGGACGTCCCGTTGACCTCGACAAACAAACGCACGGCAGCACCGGGCACCACGTCGAGGTCAAGAAGCAACACGGCGTCGTCGGCGATGAGGGTCAGCGCAAGCGGCCCGGCCTGTTTGGGAAGGACGCTCCACCACCCTGGCCCGGTCGTCGATGCTTCGACAACCACCACGCTTGGGTCGAGGTCGGTGGACACGTTGATCGCCGGGCCCATGTTTCCGTGCAGATCGAGGCGGTCAAGCCGCACCTCTACGGGAACGCCTGCCACCAAGGTCGGTCCCACCGCATCGTCGAGCACCAGCGTGCTTGCACGACCGGGCTCCACCGTGAGGCGCACCAAGCCAAACACGCCGTCGGCGTTCGCGCGTACCACGTGACCACCAAGGGAGGACGGGGCCCAACGTGCGTTCGACATACGCATGGTGTCGGTCATGTCCACGCCGTCCACGCTCCAATTGAGAGCGATGCCGTCGAGGCGATGGCCAAACGCATCCGTCAGGACGGGCGAGAGGTCCACGGCCACGTCGGCGGGAATGAGGTTCTGCTCAAGGTCGAATCCGATGCGTGCCAACCTGCCTGGTTCGACGATCTTCGACCACGTGCTGGTGAACGTCGCGTTGGTCGCGGGCGACACCCATTCCGCGTGAAGCGTGATGGCTCCGAGGTCCTGGGGTTCAAGGAACGCAATGCCGTTGGCCACCATGAGCCCGCTGCTGTCCCCCTCGACCATCGACCAGGTGGCGTTGACCACCATGTGGTTCTGAGCAAGGTCCTCCGCCACGGCGGTCAGCACGACGCTGTCGCCCGCGGTAACGAAAGCATGGGTGGAGGCTACGTGCATGTCCACGACGGCTCCAAATCCGACCGTCACCGTGAGGCTGGCCATCAACCCGGCGTCGCTCACGGTGAGCACGAACGTGCCCATGTCGGTGGGTGTCCACAAGGGGCCGTTCGAGCCCGCAGCTACCCGACCGGAAGGGATGCTCCAATTGGTCAAGGGCACCACAACCGGAGCACGCGCGCCCAATGAATCGCTCAGCAAGGCCTCAAGTTCCACCTCGTTACCAGCGGGAAGGGTGGTGTTCGCACCACCTTCCACCTCAATTTCAAGCAAGGCTGCGTCAGCGGGGAGCACCGAAACGGTGCCGTTGCCGCTGATGTTGCCTTCCACGGCCTGCACGGAAACGTTCCACACACCGGGCCGGATCGGGTAGAAGACGCCCTCGCCGTCGATGACGCCGTGGTTGGACGACCATTCGACGCCACCAACCTCGCTCCAGGGCATGGAAAATCCGTTCGCGTCGACCAGTTCTGGCCGCAATTGAAGGCCCTCGCCGCTCCTCATGCTCAGTCCCTCTGGAAAGACAAAGGCGACGGGAAGATCAGGTACGACGTCCATCGGTTCGCTTGCTTCAATGTCGTTCAAGCGCATGGTGACGTCGTACGTCCCAGGCCGAGGAAGCATCACCACCGGCATGCCAACTCCCTTCGACGTCCCATCGATGAACCACGCCACGCCGTCGGCCTGTGCTTCGTTGCCTTGGGCGTCAACACCCACCGCGTTCAAGCGAAACGGACGACCGGACACCGGCGCACTGCTGAGGTCCAAGGCAAGAGCAACAGGCCGTCCCGCGACCACGGTGATGTTGGTCGAGGCCTGCAAGCCCCCGTGCTCTCCGGTGATCTGAACGCTCCCCGCGCTCCACGGCACGAACAGCCCCGTCGCTTCGATGGAACCGTTGCTCACCGACCAATTCACGGCGCCTTGGACCGGTTGCCCCGCTGCATCCCGCAGGTCAGCGCTGACAAGCAGGGCTTGGTCGGCGGTGATCGTGGTGCGCGAGACGTCCAAGGACATCGCCACGGCCGGAGCATGGGAGGGATGGTGGCCGGCGTCGAGCAGCGTCGCTGAGGGGTTGAAGGGCGCGCTCGCAAGGAGGAAGAGGAGCACGACAATGGAAACCTTGGCTCCACGCATGCCCTTCTTCACCCACCTCTGTCAGCGCTCAATCCTTCCACTCGCTCCAATCCGTCGTGCCTTGCATGCGGTACCACCACACACCCTGCTCGTCTTCGTACCATTCGGTGCCGTCTTCATCGACGCTGATCTCCGACCCGTTCGAGCCTTCGACCGACTCCTCGTTCGAGGGTTCAACAGGTTCGGGCACGGCAGGGACCTCCTTCGCCTCCTCCGGGGCCTCAGTCGGCCCCGCCGTTGGACCGGGCGCAGGGCCGCTCGGACCTGCTGCTGGCCCCGGTGCTGGACCGCTCGGGCCCGCGGATGGGCCAGGTGCAGGTGCATTGTCCTCGTCGTCCTCGTCGTCCTCGTCCCATTCATCGGACGAACCGGAACGCAACACGCGAAGGAGCAGCACGGCAAGGGTCACCGCGACGATGGCACCGAGACCAACCCCGATGTAGGAAACCGGTGAGTTGGCAACGAAGAAACCGTTCAACGTACCCTCGACGGTGATGGTCGTTTCGGCATTGACGCTGCCAGCGGTCACCGTGACCGTATGCGTGCCATCGTTCATCGTCAAGAGGTACCATGTGCCCACACCGGTGCCGGAATCAACACCTTGGAACAGCGGCGTACCGTCTGCATCGGAGTAGAAGACCGTGCTTGATGGCGGCACAGGGATCTGGTTGTCGAAGGCATCCCACGCGGTGACCGTGAGGGTGACGTTCGCCAACTGATCCACCGTGGTGGACGAGAGGGTCATCTCGAAACGGTCAACCGTGGTCTGTGGCTCCACGGTCACGTTCCACGTCCCTTCAACCCCGTTCACCTCGTACGTGAGCACGTGGGTGCCGGCACGTCGTGCAAAGTAGTCGTAGGTCGCTCCACCGGTGGCGTTGATGTCCGTCGCATCCCCGAGTCCTTCCGACCACAGGACGTCTTGCGGGAAGGTGTTCCCATCGGCGTCGATTCCGGTGACCTCAATTTGGGTGTGGTCACCAGCGAACAGCGAGAATTCTGGCTCGGGCGCCCTGAGTTCGACCGCCACGCCATGCGTCACCTCGACCTCCACCGAGCGAAGGACTTCGGCGCCTCCTTCGGTCAGGCCCGTGACCTCAATGGTCCACGAACCCACGAGGGTCGCCTCCCATCGCAGGGCTGACGCCAGCAGCGAAGCGCTGATGTCCGCCTCCCCGTCGTCGCTCCGAATGGTCCACGAGAACGCGTCGGTTGGGATGGGGTTGCCCTCCGCGTCGTTGGCCGTCACGGAGAACTGGAGCCCGTCGTCGGCGGTGATGTCGAAACCGCTCCCAGAATCCCCGTCTTCCAAGGTCTCGGCGGTGAGCGTGATGTCGAACAGGTCGCCGTGCACCACGGTGATGGTGATGCTCGCCGCGAAACTCGACTCGCCTTCGATGTGAACGGCTTCGAGGGTGTAGGCTGCATCGTCCGCGAGCACGGGTCGGAACGTGGTGGCCTGTGCGTCGATTTGCGAGAGCACGGCTTGGTCCGCCCACGTCGCATGGGTCACCGACCAATTCGCGACCACCGACCAACGGTTGCCCTTCTGGTCCACCGCGCGGACGGAGGCCGTTAGCATCTCATCCGCCGTCATGGTGAAGGATTCGTCGTTGACGTCCACCGACTCGACGACCATCACCAACTGCACCATTTCGCCTTGGCTGACGGCGATGCTGACGCTTGCCAGGAAGGTCTCGTACCGGGCTTCAACGATCTTGGCCCCACGCGAGGTTGGCGACCAGACAGCAGGTTGTCCTGCGAGCAGGGATCCGTCCGCAATCCGGGTCCAGTTGTCCTCCGGAAGCACAACCAGCAGGCGGTTTCCGCGTACGTCAATGCGCGTGGTGTTCAGGTACACCAGTTCGTCTGCAGTGATGGACAAGGAGGAGGCACTGACCTCCAGCCCCGCCATCTCACCATGCCCGACCGTGATGTCGAGCGAGCCAGACGCGCCCGAGGCCGAGGACACGGAAAGCACCCAGGTCCCGACGTGGTCGGCTTCGTACGTCATGCCGGACTCGGAATAATTGCCGTCGGTCGTCGACCACGTCAGACCACCGGCGTCCGCGACGTCCATTGCGTTGCCGTGTTGGTCAACCACAACGTGCGTCACGTCACAGGTCGTCCCTGCGGGGACCGTTCCGGTGCACCCTGAGAGAAGGATCTGGTCTGGAGCACCGGGAACCACCTCGATGTTCACCGTGATGGTCGAAGATTGCCAGGTCACGTCGACCGATTGCGAACCGGCCGTGACAGGGTGGAACGTCGCGCCGGACATGGAGCCATCGCTCGGCGTGAACGTGATCGTTTGGCCGGCCACCGCGTTGCCCCAGTCGTCGGTGACCATCGCGGTAATGTCGAGGGTCTCGTCGGCGGTGATGGTGGCCGTCAACGGGTCCACCACCAAGGTGGTGGGGCTGTTCGGCACCACCGTCACGACGAGCGTGTCGCAAACAGCACCGTAGCAGGCCTTGACCCACTGCTGACCTGCCGTCACTGGCGTCCACGTCGCTCCGTTCATGCTGCCGTCCGAGACGGAGTAGGTGATGCCGGTCGGCGAGAGGGGGCCGCTGGAGAAATTCACGGCGGAGGCAAACACGGAACCCGACGTCCCTGCGGTGAGTGTGGTGCTTCCCATTCCGACACTCAACGAGAACACCTCGGTGTAGTTGAGTTGGACAATCGGGCGGTCCGCATCCACGCCCTCGCTCGTCACGACGCGCATGCTGGCAGCACCGGTGTTGGGGGTGGCAACGATCAGCCACACGTGGTCACCGCTCAGGGACATCGCTTCGTAGGTCAGCGGGATCACCACCCGGCCGCTGAAGCCGTAGGCGACGGTGGTGGAGCCAAGCGCAGGCCCGTATTCGGTGCCCGACGCCATACCCGGTGCACCCCACGCCACGCCACTGCTGCTCTCGTTCCACGTTGAACCAAGTTCCGTCCACGTCGACGCGAGGACGCGATGCGCCGTCAGCGTCATCGATGTGGTGCCGCCGACGCCGAGCCAACCGCTGCTCAACACCTGCAGCGACAGGTGGGCAGAATGGGCTTGGAGGGTCGGGCTCAGGGGCACCTGCCCAAAGTCAACACCGACGACCATGCGGCAAGCATCGACGACGCTCGAACCACCGCACCCAACGCCTGTTCCGAGCGTGGCCGTTGAAGCAGCACCGTAGTTGGTGCTTCCACTTGCGTTGGTGATCATGCCCTCGCGAACGCGGGTGTGCCCGAGCGACGCGACTTCGTTTCCGGTTTGGAAGCGGTACGCATAGCGCGTGTCGCCGAGGTCGCTCGTGTCCGGATCGCCCAAGGCAAAGGACCAGCGGGACGACGACGGGCCGGGAATCGATTGGTTGACGCCTTGCACCCACCATTCGTACACCACGCCCTCGCTCAACGCGTCGTCAA
>Ga0255767_1004088_pt1 | contig 12079 bp, 10 predicted proteins | sample 071ome_24_FD_179967 | JGI IMG/M metagenome (GOLD analysis project Ga0255767, IMG submission 179967) | Coastal salt marsh microbial communities from the Groves Creek Marsh, Skidaway Island, Georgia - 071402CT metaG (version 2) | ecosystem: Environmental > Aquatic > Marine > Intertidal zone > Salt...
TAAAGGGATAAAGGGATAAAGGGATAAAGGGATAAAGGGATAAAGGGATAAAAGGGGAAGTGTATGAAGTCGATTGGCGTCATGCTGATAGCGTATTGTGCAGTCCATACCGTGCCTGGTTTTTGTCAGGGTGCTGGCGGTGAGAGTGTGGGCTACGGCTGGCCGGTGACATCTCCTGATCCGGGGTATGTGGGTGGTGGTGTTGAAGGTGAGGGGCAACAGGCTGCGCCGCCGGGGCAGGTGCCTGACGGTATCGAACCGCTGCCAGTAGATTTGTTCACTTCCAAAGATTTCTACCAGGATGTGGCGCTGTGGTCTGACCCGCGCTATTTCCGCTGCAACAGTCCCTCCACCCTGCAGGCCATGTGGGGTGCCAGTGGCGAAAGCGATGACGAAATGATTGGTCCCAATCCGCCGACCAGTGCCTCCTGGGGGCATTGCGATATCGACTTTGCCCGTGAGGGGATTGTCTCGCCCTATCCCTTTGCTTCCGCGCAGGCACATTACGAGGCCCTGTTGGCAGAGGCACAAGCGCAGGGTGGTCCCACGCAGTACTCGCGGGAGAACCCGCCACCGGACTGGAATGGGCGCTACAGTCGCGCCATTTCCCTGGAATTTGTCGCCGCACGGGAAGGGCGTAGCTATGAAACGCCAGCCTACCTGAAAGAGCCGCCGCAATGGTTTTTCACTTCCATCAACCAGACCTCCACTATCCTGTCGCTGCTGACACCGGAATACCAGCAACGCACGGTGCAGATGCATTACCACCAGTCAGTCAACAATGCGCCCCTGTGGCCGGCCCAGTTCTGCTGGCCGGATGGTTTCATGCGCGTGTTCTCACGCCAGGCCCACCTGTCCATGGATTTCATAGTTACCCCAGAGCGTTTGCAGCTCATGGCCAGCAGTGCGGAAAATTTCATTCGCCATTTCAATGTCGGTCGTGAGTTTGATTTGAGCGGACAGGTACCCCGGCTGGGTGAGGATGTACCACGCTGGTTCGGTGAAAGCGTGGCCTTCTGGCATGGTGAGACCCTGGTGACCTGGACCTCCAATGTCATTCCCTGGGTCACCCATGGAGTCTTCGAATTTTCCGGTCAGATGCAGACCATAGAAATATTTTCACCGCGCTATGACGCTGAAGGAGAACTCGGCGGTATTGAGCATGAAATTATTTTTTATGACCCGGAAGCTTTTGTTCAGCCCCTGCGCCTGGTGCAGGTGCATATCAAGACCGCTGAGCTGGAAGAGGTGCCACCTTTTATTTATGGCCGCTGTATCCAGACCATCTATCCCGTGGACGGGCGGGCGCAACCGGTCAGTCCCGGACAGGTCATCGACTTCAAAGTGCCGGATATGTATGGCCGGCCCTGGGCGCAAATCTGGGAAGAATATTTCGAGGATGATATGCAGCGACCGGAGAATGATTCGCTGTTTGATTTTTCCCGGTGACCGTTCATGGGTTTCGGTGGGCATCATTCGCGGCTGAAGCCGCTTCCCACAAAAACTCCACACCCTGTAGGAAGCGGCTTCAACCGCGAAGAATTCCTGTTGCAGGTCCGCGTTTGCAACGCAGACGATCTGAAACCGATTATTCCTGCAGCGCCTGCAGGTTCTCGTAAAGGGTCAGGCATTCAGGATTGGCCAGGGCTTCCCGGTTTTTCAGCGCACGGCCATGAATGGTTTCCCGGACGGCCACTTCCGAGAGTTTACCGGAACGTGTGCGCGGTATGGCAGGCACCGCAATGACCTTGTGTGGCACATGCCGTGGTGTTGCCCCCTGGCGAATCTGCTGTTTGATGTGGGTATCCAGTGCCGGATCCAGTTGCCTGTTGTCAGCCAGCACCACGAACAGGATGATGCGCTGGTCACCATGCCAGTCCTGGCCAACCGCTATACATTCCTCCACCTCATCGATGCTTTCCACCAGCCGGTAAATTTCAGCCGTGCCGATACGCACGCCGCCGGGATTCAGGGTGGTGTCAGAACGGCCATGGATGACGTAGCCGCCTGAATCGCGTTTTTCCACGTAATCACCATGGGCCCAGACACCCGGAAAGCGGCTGAAGTAGGCATCCTGGTAGGCAGAGCCATCCATATCACCACGCAAACCCAGCGGCATGGACAGGTGCGGGTGAGTGCATACCAGTTCGCCGGCAACGCCGGTGACGGGATTGCCTGCATCATCGAACACATCGACTGCCATGCCAAGAAAAGCACACTGCAGCTCACCACGTACGACAGGCAGCAGCGGATTGCCGCCCAGGAAACAGCCGCAGATATCCGTGCCGCCGGATATGGAAGCCAGGTGTAAATCCTTTTTCCAGGCGTCGTAGACATAATCAAAGCCTGACGGCAGCAAGGGTGAGCCCGTGGACAAGACCAGGCGCAGTGACGCCAGTTGATCTTTTTCCGTTGTCATACCGGCGTTTTCACAGGCCGCTATATATTTAGCCGATGTGCCGAACACCTGAATCTTCTCATCCTTGACCAGTTGCAGCAGGTGCTGCTTTGAGGGGTAAAACGGATTGCCGTCAAAGGTCACCAGGGTGGCACCCGCGGCCAGGCCCGATACCTGCCAGTTCCACATCATCCAGCCACAGGTCGTGTAATAGAAAAAATGCTCACCGGCTTTCAGGTCGCAGTGCAGGATGAGTTCCTTTTTATGCTGCAACAGCAAGCCCATGGCCGAATGCACGATACACTTGGGTTTGCCGGTAGTGCCCGATGAAAACAGGATGGCCAGCGGGGCCGTATAGGGCAGGCGCTTGAAGGCGATGGTTTGCGGTTGCCAGGGGGCAATGAAGTCTTGCCAGATTGTACAGGGCAGGTCGGTAAGGGAGGTGTCGATATTGTCAACCAGCAGAATGATTTGCTGTGCATTGCAGCCTTCGGCAACAGCCCGGATGGTGGCGGTGATATCGATGTGTTTGCCACCATAGGAATAGTCAGAAACGGCGAGAAGTATTTTCGGGTCTGTCTGGCATAAACGGTCTGCAGCGCCAACCGGACCAAAGTCAGGTGAGCAGGAAGACCAGATGGCGCCGATGGCAGAAGAGGCCAGGTATCCCACAATAGCTTCCATGTCATTGGTGACAATGGCAGCAATGCGATCACCGGTTGTGATCCCGGCATCCTGGAGTGCCTGCACCAGCCTGGAAACCTGGTCGTACAGTTCCCGGCGTGTGAGCGTGCGGCGGGTGCCGTCATCGCGGTGGGCAATAATGGCGAGCCGGTCATCGGCATCACGTAGCAGGTTCTCGGCGTAATTCAGGCGGGCATCGGGGTAGAAACGCGCGCTGCGAATGTCCTCGCCGACCTCGTATGAGGTATCGCCCTTGTCGCCGATGATGTCCAGGAAATTCCAGAGTGCTTCATAAAAAGCGGCAGGACTGTCTACAGACCAGGCATGCAGGGCGTCATAATCACCGGGTGCTGCCTGGTGCAGAGATCGGGTTTGCTCGGCAAACTGCCAGAGTGCAGTTTGCTGCCTGTCGAAATCGGACAACGCCCAGAGGATGTCGTGATCAGCGGGCATGCGGCCTCAGTTTTTGTCAGGGGGTGGCCCGCCACCGGGCTGCCATTTGTCCCGCGCCTGCAACAGGAACAACTGGGAAGTATCCGCAGTGCTTGGCGCATCGCGTGGCTCCCAGGCATCATCATGCACATCCATGTCGGCATCGTATTCCACGTGACAGCCAAAGGGGCTGTTGAAATACCAGAACCAGTTGGAGCCGAACAGGTGTTTGCCGGGTCCCCAGAACGATTCATAACCTTTTTCCACGAAGCGGCTGCCGGCCTGCATCACTTCACTGGGGCCGGCCAGGTGAAAGGTGAAATGCTCGCAGCCCTGCAGGAAGGGGGGTGTCTGGATCATGAACAGGGTGTGGTGATCCAGGGTGCCTTGCGGGCGCAGGAACGGACCGACACCGGTGAAATTGTCAGTACGGCGAAAGCCCAGGCGCTCCACGTAAAACGCTTCCGCCTTGGCGGCATCAGGCACAAACAACACCACGTGGGATAACGAACGCGGCGTGATGTCGGCATCGGGATCGGCACCGATCACATTGACCGCACGTCGCGGCGCTTCGCCGGGGGCGTTGATGGTTTCAGCCGGCATGGTCAGTGGTTTGCGTACGGACACCTGAAAGCCCAGGGTAAAGCCGAGATCGTCGTCCACTTCCAGGGAACCATCGTCATGGATTTTGACGTCACGATCGCTTTTCAGTTCAGCGGCAATGGCATCCAGGGTAGCCTGGTCGGCCACACCGTAAATGGTCTTGCGCAGCATGCTGGCTGTTGGCAGGGGGGGTGGCAAACTGGCATCGTCCTTTGCCAGCACCTGGATATAAGTGCCATCCAGGGCGGCGTAGCAGCCATTGCCTGTCGCATTCAGGCCGTAATCGACCAGGTATTGCTCGCAGGCCGCGACATCGTCCACACCAAATACCAGTGCATCGGGTCCGAGAATATTCATAGTGTCTCTCTTATCAGTTTAGTTCTTGGTTTAGTTTGTTGTTCAGGGTAACGGTGGCGGCGTGAAGAGCAAGCCTTCTTTGGAAAGCTGGTCTTCGGCCGCTTTTTCCCTGGCCAGCGCGCGTTGTACTGCCGGGCGTTGTTCCATGCGTTCGCTGTGCGCCGAGTAGTGCGGAAAGTCGTCAACGTGATAGCCGGCACCTGCCACGCGCCAGTAAATCCAGTACAGGTAGGCGTCCATGGCGCTCCACTGCTCACCATACCACCAGGGGGAATCAGCCAGGCGGTCATTGATCAGCGGGAAATGTTCATCCATGGCTTTACAACCTTTTTCCCAGACGGACCTTGCAGCGTCTTTGTCAGCAAAGAAGAAGGGCATTCGAATACGGGTGACGATGGGGTGCAGGGTGGAAGCACAGTAACTGAGGTCGGCAAGCTGCTCTGCCGCAGCCACTGCGTCGGGCGCAGGTGGCATCAGGTTCGCGTCAGGATAGCGCTGGTTCAGGTAGGTGATGATGGCCACGTTCTCGGCCAGGTTGGCCCCATCGATCTGCAAGGCAGGTACCTTCGCCCGGGGATTGATGCGGCGATACTCAGGCGACTTGTGTTCGCCGCGCATAAAGCGGATCACGCGGGTCTCGAATTCAACACCGATTTGCTCCAGCAAAATGCAGGGTACGCGCGCGCAGGTGCTGGGCGCCATGTGCAGGATAATGTCACTCATGAGGTTTTGCCTTTCAAAAATTGTCCAGGTCGTTGGCAAATTGCACCGGCCCGGAATAAATGGTTGCCATTGATTCTACATAAGCCTGCGCTTGTGCAGTGGAGGTGATGCCGGGTCCGAAATGGGTGACCACCACTTCCCCGACACCGGCGTCGGCAGCCATCAATGCCACCTGCTCCGGGGTCACATGATGGGCACGGAAATGGGTCTCCAGTCCTGTCATTACCGCTTCCGGCATGCCGGGATTAATCCGTCGTACGTTGGCCAGGGCCAGGGGAACGTCCATCATTTCGCTGATCAGCAGGTCGGCATTGCGGGCCAGTTCAGTCACGGCATCACTGGGTCCGGTGTCGCCGGTGAAGACTATCGAGCGGTCGGAACCATCAAAACGATACGACAGGGACACCGATCCGGGAGAGGCGTCATATTGCGGTGACTGGTAATGCGTGTTCTCTGCCACGCTCAGGGTTACCCCCTCCAGGTTAACCTGGTCACCGTCGCGTAATTCCCTGACATCCAACCGATGCTGCCAGGTTCTGCCGGGTACGCCAAAGGCGGCCTGTTGTGCCGGCAACATGCCGTCGACCAGCCCGTCAATAAAATCCTGCGTGCCGGGCGGTCCAAGAATGAGCAAGGGGGCTGTGGCATCCAGTTGCATGCGTAAACCAAGCACAGCCAGAACACCGCCGGTGTGATCAAAATGCAGGTGGCTGAGGAACAGACCTTTGACCTGGGGCAGCCGGAAACCGGCCTTTGCCAGTTGGGCACCGGCGCCATCGCCGGCATCCACCAGGTAGACATCGGTGCCGACCACCAGGGCATTGGCGGGTTGGGCGCGATCGGGTGCAGCATCGGGACCGCTGGCAGTCCCCAACGTGATAAAGGTCATGGCAGGTGACTGGGCGATACTCGTACCAGTCAGCAGCAATAGTGAGATGAATAGTGCGATGAGTGGCAGCAGCGTTTTCATGTGAGGGTCCAGGAGGCCAACAAAAGGTATTTTCAATGATTTCATCATTCCTGTTAATATCAATCAAATTGTTTGTTTTTATCTTTATGCATTGATAGATTTTATAGTTAAAACTGGCTAACACCATCCGGGTAGGGGGATATTGCTGTGAGGTTAAAAGGACTGGACCTGAATTTGCTGGTGGCACTTGATGCGCTGCTCGAAGAACGCAGCGTGTCGCGCGCCGCCAAGCGCCTGCACCTGAGCCAGCCTGCAGCCAGTGCTGCCCTGAGTCGCCTGCGTGATTATTTCAAGGATGACCTGCTGGTCCTGCACGGCAAACGCATGATTCCCACCTCCTTTGCCGAGACCCTGTTGCCGGAGTTGAAACGGGTCACGCGGCAAATCGATGACCTGGTGTCCATGTCCACCGAATTTGATCCGGGGCAGTCAGAGCGCCTGTTTCGCCTGATGACGTCTGATTACATGGCCACGGTATTGATCACCCAGTTACTGGAAGTCATGGCGGAAAAAGCGCCGCGCATCAAACTCGATATGCGCCTGCCGGAGGATTCGGTCTACCAGGTGTTTGAACGCGGTGAGATTGACCTGATGCTGATTCCCGAGGAATTCCTGTCCCCCAACCATCCATCGACGCATGTTTTTGAGGAACCTCATGTGGTGGTGGCATGGAAAGACAATCCCGTGTTCAACCGGAAAATCTCCAGGGCGGCTTTTTTCGATACACCCCACGTGGCTGTCACCCTGGGTCCCAATCGTGACCCCTCCTTTACGGAACGCAGCATGGAAAAAATGAATGTCCAGCGTGAGGTGGATGTCTTTGCCCCCCATTTTTCCGCGGTGCCCTGGCTGCTATTGAATACCCATCGCATTGCGGTGTTGCAGGAAAGACTGGCGAAAAAGTTTGCCACTGTGCTGCCCCTGAAAATATCACCCATGCCTATAGATTTTCCTGTCATGCGCCTGATGGCCCAGTACCACAGTGCCCGCCAGAACGACCAGGGCCTGGCCTGGTTCCTGAAATTACTGAAGGACTGTGCAGCAAAAAATTGAGGTTCCTTTAACTGGCAGGCCAGGATATCTGATAAGTTTTATTGATAGTTATTTATCACAATAATCAGTTTTTAAAATACCGTTTTGCTGGGTAGGCTTGCGAAACGAAACAATAGTTGGAAAAGGTAGAGTGGAGGTTTAGTGGACACAATTAGGGTATTGGTAGTAGGGGGCGGTATTGCCGGGCTGACATCGGCGATCGCCTTGCGCCAGCGTGGTTTCAAGGTGGATATCATCGAGAAGGACCCGGACTGGTCGGTGTATGGTGTCGGCATCATCCAGCAGGGTAATGTCCTGCGCGCCGTGGCCCAGCTGGGCATTCTTGATGATTACGTGGATGCCGGTTTTCCCTTCAATCGTATCGACATCTACCTGCCCGACGGCACACTGGCCGCCCAGGTACCAGCTCCGAAACTCAATGAAGCCTACCCGGCGCAGCTGGGTATTGGCCGCCGCGAACTGCAGCATGTGCTGGGTGACCAGGCAAAAGCACATGGGGCCAGCATTCGCCTCGGCGTGGTGGTCAGCTCCCTGCAACAGGAAGCGGACGGCGTGCAGGTGGATTTTTCCGATGGCAGCAGTGGTCAATACGACATCGTCATCGGTGCCGATGGTATTAATTCGCAACTGCGCGAGATGGTGTTTCCCGAGGTGCCGCCACCGGCCTTTGCCGGCCAGGGGGTATGGCGTTGCAATTTCCCTCGCCCGGATGATCTCGATGCCCTGTGTGTCTTTGAAGGCCCCATTGGTATGGGACTGGTCCCCATGTCCCATGACTTGATGTACATGTATGTCACTACCCCGGAGAAGGATAATCCCCGTTATGCCGCTGATGACCTGGCTGCCGCCATGCGCGACAAGCTGAAAAATGCACCACCGAAGATTGCTGAACTGGCCGCCACTATCGATGATGACAGTGAAGTGGTCTACCGGCCGCTGTACTGGCTGATGCTGGAAGGCAACTGGTACCGCGACCGGGTCATCCTGATCGGTGATGCCGCGCATGCCACCACGCCCCATCTCGGGCAGGGTGCCGGCATGGCTATCGAGGACAGCCTGGTGCTGGCAGAAACCCTGGCCACAGAAGCGGATATCGATGCCGCCTTCGCTGCCTTCCAGGCGCGGCGTACCGAGCGTTGCCGCTACATCGTTGAACGTTCCGTGGCGATCTGCAAAGGGCAGTTGGGCGAAGGCCCGCTGGTCAACAATGCCGAGGCGACCGGCGAGATGTTCAAGGTAACGGCCGAGCCGATCTGAGCATCGCGACTGATATTTATACTGACTAGTTCACTCACTTTTACACTCACTATTACACTCACTATTACACTCACTATTACACTCACTATTACACTACAGGAAACACGATGGCCCTGTTTGAATATTTTCCCAATTACATCTGGAACCTGTCCGTTGCCATTGCCATGGAAAATGGCGGCAAGATCGGCGAGCTCATGGACATGTGTCAACCGATCAAGGATGCGGCGGACAATGGTGAGGATGCCGGCACGCCGGAGTTCCTGCGCGAGTGGGTAAAGATGGCAGACAAGCTGGTTGGCCTGGCAGCTGAAGATGAAGCAGCAGGGCGGCTTTTTTCCGCGGCAGGCAAACTCAAGCGCGCCAGTATCTATTACGTCACCGCTGAACGCATGCAGGGTCATGGACATCCCGGCCGGGAAGAAACTTATCGAAAAGGCGTCGAAGCCTTTGAGAAGGCGGTGGCCTATGCCGGGGAACCGGTTGAGCGGGTCACGATCCCCTATACCGATAACACAACGCTGTCTGCCTATTATGTGCGTGCACCCGGTGACGGTCCTAAACCTGTCGTGGCTTACTGCAACGGGTTGGACAGCTGCAAGGAGATGCTTTACCTGGGCGGTTTTCCCGCTGCCCTGAACAAGCGTGGCATCAGCTGCTTGTGTGTCGACCAGCCCGGCACTGGGGACGCCATACGCCTGCACAACCTGCCGGCCACCCATGCCAGTGAAGAGTGGGCATCGCCCTGGGTGGACTGGCTCCAGCAGCAGGATGATGTCGATGCCAGCCGACTGGGTATGACCGGCATTTCCCTGGGCGGTCATTTCGCACCACGGGCCGTGGCCTTTGAACCACGCTTTGCCTCCGGTGCGGTGTGGGGCGCCAATCACAACTGGGCCGAAGTCCAACAAAAGCGTCTGCAGCGCGAAGGTGAAAACCCGGTGCCCCATTACTGGAATCATGTCATGTGGGTATTCGGTTGCGAGAACATGGAGGAGTTTCTGGTCAAAGCCGAGGGCATGACGCTCAACGGCATCATGGACAGAATTAAAGTGCCGTTCCTGGTGACCCATGGGGCCCATGATCGCCAGATTAACGTTGACTATGCACACCAGAATTACGACCAATTGGTTAACTCGCCACGGCGGGAACTGAAAATATTCACAGAGCGTGAAGGGGGTGTGGAGCATGTCGGCGCTGACAACATGTCCTTCGGTTGCGATTATATTGCCGACTGGTTCGCCGACACGCTCGGCGGTCACACACGCTAGCCGGGAGGAATTTTGATGTCACGCCGCTTTGTCGATTTGTCTATCTATCTTGAAAACGATGTCATTACTGACCCGCCATTCATGCGCCCGGAAATCACCTACCAGGATCACCAGGACACCGTGCCCGAAGCGCAGGTGTTTTTCCCCGGTGTCGGGGCTGACGAGTTTCCCGGCGGTGAAGGCTTTGCTGCTGCCGAATGGGTAAAGCTCACCACGCACAATGGCACCCACCTGGATGCGCCCTGGCATTTTCATCCCACCATGGATGGCGGTAAACCGGCAATGACCATTGATGAAGTGCCGCTGGACTGGTGCTTTCGTCCCGGGGTGAAACTGGACTTCCGGCACATGCCTGATGGCCACGTGGTTACCGCACAGGAAGTGGCGGACGAGCTGACCCGCACCGGTGTCACGTTGCAGCCCCTGGATATCGTGCTGGTCAATACGGCGGCAGGCAAGGCGGTGGGTAATCCGGATTTCGTCAATATCGGTTGCGGCATGGGTTATGAAGCCACCATGTTCCTGCTGGAGCAGGGCGTGCGGGTCACCGGCACCGATGCCTGGTCCTGGGATGCCCCGTTTTCCTATACCGCAAAAAAGGTGGCCGAGACCGGCGACAACTCGTTGATCTGGGAAGGGCACAAGGCCGGCAAGGATATCGGTTACTGCCACCTGGAAAAACTGCATAACCTGGAAGTGCTGCCGGCCTCCGGCTTTATGGTCAGTTGTTTTCCCCACAAGATCAAGGGCGCCTCTGCCGGCTGGACGCGCGCCGTGGCCATTTTCGAGGATTGAGACACCCATGAAACTGGCAACCCTGGACAATGGCAGCGCCGATGGCCGCCTGGTGGTGGTCTCCAATGATGGCAGTCGCTGTCTTGAACCGGAATCCTTCACGACCTTGCAGCAGGCCATTGAAAACTGGTCACAGGCCCAGGAACATTGCCGCATGCTGGCCGAACAACTGGCGGCGGGAAAAGGCCAACCGGTGGAACCAAGGCAATTCATGGCACCCTTGCCCCGGGCCTGGCAGTGGCTGGATGGCTCGGCGTTCGACAGTCATGGCGAGCTGATGCAACAAGCCTTCAAACACGAGCCCATCGAGCGTGACAAACCGCTCATGTACCAGGGCATGTCCCACCGTTTCTATGGTCCCCTGGAAGACATGCCGTTTCCACGCGCGGAAGATGGCATTGATTTCGAAGGCGAGTTTGGTGTGATTACCGATGCCGTGCCCATGGGCATCTCCGCGGAGGAGGCGCTGTCCCATATCAAGTTACTGGTCCTGGTCAATGACTGGTCCCTGCGCAACCTGGCAGTGCCGGAGATGAAAACCGGCTTCGGCTGGATCCAGGCCAAACCGGCCTGTTCCATGGCGCCTTTTGCTGTGCCCCCGGATGCTGCCGGCCCGGCCTGGCAAGATGGGCGGTTGCACCTGGATCTGCAGGTGGTCTGGAATGGAAAACATTTCGGCAACCCCAACGGCGGCGCCATGAGTGTCGGCTTTCATGAATTAATCGCCCATGCTGCCGCGACACGCTCCCTGTGTGCCGGCACCATTATCGGTTCGGGCACGGTATCCAATGCCAACTATCGTGACACCGGGTCGACCTGTATTTCGGAACGGCGCGGCATCGAGATGATCGATTCCGGTGTTCCCCAGACCGTTTTCATGCAATACGGGGATCGGGTACAAATGCAGGCAGACATGCCGGATGGCTCCTCCCTCTTTGGTCTGCTGGACCAGCAGGTTGTCCGTCCCTGACAGGTATCAAGCCTGCAAATCATTACCCATAAAAATAATCAACTTTACAAATTCTTTGAGCAGCATACACTCAGGGACACTATGCGCGTTTTCTGAAGGGGGGTTCTACGTTGAAACGTTTCCAGTGCTTGTCTGCCACCATTTTCCTGCTCCTGTCGTCCCTGGCGCCTTTTGCCCAGGCTCACCATTCCTTTGCCATGTATGACCAGAGTGAACGACGTACCCTGACCGGGCGCCTGACCCGTTACATTCCCGGTGCCAACCATGCCCAGATGATTTTCGAGTTACTCGATGACAGTGGCACACCGATGACTGACGACGCGGGCAACGTCCTGCAGTGGGGCGCAGAAATGGGCCCGGCAACGCGCATCGCCCGCCAGGGCGTGACGCCGGACAATTTCCCCGTGGGTACTATCATTCGAGTGGAGCTCAACCCGCTGCGCAACGGCAAACCCTTCGGCGCCATGCCCAACGGCGCGCCACTGGTCAATTGCGGCATGACCATGCCGGCAGGGGGTTGCACTCCCGAGACCGGCACGGTCTACCTGTCCGAGAACAACTAAGATCAA
>Ga0255767_1004091_pt1 | contig 12073 bp, 9 predicted proteins | sample 071ome_24_FD_179967 | JGI IMG/M metagenome (GOLD analysis project Ga0255767, IMG submission 179967) | Coastal salt marsh microbial communities from the Groves Creek Marsh, Skidaway Island, Georgia - 071402CT metaG (version 2) | ecosystem: Environmental > Aquatic > Marine > Intertidal zone > Salt...
CAGCCGAGAGCCGCGGGAGCGGCTCGAGCGGAGTCGGGACATGCGACAGTGCGATGTGAGGCACGGGAGCTGGACGAGCGGAAGCGGCCATGCCCGAACCGTACCCCTCCCCTCGCAACCGGCTGGCCTGACGCTTCGGCGGACCCTCGGGGTTGGGTCGGTAGGGTCGCCGTATGCGTGATCTCACCCCCAAGCCCGCTGAGTGGATCGACCGTGCGCCGGTGAAGTTCCGCGCGAGCCGCGAAATCGCCGCAACTCCCGAGGAGGTCTGGTCGGCCCTCTGTGACCACGAGCGTTGGCCCGTGTGGTTCAGCGCCCTGTCCGGGGCCGGCGCTACTGGCGGCGAAGGCATTGGCTCCACCCGCTTCGTCATGGTCGGCAAGGACCGCATTGACGAGACCTTCGTCATCTGGGACGAACCGCGGTCATGGGGGTTCACCGTCGACCGAGCCGAAGGGCCGATTGGTCGGATCGGTGCATCGCTCAACGAGCGGGTCGATATTCAGGTGTTGTCCAACGATCGGGTGCGGGTCACCTATCTCATGGGGTTCGACCCACGGCCCCGCACCCGTTTCGTCTTCCGCCTCATCAAGCGGCAGATGACCAAGAATCTGCGCTCGGCGCTTGCCGGCCTCGAACGCTTCATCGAGTCCGAACGCGCCATCACGAGCTGACGCCGCCCGCTAGCTGGCGTGACGTCAGCTGAGCCAGCTCTTCACTTTTTCGATGTCGGCGAGCTGGTTGGGTCCGGTCGGGGTGATCTGGAGCTGGGTCACGCCCGCGGCTCGGTAGGCCTCGACCCGCTCGCGAACCCATCCTTCGTCGCCGACCAGCGCGGTGGCGTCGAGATACTCCTGAGGCACGGCGGCCATCGCCTCGTCTTTCTTGCCCGACAGGTACAGGTCTTGGATCAGGTCGGCTTCTTCCTCGTAGCCGTACTTGCGGAAGATGTTGTTGTAGAAGTTCTTGCCCTTCGCGCCCATGCCACCGACGTACAGCGCCGTCATGAAGCGGCCTGAATCGCGAATCTTGCGGGCCATTTCCTCGTCGTCGGTGATGCAGAGGCTGCCGCCAGCGGACACCTCGAGTGGACCGAGCGCGGGGTCACGTTTGGCCTGTCCAGCTTCGAGATCGGCGCCCCAGATCTCGTGGGCCCGCTCGGGAAGGAAGTACACCGGCAGCCAGCCGTTGGCGAGTTCGGCGGTGAGTTCCACATTCTTGGGACCGAGCGATGCCAGGTAGATCGGGATGTCTTCGCGGAGCGGATGGTTGATCAGCTTGAGCGGCTTGCCAAGCCCCGTGCCCTGATCCTCGGGCAACGGCAGCTGGTAGTTGGCGCCGTCGTGCATGACGACCTCTCGCTTCCAGACCTTGCGGCAGATCTCCATGATCTCCCGTTGACGTCCGAGGGGCCGGTCGTACTTGACGCCATGGAACCCCTCAATCACCTGCGGACCCGACGCACCCAACCCAAGGATGAACCGGCCGCTCGACACCGCATCGAGACCCGCGGCCGTCATGGCGATCGTGCTGGGCGTGCGGCCGTAGATATTGAGGATGCCTGAACCGAGCTGCATCGTCTCCGTCTTGGCGGCCAGATACCCCAGGATCGACACGGCATCGAAGCCGTAAAGCTCAGGAACCCAGCCAACGTCGACGCCGGCTCGTTCGAGGTCAGCCGCCTCGGCGGCGGCGAGCCGAGGATCGCCGGAGTATGTCAACATCATCGAGATCTTCATGCGGCCAGCGTAGGTTGCGGCACCGCCGACCACGAAGGCGCGGTCGTGCCACATTGCCGAGGCAGGAGTTCGTGAGCCAACGTGGTGGCATGAGCCTTGCTGACCTCGGTCCTGATATCGCCACTGCTGCTGCTGACATCGACGCGGAAACCATCGAGTTGCGCCGCGCGATCCATGCCGATCCCGAACTCGGACTTGACCTGCCCGAGACCCAGAAGAAGATCACCGATGCCCTAACCGGACTCGGGCTCGACATCACCTTGGGCGAGTCCCTCACCTCGGTCGTGGCCGACCTCGACACGGGAAAGCCGGGCCCGACCGTGCTGCTGCGTGGCGACATGGATGCGCTCCCGTTGCAGGAAGACAACCCGATCGACTTCAAGTCGAAGCACGACGGTCGAATGCATGCGTGTGGCCATGACGCCCACGTCGCGATGCTGGTCAGCGCAGCCCGTCTCCTCGCCGACAACAAGGATTCGTTGACCGGCAAGGTGCGCTTCATGTTCCAACCAGGCGAGGAGGGCTTCCACGGCGCCCGCTACATGATCGAGGAGGGCGTGCTCGATGGTGTCGACCGGGCCTTCGCGATCCATGTCTTCACCAACTTCCCCGCCGGCCAGTTCGCAATTCGTGACGGAGCGATCTTGGCGTCCGCCGACAAGTTCGACATCACGATCCATGGCGCTGGGGGTCACGCGTCAGCCCCTCACCAGTGCACCGACCCGATCCCGGCGTTGGGCGCAACGATCACGGGCCTGCACACGATGGTCGGACGGTCGATTGAGGCGACCAAGTCAGGGCTGGTGACGGTCGCTCATGTCGAGGCTGGCACGACCAACAACATCATCCCGCCGAAAGCGTGGATGGAAGGCACGATCCGTTCTCACGACGAGGAGACCCGGGAGACGCTGAAGGCCAACGTGGCTCGTGTTGCGGAAGGCACGGCCCACGCCCACGGGTGCACGTGCACGACGGAGATCACCCCGGGTTACCCGGTGACGATCAATCACGAAGGCCAGACCGAGCTCGTCGGCCAGGTGACGTCGTCGGTGCTTGACCAGGTGGTGACGGTGATGCCGAACCCGGTCATGGGGGCGGAGGACTTCAGCTATGTCCTGCAGCAGGTTCCGGGGTCGATGGCGATGCTCGGCGTATGCCCCGAGGGCGAGGATTTCCGCACGACCGCGCCAAACCACTCGAACTTCATGAGGATCAATGAGAGCGCCCTCCAGAAGGGTGTGGCGCTCTACGCCGGGATGGCCCTCGCCGGATAGCGGCGAGGAAGAGGCCGCCGGGTAGCGGCGGTTGGGGCACGGCCGATCACATGGTGAAGCGGAGGCTTCGTGCCGCTTTCTCGCCCCATATGTCATCGCCGGTCCAGGAGATGCGGCCGGCGTCGATGCGTTGCTGCGGGTCGATTCGCCCGCAGGCCAACATCACGAAGGTTTCGGTGTCGGCGGTCAGGGTGAGGTCGGGTGAGTCGAGCGAGTCAACGAGCGCGGCCCGACCGTCAACGGCGACATGGATGGTGCGGGCTGCGCCGCCGGTGACATTGACGGTCATCGACATGCCATCTTCCAGACCGATGAGTTTGCCGGCGATGTAACCCATCGACCGGTGGACCTCGTTGAGAGCCATCGCCGCGGTGGGGCCACCGTCGTCAAGGTCGATGCCGAGCGGGAGTGCGATATCGCGGGCGTGCACCCACATATCGAACACGCGGATCTGGAGGAAGTTGCCGTAGGCCTGGGGTCCGACCGGGGTCATCGATGGTTCGTCGACGATCGACGGCTCGAGTGACTCGAGGTCCGCGGTACGGGCGTCGGTCACCGCCCGGATCGCGGCGGCCACGCCCGCCGGGTCGAGGTTGGCGAGTTCTTCGTCGAACGCGATCGCGACCCCGAAGTCGAACAGGTTGGCCGGGTCGGGAGTCCACCCCGTCATGGCCTTCTCCACCCCGATGACATGGCCGAGACAGCTCCGAACATCCCAGTCCGGGCAGAGGGACTGGGTTGCGAGTTGCTCGGTATCGAGGCCCTCGGTCAGTGCGTTGAGTTCGGCGAACGCACGCTGGTGGGCGTCGATGTAGTCGGCGAGAGACGTCATGGGCCGAGAAGGTAGTGGCCGCAGCTCGCTTGAGCGAACGACGCAGGCCGAGACAGCTCCGGCGCAAATTGATCCATCAGCCGGTTGCGCGGCGCCACCTGATCACTTAGCGTGTCCTTGTTGGAATAGGCGGGCGCAGAGAGACGGCGGTCTCTCTCCCCAACAAGATATGAACCGGCGGGTTCAGGTTAGGAGCGCAGGCGATGCGCGTACCTGTGGGAAAGATGTTGTCGCGTTTGGCATCCGACTGGATGACAATCGCGTTAGCGATGTCGATTGCGATTACCGCAACGATTGTCATGCCGACAGCTTCGGCTGTAGCCCCAATTCGGGAGGCCGACAGCGACGAGCAATCCACACCCCAGGCCAACGAGCCGACGTACTGGGAGACTGATGACGCTGAGTGTGTCAAGTTTGAGTCGGATCCCAACGGTGGCGCTTGGGGAACCGAGTGGATCGCGAACGGCAACTACAGCCTCGTTGTGATCAAGTCCGCTCAAACAAACGGCACCTTCAACGGTGCTCAGGCTGGTGAGCGTCTCGGCTCTCCGTCGTTCAACGACACCAATCAGCGCCAGGGCATCTCGCACATCATCGCGTGTTATGACCTTGTCTGCGAGACGACCGGTGGTTCGGCTCCCGCCGTGAATCACTCTGTAATCGTGTTTGGCGGCCTCGGTGAGCCCTCCTACGAGTCTTACAACAAGACTTTCGGTTCCCACTCACCCGAGAACCGTGGCGGTATTGCTGTTGACGGTGACGCCGTCTTCCACCCCAGTGCTTCGAGTAGCTGGAACGGCCTGAGTGTCATCACTGGATCGGCTTCCGGCACGGGCGGTCCTAGCAACCCCAGTTCTGGCCCGTTCCCGTACAGCCAGCAGGCTTGGATCGACTACGCCGCTGCTCTTGCTGACGCCGCTGAGGCTGACCCGTCGGCTTACCCGAAGGTCCGTGTTTACCGACCAGAGGGCGGAACACGGACCATTACTCTGGATGGTAGCGACGTCCCATCGGCTGACGCACAGACCCTTCATGTCGTGGTTGGTCCTGGCACGCTCAACATGCCCAACGAAAAGGTTGACGGCGCGATCATCGCCCCAGAAGCGACTGTTCTCGTCGATAAGAGCGTCCAGCATTTCCACGGTTTCGTGGTTGCTGCTCGGTTCAACGACACCACCAACGACAACGGATTGCAGATCCACGGTCAGATCCCAGATGCTCTCGTCAACATTCCTGGTGACGAGACCTGTGTTCCGCCCACCACCCTTCCCCCGACGACTGTCGCTCCAATTCCGGATGGTGATGTAACCGTGACCTTTGAGTGTGACGCAGGCATCACGTTCGCTTGGGAAAACACGGGTGATGTTGGCCTCACGATTAAGCAGTACCGCGACAACGTCCTTGTTTACGATGAGCCTGTTGCAGAGAGCACTTCGCATGCCTGGGACATTGAGCACAGCAACCTGGCCCCTGGCAACACCGCGAAGGTCGAGCTGTGGGACGGTGAGAACCTGATCAAGTCAGCCGAAGTCACGTACCCCGGTGAATGCCCGATCGCTTCCGGCTCAATCATCAACATCTCGGTCGAGTGCGAGTCGGATGTCCGCTACACCGTGGTCAACGACGGCGACCTGGAATTTGATCACGTCTACACCGTGAACGGCAGCGGTGAAACCTTCGGTACTACGATTGCTGGCGACACTGACAACTTTGCGCTTAGCGCTGACACTCTTGAGCCTGGAGACGCAGTCGTTATTGAGCTTCTGGACCCTGAGTCTGGCGAGCCTTTCGCTACGGAAACCCTGACGTACCCGGAGCCCTGCTGGGTTCCCCCGATTGCTGCGGATTGCGTCGGCAATCCAACGGGCATGTTGCAGGTCATCAACCTGAGCCCGAACACCGACGGCGATCACGTCACGACCTTCATGAAGCTTGATCCAGTTGCCGGCGACTATGTTCCGGCTTCTGAGTGGACCACGCTCAACTGGACCGAAATGGGCCTTGATCGGTTCATCCTGAACGCTTCGGCGTTCGACAAAGACACCGGTAAGGCGTACGCCGCTATCCGCGGACTGGACGGTGAGGCTCCTGTGCTCATCCAGTTCGATGATGCAGGCAACGTTGGCTTCCTTGGCCTCCTTCAGTGGAACGGCTACGGCGTTATTGCTGGCTACGTCCACGACGGCGTGTACTACTACAACAACAAGGGCGTCTCTTCGGTGAGCGGTCTTGATGGCCTTCCCGTGTACGAGACGTACGCTGAGGCAGTAAGTGCTGGTTTCGTCAGCACCGTCCTCACCTCGTTTCCGCGGAACATTGCTGATGGCGCCGACTACGCCGTGATGCAGGCTGCTGATGGCGCTGACTGGCTCGTTTGGCACCAGCACCGAGACGGCAAGCTCTACGGCTACCCGCTGAACAGCATCTCTGGTCCTCCTGCGGTCATGGATATCGTCAGCGGCCCTGGAGTTCCGACCGAGTATGTCGGAGCACCGTTCGTCGCACCCCACGGTCTTTTGATCGGCGCCAAGTGGAGCCATGGTGGAAAGATTTACATGAGCGACAACAACGGCTCTGGTGTGTACGTGCTTGACAGCATCGACCCGGCCGGCCGCACCGCGAACGTATTCGCTACGGCGATCGACCAGACCATCGCCACGAACTCAAATGACGGCTTTAGCTGCGGCGAGGCTGATGTCCCGCCGACGCCTCCTACCGCCATTCTGAGTATCGAGTGCGTCATCGATGACTTCTACAACGTAGGGGCCGAAATCTACGGGGGTTCGCTTGGCGTCAACTGGCGCCTCGAGAAGAGCAGTGGTGAGCTCATCACTGAGGGCGTTGTTCCCGCCTGGGCAACCGAGACTCCTGCTCTGGCCGCGTCGGCTCAGTTCACTGAAGGCCTGGTTCTGGTCCTTATGTCACTGGATAGCGACACCACGCTGGACAGTAAGCCCGTTCCTGCTCCGTGCTTTGCCCCGGTGCCGAGCGCCTCGCTGGTGCTCGACCCAGAGTGCGACGTCGATGTGACCGGGTCGATCACCAACGACGGAGAGACCACCCTCTACGGCGCCATTTATGTCAATGATGTGCTCGTTCTGCCTGACACCGAGATTCAGATCGGCCAGAAGGTTGATTTCCAAATCCCGGCTTTGGACCTCACGGCTGGCGACGAAATCAAGCTCCTCGCCTGGGACGACAATGAATTCGAGAGTGCTCGGACCGTCGTGTACCCGGAGCCTTGCCCGCAGCCCGTGGGCGACCTTGTTATCGAGTGTGTCGTCAACGACGACTACCGCATCTCCGGATCTGTGACCGCCACTGACGCTGGCCTCGCCTGGGGTCTCGGCAACCGTGCTCCGTTCCTCCGCCTCGACGGGGGTCGTATCGGCGCCAACGTCACCGACTCCTTCGACGACGTTTACACGCTCACGCCTGGCTCCACTGTGTTCCTTCGTGAGCAGGGCGCCGGCCCGGACTGGATCGCATTCGGCACGGTGCCCGAGGGTTGCCCGATCGCTCCGACGGGTGACATTTCGATCAAGTGCTTCGAAGACGACCTGTACGACGTCGCGGCTGAGATCGACGGCGGTTCGGTTGGTGTGAAGTGGATGATCCGGATCAAGGGCGGTGGCGGCATCGTCACCAAGGGCTCTGTCCCCGCCTTCGACGACGCGACCATCTTCCTCCCAGCGAAACAACTCGAGCAGGGCTTGGTCCTCGTGCTTCGTGCGCCGGACAACGGTGGCAAGTTGGACAGCGTCACCGTTCCCGCTTCCTGCTTCGCTCCAGTGTCGGACGCTTTGATTGCGCTCGACACCGAATGCGACGCTGAAGCGAAGGGGTCGATCACCAACACGGGTGAGACCACCCTCATCGGCAACGTGCACATCAACGACGAGGTCCTTCCTGGCGACATTGAGATTGCGCCGGGAGAGACCGAAGAGTTCATCCTCCTCGCTGAACTTCTCGAAGAAGGCGATGTCGTCAAGCTCGTTGCTTCGGGCCCTGAGGACTATGAGCGTGAACAGGCCTTGACGTACCCGGAGCCCTGCCCGACGACCACGACGGTTCCTCCAACGACAACCGTCGTGATTGAGACACCGACTACGGTCCCGACCACCACAACCACAGTCCCGGAAACCACAACCACAGTTCCGGAAACCACAACCACGGTCCCGGACACCACAACCACCACTCCGGACGGCGGGGGCACGGTTGCGGAGACACCATCTGCCGAACCAGTGGAGCAAACCCCCACCTTCACCGGCTGACGGCATCCGCTCATGCCGCCCGACTGGAACAGCCGCTTCGGAGGCTCCAGACTGGGCGGCATGAGCGACGCCGAACTTCAGAGGGTCGAGGCTGCCCTCGACGCCCTTCTCGCAGACAACGATCCCGCTAGCCAGGGCTACGAGGAATTCCGTGGCCACCAGTTCGATCACGGGCTCGCATGGGTGATGTACCCCGAAGGCCACGGCGGCCTCGGGGTACGTCCCCAACTACAGAAGGTCGTCAACCAACGCCTGCACGATGCGGGGGCGCCCCCGATGGATGCGTCGATGTTCTTCATCGCACTGGCCGGCCCCACCATCATCACCCACGGCTCCGACGAGGTGAAACAGCGGTTCCTGCGACCGATGTTCACCGGCGAAGAGAAATGGTGCCAACTGTTCTCTGAGCCGGGGGCCGGATCCGACTTCGCCGGACTCGGAACCAAAGCCATCAAGGACGGCGACGAGTGGATCGTCAACGGGCAAAAAGTGTGGAACACGCTCGCCCACATTGCCGACTTCGGCATGCTCGTCACCCGAACCGACCCGAACGTGCCCAAGCACCGCGGCATGACCTACTTCGCCCTCGACATGAAGGCGCCCGGGGTTGAAGTACGGCCACTGCGCCAGATCACTGGTGAGGCCGAATTCAACGAGGTCTACATGACCGACGTGCGAGTACACGACGACTATCGCATCGGAGCCGAAGGCGAGGGCTGGCGGGCCGCCCTCACAACCCTGATGAACGAACGCACCGCGATCGGCGGCAGCGGTGGCGGCTCCGGCGGGCCGAGGCGCGGTGGCGGCGCCATCGCCGGCCTCACCGCCATCTGGGAGAAAGCCCCTGAGTGGGTCCGCACCCCGCAGAACCGCGATGAGGTTATGCAGTTGTGGGTGAAGGCCGAAGCGCTCCGTCTCACCAACATGCGTGCCTCCCAGGCCGCCAAAGCGGGCAACCCCGGGCCTGAAGGTTCGGTCGGCAAATCGATGATGGCAACGCTCAATCAGGCGATCTTCGAGAAGGCCGTCGACCTGCAAGGCATGGAAGGGCAGATCGACTACGACTACACGTTCCGGCGGCCCGGCGAGGTTGACCTCACGGGTTCCGGCGCCGGGGTCGGCTACGCCTTCCTTCGTGCTCGAGCCAACTCCATCGAGGGTGGCACGACCGAAGTGATGAAGAACATCCTCGGCGAACAAGTCCTCGGCCTTCCGGGCGAACCGCGTGTGGACAAGGAGATCCCCTGGATCGACGTCCCGCGTGGGTGACGTTGCCGTCCACGGCACTCTCACCCCCGGTTGGGAACGCGTTCGAGACGCGTTCGTCGCGAACTTCGACAACGGTCTCGAACTCGGTGCATCAGTCCATGTGACGCTCGACGGAGCGCCCGTCGTCGACCTGTGGACCGGTGACGCACGCCCCGACGGCACCCCCTGGGTCGAGGACACGATCGTCAACGTCTACTCGACGACCAAAACGATGACGGCAACCGCCCTCATGATGTTGATCGATCGAGGTCTCGTCGACCCTGACGTTCCCGTGGCGACCTATTGGCCCGAGTTCGCCGCGAACGGCAAGGAAGCCGTGACCGTCGCCCACGTGATGGCGCATACCTCCGGCCTGGCCGGGTTCGAGCCCGCGGTCGACGTCGAGACCCTGTACGACTGGGATCGATGCTGTGACATCCTCGCCGCCATGACCCCGTGGTGGACGCCCGGCACGGCGTCGGGCTACCACGCCATGACTCACGGCTATCTCATGGGTGAAATCGTCCGCCGTGTCGACGGCCGATCGCTCGGGACCTTCTTTCGCGAAGAGATTGCCGCACCGCTTGGGGCGGACTTCCACATCGGCTTCGGTCCCGAACTCGATCATCGATGCGGTGAGTTGATTCCGCCACCGATCGGGCTTGCTGCTGACGTCGAACGGGGCGAACTCCCCATGCGCGCCTTCCAAAGCGCTCCCGTCACCGGCCACGAGCCAGCGACACGGGCCTGGCGAGCCGCCGAAATTCCAGCCGCTGGGGGCTTTGGCAACGCGGCTGCAGTCGGGAGGGTTCACGCCGCCCTCGCCTGTGGCGGCTCGCTCGACGGGGTGACCCTCATGTCGCCCGAATCGGTCGCCCGCATCGCCGAACCTCAACACGAAGGTGTCGATCTTGTCTTCGGCGGCGAGAACCCACTGCGCTTCGGGCTCGGGTTCGGGCTGCCGTCCGCCATGATCCCCCTCCCCAACCCGAACTCGTTCTTTTGGGGTGGGTGGGGCGGGTCGCTCGCCATCATCGACCCTGACGCACGGTTCACGTTCTCCTACGTGATGAACAAGATGGCGCCGAAGCTGATGAGCGACCGGCGCGGCGGCAGTTGTGCGCTCGCTGCCTACACCGCCCTGCTCAGCTGAGCCCCCCGAGTGCTCAGCGTTCGGCCAGTTCGGCGACGAGCGGATACAGCTGCTGCTTGATCGTGGCCAGGTTGGGGCCAGCGGTACCGGTCAGCGGAGCGACGCGAGCGACCGCCGCCTCGACCAGCCCGTCCAACGGCAACGCCTCGTCGACGATGCCTGCTGCTGCGGCCTCTAGGCCCCCGTAGCGGTGACCGGCCACGACAGCCCGTGAGAGCTCCGAGGCGGCGATCCGAGAGCGAGCGACGTTCATCAGCCCCGGGGGGAAGTTCATGGACAGGTGGACCTCAGGCAGGTTCCAGAAGCCCCGGTCCTCTCGCATCACGGCCTGATCATGGGCAAGGACGAGGAAGGCGCCAAGCCCGAACGCATGGCCGGTCACGGCCGCTGCGGTCGGCACGCCCAGCAGCATGATTCGGTGGACGAGCGAGAAGCACGACTCGACATAGGCCAGTACGTCGCTCCCGGAGGCCGTTGCCATCCACGGAGTGTCGAGACCATTCGAGTAGTGCTTCGGTGCCGATGATGTGGTCACGAGGCCAGCGGGTCCGTCGGCCGCCTCGACCTCATCGAGTAGTTCGTTCATGGCGGCGATCCACGCCGCCGAGGTCATGTTCTCGTCGTCGCCAAGGTCGATCACATAGATGTCGTCGGCTCGGCTCATCGAGGGGGTTCCCATAGTCTCTGATGTTAACGATCGTTCACGTCGGCGGCCAATGGCCGTCAACGTGTGCCGATGGCCGGTCCCGTCCTACGCTGCGGCCCATGAGTGCCATCGCTTTCGACGACATCGACGCCATCAACGCCGCCGCCTCCGAGGAATTCGGCGACTGGGGCAACGAGATCACCGTGACCCAGGAGATGATCAACCAATTCGCTGACCTCACCGGCGATCACCAGTGGATCCACGTTGACGTCGAACGCTGCGAACGAGAGAGCCCCTTCGGTGGCCCGATCGCGCACGGGTTCCTCACCCTCAGCCTGATGCCAAAGCTCATCAAGATCCCGATCGAGTTGAGCGGCATGAAGAACGTCGTCAACTTCGGTTCCGGTGGGCTCCAGTTCCGCTCACCGGTCCCCGCCGGGGCAACCCTCCACGCCCGTTCGCGCCTTACCGGCGCCGAGGCCCACAAAGCGGGCACGAAGTTGACCTTTGAGTCGGCGATCCACGTGAAGGACAACCCGAAGCCCTCGCTGGTCTACACCTCGATCCTGCTCTTCCAAGGCTGAGCGCGTGGTGGCGGGCAACCGCAACGTCGTCATCGAACTCCTCGACGCGGCGCAGGCACGACTCGACCATCCCTTCCTCATCGAACCAACGAGGACGTGGACCTACGGCGATGTCCTCGACCGCACCCGCAGCTTCGCGGCCGCGCTCATCGACGCCGGCGCGAAGCCCGGTGATCGGGTCGTCGTCCAGGTCGAGAAGTCACCTGATGCCGTCGCTCTCTACCTTGCGTGCCTGTGGGCCGGCACTGTTCACGTGCCACTCAACCCGGCCTTCACGACCGAGGAACGCGCCTACTTCGTCGATGACGCCGAACCCGTCGTCG
>Ga0255767_1004095_pt1 | contig 12070 bp, 10 predicted proteins | sample 071ome_24_FD_179967 | JGI IMG/M metagenome (GOLD analysis project Ga0255767, IMG submission 179967) | Coastal salt marsh microbial communities from the Groves Creek Marsh, Skidaway Island, Georgia - 071402CT metaG (version 2) | ecosystem: Environmental > Aquatic > Marine > Intertidal zone > Salt...
TAGTTCGGCAATCGCGGCACTTAGCTGAGGGACAGATGCGGAAATGTTGGGAAGCTTAATAACATTCGCAGATGGTGTTTTTACCAATTCACCAAGGGCAGCCAAATCATCGGTCCGACGTTGCTCTTCTGTCAAAAATTCAGGGAAAGCGGAAATGATTCGTCCAGCAAGGGAAATGTCTTTTGTCCCAACAGTTACGCCGGCCGCAGAAGCATAGGAACGAATGATGGGCAGTAGCGATGCACTCGCCAATTCGGGCGCTTCGTCTACAATTGTATACAATATATCTGGGTTTGCTGTATCGGTCATAAATTTCCTACCTTTCAAGCCTTACGGAAGCTTTCGTCAAAGCTGCGTGGTGTCTTACGTTTTGATCATTGTGCAGACGCAGCATTTTTTGTGAATGACAGCGTCCGCATACAGGATGCAGATAGAAATTTCAATTGGGTAATCAGAAACGTTGCAATATGACGCGGTACATACGCGTCAGCCTACAGATCCTGTTCATAGGGAGGATTACAGCCCGAACTTTGACAGTTCAGCGCAGCGGCCTTTGCCGCACGTGCTACGATCCGTCTTAAATCGTCTTCCGTAATGGATCCCAGTTTTGACGCAGGCAGGCCTGTCTTGGAAATTTCAACCAATAACGTACCCATAAACGTATCCCCAGCACCCACAGTATCCACCAATGGATTCGCCTTTGCCGCAGCAACCTCAAACTGTGCTGATCCGCAACGGACAACTGCGCCATCTGCACCCTTGGTCAAAATGATAATGGCGGCCTGCGTTTGGGAACAGATGTGTTCAAAGCCATCCATTAACGGCTGATCTGGGGCCAAGTAATCCAAATCTTCATCAGATAGTTTCAGAACGCGCGCATGTTTCATCATACGCAGCAGGCGGGCGACATACGGAATCTTATCTTTGACCACCACTGGGCGCGCATTCGGATCAAGGCTGGTGATCACTTCATTAGTCGCAAGCGTTGCAAATCGCTCTTCCCATAGATCTGCGTCTGCGCCTTCGATTAACGCAAGCGACCCGATGTGAAACACGCGTGTCTCCTGCGAAATCGCGGCGTCCAATGTGTCGGGTGTAATTTGGCGATCTGCGGTGTCGCTGCGATAAAACTGATAATTGGGCTGTCCATTATTTACCGACACAACTGCCAAAGAGGTTGGTGCATTAGTGCGCGGCGTGGTCAATTGGATGCCATCGTCAAGCAGGCGCTGGGCCAACACGTTGCCTAAGCTATCGGTTGAGATTGGGGTTACATAGCTGACTGTTTGACCCTGACGCGCTGCAGCAATTGCAACGTTATAACATGATCCGCCAGGAATGGCGGTATAGACGGGTAAACCATCTTTCACCTCGGTTTGAACGTAATCGATTAGGTTTTCACCACCGATCGTAATCATGTCCGTTCTCCTTTGGCGGCGCGTTCAAATTCTTCTGCCGCTGCTTCAGTTAGTTCGTTCTGAAATAGGTCCTGCGCGATTGTGGGAGCAATTGTAAAACAATCATGACCGATTTGGGCGATTTCCACCATCTGCTGGGCGCTGCGCAATGATGCGATCAACGGGCGACATGGCCCATTCCATGACATGGCGTGGATTGCGCGCATGTGCGCCATTGCGTCTAGGCCAGCTTCTGTCATGCGTCCAAAGTATGGGGCAATATAATCCGCACCAAGTGCGTTTGCCGTAATCATCTGTTTTGCATCATAACAGGCCGTCATCAGAGTTTTACCACCTAGTGCCTGAATCTTTGGCGTGAGAGAAATGCCGAAAGTGTTGAGCGGTATTTTCACAACGCAATCGATGTTAGACGATGCCCCATATGCATAAAGGTTCTCGGCAAATTGTAGCGCATCAGTTTCGTTACCACTGACCTGCGCATGAAACTCCTGTGCACCGGCATCGGCGGCGATTTGAACCATGTTTTGCCAGTTGATCTGATCATATTTCAGTCCCGCACGCGCGGCCAGCAGAGGGTTTGTCGTAATTCCACAGAATACACCGCTTGGCATCCACTCTGCCCATGCAGTTTTATCGGCCGTATCAAGATATAGACGCATAGCAGGTGTGCTTTCTATGTGTGAAAATGTTAACGCTATCATTCCCTGTGCCGCGTGATAGCGAATTTGATGAGATCAGGCAACAATGCATCAGGTCTGCGCTGAAAATTAGTGATCGTGTCGTGCAAATGATTAAAGTGCAGGACCCAAAATTATCGGATCACCATTTTTAAAGCGATCATAACGAAATCTGTGCAACACATGATTGGACTGTTTCCCGCTCATCATATCTGCGACGACGCGCCCAACACCGGGACCGATACCAAATCCATGTCCCGACATCCCTGTTGCGATTGTCAGACCCGGAATATCCGAACACCGATCAATAATGGGAACCACATCGGGCATGGTGTCTATCAATCCTGCCCAGGCGCCTAATACGGACCAACCTTTGAACTGTGGAAATGCACGGTCAAAGGATTTCTTTATTATGCGCATCGCCTTTCGTGATGGCGCTGGGTTTAAAATGCGGGTGCGTTCAAAGGGGGTTTCTTCCTCAGCAGTCCAGGATCGTTTGACAGTCCAACTATCTGGATAGTTGGGGGGACCAAATGGGTTTATGCGATTATTGAAAGGGTCATTTTTAACCGATGACCAAAATGATTTCACATGTCGCATGCCATCCCAGCCCAAAAAGAGATCATGCATACTGCTGGTTGCAAGCGAATATCCACCATCGGCGCGGTGGCGGAACGCCAATTTACTATCGACAGCACCGCCTGCGAACACTTCGGGTAATTCAGATGTTTTGATCACGGTTGCGCGTACTGATAGTTGTGGGACGCGAACACCGTGCCCCTGCAAAAACAGCGAAGACCACGCACCCCCACATAACAGCGCCTGTTCACAGGCGACATGACCGTGTTCTGTGATGACACCACTAATCTGACCATTTTTGGTGTCCAGTCGACGCACTGCACAATTTTCGCGAATTAAAACGCCCCTTTCCGTGGCCAATCGGGCAAGGGCAGGAACCGCCACCCATGGTTCTGCGCGCATATCGGATGGTGTGTGCAATGCCCCGCGATATGAACGATTTAGGTCAGGGATCATCGCATGCACTTGAGCGCGCGACATTAGGTTCGATTCAAGTCCATGCTCGGCGGCAAGAGATGTGAACGTTTCATACCGTTCAAGTTCGCTGTCACTATCACTGAAATAAACAATGCCGCCCTGACGCAGCCCGATATCGCAATCAAGTTGCGAGTTCAGGTCCTGCCAAAGGCGATTTGCCTCCATCATGATGGGCAGCTCATCAGGGTCGCGTCCCTGTTGGCGGATCCATCCCCAATTACGGGACGATTGTTCGCCTGCCACGCGTCCCTTTTCGCAAACGAAAACAGACTGCCCTTGGTGGCGCAAGAAAAGGGCAGCGCAAATACCAATGACGCCGCCGCCGATGATTACAACATCCACCTTTTCGGGTAACGCCTGTGCATGCTGTGGTGGCGTATGTATCCCGATTGGAAAGGTGAATGCGGACATTTATGTTTATTCCGCTGCTTGTGAATAATCGCTCATTGGAGGGCATACACATATCAAGTTACGATCACCATATGCGTTGTCCACACGATTAACTGGTGGCCAGTATTTGTCCACACGGAATGCACCCGGTGGGAAGCATCCCTGTTCGCGGGAATAGGGCCGGTCCCATGGACCTACCAAATCCTCAACAGTGTGCGGCGCGTTTTTCAGCGGATTATTGTCATGATCCATTGTTCCGTTTTCGATTTCGGCGATTTCCGCACGGATGGCCAGCATCGCGTCGCAGAAACGATCCAATTCAGATTTGGTTTCTGACTCAGTCGGTTCAACCATCAATGTGCCAGCAACGGGCCACGACATTGTTGGGGCGTGGAACCCGCAGTCCACCAATCGTTTTGCAATATCTTCAACGGTGACACCCGCACTTTCGGCGAACGGGCGCACATCTAGGATACATTCATGGGCCACGCGACCATTGCTCCCCTTGTAAAGCACGTCAAACGCGCCTTCTAAGCGCTTTGCAATGTAATTGGCGTTTAGGATTGCAACACGGGTCGCCTGCGTCAGTCCTTCTCCGCCCATCATAAGGCAGTAGGCCCACGATATTGGAAGAAGAGAGGGAGAGCCAAATGGCGCTGCAGAAACTGGACCAGCTGCGGTTTCTTCCAACGGATGACCGGGCAAATGCGGAACCAGATGTGCCTTTACACCGATTGGACCCATGCCTGGGCCACCTCCGCCATGCGGGATGCAGAATGTTTTATGAAGGTTCAGGTGGCTAACATCCCCGCCAATATCACCTGGACGAGACAACCCAACCATAGCGTTCATATTGGCGCCATCAATGTAAACCTGACCACCAAATTTATGCGTGATTGCACACACCTCGTGCACTGTTTCCTCAAAAACCCCATGTGTTGAGGGGTAGGTAATCATGCAGCCTGCAAGGTTATCTTTGTGCGCTTCGGCCTTTTGGCGGAAATCATCAATATCAATGTCACCATTTTCGTCCGAGTTTACTGCAATGACTTTCCAACCAACCATCTGCGCGCTGGCAGGGTTCGTTCCGTGGGCTGACATCGGGATTAAACAAATATCACGGTGCGCCTCACCACGAGCGGCGTGATATTCTGCGATCGTCAGCAGACCTGCATATTCACCCTGTGCCCCAGAATTGGGCTGCATTGAAATTGCATCATATCCGGTGATACGGCACAATTTGTCAGACAGATCGTCGATCAGTTCCTGATAGCCTTCCGTTTGATCAGCAGGCGCATATGGGTGGATCAATGAAAATTCACGCCAGCTAACGGGCATCATTTCCGCAACGGAATTCAGCTTCATCGTGCAGGACCCCAGCGGGATCATGGCACGATCCAATGCCAGATCACGATCGGATAGGCGGCGCATGTATCGCATCATTTCAGTTTCGGCGCGGTTCATGTGGAAAACATCATGTTCCAAATATTTTGTGGTTCGTTTGTTTTTATCAGGAATACGATATTCTGGCGTCAAATCGTCATCGGCTTGGTCAATGCCAAACGCGCGCCAAACCGCCTCGGTTGTTTCGCGGCGGGTCCGTTCATCAAATGAAATACCCACTTTGGTCTTGCCAACAGGGCGCAGGTTTATGCCTTCGTTTATTGCCGCTTGGATAACACCTTTTTGCAGCAAACCAACATCAACCGTGATCGTGTCAAAAAACGCGGTGGGTTCGACCTTAAATCCAGCCTTCTCCAAACCCTTTGCAAGACGAACGGTTTTGCGGTGTATGCGCTGTGCAATCGCCTTTAACCCCTCGGGTCCATGGAAAACGGCATAAAAGGATGCCATCACCGCAAGCAAAGCTTGGGCTGTACAAACGTTTGATGTCGCCTTTTCGCGGCGAATATGTTGTTCACGGGTTTGCAGCGATAGGCGATAGGCTTTGTTCCCATGGCTATCGATTGAAATCCCGACGATCCGACCTGGCATAGAGCGTTTATAGGCATCTTTCGTTGCCATATACGCTGCATGTGGCCCGCCGTAACCTTCTGGGACACCGAAACGCTGGGTGCTCCCGACGGCGATATCGGCGCCCATCGCGCCTGGGTCTTTCAGCAGCGTTAATGCAAGCGGATCGGCCGAGATGATGCCAATTGCTTTTTGTGCATGCAGTGCGGACATTTCATTTGTGAAATCACGGATGTCTCCGTGTGTCCCCGGATACTGGAAAATTGCCCCAAATACCGCGGTTGGATCCAGATCGTCCGAGTTTCCAACAATCACCTGAATACCCAGTGGTTTTGCACGAGTTTTCATGACCGCAATGTTTTGAGGATGACAGTTTTCGTCAACAAAGAATGCTGTTGCTTTTGATTTGGCGACGCGCTGAGCCATCGTCATTGCCTCTGCGCAGGCTGTCGCTTCGTCTAACAGAGACGCATTCGCGATTTCCAAACCCGTCAGATCCGAGATCATTGTTTGGAAATTCAACAATGCCTCAAGGCGTCCTTGAGAGATTTCGGGCTGATAGGGCGTATATGCCGTGTACCATGCGGGGTTTTCCAGAATGTTTCTTTGGATCACTGGTGGTGTGACGGTGCCATAGTACCCCTGACCAATCAGGCTATTCATCACTTTGTTTTTTGATGCCGTGACGCGCATGTGATAGAGCAATTCCCGTTCTGACATGGGTTTGCCGAAGTCTAACGGCTCTTTCTGGCGGATCGATTCAGGCAATGTTTCGTCGATCAATGCGTTGAGATTAGGGGCACCCACCATTTTCAACATGTCACTCATCTCCGCAGGAGATGGACCGATGTGACGGCGGTTTGCAAAGTCATAGGGCAGATAGTCAGTTGGTTTAAAAGGCATCTGAGTGCTCCTTTATCATTGGAAAATTTGGAATTAACCGATCAAAGCGTTGTAGCCTGCTTCGTCCATATATTCGTCCATTTGCGACAGGTCGCTTGGTTTGATTTTGAAAAACCATGCATCGCCCATCGGGTCTTCGTTTACCTTCGAGGGTTCGTCCGTTAGTGCCTCATTGATTTCAACGATTTCACCATCAAGGGGGGCTAAAATATCTGACGCGGCTTTCACGCTTTCGATCACGACCACTTCATCGTCTTTGGATACTGTGTCGCCTTCTTCGGGTAGTTCGACAAATACGATGTCGCCCAATTGCGTACTTGCGTGTTCGGTAATGCCGACGACAACGATGTCCCCTTCAACGCGTAGCCATTCGTGTTCTTCTGTATATTTCATTTGTCCTCTCCTTGTTTAACGTTTGAAATTTGCGGGTACGAAAGGAAGTTCAGAGACTTCCACAGGGTGGCGTTTGCCGCGCACTTCTCCATAAAGCGTTGTACCAACTGTCGATAAATCTGCAGTGACATATCCCATTGCAACGGGTCCTTCGACGCTGGGGCCAAATCCGCCTGATGTGACTTTACCTACTGGATCAGAGCTGTTTTTACTGTCAAAAATTTCCACGCCCTCACGCATTGGTGCGCGCCCCATTGGGCGTAATCCGACACGACGGTGCGGCGCACCGTTTTCCATTTGTCGAAGGATAATGTCAGCGCCTGGAAAACCACCAGCGCGTTTGCCATCTGTGCGTCTGGCTTTTTGAATTGCCCAGTTTAGCGATGCAGAAACGGGTGTCGTATTTGCATCAATGTCATGTCCAAAAAGGCACAGTCCTGCCTCAAGCCGAAGTGAGTCCCGCGCACCTAATCCAATGAATTCGACATCGTCATGAGCCAGTAACGCACGCGCCACAGTTTCAGCCGCAGCAACAGGAATTGAAATTTCGTATCCATCTTCACCTGTGTAGCCAGAACGTGAAACCCAACATTCCACCCCTGAGATGGGAAGCGTGTCCACATCCATAAAGCTCATCTCATGAAATCTGGGGTGATACTCGGCCATTACGGCCTCAGCAGCTGGGCCCTGAATTGCCAACAGAGCACGATTATCTAGTTCCTTGATCGTGATTTCAGGTTCCAGATGTTTTCGTAGATGAGCAATGTCGGCATCTTTGCACGCGGCATTTACTACGACGAAAATGTGGTCTCCGCGATTTGCAAACATCAGATCATCCAAAATTCCGCCTTGGTGATTTGTAAAGAAACCATAACGTTGGCGATCAACGCCTAGATCAAGGACGTTCGTGGGAATCAAACGTTCCAGCGCACGCGCGGTCGTTTCATAATCTGGTCCGCGCAGGATCACTTGACCCATATGGCTGACATCAAATAAGCCTGCCTTGGATCGCGTGTGTAAATGTTCTTTCATCACGCCTGCCGCATATTGTACGGGCATGTCGTATCCCGCGAATGGCACCATTTTTGCGCCCAGTTCGAGGTGTAGATCATAAAATGGCGTTCGCTTTAGGCCTTCGCTCATCCGGTTTCCTTCAATGTCTTACCGGATAATCCGGCATCAATATGCTCGCGGTGCGATGTCCGCGGTTTGATGCCCCCTCTGTCCTTTTGCCTGAGATCGCTATCCCTTCGGCGGATGTTACACATCTCTCTCCAGAGTTTATTTACCCCATGGTCCTGCGGCCTGAGAGTTTCCGGGGGCGGTTGCTCCTTCGGCACTGGATCACCAGTTCTCCCATGGTGGTGCGCCTATGTAGACATATGTACACAAAATTTCCAACAAAATTTTTGTGCGCAGTGCAATTGATAGGTTTGACACCGTTGAACGGTTGGTCCAACAGTGCAAATATGAGTGATCCCTATTTTTTCGGCTACGGTAGTCTCGTTAATACCAAAACCCACGTTTATCAGGATGCACGTCCAGCAAAGCTGTCTGGATGGCGGCGCGCCTGGAAACGTACTAACGCGAGGGATATGTCGTTTTTGACGATTGTGCCTACTGATCGCACAGAATTACTTGGGCTCATCGCCAAGGTGCCCGATGCTGATTGGGATGCGTTAGATGCGCGCGAAGTGGGATATGATCGTTTGATTGCGACCGATATGATCGCCCATGATCATGCTGAAAATCCTGAACTTGCGATTTACGCGATCCCTGAAGCGACGCGATTCCCGCCAACACCTGATTATCCGATATTGCTGAGTTACTTGGACGTGGTCCTGCAGGGATATTTGCATGTTTTCGGTGAAGCGGGCGTTCAACACTTTATGGAGACCACCGATGGGTGGGATACAGTTGTTTTGAACGATCGTGCAAATCCAATTTATCCGCGCGCTCAAATGTTAAGTGCGGATGAAACCGCACTTGTTGATACATGTTTGATGCAGGTTGGCGCGCAACTTCGCGACTAGATCGCGGTTTTCATGCTTTCTTCTAGATAGATTTCCCGCAGTCTTGGAACGACAGATCCTGGCCCACCGCTAGAAATTTTCTGTCCGTCTAATTCTACCACAGGGGTTACAAAGGCAGATGCACTGGTGATGAATGCCTCGTCTGCTTGCTGTGCCTCTTCAATCGTAAAATTACGCTCTTCTATCTTCATCTGCGCTTCGTCCGCGAAACGCAAAACTGCGGCACGGGTGATGCCGTGTAAGATGTTATTTGAAAGCGCGCGTGTGATGATGACGCCATCTTTAACAATGTAGGCGTTATTGGATGTACCCTCTGTCACATAGCCATCTTGAACCATCCATGCGTCGTCGGCGCCCGCTTTTTTTGCCATCATTTTTCCCATTGAGGGATACAAAAGCTGCACCGTTTTAATGTCACGACGTCCCCAGCGAATGTCCTCGATACTAACGACTTTTATTCCAGTTTTTGCTGATGGGCTATTGGCGAGACCTGGCTTGCTTTGTGTAAATAGTACCACCGTCGGAGTGGTTGTTTCTGGGTCTGGCCAGACAAAGTCACGATCATTTGGTGCGCCGCGTGAAATTTGCAGATAAATCCCACCATCGACAAGGTCATTCGTGCGTACCAACTCGCGATGAATGTTCAACCATTCTTCGCGTGTATGGGGGTTGTTGATTTCTAATTCATCCAATGAACGTTGCAGGCGCACGATGTGCCCGTCGAAGTCGATCAGTTTGCTACCCAATACCGAGGTCACTTCATAAACCGCATCTGCCATTAGAAACCCACGATCAAAAATTGATACCTTTGCTTCGGTTTCGGGAAGGTACTCTCCGTTTACATAAACTGTGCGGTTCATTCTAAATCCTTTATTCTAACCCCATAATGTCGTGGGCGCAGGGTGCATTCCGTGTACGCCATACGAAATCGGGGTTTTGCGATCTTTCGCTAATAACAGTGGACCGTCAAGGTCTACCAGTGTCGCATCCGTAGCAAGTAACAGGGCAGGCGCCATGGCCAAAGATGTCCCTACCATGCAGCCAATCATGATATCAAAGCCCATCGCTTGCGCCTTAGTTTTCAACTCAATAGCGGCGGTCAATCCGCCTGATTTGTCCAGCTTTATGTTTACGCAATCGTACTTTGCGATAAGCGCGCTTAAATCCGCACTCGTATGCACAGATTCATCTGCGCAAATTGGAATAGGCCTACCTAGTTCAGTCAGGCATGCATCCTGACCCGCAGGGAAAGGTTGCTCTATAAGCGCAATACCCAAGGCGACAAGGTGATCTAGTAGCGTATGGTAATCATCAGGTGTCCAGCCTTCATTTGCATCAATGACCAATTTCGCATTTGGTGCTGCATTGCGCACGGCCATAAGTCGTTCCAAATCGTTGTGTGTTCCCAATTTTAATTTGAGGACAGGACGGTGGGCGTTTTCTGCGGCGGCAAGCGTCATGTTATCGATTGTATCTAATGAAAGCGTGAATGCCGTTTGCACGGGTTGTGGTTTTGGCAAGTTTGCTAATTGCCAAACGCGGGTATTGGCTTCTTTGGCATTCAAATCCCACAGTGCACAATCCAATGCATTTCGCGCAGCCCCGGCAGGTAGCGTTTCAATCAATTTTGCACGGGTTATTTGTGGCGAAACGCATCGCAGTTGTTCCATGACGCTTTTAGTTGTTTCGCCATATCGTGCATATGGGACGCATTCACCCCAACCCTGCAAACCATTCCGCGTAAGTTTGACAGTCACCACATCCGCTACCGTCTTACTGCCACGCGAAATTTGGAACGCGGATTTTAGTGGGAAAGATTCTCTTGATATGTCGATTTTCATGCGTGTTTCCCCATCGATCATAAGATTGAATCATCCTTTCAGTGCACTTTCAATTCTAATTCTTCTGCGGCGATGCAGAAAAATTGCTGCGATTGCATAATTTGGTTGCGCTTGGGCTGGTAATTTTATAACCCAATTCCTGTACAATTCGAAATTTAGTTGCGCAAATAGAAGGGCCGTCATGTCATTTCGTATCCAACCAACTCCCGTTGCTCGTCCAAATCGTTGTCAATTGTTTGGCCCAGGTTCGCGTCCAGCAATTTTTGAAAAAATGGCGGCCAGTGCTGCGGATGTGATCAATCTTGATCTCGAAGATTCTGTTGCGCCTTCTGATAAAGACATTGCTCGACAAAACGTGATTGATGCGATTGGCTCAGTCGATTGGGGAACAAAAACACTGTCTGTGCGCATCAATGGCTTGGACACGCCTTATTGGTATCGCGATGTGGTTTCGTTGCTGGAAAACGCATCCGAACGCTTGGATCAAATCATGATCCCTAAGGTCGGCTGCGCGGCAGATCTGTATGCGGTTGACGCGCTTGTCACAGCAGTTGAGCGTGCGCAGGGACGTATCAAAAAGATTGCATTTGAAGTGATTATCGAAAGCGCCGCGGGCATTTCCCATGTCGAAGAAATTGCGGCGGCAACGCCGCGCCTACAAGCGATGGCACTGGGGGCTGCTGACTTTGCGGCGTCCATGGGCATGGCAACCACTGGTATCGGTGGCACGCAAGCGAATTATTATATGCACCATGAAGGCAATAACTATTGGTCTGATCCATGGCATTGGGCGCAATCTGCGATTGTCGCAGCATGTCGCACACATGGTGTGCTTCCAGTGGACGGCCCTTACGGTGATTTTTCAGATGATGAAGGTTTCCGTGCACAGGCGCGTCGTTCGGCAACACTGGGCATGGTTGGCAAATGGGCTATTCATCCCAAACAAGTTGCCTTATCAAACGAAGTCTTCACTCCAACAGAAGAAGCCGTTACTGAGGCGCGTGAAATTTTAGAAGCGATGGAAACGGCCAAGGCAAACGGCGAAGGCGCAACAGTTTACAAAGGGCGCTTGGTCGATATTGCATCAATTAAACAGGCGGAAGTTATCGTGAAACAATCCGAGATGATTACATCTTCTTAAACATTAAAAAGTTGAATGCACGTAGTCTTTTGCTTCATGCATTTTTGCTGTTGGTTGAAATGCATCAAGTATTGCTCGCATGAATTGAATGCTTGTAATAAATATGCATGGATACCACATAGCGCGACTAACCAAGATAAAGGCATATCATGACCCACTATCTAGATTTTGAAAAACCATTGGCTGAAATCGAAGGCAAAGCCGAGGAATTACGTGCAATGGCGCGTCAAAATGAAGATATGGA
>Ga0255767_1004100_pt1 | contig 12062 bp, 8 predicted proteins | sample 071ome_24_FD_179967 | JGI IMG/M metagenome (GOLD analysis project Ga0255767, IMG submission 179967) | Coastal salt marsh microbial communities from the Groves Creek Marsh, Skidaway Island, Georgia - 071402CT metaG (version 2) | ecosystem: Environmental > Aquatic > Marine > Intertidal zone > Salt...
GTATGGAAATGGCGGTATGGAAATAAAGGAGCTATCGACCCTGGACGGCAGAAGAACCGAGCTTTGCGATCTGAACCTGGGGTCTGTGACAGTGCAGGATGAGTCAGGTGGGTATCGGGGCCGCTTGGCAACGGTGCTCCACGGTATGTCGCTTACCCTAGCCGGAATGTATACCGGACTGACCTGTTACGGAACTCCGAACCCCATTCACAAAAGTCAGCCGGAAAGGCGTGTATCGACTGAGCGGGACAGGGGGCCTGTTTGAGGGGGCTGCACTGGTTTGCTGTTGATACAGATTAAGAGAGGGTGACGCAAAGAGATTCTAAGCGCCCGTAGCTCAACCGGATAGAGCATCGGCCTTCTAAGCCGAGGGTTGCAGGTTCGAGTCCTGCCGGGCGCGCCATTAATCTGCGTTAAACCAATGGCTTATGCAGATTTACTGTGCTGAGCCTGGCCCGGGCACGCGTCAGGACCGACTGATCTGTGTCAGGCCTCCATGGCAATCGTGTAGTCGTACCAATCGACAATCTTCCCTTCCCGGATGAAGAAAATCCCGACCCCGTGCCAGGTCTTGATTGCAAAATCTGAAAAGTAATCTTTGCGCTCGTTCACAACCATGGGGCCTCGCGCAAATGTATCCAAAACATCGAAGCGGTCGACATTATTGATCAGAGTCTGAATCCGTTCGGACACGGCGTTGATGCCATCAGCGAGCTCTGTCGTTTCCGTCATTCGGTAGGCGCTGTCATCAGTAAAAAAAGACATGATCCTGTCCAGTTGGGGCTCGGACCAGGCCGCACAGAACTCGTTGACGAGGTCGACGTTAGCTTGCTCTTCAGGTGTTAATTCAGCCGCCGTTGAGGGTCGTGCCCAGCCGGCGAGTGCCAGGGCGCCAGCCCCCGCGCTACAGAATTCTCTCCGGCTTTGCTTTAGTTTGCCTGATGTCATGATTTTCCCTCTCTATTTGTGGGTTTTGCCTGGTTTTGGCGGCAACAAGGCCCGGTATCTCGGTGACTGATAAAGAAATAAAATAGCAATAAATACAGATGTTTGCTAAAGGTTTTTCAAGTAAGGCCGTTACGTTGGGATGTAAGTGCAGTACAACGGCCTAGGCTAGGATTGAGTTCTTAGTGCTAGGCCTTTTTCTGGCTTTATCACGGCCCCGACGCCCCGCGACGCGGACCGGTGAGTGGGATCAGGTGTTTGTGTTCCTCAGGTATGGCCACCAGATCGTCCTGCCCGGCTTCAGGAAAGCGGGTTACAGGCTGTAACTCATAATTCCCGGTACGTTTTGCGCGTGCACCTCTGCGTCGCGCGGTCTTTCCATTGGGTTTGCGAGTGTTGAATCGATAGATCAGGTATCCATCCGGAAGAGTGCTCATGCATTCCTCCAGGCTGTGAAAGGACTGGCTTTCACCGTAGGTCACTTCGCAGACGATCACAGGCCTGAAGTTGATCAGGGTGTTTTTCAGGCCAGATAACACCGACTTTTCCAAGCCTTCAACGTCGATCTTGATCAGCTGAACCGGCTCCAGGTTCTGCTCGGCATAATAGTCATCCCCTTTGGCAACCTCGAGCTTTCCGATGGAGACATTGCCTTTTTCTTTGGTGGAAGCTAAGAATGAACCGATCCCTCGGTTACTTCCGGTGGGGGCAAAGAATTCAAATTCGCCGTTCGAATCGCTCAGTGCGATTGAATGTACCGTGATGTTTGTTAGCTTATTCAGTGAAATATGATGATCCAGACGGCTCCGGACTGCCGGAAAAGGCTCGAACGCATGGACCTGCTCTGCGCACAGTGACATAAACAATGCGTGTTGGCCGATATTAGCGCCGATGTCGCAGTAAATCCCCCGTAACCCCTGTGTTCTGAGTGCCGTTAAGGCATCACGCATGAAGAACAGGAGTGGTTTTTCAAACGCGCCATAGAAATACAGGGCGAACTCGATTCCGTCCCGCAGGTTACCTTCATAGGTCAGGCCAAAGAAATCAGTCGTAAAAGGGGCGTCAGGTTGCTGATCATAGCGTCCTATTATTCGGTAGGCGGATTTTTTCAGGCGCATCGGTATCCAGGATTGACGCCAGATCCATTTGCTCACCGGTAACAAAAATTTCAATGCCCGTTCCTACCAGAAGTCTGCTGCCAGAGTTGAGGGGTTGCCGTGGCTTTGAGATAGAGCGGATGAGCCGGCTGCTCAGAATGATTCATTTTCAGGTAATGAAGCCTGGGGAGTTGCTGCCTGATGTGCTTGCCTTGATCCAGATAAGCGCCATGATTACCCCAGCAGGCAACAGTGAGCTGTGCGCTCCGGTAGCTGTGTCTTATCCAGACATCATTTTTAGGACCCACAGGTTCTGGCGTTTGCATTAAATCTTCAGGATAAGTAGCTCTGTATGCAAACAAATTGACAACGATCAGTTTCTGAAAACCCCAGTCGCGGGCAAACCGGACGCAGCGCCTGATCGTCGGATCGTCTCTCAGGTGGTCTGCTGTCGATGGATTAAGCCCGATGAAAAGGACGGTGCCTTTACCGCTGTTCCAGCTTCGTTCCAGCGTGTAGCGGTATTCTCTGCAGCGCGAAAACCGCGCCTTTCGTAATTGGTATTCCATCTGGGTTACGCGCTATGACGGCTGTGTGAGCTTGAGATGCTGAGTTTAATGGAGAATGTCTGGAATACAACTGACTTTCCTCCGGGCGATCTAATAGACAAGCGGGTGCTGGCGATCGGGCTGCTTTGGCGCGGGTTACGGGTATTCCGTGGGCCCGGAGCAGTTGAGCCAGGGCTCAGGCTGGTTTAAGGTGACTCGGGGCCGCAGCTGTGTTTGTCAGTCCGGGTGTCAGCCGTACTTCATTATTAGGGTCATGAGATGTTGGGGATCATTGGCGGGTCGGGGTTCTACAGCGCCGGTTACACGGAAAACTTGCGCCATATCGAGGTGGTTACGGAATACAGCGATGTTGCCGTTCCTATTGAGCTGGTTGAAACAGAAAAACCTTTTGCGTTTCTGGCGCGTCACGGGAAAGAGCACCATATCCCGCCGCATGAAATTAACTATCGGGCAAACATAGATGCGCTCAGGCTAGCTGGCGTGACCGAGATTGTCGCCATCAATGCGGTCGGTGGGATTGCCGAGGGCACGGGCCCGGGTTCTATAATCATCCCTGATCAGCTGATTGATTACACCTGGGGCAGGCATTCGACGTACTGTGGTCAGAGCAAGCGATTTGTTCAGCATGTGGATTTCTCTTTCCCTTTTGATCAGGCGCTGTCCGACAAATTGGTCAGTGCAGTCAATACCATCAACGATCAATCTGAGGCTGCTCGCCCGGTTATGGCCGGAGGGGTTTATGGCGTGACCCAGGGGCCACGTCTGGAAACCGCTGCTGAGATCCGAAAGATGAGACGGGATGGCTGCGATATCGTTGGCATGACGGCCATGCCGGAAGCAGTTTTAGCGAGGGAGTTAGGCATCAATTACGGACTGCTCGCGCTATCGGTCAACTGGGCAGCTGGCATACTGCCTACGGTTGTGACTATGGAAGAAATTGAGGCTGTGCTTGTGGACGGTCAACAGTTCTTGCGCCGCGTAATCGCGCGGATCATAGACGCTTGAGGAGACAGGGCTCTGGCCCGACGGCGAACCTATCAGTCAACAGGAAGATCGTAAGGTCTGACAGCGATGATCAGACCCAGCGCGGGGTGGTCAAGATAATGAAACTCGTTGCTACGCATTTCTCTGCTTTGCTGCATGGGGTAGACCCGATATGAAGCGGCAGGATATTTCGCGGACCGGGTTGTTCCGCTAGTCGGATCACTGACTGCCGCAGGTATTTCGGGCAATGTCCACTCGGCGCTGCGTTCCGTGTCGCCCGCTGCCTCAATCAGCCAGAGATTGGCGTCAACAACGACGCGGTCTTTCTGGTCATTAAACCGAATAGTCAGAGAGCCATTCAGTATCGGCAGGGAATCGTGCCGGCGTGAGCCTTCGATATAGATTGAAGTGGCTTCATCGGCACTGACAACTCTCTGCCTCCAGTGTCCGTGAAACAGAAGCTTGTGGTCGGGAGATCTTTCGAGGGCTCTGTTGGTCTGGCTGAAGTCACTCAGGCGTGCGGGTAAATCAAGGTATTCGTCTCTTAGTACATCGAACAGACGAAACTCATCTGCGCCTCTTTCCGGTTCCGGGCCCATGCTCAGAATTCTCTGGCTGCGCAGAGTTTCTTCATTTGGTGCAGCGGCGGTTTCCTGCGAGTTATCCTCGGCAGTCAGAAAGGCTCCGATAAGCAGCTTATCCTGAACAGTCGCCAAGCGCCTGATAGATTCCGGAAAGCTGAGTTCTGGCTGGTTTGGGAGCCAGTATTCGGCATCGCGCTCAAATCTGGATTCGTTGGTAAATACAGTGGCCTCAATCTGGAACCACCGGTCCTGCCCCGCAGCCTGCGCTGAGAAAAGCATCGTCAATCCGGCCAGGAGAGTACCGACCATGAACCGGCTGTCGCGATAGAGGTCAATGATGAGTGGGGGCTTAATAGGCATTATGGTCAAAACTCTACGCAACCTGCCGGTCAGTTAGAGTCAGTTTATCGAGGATTGCGCCAATAAACCCAATTTTTTCCTGTGGTTCAGAGCAGTTATGAGAGAAGTGGAGCTGATTGGCGTTGCTCAGCTTGAAGGTATTAGGGTCTTTCTGAATCATTTGTACGAGGCAAAAGGGATCGACGTCTGTGTGCTGACCAAATTCGATACGCCCGGAGTTAACATTGGCGTCGATTTTTTTAATGCCGAAGGTTGCAGCTTTGAGCTTCAGTTGGGCCTGCTGGAACAGTAAGGAAAGGCTTTTCGGTAACAGGCCGAAACGATCGATCATCTCCACCTGAAGGTCTTCCAATTCCTCAATTGAGCTGGCTGAAGCGATTCTTTTGTACATGATCAGCCGGGTATGGACATCAGGCAAATACTGCTCCGGAATGAGCGCAGGAATTCGCAGATTAATCTCAAGCGTGCGGTCTGAAAAGGCCTCAACGCTGGGAGTTTTGCCCGCCCGGATGGCGGAGACGGCTTCATCGAGCATTTCAGAATAAAGTGCGAAGCCTATTTTCTGCATGTGACCACTTTGCTCATCTCCGAGCAATTCACCGGCACCGCGAATTTCCAGATCATGGCTTGCCAGCGTAAATCCCGCACCGAGGTTTGTGGCGGCCTGAATGGCTTCTATTCTTTTCTGCGCGTCCGCTTTCAGTCGCAGCTGCGGGGGCAGAAGCAAGTAGGCGTATGCCTGATGGTGAGAACGTCCGACCCGGCCTCTCAGCTGATGCAGTTGAGCCAGCCCGAATTTGTCTGCTCGATTGATAATGATGGTATTCGCGCTGGGTATATCTATTCCCGTTTCGATGATTGTCGAGCACACCAGAATGTTGTGACGCTTGTGGTAAAAGTTCGCCATGACTTTTTCAAGTTCTCTTTCTGGCATCTGGCCATGGGCGATGCAAATTCTTGCTTGTGGGATCAGCTCCTGTAGGTGCTCGCCAGCACGTTCAATGCTTTTGACTTCATTATGCAGATAAAAAACCTGGCCGCCTCTGAGCAGTTCTCGCGATACGGCTTCTTTGATGACGCTGTCCTGAGCTTCTCTTACAAAGGTTTTGACCGAAAGGCGTTTGGCAGGCGGGGTGACGATCAGAGAGAGGTCTCTGACGCTGGCCAGGGCCATATTTAAAGTTCTGGGAATAGGTGTTGCAGTTAAGGTCAGGATGTCTACGTTGGTCCGGAGCGCTTTGAGTTTCTCTTTCTGACGCACGCCAAAGCGATGTTCTTCATCGATGATCAATAACCCCAGCTTGTTGTAGTTGATGTCGGTGTGCAAAAGTTTGTGTGTCCCGATCAGAATGTCGATTTGACCCGCTTTTACCTGCTGGATGACGCTATTCTGCTCGGCTGTTGATTTGAAGCGGGAAAGGACCTCAACTTTTACCGGCCAATCGGCGAACCTGTCCTTAAAACTTTCATAATGTTGCTGGGCAAGCAGCGTGGTCGGCACAAGCATGATGACCTGTTTGTTGTTGGTTACCGCAATAAAGGCAGCGCGCATGGCAACTTCCGTTTTACCAAACCCGACGTCCCCGCAAACCAGTCGGTCCATGGGTCTCTTGCTGCTCATATCCTGCATCACTGCGGCAATAGCTGTTTCCTGGTCTATTGTCTCTTCGAAAGGAAAGCTGGCGGCAAATTTCTGATAATCATCTACGGCAGTTGTATACTGAAAACCTTCACGGGCCTCTCTCGCGGCGTAAACCTCCAGAAGCTCCGCTGCTACGTCATGGATTTTTTCTGCTGCCTTGCGCTTGGTCTTCTGCCACTGTTCGGTACCGAGAGTGTTGAGCGGTGCGCTGTCCTGATCCCCGCCGCTGTAGCGGCTTATCAGGTGAAGCGCAGAGACCGGCACGTAGAGTTTGGCTTGATTGGCATATTCGAGGGTCAGAAATTCAGTGGTCTCTCCCTCGGTTGTAATCGTCTGCAAACCCCGGTACCGACCCACGCCATGCTCAAGATGCACAATGGGATCATCCACGTGTAATTCCGTCAGGCTTTTGATGATGAACTCGGTGTTGCTTTGAGCGCGCTTGCGCCTTCGTCTCTGAGCCACTCGGTCCTGAAAAATTTGCGCTTCAGGGATGATCACCAATCTCTCATCCGTCAGCCAGAGGCCGCGGTCTATTTGTGCGACCGAAATTCCAAGAGACTCCTTGCTGTCAACAAAATGCTGCCAGTGATCGATGATCGCGGGATTCAGATCGACTTGTTTAAGCAATTCCAGCAGGGTTTCGCGTCTGCCTGCAGTTTCAGCGGTAAAAAGGACGCGACCGGGATCCGAATGCACAAACTCCTGGACGGCGGAGAGCGGCATTGCCGCCCGCGAATTGCTCGCCAATTCCGGCAGGACTTCGCTCGCGAAACGCATCGCCTGCGGATGCGCTTTGAATTCCACCTGTCGGTAGGATTTGAGCCGGCTGAACAATTCGTTTACCGGAATGAAAACCTGCTCCGGGGCCAAGATCGGACGATATCTGTCGAACCGTCTGTCCTCGTAGCGGTTCGAAACGTCAGCCCAGAACTTTTCGCCGGCCTGTCGGAGATCACCGGCTTTGCAGATCGTGGCGTTATCGGGCAAAAAATCGAACAGTGAATCCAATTTTTCGAAGAAAACGTCAAGGTAATATTCCAGGCCCGGGGAGGCTATGCCATCGCTTACATCCTGATAGATCGGGCACTGCCTCGTATCAACATCAAATCGTTCCCGGAAACGTTTCCTGAACTGCATGATGCCCGGTTCATCAAGTGGGAACTCACGCCCCGGAAGCAGGCGAACGCGTTCGACAGTGGTTGCCGATCGCTGGGTTTCCGGATCGAAGCGTCTTATCGAATCGATCTCATCGTCAAACAGGTCGATTCTCAGCGGTAAAGCCGTTCCCATCGGGAAGATATCCACGATAGAACCTCTGACGGCAAACTCTCCGTGTTCCATCACGGTGGTGACGTGCTGGTAACCGGCAATGACCATTTGCTCCCGCAGATCCGATAGGGCTTTCTTCTGACCTGTTGCAAGATCCAGGCTGTTGGCATCGATATACTGACGCGGGGGCAGCAGATGCATCAGGCTGGAGACCGAAGTGACAACGATTCCGCGCTGCATTCTTGGCAAACTGAAGAGTGTCGCCAGCCGGTCTGAAATGATGTCCTGATGGGGTGAGAAACTGTCATAAGGCAGAGTCTCCCAGTCTGGCAGAGCGAACACTTTATAGGCATTGAATTCTGAGCTCAGGTAACTGAGCTCTCTGAGATACCTTTCGACTGATTCATTGGTGTCGCAGATCAGCAGTATCGGACCCTCTGTCCGGATGGCTGCCTGAACCAGGGCAAGGCTCTCGGCACTGCCGTTCAGCCCCTGCCAATAACACGTGTGGTACCCATCAGTCGGTAGTGAGGGTGAAAAAATACTGCTCATCGGGAAAGAAAACTCTTGCAAACTGTCGGTGTGCTTGGGCGTCCATTGTAGCTCAAGACGGCCAGGCAAAGGAGGCGGCCTCGCTAACGGTCGTGTTGCACTGCTAGTGCTTTCAAAAGATAATGCGGCTCCATCTTATCTTCCCCGCCTATGACACGAGGCCTCTGTGAACACAACCAATGAGCGGCCGGACGTCGAAGACTATTTCGACGACTGGAAACAACGAGAAGCGCTGGTGCAGGAAATGATTCCCGTCATCGGTAAGCTGTTTAATCGCCAAAATATCGGCATCTATATCTACGGACGGCCACTACACAACAGATCTGTGACGTTTATCATGAAGTCGCACCGGTTCGTCAGGCAGGTAGAACGGAACGAGATGTCGGAATTTGAAAGTCATCCCGTGCTTATGGCTATGTCGAAACTGGACCTTTGCCATGCCAACATTGACCTCGGCAAACTCACGGTTCGCTTCATGGAGCATCAGGAGTCAGCGGGTCAGGGCGCCAAAGATGTCGACAGCTTTGTGGCGGAGGAGTTGGCGCATCTGGTAGGTAATCAGCAAAGCCCGATTGCCAAATCTCAGGATGTGGTGCTTTACGGCTTCGGTCGGATTGGCCGCCTGATGGCGCGTTTGTTGATTGAGCGCACCAGCACCGGGGAGGTGATGCGTCTGAGGGCGATCGTAGTCCGGCCCGGCGGGGACGGCGATCTGAACAAGCGGGCCAGTTTGTTTACCAATGATTCTGTCCACGGCGCCTTTCAGGGGACACTGAGGGTCGATGAGAAACGCAAGTGCCTGGTTGCTAACGGGAATGTGATTCAGGTGATTTACGCGAACAGCCCGGATGAGATCGACTACACTGAATATGGCATTGACGATGCGCTAATTATCGACAACACCGGCAAATGGCGTGATGAAGAGGGTCTTGGGCTGCATCTCAAATCCAAAGGCGCCGGTAAGGTGTTGCTTACAGCGCCCGGCAAAGGGGCGCTGAAAAATATCGTCTACGGAATCAATGATCACGAGATGCATCCGGAAGACAAAATTCTTACAGCGGCCTCCTGCACAACGAATGCGATCGCACCGGTCTTAAAAGTTGTCAATGATGAATTCGGGATCAATCGTGGTCATATTGAGACGGTCCACGCCTATACCAACGATCAGAATCTCATCGACAATTATCATAAAGGGAGTCGCCGCGGACGCAGCGCGGCGCTCAACATGGTGCTTACCGAAACAGGTGCGGCGAAAGCGGTTGTGAAAGCGGTACCTGAACTTGAGGGAAAATTAACGGGAAATGCGATTCGCGTGCCGGTTCCTAACGTGTCCATGGCAATCATGACACTCAGCCTGGAGAGGGAGACATCAAAGGAAGAGTTGAACGAGTTTCTTCGAAAAATTGCGCTGCACTCAAATTTACAGAACCAGATCAATTACACGCAATCTGAAGATGCCGTTTCCTCCGACTTTGTTGGCAGCCGTGAGGCCGGAATCGTCGATTCAAATGCGACGATTGTGAATGGTAAGCATTGCGTGCTGTACCTTTGGTATGACAATGAGTTTGGTTACTGTTGTCAGGTGGGTCGCATGGTTTACAAGATGGCAGGGGTGGACTACCTGTCCTATCCAGAGGAAATCTAGCGAAAATCGGGATCCTCTCAGCATTGCATACGCAGGCAGTCTGGGGGTAAGTGTCTTTCCGCATACTTTGGCTCACAGATAATGACAGCCAGCATTCGCCGCCGTTTGATTCCCTTTTGCCTCATAGCAACGATTGCACTCGTTCTGACTGCCTGTGAAGAAAGCGATGAGCGTTTCAGTTTGGAAGGCCTTACGATGGGGACTTCCTACCAAATTCAGTTGCTCGAGATTCCCGGTGAGGAGGGGGCCGAGGCGCTAGCAGGCGAGGTGCAGCGCGTACTGTCGCGGCTCGACCGAGAAATATTCTCTACCTATGCGCCAGACTCTGAACTGTCCCGTCTGAATAACCATCCGGTGGGGACGCCTTTCGCTGTCTCCCAGGAGATGATGGATGTTCTGCTGCTGGCCGGTGCCGTATTCTCTTTGACATCCGGCGCCTTCGATCCAACTGTCGCGCCTTTGGTCAACCTCTGGGGTTTTGGGCCGGAGGTCAGCCTTACTGAAGTCAGTGTCCCTCACAGCAGGGAGGTTGAGGAAGCGCGCTCGCGAGTGGGCTTTGAGCATCTGGTGATTGATGAGGCGCGCTCTGAGGTCGTCAAGACCCGCAATGTGACGATTGATCTAAGCGCTATCGCAAAGGGCTACGCGGTGGATCGGATTGCAGGTCTGTTAGATGAGTGGGGTTCCGGAAGTTACTTTGTTGAAATTGGTGGTGAGCTGAAAATTAAAGGGGTGAAGGCTGATGGAAGCAGCTGGGTCCCGGCAATCGAGGCTCCGCTTGATCAGACCTCACAGGTATATGAAATCTTTTCGAACCTCGGCCAATCGATAGCGGTCGCTGGCTCAGGAGATTATCGCAACTATTTTGAAGTTGATGGCGTCCGTTATTCGCATGAAATCGATCCGCGAACCGGCAGGCCAGTACGTCATCATCTGGCGGCAGCTTATGTCATTGCCGACTCAGCCGCTCTGGCGGATGCGCTGGCCACTGCGTACATGGTAATGGGAGAAGAGTCAGCCTATGTGCATGCAGAGCGGCGGGGAATAGCCGTGTTTTTGATAACCAGAGAGGGCGACGCCTTTGCTGAACGTGTCAGCCCTGCCTTTACCCCTTACTTGGGCGAACAGTAAATACTTCGTGATGACTGAGACTTACACGCAACAGAAAGAGCATTATGACATCATCGTGATCGGTGCAGGCCCTGCCGGTGAAGCGGCTGCGATGAATGCCAAGAAAAAAGGTTTTTCAGTGGCTGTTGTGACAGACGAGGCAAAAGTCGGCGGCAGTTGCACCCATTGGGCAACGATCCCGTCGAAGGCGCTGCGTCACTCAGTGAAGCAAGTAATTGATTTTAATACCAACCCGATGTTTCGTGAGTTCGGCGATGCGCGAAAACTGAGCTTTCAGCAGATTCTGAAGCATGCGGAGCGGGTGGTGTCGGAGCAGGTTCGCATGCGTTCTGATTTTTACGATCGGAATCGGATTCCAGTCATCCATGGGCGCGCTGAATTCCTCGACCGTCACACAATCAAATTGACGGGCAAGCGGAAAAAGCTGTCCGCCGATTACTACGTGATTGCTACCGGGTCTCGTCCGTATCATCCGCCGGGCGTTGATTTTTCGCACCCTCTGCTCTTCGATAGCGACACCATTCTGACCCTAGATCATTCCCCGCGGAAAGTGACAGTCATCGGGGCAGGGGTTATCGGCTGTGAGTACGCTTCTATATTTGGCGGACTGGGCGCAAAAGTAGAGCTGATCAATCCCAATCAGAGTCTGCTGACCTTTCTCGACACAGAAATAAGCGATGCGCTTGCTTATCACCTGCGCAATGTCGGTGTTCGCAGCCGGCACGGTGAGCAAACCGAGAAAATTGAATATCACGACGATTATCTGGTGACCTATCTGTGTTCCGGGAAAAAGATCAAGAGTGACATTGTGTTGTGGGCGAATGGACGAACGGGTAACACTCAGGGGATGGGTCTGGAGAAAATCGGGCTGGAACGTAATGGGCGCGGCCAGCTGTCAGTGAATGCCCTCTATCAGACGCAGGTGGAAAACATCTATGCGGCGGGTGATGTTGTCGGCTGGCCGGCACTGGCCGGCGCGGCTTATGATCAGGGTAGAGCGGCCAGTAACGCCATTGTTGCGCCTGATGAATGCTATCCCGTGGAAGAGGTCGCGACCGGGATTTACACCATTCCCGAGATCAGTACGCTTGGGAAGACAGAGGCCGAGCTGACGGCTGAGAAAGTGCCCTACGAGGTGGGTAAGGCGTTTTTCAAGAATACGGCGCGGGCGCAGATAACCGGTGAACGGGTGGGCATGCTGAAACTGATATTTCACTTCGACACTTTGGAGTTGCTCGGAATCCACTGTTTCGGCGATCAGGCGTCTGAAATTGTCCACAT
>Ga0255767_1004112_pt1 | contig 12051 bp, 10 predicted proteins | sample 071ome_24_FD_179967 | JGI IMG/M metagenome (GOLD analysis project Ga0255767, IMG submission 179967) | Coastal salt marsh microbial communities from the Groves Creek Marsh, Skidaway Island, Georgia - 071402CT metaG (version 2) | ecosystem: Environmental > Aquatic > Marine > Intertidal zone > Salt...
AGTATATATATTGTTTTCGTATAATAGTCGTCGTTGTGTGTTTTGTGAAGACGAAGAAAAGGGAATTCATCGAAAAAAAATTGGCCGAAAATCGATATTTTTGCCGCTTTTCCGCAGCGCGAAAAAAAAACACAAAAAACAAAAACGAGATCTTTGGCCGACCTGGCCGCTTCTCGTGCACACGTTCACTCGTACTAGGTAATTTTTTTGCGCACACAAACCGCCATTTTGTGCCCAATTCTTCATCTCACTCATCACACACACGCTACTTACTACTACTGTAAAGAACGACGACGACGACGACGATGATGATGATGAACGCTTCTTCTTCGGTTGCACTCACGACGCAAAGATTTGCCTTCTCGACGAACTTTGACGCGAAGAGCAGCTCTTCTTCTTCTTCTTTGAAGACGAGGAGACGCGCTGCTTCTGTTTCTACTTCTGCGGCCAACAAAAATCGCGAGGGTAAATTCAATTCCCGATTCCCAGTCGTTCGCGCTTTGCTCTTCGGAGGCAGAGGCGGAAGCGGAGGCTTGAAGAAAACGCCCGAGCAAAAGAACAAGCTGAAACGGTTGGAAAAGTTAAACGGAGATCCGCGATACGAGGGCGAGGAGTTTTGGCCGGAGGATTTGAAGCAGATGCGTACGCCCATCATGGCTGGGAATTGGAAGTGTAACCCAAAAACTTTGGACGAGGCGAGGACGTTAGCCTCGTTAGTGGCTGCAAACACGATGGAGGACAGGAGAGAGAACGATTATTATTTTACGACGACGACGAATAATAATACGGCTGCGAGAGGAGAAAAAAGAAACGGATTTAACTTATTCAACGCGAAGAGGAACAGAAGAGGGGAGAACAACAAGAACGTGGAAGTTTTGATCTGTCCGCCGGCAGCGTTCTTATCGGAAGTGTCCCAACTGGTACGTTTTCTTTATAAAAAAATATATCGTTTACGTTTTCATCCGCTTTCTTTCTCGTCGTGTTTTTTTCTCTCTTCTGCTCGAGCGCGGGACGACGAATGTAGTAATAACAAATCAGGCGAGAGTGAAGAGACTTAATTCCATTGTTGAGAATTGAAGCCGGGAGTAATTACCTGCTGCTTTTGAAACGATATCTTTTATGTCATAGTTACTCTGACTCGCTCGTGTGTAAAAGAAGAGAGAGAGAGAGATAAAATATAATAGGTACCTTACGACTGAATGATATCATAACCTTTTCTTTTCTTTTTTTTTCTTCTACTAAAACAGATTGAAGGCTCGGGCGTCTATCTGGGCGCACAAAACGTGACGTTTGAGAACGGGGGCGCGTTTACAGGTGAAATGTCGTGCTCTATGGCAGATTCCTTGGGCGTCACGCACGTTATTATCGGCCACAGCGAGCGTCGTTCGCTCTATTACGAAACGGACGAGGACATCAACAAGAAAATCAAAAAAGTCATCGAGAACGACATGACGCCGGTGTTCTGCGTCGGCGAGACGAAGGAAGAGTACGAGAGAGGTGACGTGTACGACGTTTTATCTTGGCAGTTAGCCGGTGGTTTGGACGGCGTACCGGCGAAAGATGTCGAGAATATGATCATCGCGTACGAGCCGGTGTGGGCGATCGGTACCGGCTTGACCGCCACGCCGGCCATCGCTCAAAGCGTACACAAACTCATTAGAAACTGGATCACAGAGAAGTATTCCAAAGCTGTCGCCGAAAAAGTGCGCATTCAATACGGAGGGTCAGTGAAGCCAGACTCCGTGGACGAACTCATGCAGTGCCCGGATATCGATGGATGCTTAGTTGGCGGTGCGTCGTTGTCTTCGGATGATTTCGCGCGCATCTGTTCGTTCCATCAAGGCACGAAGCCGGGTATGCCGCGCGTGTTGTACGCAGAAGAGTGCTTGGAAACTCAAATGGAACTCGGCGAATCTCCAGTTTGGTCGCAAAAAGACCAAAAGTTATACTGGGTTGATGCGCCAAGAGGCACTTTGTACAGTTGGGACTTGCTTGAAGAGTTCCCGGAAATGAAAGAATCCTTTGGGGAAACGTTAGGGTGCTGCGCGTTGATGTCCAACGGTGATTTGATTTTAGGGTTGGCCTCGGGTTTATACCAGTTCGATCCGAGAAGTAAGACTGTCAAAACGAGATTGACTGACTTCGAACCCGGATTAAACACCAGGCCTAACGACGGTCGCGTTGACCGTTCTGGTAACTTTATCATTGGTAGTTACAACAACGACCATCGTGTGGACGCAAGCGCCATCGGAGGCTTGTGGCGCTTGGACGCGAACAACAATCGACAGTTGGAAGAAGTTTTAGATTACAAACACAGATGCTCCAACTGCATTTGCTTCTCGCCAGATGGACGCAAGATGTATTTTACAGACACTCCTCGACGCGAAGTCTTTGAGTTTGATTACGATCCAAACCGAGGGCCGTTGAACAGACGATTGTTTTATTCTTTGCCGTCGGATATGGCTGGCGGCCCTGACGGCGCGCAAGTGGATGCAGTCGGAAACTTATGGATTGCTATTTCGGGCGCTGGAAAATGCGTTCGCGTCGATAAGAACACAAGCATGGTTGATTTAGAGGTTCGTCTACCGGTCTCCTCGCCCACTTCGTTAACATTCTGTGGAAACGATTGCAAAACTTTAGTCATCACGACGAGAAAGAAAGAGAACAGAAAAGACGCGGGGTCTTTATTTTCAGTGCGCATACCTGATATCGGAGGATTACCAGAACCGGAGTACGGCAGCTCTCCAATTATCGATCGCCTCGGTTTCCAACGAGGCGGCGTTAACGAATATAGCAACTACAACAACAACAACAGAATGAACGATAACAACCAAGACGCGTTTATGAACAACGTCAACGGCTACGCCGCCAACGGCATTAACAACGTCGGTAGCAAGCTCAACGGTGTCACCGTTGAGAGAAGATTCAACGCGAACAACAACAACCAACACGAGCTGCACGAACCTGAATTCGTCCCTCACATCAACACCGCCACGGTCGCTCGGTCTTCCAAATTTTGCGAACAGTGCGGCTGTCAATTTTCCAGCGCCGCCTCCAACTTTTGCAGCCAATGCGGCACTCCGCGCGCTTAAGATTGAATTTGTGTTATGAATATTACTGCGTTTTTCATGCGTTATATCATTTAATATCAGTATCATCGCTCTCATCGCGCCTCGTACTTTTTTTTCTTCGTCGTCACACCAAACTTCCGCTCTCTCTTTTTGCTTTCTCCCCTCCCGAGAAGCCCCGACCTGCTGACTGAAATTTCGTTCAACGCTTTTCAATGTTTCAAAAAACAAAAAATCGACGTCGCGACGCACTCATTTACTTCAAATTCACATTCGAGCTCTCTGAATTAGCTTCCTCCCTTTCCCTCTCTCTCATACGCTCGCGCTGCGTGTCGCTCCTTCTCTCTCTCTCTCTCTCTCTCTCTCTCTCTCTCTCTCTTCCAGGCAGAAGAAAAGAAATCGCACCTCTCGCTGCGATTGCGATTGCGAGCGTTCTTTTCCACGAGAGGCGCTCAAAAAGAAGGGAGAGTGATACCGCTTTAAATTGTGCCGTTGAATTCCGCGCTGAGTGGTCGTCCATTTGTAATAATACGTGCTACGGGAAGTTGCCGTATCTCAGTGCAGGATAGCGCAGTTTGCGCGACGTAGCGAGTAGGATAAAAGCTTGATACGTGTATTTAAATAACAATCGCGACAGGATGAGTTCCTCGCGTGGCCAAGCGCCAGCGATGAATGAGCACGAAGGCGACGATTGGTCCTCCTCCGCGGAGGGAAGAAGAGGAGGAGAGGAAAGCGCAGCGACAAACGAAGATATCGAGCTCGCCACCGGCGGTCCTTCCCAACAACAAGAAAAACAACAAGATAAGCAAAACCAAAAGCGCCTCCTCACGAGCGATAGTAGAGGAGGGCCTTTGCATCATATAAATAAACACCCTGTACCGGAAGCCGGCATCGGTTCCTTCTTTACAAACATCGCAGAACTGACGAAAGACGTGCTAGATATGGACGAAGCGTCGAGTCGTACCGACGCGGAGATGCTGAACACAGAAGGTTTTGTAGTTTCCTTGTTTCGAAATAAACCGAAGAAAGGAATGAATGGCAAACATTCGATGGAGATGGAAATGGTAGAGATGAAGAGAATCGGGGCGAGGCAGCACGAGAAAAAACGAACAGAGAGGACATGGGGCGAACGAGTCATGGAGGGAGCTGAAGAAGAAGACGATTGGAAAGCCGGAATGCATAACAGTAAAAGTGCGAAGAGGGCCCCGCGATCTTCTAGCAAACGCATACGGGCAGAGTGCGAGGGAGTAGATAACGCAAACTCGTTTTACGCGCGAAAGCAAGGCGTTTTTGTGCTTTCGCCGTTAGGAACGTTCATGCGCAGATGGGATTTTCTCATCATAGGTGCGTTGTTGTGGACAGCAGTAGTCACCCCAGCTGAAGTTGCGTTCGCCAGACCGAGTTTGAACGCATTGTTCGTGTTGAATCGAATAATTGATCTGTTCTTCATTACCGATCTTTTCATCAACTTTTTCTTGGCCATCCCGGAAGCTAAGACTGGACACATTATATACGATCGAAGATATATTGCGATTACGTATCTCAGAAGTTGGTTCCTTATTGATTTTCTATCAGTCATACCGTCGGATTTGATAACGATCCTGGTAGAGGATGCGTACCCAAACGCAAACGTTGGAAATTTGACTGTGCTGAGGGCGTTGAGATTATTTCGATTAGCAAAACTTTTGCGCATCTTGCGAACGATGCGTTTATTTAAGAGGTTAGAAATGAGGTATACCATCGATTATTCAATGCTCGCATTGAGTAAATTTGCGATTGTCACTGTCATATTTGCGCATTGGATGGCGTGCGCATTTGGTTTCGTACACGACCTTGGGGCGAGTGCTGGACACGATACGTGGATGATGAACACATATTTCGGTGATTTTACTGTGGATGATACTTGTTACGACCCCGTGGATCCTTTATCTTGCGTGCCCGGGTTTGATAAGTACATCGCAGCGCTGTATTGGAGTTCGATGACCATTACAACCATCGGTTACGGGGACATTGCGCCAAAAACAAACGAGGAGCGTATTTTTGTCATCGTAGCCATGTTAGCGGGTGCATTCCAATATGGTTACGTTGTCGGTGCGGTTGGTAACGTTATTTCAACGAAGAATTCTCGAACGAGTGGGTTAAAAAACTCGTTGACGGATTTGAACGAGCTCTTTGCGGATTTGCCCACGACGCCGCAAGAGATGCGAGTGAAACTAAGAGAATTCTTCAAGTACAAGCACGGTGACACCAAGTTAGACTTAGAAAAAACGACCGCGTTGATGTCAGAAATGTCGCCGCGACTGAGAGCAGAGCTCGTGGTTTTACGAAACGTCTGGATGAGAGACGTCGAATTCTTCCACGATTTCCCAGAGTCCTTGGTGTTGGCGTTGTCCTTGAAGATGAAACAGCAAACGTATCCTCCTAAAGAGTTGATTTTAGAGAAGGGAGATTACATGGATAACTTTTTGATGATTCGTAAAGGCGTGCTGGTCGCAAACGGCAGAATAATCACCGCTGGACAAGTTTACGGCCAAGATTATATTTTAGAACCGGGGCGGTCGTCGCAGTTTCTCCAAACGATTACGTTTTCGGAGGTGTACTCGCTTTCCTACCAAGACTTGGAAGAGGAAGTGAAGCACTATCCGGACGTACAAGTTATGCTAAAGAAGAAACGATTGCGAGCGTTAATGAGAAGAGAAATGGTTGCGTATTCCCAAGCTTACAATGCGTTGATGCTATACGGCACAAAAGCAGACGTATATAAATGGTACGACGAACGTCCTCAATTTTACTTGGATAAGTTGAAAACAATAAACGGCGAGGACGGAGGGTTCTTGATTAATCCAGATTCTGAAGAAGCTCAAAAACGCATGCGCGCAGTTTTACTCATCCAAAGTTGTTACCGTTCCAAGAAAGCGAGGGAGAAGTTCAAAAACGCATCAGCGCGCGCGAGCGTGACGCCGGTGCTCTCATCGACGCTGCGATTGCACCATCCAGATTTATATTCTTCGCATGCCATTGACATTTTGCACCACAGAACGCTCGCGTCGTTACGGATGTTGCATCATAAAATAGATTCTCTCCTGTCGTCTTCAGAGCCAACTAGGACGCTGTCGGACAACGAAGTGAAAGAGAAAGCGATGGAAGAATTAGGGAAGCAACAAGGAGAATTCTGGGCGACACCGCTGCCGAAAGAAACGTAGTACGACAACATTAATGATCATAAAGAACACATACTAGAGCCTGCTTGCGTTCATTGTATTTGTATATTTATCAAACGAGTGCCAGTACTGGTAATAGATCCCAAATTTCTAATAATAAATATGCACGATAAAAACTACTAATACTATTCGCACAATCATCTAAAATACTCTATCCCAAAATTCGTCATTCAAACCCGCTCTAGGGACTCAATCATTCGTTGTGCGCGTTCGTTAGTGAGGCCGATTTCGGCCTTCGTTTGCACGAACCTGTTCGACCACTCGTGTCCTTTGCTAACAACTTCCTTATCGTCCACGATGACGAACTTTGGATATTTCTCCTCTTCGAATCTCGCGTCCAAATAACTCTTTATCTCCTGAATTCTATTCGTAGACACGTGTAAATCGTGATGCACAGAATCGGCGAGATGCGGCATCCCGCCGGTCCTTCCCACCACCTCTATTTCCAAACAATCGTGTCTCATGAAGATATATCCAATGTACTCTTCAAAATGCCTCCAGTACGTGGTCAAAACAACTTCCGCTCCGGTCGAAGCGCATATCTCGTTCAAAATTTCTACTTTATCTCTCTCTACGATCAGTTGTGGGGCCGTTGCCGTTCGATTGAGAACGCCATCGATGTCTAAAAAGATAATCGGTCGACTGTTTGCGTTTTGTAAACTCTCGCTAAAGCTCCCGGCGTTGAAGTTCTTAGCTACCGTTTTCGTTCTACTCTTCGTCGCAGCTCTGCGACGACTATGCGGAGAGGACGGAGACGAAGACGAAGACGACGCGCGCGGGCTACCGCAACTGCAACTCCTCATGATGGGTTCTTTTTATTTGCGCGAGCGTGTGTGTCGTGTGTGTGCACACGGATAAAATAATGAAGCGTTCGCGCCCCTAAAAGATACCTTCAAGCTTCAACAACGTTACACTTTTTCTACACAATTCCGGACGGCGAGAGACATGTTCTTTTCCTTCTCCAACTCGTTCTCTCTCTCGCTCTTCCTCGTCGCGTTCTTTCTCTTCACTCTCTCGTTTGTGAGCGATAAGGAGTGCTTTCGAGGCACTCTCATCGAAAAGTATTTCAGCGCGGGAAAAAATTTCACTCGCTTTGTGAAGCTGATTTTCACGTTGATTTACGGGATGCAAAAAGGAGGAGAGAGAGCGGAAAGAGTGGAAAAATATCTTTGCGAGGAGAGGAATAGCGTAGGCGTGGTTGTGTATTACTCGGTTGTTTTGATTGGGTACGTGTTGGCTTTGGATTTCTTTAGTAGTAATAGTAATAGTACTCGTGATGACGGGAAAGGGAAGTCGTTAGGTGATTTCTGGTTTACGCTGCACGCGATACTCGGCATCATCTCCCATATCGTCGTTTTGAATTCCGATCCAGGAATAATCACGGCACAAAATCATAAGGTGTGTTATAAAATGTTCCCGTTCGACGATTTGCTCTACGAAGAAGGTAAATTATGTCGAACGCTGAACATCGAGATCCCGGCGAGGAGCAAGTGGGACGTGGTGACCAATCGAAGAGTGTGTAAGTTTGACCATTACTGTTCGGTGGTGAATCAAGCGATTGGTTTGAGAAATCTCCGTTGGTTTGTGTTGTTTTTAATCGTAAATGGTGCTCTTTGCTTACACGGCGGTCTCGTGTGCTGGAACCGTGTTATGCGGGGAATACCAAAGTATTGGCATTCGGCAAAAGAGAAAGATTTCTTCGGCGCGTTTTTGCCGGCGTTGATGTATCACCACACTCGGAGCATGTTCTCGATATTTGTTTTATTTTCAGTTGGGTTTAGCGTTTTAGGTTTTGCTTTATATCACATATATTTGGTCTCGACGAATGTGACGACGAACGAGACGTATAAATACGCTCACATGCGACGAGTGAATAAACGGTTGCCCAAGGTTGAAAGAATCGACGTGGTGAACATATGGAACCGCGGGGTAGTTTTGAATGTGAAGGAGTTTCTATTTCCAATGCGAGTGTATTAATAGGCTGACGCGAAAGAGATATAGAATTAGGCACGCGATGGCGTATCATCGCAGATGACGTTGTAAAATACTTATAGATATTTAGGGAGATTCGCAGAAGCATTTTGATGACTTACTAAATTTTTTACCCGTACGTAGTACTTTTACAAACGCGCGTTGCTATTCTTCTCCATCAAACGTTCGTCGAAAAATTTCTTCACTTTCTCTCCTAATTCGTTCGATGGATAGACTTTTGGTATTACGTGGCCTTTCTCGTGTTCAACTAATACCGCTTTCTCGCCAAACTCTTTATGCATTAACTTTGTCAACGTCGGCGGTATTGCTCGGTCTTGTTGGCCAACCACGTGCAACGTCGGGATGGACGCGCCTATTATTTTCCCGCTGCCGCTGCTATTGCTACTATTACTATTTTTGCTACTTCGCATCATTTGCTCGCTTAATTTTTCGTCAGCTCTGCTTGGCATACCCGAGATCAACACCGCGAATCGCAAACTCTTCATTCGCATCGCTTCCTCTTCTCCTTCCGTGATGGTGGTGGTGGCGGCGTCGTCTCCGGGCCGCTCGAAGGATGGAGAACACCTTTTCAACATCTCCCCAATCAACGTCGCGCCTTGACTAAATCCTAACAACCCGTCGATTCCTTCTCTTTGCACAATCTCGTCCACGAATTTCGCGGACTCTTCTATCCCTTTATACTCCATCTTCCCGGTGTCTGCGTTTCGTTCGGCGTCGTACCACTGAAAACTCCCCATGTTTGGAAACGCTGCTTTCACATCTTCCGGAGGTTCTCCCGTCGCTTTAAATATCCCGTTAATCGTCATGAACTCCGTAGAATCTTCTAACTGCTTATCCCATCCGCCCATGGCTAACTGTAACTTCACGATATCCGCGGACGTTCGGAACGAATGCAGGCACAACACTTTCAGTTTCTTCTTATTATTTATATTGTTGTTCGCTTGCGGCGTTGAAGAGGAGGAAAAAGTCGTCGCAGCGTTCGTGATTTTTACGCAATTGTTATTACTGTTGTTATTACTATTGTTACTGCTGTTGTTATTCTCGCACACGTCCGGCGAACTCGACCAGGACGTTCTCGGTATCGAACGCATTCTTTACTCTTCGCTCTCTCTTTCTTTTGCGTTTATATATTTTTTATGCGCTCTCGTTTAAGAAAAGAAAGCGCCCGGGCGTAGTTGATTGAAGAATGTTAAAATGCGTTTTTTTTCTCTTTTTTTTTTCTCTCGACGCGCTTCAGAAAAAAATTGAATGCGCTCGTCGAAGCCATCGCCAACTTTTTTAACCGGTGGTGGTGGTGGTGGTAGCAGCAAAAGCAACAAAAGAGGAGGAAGAGGAGGAGGCGTGTTAGCTTTACTCGCGACCGTCTCGCTCGTTTCTTCGGGGATATACTACGTGCACTGGGAGCAGAAAGACGAGAAGGAAAAGTTGCGCGAAGGCGTCAGAAGAGACAAGATTCGATTGGAGAAGAAGTTGTTGGAGCAGCGGCAGAAAAAACGAGAAGAGGAGAATCGGAAAGAGAAGAAGAAATAATAAGCACTAGGAGAATAATAGTAATAACAACAACAACAACATGTCGACGACGACGAGACGAAGCTCGGGACGACGACGACAACAGCAGCAGCACCGGTCCCCGTCGCCGCTTCCGAGGCAACCGGTCGTCGCTCGGTCGCCGTCTCCTCCTTCAGACGATGCGAATGCACTCATACCTCAATCGCTGCTCGACGTGATTGCAAAAAACAGAAGGAGAGACGTGCGTCGGATGACGGCGATGTGTTTACTGCCGACAGTTTTGATCGTGTTCGCGAAAGGGTTCGCGAGCGAGGATCTGAGCGGAGTGAGTTTAGAGAATATGGACGCAGGTGCGATGAAAATATTACTCTTAGCGGCGTTCACGTCTGCGTTGGCGTATAAAATAACCGCGCGGCTCATCCCGCTCGTCGCTCGACGCACGCTCGGGAAGCGAAACATGTTTGGTTTAGATATCAACAAGAAAGGAACGAAAATGGGCGAGATTCCTATTCCAGAGGCGTTAGGTTTAGCGAGTGGATGCGCGGTGCTCGTGTCGTTGGTGGTCGGGAGGTCTATACACACGGCGTTCATCTTGGACAACAGCGGAGAGAGCGAACACAACGCGGCGCTGGCGACGATTGGGTTCATGTTGTTTCTCGGGTTCGTAGACGACGTTTTAGATTTACCGTGGAGAGCAAAGATGATTTTGCCTGGGTTCGCCGCGACCACTTTGGCGCAAAGTTACCAAGGATCGACGTCTATCGTCGTCCCTCGCTTGTTTCGCGAAAATGTGCATTCAGTTTTAGCGGCTATCGATTCGATACCTCTCGTAGGGGACGTCATACCATCCCTGAAAGTGGACATGAAGAGTGGATTAATGGACGTTGGATACATTTACATAGCGTTTATTTGGTTGCTCGCAGTTTTTTTATCGAACGCGATTAACATCCACGCCGGTTTGAATGGGTTAGAGTGTGGCCAATCGTTAGTCATCGCCAGCGGAATCATCGCCTTGAACGTTTGGAGTCTTTTGACGGATCCCACGGCGAACGTAGTCGTTGGACCGCACGTGTTTTCCTTGTTGTTAATCGCGCCCTTCTTTGCCGCGACGGTAGGTTTGTTGAAGCAAAACTGGTACCCGAGCGCGGTGTTCGTTGGCGATTCGTACACGTACTTCGCCGGGATGACTTTAGCCGTGGCTGGCATTTTAGGCCACTTCTCGGAGACTTTGCTGTTGTTTTGTTTACCGCAAGTGGTAAACTTTTTGTACTCTATTCCGCAGCTCTTTAAAATTGTGCCGTGTCCTCGACACCGATTACCGAAGTTTGATACGCAAACTGGTTTATTGAGTCCATCGAAAGCGACGGAGACGCGATATAACATGAATTTGGTCACGTTGTTTTTACGACTTTTCGGGAAAACGACGGAGAGGAAGTTATGTTTGCGATTGTTGGCGTTTCAAGTCGCGTGCGTGGTGTTTACGTTTGCGGCGAGGTACGTGTTCATCGCTTTCGTTCATTGGAAATAATAATACAGAAGAATAATACGAAGAATTACGATATTGTCTCTGACTAATACTATTTATGACGTTGTCACGACTACGCGCTACTACTGGGCTAAACTGCTTTTCTAATATATGAGACTAACGTTTTCACGCGACGATGTTTCTAACTACTTTTTACTCGGTAACTTTGCCGCTCTGATGTCGTGCAACTCCTTAGCCAAAGATTCCGCGCGCAGCTTTTCTTCCGCGCAGCTCTTCTCTTCCCCACTACCACCGGTAATAAAGGTGCTCATGATTTCAATGCGCTCCTTGGGCATGACGAAGATACCGCTCCTCGTCGTCTCCAGCTTTTGTAGTTCGTCCAAGACATCGAACCCGCTAATCAACTCGCCAAATTGGCAATAGTTCCCATCTAAATGCGGAGCGTCACCTAACAAAATCGAAAACGACGTCGTTCCACTGTCTGGATCATCGTATCGCGCCATAGACAACGTGCCTTTCCTGTGCTTAATGGTTTGACCAACGTGTTCGCCTTTTATTTTCTTGTCCGCGTGCGCTTTCTGTTCTTCAGTCATACCAGGCACTCTTCGATTGGTCGAGCAATCGGCGACTTGCGCGACAAAGTTCTTGTCCACTCTGAATATGTGATTCGTGTCGTATAATCCCAGAGCAAAAGCTTTCAGTATGTGCTCGGCGGTCGCGGAGGCCTCGTCTTTATAAAATCCGAGCACTAAGTTCCCGTGAAGCAGTTGCATCG
>Ga0255767_1004118_pt1 | contig 12040 bp, 17 predicted proteins | sample 071ome_24_FD_179967 | JGI IMG/M metagenome (GOLD analysis project Ga0255767, IMG submission 179967) | Coastal salt marsh microbial communities from the Groves Creek Marsh, Skidaway Island, Georgia - 071402CT metaG (version 2) | ecosystem: Environmental > Aquatic > Marine > Intertidal zone > Salt...
ACGAGGCTATCACGGATGAGGAGTGAGTAACTAGATGAGCGAAAGTGCATTAGAAGAAATGATAGGTGAGGTAGCTAAGATGGCTACCATCCTTAAGGAAATCAGTGAAACATTGTGGCACCACTGCATTGAGGATGGATCAGAAAATGAGCTGATGATGAGAGCGCACCCAGGAGGACCAAAGGACCTCCCTGCGTACCTTGTCAACGCTCAGATGATTGATGACATCTATCAGATGTGCAAAGGGTATATTGATACTCTTGGGACCAAAGAATACCCCAAACCTACTCCTTGAGTAGAGGGTAACTAGATGGATGAAGATGAACGTAAATCGTATATGATCGGAAACGCTTGCGATATCGGAGATGCTGTTATGTCGTACCTAGTCGATGAAGGACTAGTGCCTCACAACATCCTCTATGATCAATCGCGAGAGGATACTGGAGAAGACCCGTCAGGGTTTACTGAAGTGGGCCGAGATTTATTCGAGTTCGTGTATAATCAAGTCGCGGACCTTTGAGTCTGCGAGTAACTAGATGAGTAACAGAATTGACTTGACTCAGTTTGAAGATATCAGGGAGGACTGGCTCTATCAAGAAGTAAATGATCCGGGGAATTCAGAATACGCCACAGTAAACGGCGGCGAATTCCACGACATTTTGTTCTTCATAGAGAAGGCCGAAATCAGTGAAGCCGAACTAACGGCACTCGCTATGGTCCCTGACCTAATTGCTGAGTTGAAGAGATGTTATGAGTTAATCGACGCACAGAAAGAGAATCTTGAGTTTCTGAATGGCGCTATTGAAAAGCTCCATGAAGAAACTTGGACCGAAGCAGTGGTGGAGCTTGTAGAAGAACACCACCCATCAGAGTGGTGTGACTACTCTCACTGCTGGAAGTGCGAAGAAGAACCTACCTCCGAGTGAGGTAACTAGATGAGTAACAGAATTGACTTGACTCAGTTTAAAAGAGTGTTTGATGGTGGACATCCTAAGCACCTGTTTGAAAAGGTGGAACGGAGGTTCAAAGATGGTGGTGTTAGAACGACACCATTGTACTTAGGTCCACAAGATGTGGATGCTATCACACTACTTCCTGAACTGATTGCTGAGTTGAAGAGATGTTATGAAGAACTTGATGAAGCCAACAAGGTAATAGATGTCCTATGGGATGCCCTAGATAACTGGGAGATCTGTTGGGATGACTACTCTATGCACAGCCTATACGATGAACTTGATGAGAAGTATGCCCAAGATGATGACGGGCGTATCGTTCTGAAAGAACTCTATTCGTATACGGAAGAAGACGGTTGGCAACTAAAGGAACCTGCCTCCGAGTGAGGCTACTAGATGAGTATCGAATATCGAACTCGTTGTATGGCTTGCCCTTGCCTTGTTCCAAAGGAACGGCCAGGGGCAACTCTATGCGACAATTGTGAAGACATACAAAAACGGTATGTCGGAGATGAGTCAAGCACTTGATTGAAACACATCAAGATTACGAAACCTCCGAGTGAGGCAACTAGATGAGTAACGAAAGTAACGATTCAGATGATGACTACCGGAAGAGAGTGGCAATACAAGAACAAACAGGACGCTGCGCAGATTGCGGCAAATACATCCTACGTGGAGTATACTTCCACCTCTATCGTGAACAAAAGATCGACTGGAACACTGAAAGATGTCTATGCACTTGCGAGGAGTGCGACATAGTACCTGACAAGTATGGTGACTGTGAATGCGAATTCTGCAGTGTATGCGAGAACTATGTTCCTGATGTCGTCAGTTTTGAAGATGAAGATCTTTCTATTTGTAAGGCGTGTGCCTTAGAGAAGAAATAGCCTTCTAGTGAGGCAACTAGATGAGTAACGAAAGTGAAAGTATGGCTTCTCTAGAGGAGAAGCAAAATGAGCTAGCGGAGATAAATCACCAGCTTGCATTGGTTGCAATAAACAAAGCGATTCGTGCAGCTAACAGGAGACTTATGGTTAGCCAGGCCACAAAACACATCGATCTTTGGCGCACTATTGTTGCGTTAGTTGGTTTGTATGTTGTGCTTTTGGCTTGTTCTCAGATCTTTGGATGGTGAATCTTAGATAGCAACTAGAACAGAAGCCCCGAGTTAACGCCCGGGGCTTCTTTTTTTGCTCAGTGTAGCAGGTGCAGAGCAAGCCAACGGGGAACCGTGTGAGTTCCCGCAGGCCACTCGTGAACCCTGTCGAAGTCTTCGACCTTGGGTTCGTCAAGAGTGATCTCAACGAGATCCAAGCCACCTGCCTGCTTGATCTTGGTGAAGATGACCTCAGGGTCATTGATGTCATCCAAGTCAAGTCGAGTAGATACAAATCCACTGCTTCCGTGAATCGTGCCAGCGACACGAAGCAAGCGGTTGAGATCCCCCGTAACGGAGGAGTCAACCACCTCATAGCTGGCTACCGTAGTGCGCATGAAAGCAGACTGAATGGCGTAAACAGCCTTAGCACTCAAACCAACAAAGCGACCCGTAGCGAAGTTCTGACGAAAGTCCGGCTTCGTTGCGAGGTCGCTTATTTTTTTGGCGTGTACTTTGGGCAACTCGTGAGCAAGCAGGATGTTGTAGTTCTGCTTGGTATCGTCCGTCATCAAGGCACTGAGGTTGCTGAGGAAGTTGGTGTAGTGCTCGTTCCAACCACCCTTGCGAGCTTCCAGGGACTTGCGATCTACTCCTACTCCCTTGAGGTACTCGACTAGACTATTCCTCTGCTTCTTGGTTAGATCCCTATAGGTAGAGTTGTTGATGGTGATGTGGAAGCCCTTGCCGCCAGAGAAGTCTAGCGTCATCTCTTCGCGCTTGAATCCGAGCTCCTTGACCAGGCGCTCAATGACGTTGCTCGTCACTGCGCACACATCGTACATCCAATCGAGTCGGCTACCGGTGGGCTTGAGGTCAACGTCGAACGCAAGGTCAGCTCCCATGTGACCGCGCTTGTTGATAGCGAACACATTGGGGTCTTGGTAGTAGCCCATCGAGGCATACACGCTCGTGATGTTGCTGGAGTTACTCAGGTAGTCGGTGAGCTCCTTCATCGTGGCGAAGTAGTTAGCTCGGTCCTTGAGCTCCCCGTTGCGAGCGAACGCGATTTCACGGCGGTGGACCTGATCAATGAACAGAGTGCTAGCCTTGTAGTGCTCCTTGCGGAGGTCCTTCAGATTCACTGGAAGCCACCTCGGTTCTTCGACTTCTTCCACTGCTCCTCAAGAACATCCAGGTAGGCATCTGCTTGCTCACGAGACAGGCTTTCTGCCCACTGACTTGGGTGCAGGATGTCGTCTGCGGGTACCTCAAGTGCGTGGGCAAGCCCGTACACTACGTTCATCAGGTCGCCCGTACCGAGCTTGTTAGCAAGATCGGTTGCAAACTTGCGCTGGCCTTCGGTGGCAAGGTTCGACTGAAGTGGGTGCGGAGCGGTAGGCGACCCGAATCCGTCTTCGGGCTTGGCCGGAGCAAAGCTCGGTAGAGGACTCTCAGGTTCCTTGGGCGCGACCGTCACGGGGGTGACGAGATTCGAGACTGACTTATCTCGCTCGACTTCGATCTCGAAATCCCCAGAGAGGACTCTAACTCGCGTGATGTTTTCCATGGAGTCCATGAAGGACAGCATCTCAATGATTTCAATCGGGGTCATGTGGCTCACCAGTGTTGGAGGGTATTCGGGCTCCTGCTCCCATCGTAAGTAAACGTTCCATCCGAATTGCGCTTCACATTCGTCACGGCCCTGTTCTTGGCGAACTCTTCCATGTAGCGCTTGACCTCGTTCTTGTCGAGATCGAGTCCGGCGTCAGTCACCCACTTGTGGATGAAGTCAGGATGGACGTTGTCGAGGGCGTTGTTTTCGTGAATCACACTGAGCATCTGCCGGGCAAAGTTAGCACGGAGCTCGCGGGCTTCCTTGGCTCCGGCACCGAGTACAGCACCCGGGTCCATTTCGTTCAAGGTGTTCGCCAGAATGTTCTCAGCAAACTTGACGTGTTCGATGGTGACGACGGGGCTGAGATCGAAACGAGCCGCAGCAAGGGAGAAGCGCTTCAGCGAAGCAACCTGACGGTGGCTGCGCATGTAGTCGCTCGACTTGCTAGCCTGACGCTTCTTGACGTGCTGCTCAGCGATGTACCTTGCAGCTTCGTTGGTCATTTCAGGATCAACGGTCTTGCCAAGGGCGATGTACTTCTTGATGAAATCAACATCGAGCTTAGCAGAACCACCGCTGCTGCTGACACCTAGCATGCTCAAGGCAATGGCTTCGTCAAGCTCTTCGCTAGCTTGGTCAATGATGACGAAGATAGCGTCGAAGCGCTGAAGGACGGTGATGTCGAGTTTGATTTGCTCAACGTAATCCTGTCCTTGAATGAACTTCTTGCGGTGACCGGCGTTAGGGTTCGCACCTGCGATAACCGAACATTCAGTGGCAACGGTGCCCTTGACAATCTTGTTGATGGTGACGAAGCCGCTTTCGAGAGCGTTGTTGAAGTCACCGAAGTCACCCTTGTAGAGGTTAAACTCGTCAACAGCACAGATGCCTTCCTTGGGGGTCAAGGCAAGTGCACCGGGGACAATGGACCAACGCTTCTTGCCGGTGTAGAGGTCCTCGATTTGAGAGCAAGCACCAGTCAACCCGGCTTGGGTGAGGTTCTCAGCAACGACGTATCGTCCGCCGGAGCTAAGGTTGGCAGCAGCCCTGAGCAAGTGAGACTTGGCAGTACCGGGGTCACCTGCGATCATGATGTGAATACCGCTACGGTGGCCGAAGGTAGTCTCCTTTGGAGCCCCGAAGTTTTGCAGCACAATCGCAGCCTTGAGCATCGGGTCACACAGGAGGTGCCCAATCCAAGAGCTGTGGACGTGCTCCATGCGAGCCTCGAAGGGCATCGAATCCTTGTACGCAAGGATTTGCTCAGCATCTTCATCAGTCAGCGCTAGTGTATAGGTCTCCTCAGAAACTACTCTAATGCTACTTGCTAGGATATAGACGGTAGACATGAGACTGTTCTTGCTGATGGGGTCAAGGCGAAGAATGCCGGTCACCTCAACAGTGGAACCTGCGCGTACACTGCCGACGAGGTTGCCGCGAAGCTCAACCATCATCACCTTAGGTTCCTCACCAATGTCGATCTCCTGAAGCTGAATGCGCTGCACGGGTTCCAGTCTAGACTTCTCTGAATCGAGTTTGATGAAGTCCTTACCCTTGCAAGCGATGCACTCGCTTGGCTTGCGCACCCCGCCTTCCTCGGGGTTCTGCGGTTCAAGGTTGATGGTGTTGCAACGACGGTCGGTCTTCTCACCATTGTGAACGATGAACGAGCGGCAACGGAAAGCAATCTTGGTGTAACTGGTCATACCATCAGCGACTTCGGAAACCTGTCCTCGTAGCTTGATGGTCTTACCAGTGTCGTAAACACGGTGGCGATCATCGAAGGTACGAAGGTGGTCATCGGAGATTCCAACGATGTTCCAGTGAGGGGTAATCGTGTGGAAGGTGCTGAGCTCCCGGTAGTTGGTGATTGCTAGGTGCAGGAAGCTGTCCTGAAGGTGTTCAAGCATATGCAGAACCGTCATTGGGTCGGTAATGAGGTACGTTCCGAAGTCCTCGTACTTCTGCTTGAAGTCGTCAAAGTCACGGAAGAAGAAGCCCATTTCGCGTACCTCAGAAGGAACTGCCAAGTCCCATTCATCGCCACTGAGGTTGAACACGGGGATCATCGCACCGCTACGAATCAAGGTGGCGTCAAGGTAGCAAACGATTTGGGTAGCAGCCACATCACGAGCAACCCGTGCTTGGTGGAAAATTGACTGGGACGCAAGGTGTCGTCGCTCATCGGCCATGATTTCAGCTTCACAAGTAGTGCGACTGATGGCTTCCTCACCAAGTTGATCGATGCGGTCGGCGCGGGCTTCGCGGGTGGGGTAGGTGTTCTTGGACAACACCTCACCCGAGTGCCACATCAGGTAAGCGACCACGGCCTTCTTCACATTCGTATCGCGCTTGTCCATCTCACTGATGGCCGCGCTGCTCTCACTCATCTCGATTGTATCTTCGGTCATGTTCACACCTCGTGGTACTTGGTCGTCCCTGGGACGTTGTGGATGCCGTAAGCAAGGAGTCGCTGCATGGCTTCTTCATTGCTTTGTCCGTATTGCTTGAGCCACTGAACAATGTCGCGACCTTCGCCAATAGTGGTGGCGAGTTGTTCGTAAAGAACGTCGAGGTCGTTTTCAATCATCCAACCCTTGCGACCGGGCATCCGAACAAGGGTGACTCCGAGCTCCTTCTCAGCGGCCTTTCTGTATCGCCCGAGGGCAGTGGTTTTGTTGGTCTTGGACATTTCGATGGCGTCCGGGTGAGTGGCGAAGTCCTTGTTCAGGATTCGACCGTGCTCGCGGACTTGGTCGATCACGAAGTCCTTGAGCGATGCCCGGCTTCTATACTCTTGGGTGGTCTTCCCTCTGAACAGGGCGATTTGCTCCTCGGAATACCCGAGGTCGATCAGCTTCTGCTCCATAGCAGACTCGTTGTAGTCGGGCAACCGACTCACTCCGACTCAGGCTTGGTGACGGAATTGAGGGCGGTGTTCTCGGCTCTGCGGACGAGCATCATCACCAAGTTGGTGTTGGTGACGGTCAGTCCGAGGAACGCCTCCACAAACTGACGGTAGCGCTCGAACTGCGCAGCATCCTCCCCTCTCAATCTGATGTCAATCGTCTTCGTCTTCTTGGTGGTCATCTGTAATCCTCCGGGTCTCTGGGGAGCCGGGTGGGGTATATCATTGTGACGGGTAGTGCCGTCGTGCTCCGTCTGGCTTGTTAAATAGGAAATTGTGGCTACGTGCTCAACATGGACGTCGAAGCCGTGGTCAAATGCACAGAATGTGCGTCACGGAATATCATAAACGACCATGGGCGAGGGGAGATCGTCTGCGGCGATTGTGGGCTCGTTATTGAGGAGTCAATCGTTGACCCGGGAGCCGAATGGGTGAACAGCGAAGGGGCCGAGCGCTCGCGCGTGGGCGCGCCCGTTAATCACCTGAGACACGACAAAGGACTCTCTACCGACATCAGTTGGAGCAACAAAGATTACTCTGGACGGAACATTCCGTCGCGCTCTCGCACCCAAATGTACCGTATGCGTAAGTGGAATGATCGTGCTCGCATCAATGGTGCGCGTGAGCGTAACTTGGAGAAGGCTCTGAATGAAATCAATCGGCTAGCTACCCAATGTGGCTTGCCCAAGACCGTAACTGAAGAAGCAGCTATCTACTATAGGAAGGTCCTAGAACATAACCTAGTACGGGGTCGTAGTATTGAAGCTATGACTGCTGCTTGTATTTACCTAGCTAATCAACGCTTGAAGACCGCAAGGAGCTTGGATGATATCGTTAGCAAGTCCAATGCCGACCGTAAGCAAATCACTAGGTCCTTCAAAGTAATCAAGCAGAAGCTCAAGCTTCGTATTGATGTTGCTCAACCTACCGATTATCTTGACCGTTATTGCAACCTACTGAGTCTACCGCCTAACGTTGTGGCAGAATGCATCCGTATCTTGGACATGGCTGAGCACCATGAGTTGACTCATGGAAGGAGTCCGACTGGGGTTGCCGCAGCTGTTGTGTACATCGCTTCTAACACCCAGGATCGCTTCAGAACTCAGCGTGAAATCTCAGATATCTCCGGTGTCACCGAGGTTACAATCAGGAACCGATACAAGGAGCTGGTGAAGACCCTTGGGATCGAAATGCCCAGAAACGGCAGTTTGTCACAAAATGAATTGTGACAAAGCACCTAAACGATTGACTGCTCTAATACAAATGTCACAAATTGAAATGTGACATTCTTGAGTTTGTCACAAATCGAAATTGTGACAAAGTACCTAAACGCTTGACTGCTCTAATGCAAATGTCACAAATTGAAATTGTGACATTCTGAGTTTGTCACAAATCTGAATTGTGACATTCTACAGTGTACTTCTACTACTACTTCTACTACTACTTACTAATATACTACTACTACTACTACATTAACACTTTCGGATCATACTAATATACTAACAGGAGTTTGTCACAAATCGAAATTGTGACATTCTGAGTTTGTCACAAAATGGAATTGTGACATTGTGTTGCTTGCAGTACCACGAATAGGTAGTTTGTCACAATTTGAAATTGTGACGTTCTGAAGTTTGTCACAACTTGATTTGTGACATTCTATGCTTCGCAGTATAACGTTTGGACCCTTTGTCACAATTTAATTTGTGACAAAGTCACTGAATCTCAGGTTCCGTACCGGCCCGGTAGATTACACTACGGAAGTTGTCAATCTTCACGGAGTCGAAGAAGTCGTCAGCTTCGATGGCGGCTTTGATCAACTTCTTCACGTTGGGGTTGAAACCGGGTCGCCCACCCATCACCTTAGCATACATCACGTTGTTGAACACCTGACCATGCTCATCAATGTAGGACTTCATCCGGTCAATGAAGTAAGCAGCCACATCTTCATCAGAGGACTCTAGGACATCAAATTCCTTATCACTCGAATCTTCTTCGCTTGGCTCAGAGCCGACAGGCTCGACCTCAAACTCGGGTTGATCAACTACTTCTCCCGATTCCATCGAGTTAAGCTCCTGAGAGTCCTCTAGCTCCTCCAACGAAACGTAGGCAAACGCGTTGAAGGGGTTCTCGTTTTGAACAGCACCAATGCCTTGGGCTCGCACCTCAAGACCTTCCACACGCGTAAGCATGGAGTGGTGCTTGTCAACGATGCCACCGAGTTGCTCCACAATGGATTCAATGCTACCTCGGAGAGCCATAAGATCACGAGACACTTCCAACTTTAGGTCACGCAGTTCCAACTTCAATTGCTCAATCTCGTCACGCACCACGGAGGGCAGACTCATAGTCGAACCAAGCTTGCTCCAAGCAGCGGCACCTTCGTCCATGCAACCACTCCCTTTCCTCCGGGTCATAACCGTTAAGGTTGGACGATGGATGGGAACGCCATGGAGCCAGTGCTCTTCGGGCTGAAGAACCACGGTGACACGTCGAAGGCAATCACCATGCTTTCTGATGCCAAAGTGCAACACATCTACCGGGATCTTGGCTACGCCGAGTCTGCCATGAGCGCAGCACTCGAAACACTCAGCGGCGGCAGCGAGCTACCAGTCCTCATCCACAAGGGGGTGACTTACGTTGGAATCGAATCCATTCGCGGATATTGTGGGTCTGGACTTTGAGTGCGTGGACAACCCACCGAAGCAACCTGCTTCATGCCCGGCACAGAGTTGGTCGAGCGGTGGCCTCCGCCGCAACGACGACACAGGTGAATGGTGGTGCCCTGTTTGCTACGCCGTAGTCGGCACCGATTCAGGTGAAGAAGACGACTTCTTCGATGACGACGAAGATGAAGGCGATGCCTTCGACAACGACGAAGACTACGTTGCTGAGGGCGATAAGCCAATCACGTTCACTCCTGAGCAGCGTTTGCGTAACGACCGGGACACTACTATCGAACGAATCGTCGAGCGACTTTCTGAAGTGAACACCAAGTTCGCCATCTACCTTGACGCCAACAGATACATCATCGTTGACTACCTCCGTGTTCTAGAAGTGCAAGGTGAGCCGGCGTTTGACGGTAACACCAACCTCGCTCCCAAAGTCATCTCGGTAGCCATGCATTTGTCCAACCTACCCTTGGACGACTCTCAGGTTCGGCTGGCAGGTGCTACACCTACCCGTGTCAGAACCATGCTTAACGTACTGAAGACCTTGAAGGCTAACGATAGTGCTAGGTCTCCTATAGTGGAGAAGATGTTCTACGTAGGTAATGCAGTAGGTGTTAGCGATCAGGTAGTCAGCCTCATCGCTGAACAGTACGAGGCTGCGGGTGCTCCACCGAATCGTGTCCCCGATGATACAACGAGAGCCGCCGCTTGGTTGCATATCCAAGCAAGCAACGCAGGCATCAGAGTCACCAAGTCTGCTCTGAAGAAGATCCCTGGCGTTCGGCAGAATGCACTTGACCGTGCTATTGACTCTTACAAGGACTTCCTCAGCAACAGCAATAAAGCAGTTGAAAGTGTCGAATGAGCATGACCCTAACCTACAACGAGTTCAGATCCGCTCACAAGGGTGTGGCTCAAGCTGAAATCAGTCAGTTGTGGAAGATGTACAAGGAAGGCGACTACAAGGTTCCCGAAGCGGAACCCGAAGTCGAAGTGATTGAACCTGAGGTCATCGAAGAACCCGTCGTTGAAGAAGTGGTTGTCGAAGCCCCGGTAGTTACTCCCCCGCCTGCTCCGCCTGCTCCGCCGGCCCCCCCCGAACCTCCTCAAGAGGACAAACTCCAACTATGCAAGGACTTCAACCGAGCTGTCAACCGATTCCAAAAACTCGGTGCATCCATGCCGGAAGAAGAGGTTACCAAGTACCACGCCCGCTTGAAGGAAATTGCGTCGAAGACGATCCCCAACAACTACACCTGCGAACCCACTGACTCGTGGAAGATTTGGTTCGGGCCGACTTCCGACTGCCTACTCATCAACACCACTCGACAGCTAGCCTTCCGGGTTGACCGCTCGTGGTGGCAGCGACACTATCAGACCACGGTTTACGTTGACCGTGAGCTACTGAACAACAACGACTTGATTGAAAGCGAAGCGATGCGGTATGCGAAGAAGGGTCGCTACATCCCACGCTACCCGCTCGTCGGTGTTGAGTGCAAGCTCCCTCAGAGCTACCACGACATTCAGCTTCGGTGAGTCAATGTTCGGACTCTTCAAGCCCAAGTCGATCTGGGTTGTTCACCAACCTAGCCGACGCGCTACTTGGTGTTCCAAATCTGATTGTCCCAAGCTCGGGCGAAAGACCACCTACGACGTGGTGCTTCGCGAGCAACAGGAGAACGCAGACGGAGAGCTTGAGAACATCATTCAACTGGGCGTTCAAGCCGATTACGTTGACGACACCAAGATTGAGAAGAAGGTTCGCCGCGTCGGTGAACCCACCGTGAAGCTTCACGCACTAGGTGTGATTGCCGCATTCACCTCCGAGAAGAAGGCTCTGAATTACTTGGACGAATACTTCCGTGAGCATCAGGATAAGTCGCCGGAAGATCTCAGCATCACTGAGATCAAGATGACGTAATGTCACAAATCGAAATTGTGACACGGACTCCTTAAGTGTGGAGCGCCCATGGGTCGGGATACCCCTGGGAGCGAGTAACTGTGATTGAAACTCAAGAGAGCTCTCTGCGTGTGAAGTACGCAGAAGACGAGCCGATGTTGAAGCCAAGCAACGACCGATTCGTCCTCTTCCCCATTGAGCACCACGACATTTGGGAGGCGTACAAGAAGCAGCAGGCTTGCTTCTGGACCGCCGAAGAAATTGACATGGGTGACGACCTCAGCGACTGGGAGAAGCTCAGCGCAAACGAGCAGCACTTCATCAAGAACGTTCTAGCGTTCTTCGCCGCAAGCGACGGAATCGTCAACGAGAACCTCGCGGTCAACTTCTCCAACGAAGTGCAGTGGCCCGAAGCCAGAGCATTCTACGGATTCCAAATCATGATGGAGAACGTTCACTCCGAGACGTACTCGCTCTTGATTGACACACTCATCAAGGACAACGATGAGAAGACCCACCTACTCAACGCAATCGAGACGATGCCCACGATCATGAAGAAGGCGGACTGGGCTCTGAAGTGGACTGACGCTTCCCGCGCTTCCTTCGGTGAGCGACTCATCGCATTCGCCGCCGTTGAAGGCATCCACTTCTCCGGTTCCTTCTGTGCGCTCTTTTGGTTGAAGCAGAAGGGTCTGATGAAGGGACTTACGTTCAGCAACGAGCTGATCTCGCGTGACGAAGGGCTGCACCGCGACTTCGCTTGCATGCTACACAACCAACTGAAGCATCGGGTCTCCTACGATATCGCCCTCGATATCATCACTGAAGCCGTGGAGATTGAGAAGGACTTCGTGACCAACGCGCTACCCGTAGGGCTGCTTGGGATGAATGCCGAC
>Ga0255767_1004125_pt1 | contig 12030 bp, 11 predicted proteins | sample 071ome_24_FD_179967 | JGI IMG/M metagenome (GOLD analysis project Ga0255767, IMG submission 179967) | Coastal salt marsh microbial communities from the Groves Creek Marsh, Skidaway Island, Georgia - 071402CT metaG (version 2) | ecosystem: Environmental > Aquatic > Marine > Intertidal zone > Salt...
AGCCGGCGACAGGAAACAGCACCAACAGCTGCCACCATCCGGAATGGTTGCTGTCGTGAAGCCGTCTTGCGCTGACGGCAAATAGCGGCAACAGCAGCGCCGCCACGCCAATCAGCCAGAGGATATCCCCGCCGCGTTCGGCCCGGCTCTTGTGAAATCGGACATAGAGATGCCTGTCGCCGCGCTGCCGGCCATCATACTGATAGCGCCGGTGATCATCCGAACGGACAAAATCCTTACCGTCATATTCATCATCGGCATATTCATCACCGTCATATTCAAACATGTGATCATCGCGGATGATGCCATGCAGGTGGTAACCGTCGCGCCCATGCCGGTGGATCATGAAATTCATCATGTCGTCATCATATCTGTCTGAATGATATTTGCCGGACATCGCTGATGACGGGTCTCTGCGATCCGGTCTGGCCTCGGTAACACTGTCGCCTGTTTCACCGTCGCCTGATTCAGTGCCGACTGGTGGCTCGTCACCGCGTTGCGCATCGGCCGCGTCGCTCGTTGCCGCATCATCATATTCAGACTGGCCTATCGGATTTTGTTGTGAGGACCAGTCATGAGGATCGTCGAAGCCGGCAATCTTCATCACACCAAAGCCAAGCAACCAGGCAAGCTGGGTAATCACCATGAAGGTCAGGATGAAGAGCCAGAATTCGGCGCGACCCGCGCGTCCGGAAAACACCGCGTAATTGCGGAACGGATTCTCCAATAGAGGACGAAGTTTCATGCTGTCAGCCTGTCATTCTCAGCCTGTCATTCAGACATTCACTGGTCAGACACCTGTCCATTCGGTGTCCATTCAGACGTCTGTTTCAACCTTCAGAGTGACAGCAAACTCGTAAAGAAATTGTTCCCTTCCATTCCCAATCCCGTGAGGCTGGTGGCCCACATTGACATTTGCCGCCCGCGCATGCCACCGTCTGGCCGGAATAGGGGAATTCCGGGCACAGCGTACAACCAGTTGATGTTCACACTGGGGAACAGGCAACCTCGGAAACAGGAGTCTCATGCGATGACCATCATCAGACATGTGGAAAAAAGCGACCGGCCTGCCTGGGAGAGGCTGTATCGCGGCTATGCCGAATTTTACCGCGTCGACACCGATGATGCGAAGTTGCAGACCCTCTTCGGCTGGCTTCTCGACCCGAAACATGTTTGCGAGGGGCTTGTCGCCGAAACAGGGGCCGGGGATCTTCTGGGCCTTGCGCATTTTCGGACGATGCCGTCGCCGCTGCGTGGTGCCGAGGTCGGGTTTCTTGATGACCTGTTCATTGATCCGACACAGCGTGGAAGCGGAGCCGGCGAGGCGCTGCTGAGAAAAATTGACGAGATCGCGGCGGCGCGGGACTGGGCTGTTGTGCGTTGGATCACACGGGATAACAATTACCGCGCCCGCGGTCTGTATGACCGGCTGTCGGTGCGTTCCGACTGGATTACCTATGAGATGAATGCTGTATCCACCGGGCGCAAAACCGGATGACGCATAGCCGGTTTGTCATCAGGGATTTCCGGCCCGAAGATGCGGATGCCGCAATCGCGCTCTGGAACGCCTGCGGCCTTCTCAGGCCCTGGAACGACCCGCAAAAAGACATCGCACGCAAGCTGACCGACAAAAATGGTGCATTCTGGGTGGCGACATCAGGGGATGATGTCATCGCTACCGTGATGGTCGGGTATGACGGCCACCTGGGGAGCATCAACTATCTCGCCGTGGCGCCGGAATGTCAGCGCACCGGCATCGGCGCGCGACTGATGCGGCGGGCCGAGACGTTGCTTATTGAAATGGGGTGTCCGAAAGTCAGTTTCTGTGTTCGCAAGGACAATGACGACGTTCTTGCCTTCTATGACGGGCTTGGCTACGCCGTCGATGATGTTCACTTTCTTGGCAAGCGGTTGATATCTGACGAGTAAGGCGTCCGTGGAAACCACGCCGGAGGCTTCCGTGTGAAGCTCATGACTAGTTCGTTTTCCAGATATCCTTTTGCGTGATCGATCCAAGATATTTGAAATTGATTGTCAGCATGAACTGATCATTCGCCGAAATATCCCGGTCAGATTCGAGGTCACGGTCATAATCGAGATTGAATGTCAGGCAATCCTGGATGCCACCTGTCCATTGCAGCGCGGCGGTCGCAGAGTCACGCTTGCGGCGGCCATTTGACAGATCCCATACCTGTGTTCCCTTCGCCGTCCATCCTTTCGGAAGGTCATAGGAAAGGGTCAGTTTCAGCTCTTCCAGGTTGGATGCCGCGCTGGTGAAATATGACCTCGCCAGCTGCTGGTGCTCGACCGTATAGCCAAGCTTGCCATAAGTGCCCGTGATATTGGTGTTTGATTCATTGAGCGTCAGGTCGTTCGAGGCCATGCGGCCGGCCCAGGACACCCTTACAGGCAGATCGGGATCCACCGACAGGCTCGCAACAATGTCCGACACGGCGTCACGATCGTTCACCGCGAGGCCCTTTGTCGGCTTGCCGGACATGCGGTAGCTGCCACCGATAAATCCTGATACCTCGCCGAGAACGGCGTCCTGTGCGACTGCTGAAACACCCATGTCGGCGCGTGAGCCGGGCCGCAGATAGTCATATCCCTGATATCGGTTCAGCAGAAACAGATTGCCCTCATCAATCCGGTAATCGGCGGAATCGCGGTTGGGAATGTCGTCGGTCATGTCCGGCCCGCCAACATGAACAAACTGCAGGCGTGGCTCGAGGATGGCCGATCTGCCGCTCGAGGTGACAGCAATCGGCAGCCGCCAGCCGGCGGACACCTGCGGTGTGATGCGACCAAGATCGTCAGTCTTCGTTGTGGCAGCGGACGGCTTTTTCTGGATGCTGTGATAGGTACCAATCGCGCCGGCCTTCAGGTCGGTGACAAGACGCCCGGTCCGAACTTCATCATGAAGCTCGACATTGCCGATCCAGCGGGACATGTTGTGGCCTTCATCATTATCGACCTGGATGGCCGAGACCTCCGTCTTGATCCGCTGTCCACTGCGCATGCCGGGGGCGATCTTCTCATAGACAACATGCGGCAGGATGGTCGGTTCGCGATCCGGCGTGTCCGCGGCGTTCAACCCCTGGATGTCGGACATCTCGACACGGTAATAGCGATCCTGTTTCAGCCGTTCCGCCACTACGTCTGATTGCAGTTTGGTGTCGCCATTGAATTTGTAACGGCGCATGAATGTATCCTGGCTGGCGCGGCGAAGGCGGGCCTTTACATCCCATCCATTGCCAATCCGCGCGCCATAGCCGGCATCGATCGCTGCCACGGACTCGCGGTTCTTCTTGTAAGTTTCAACCGAAGCTGTGTAGAGGCTCATATTGAGTTCCGAGTCATCCCAGTTCTGACGATATCGCGTTCTCAGAGCCTTGCCGCGACGCTGGTAAATGAAGGGGGCGAATTCGACGTCACGTGTTTCGTCGATGACCTTGAAATAGGGAATAGAGGCGGTGAAGCCGAGATCGGTGTTGAGCAGAAATGTTGGCGTCAGGAACCCGCTCCGCCGTCGCACCGTCCAGTCGGGATGCGCAAGGTAGGGAAGGTAGCCAACCGGCAGATTCATGATGTGCATGCGCACATTGCGATGGACGATGGTTTTTGTCTCGACATTATGCCGCGTCGATGTCGCTCTCAGGTCCCAGATCGGTGTCTCGCCATTCTCGAAATCACAATTGCAGGCGCTGAACCGTGACCCATCGAAGATCGAGAGGCTCTTCGTCTTGATGTCGCCATCCCTGGCAGTAAAGAACGATCCGTCCGGGTAGCGCGACCGCAATGTCTCGGCGATGATATGCGTGAACTCACTGTCCAGCGTCATGACATCGGATTTGTGTGTTGACCCGTCAGCTTCAACAAACACAACATTGCCCTTGGCGACGGCGCGGCCCTCGGTTCTGTTATATCTGACTTCATCGGCCGACAATGTCATGCCGGCCTGTTTCATGATCACATTACCGGTGGCGAACAGGCTGCCGTCCTCTTCGTTGGTGACCACAGTTTCGGCCTCGAAACTGATGTCTGTTTCGGCGGCGAAGGATGGGGCGATGAAAGCCAGACCCAGAATCAAAAGCGCCAGAATGCGCGATACGCGATGGAACATCATCGGGTCTTCACTCCCATAAACCTGAGTCTACAGCTAGCGTGTTTTCGGCGGCAAGTCCATCCGGTCCTGCCAATTCACGCCGCGGCTGTGACGTCGATCGCGCGCGCCCTGATCGCGTCGGCATCATTCGCCATTCTGGCCGCGGTAAAGGGAAAATCCTGCCAGGCGGCGCGCTGCAGGGCCTCGCGATAGGACTGGTCTGCAACAAGTTCCTGCAATGCCGATGCGAAGCCTTCCACATCCGGTGTATCCACGATATGCGCGCGCCCCTCGGCAACCTCGGGAATCCCGCCGCGCCTCGTCGTCAACAGCGCGCCGCCAGCCGCCAACGCCTCCAGCACCGCCTTTGGCATCGGGTCATGCCAGATCGAGGGGCAGGCGATGATGGCTGCCTCGTCTTGCAGCTCGCGGATCTGCTCAATCGGCAGGAACCCGGTCATCCGCGCCCGTGGCCCAAGCGGTTGCAGCGCGCTGGCGATTTGTCCTTCATAGCTTCCTGGCGTGCTGTTCTCAAAGCGGCGCGCCCCGGCGATGACGACCTCCCATTCGGGGTGATCTTTCAGCACCAATGCCATCGCCTGCGCGCATTCAAGGATGCCTTTTTCCGGCACCATGCGCCCGGCAAGCAGGATCATCGGTTTCTTCGCCGCCGGCATCTCCAGCCATCGCGTCGCGCCATTGCGGGCTGTCTTCACCTTGCCGGCAAGGCTGCCAGCATCATCAAGCCCGTCAAGGAAACAGGTGCGGATATAGTCGCTGACACAGATCACCGCCGCCATCGATTCAAGGAGCCGGCGTCTTTCGGGAACACTTCGACCGCCCTTCATATCGCGAGGGTCATTGTGAAGATACAGGGCGATGCGAAGATCCGGCCGCTTTGCCTTCAGCCAGGCGGCGACATGACAACGGCTGTGAACCTCGACAAGATCGGGGGCTGGCATGCCACGCAGTGAGTGCAGATAGGCGGCGGCAAAGCCAATATTGCCGCCATGCAGCCAGGCATGCCGCGGACGAAGACCATGAAAGGCAACGCCCCCGAATGACTGATCCACGGCCGTGCCGACAACGCGGAAGCAATCCGGCGTGGCACTGTTGCGGATCTGGTCGAGAACCACCCCGGAAATGGCACCGGCATTCGCCGGCCCGAAGCGTTCCTTTGATGGCAGGATGATATCGATGCGGGGCGGCGGCACGATAGCGGCAAGCGAGGCGGTCTCCGCAGGGGTGTCAGACGTCATGACGCGGCACGGTCCGTTTGGCATGATTGATGGCAGGCATCCGCCATTCTATGCTAGAGCCATCACAAGACAACAGGCTTTGCACTCTTGCAGGGCATTTTAATCCGAAGGACAGAGAGGGTTCCGGTGTGAAAGAGCCGCGAATTCTGGTGATCAAACACGGGGCCCTGGGCGATCTGGTGCAGGGCTTCGACGCTTTTGCCGGCCTGCGGCATGGCCTGCCGCACGCGCATATCACGCTTTTGACATCGCCCGCCTTTGTCGGACTGTCGCGCCGCGCGCCCTGGTTCGACGAGGTTGTCGAGGATCTCCGGGCCTCGGCGCTGAACATGCCGCAACTTCTTCGTATGCGGCGACTGTTTCATGCCGACTGGGACATCATCCTCGACCTGCAATGCAGCCGCCGTACCGCGCGCTATCATCAATTCCTGGCGCCGTCGAAAACGCGCTGGTTTGGCACCGCGCCCGGCGCCAGCGACCCCTATCCGGATTTCACCGGTGTGAACAATGCCGACAGAATGAAGGTGGCCATCGGGATGGCCGGCGGAGACAGGGACATGTCAGCATCGCTTGACTGGCTGGTGTCAGATGATCCGGGGGATGAGGGTGAAGGCGCAGTGGTTCTGGTTCCGGGATGCTCACCGGCAAAGCCTGGCAAACGCTGGCCGGCTTCATCCTATGCCGAGCTGGCGAACAGGTTTCTTCGTGATGGGCGCAAGGTGGTGATCGTCGGCACCGCCGCCGACCGCGTGGTGGCCGACGCGGTGCTGCGGGATGCGCCGGCCTGCACCGATTTGGTGGACCAGACAGGCATTGACGCGCTGGCGGCGCTGTTTGGGCGGGCGCATGCGGTGGTAGGGAATGATACGGGTCCTGTCTTTCTGGCGGCCAGAACCGGCGTGCCGACGCTGATGGTGATGGGCGGCGATACCGACCCTTCAATGTCTGCGCCGGTTGGCGCGCGCGCCGGGTGGGTCAGACGGCAGAATGTCGGCGATGTCACGCCGCTGCAGGCAATGGACGCCCTTGCCGCGCTGTAACCTCCGGCCCGCAGATGTTCAGAAAGATGATCCCGGCTGTGTGAGGAACTCCAGCTCCTCGTCGGTGGATGGCCGGCCCAGAATGGCGTTGCGGTGCGGAAATCTGCCAAATCTCGCGATGATGTCGCGATGTTTCACCGCGTATTCATGTGTCTGCGGGTTGGTCAGGCGCTCGAAGAGCGGCAGCGAGCGCTCCTGGACCGCCAGATCCTCGCTATGCATCATCGGCATCAGCATGAATTGTCGATAGGCCGGGTTCTCATGCGCCAGATAGTCCCGGTCAAGGCAGCGAAGGCTCAACGCCAGGGCCATCTCGTCGCCGGAAAAGGCGCGCGGGCTGTCGCGGTAGATGTTGCGGGTGAACTGGTCGAGCAGAAGGATCAGCGCCAGACATCCCCCCGCAGTGTCGGCCCAGCCATCAAGGCGTGAGGCCAGCCCGGCCGTGATCGTCGCCTCGAACCCCTGACGGATGGAGTCGTCGAAAGCTGGATCCTTCTTGTACCATTGCTCTGGCGCGCTGTCCTCGAACCAGAAGGCAAGAACCGCTGCTGATGATCTGGGTTTTGACATCGGGAACTCCGGAATTGGCGCACGGGATGGTGGCGGTCGTCAGATCACTTTGCCGGGATTCATCAAATTCTTGGGATCGATAGATGCCTTGATGGCGCGCATGACGTCGAGGATTTCCGGCGCCTTGACCTTTGCAAGCTGCGCGCGCTTGGTCTGGCCAATCCCGTGCTCGGCGCTGATCGATCCGCCATATTTCGCGACCTTGTCGTAGATCAGGTCGTAGAGATCATCCTTCTTTTCGGCGAAATCACTGTTGCTCCGTTCATCGGCCACAAGATTGAAATGCAGATTGCCGTCGCCGATATGGCCATAGCCGCAGATCCACAGATTGGGGTCGATGGCTTTCACCCCGTCGACCATCTCGGCATAGAAGGGCGCAAGCGCCGATTGCGTCAGCGAGATGTCCGAACGCGCCACACCGTGGGAGCGTTTGTGCGATTCAGGTGCCATCTCGCGGACATCCCACAGCGCGCGGCGCTGCGCCTCGCTGCTGGCGATGGTGGCATCAATCACCAGCCCGTCCTCGAACGCGGCGGCCAGCGTGTCCTGCATAATGGTCTGCAGCGGTGCCTCGCCTGTCGTGTCGGGCATGCCGCTGGCCGGGTTGGTGCTGGCGATTTCCATCAGCACATTCATCGCCCCGCGGGTGGCAAGCGGTTGCGGAATTTCGGGGAAGTGCCGGAAGACAACATGCAGAATGTCCGCCGGGATCAATTCGAACGCCTCGACCCCGCCGCCCGATGCTGCCTGCAGACGATGCAACAGCTGCACCGCGGCGTCCACATCGCGCACTTCGGCAAAGGCCGTGGCGCTTGCGACAGGCTGGGGAAACAGCTTCATCGTCGCGGCGGTGATGACGCCAAGCGTGCCTTCCGAGCCAACAAACAGATGTCGGAGATCATAGCCCGTATTGTCCTTGCGAAGACCGCTGAGAAGATTCAGGACACGTCCCCCCATTAGCACCACCTCGACGCCGAGTGTCAGTTCCCGCGTGGTGCCATAGCGGACGACATTCAGGCCGCCGGCATTGGTGCCGAGATTGCCGCCGATGGTGCAGCTTCCCTTGGCGGCGAGGTTCAGTGGGAAATACAGACCCTCGGCCTCGGTTGCCTCGTGAAGTGTCTGCAGAACGCAGCCGGCCTCGACGGTCATCGACATGTTGATCGGGTCGATCTCGCGGATGCGGTTCATGCGGCGCAGCGACAGAACGATGCTGTGGCCCGAGGAGTCGGGCGTGGCGCCGCCCATGAACCCGGTATTGCCACCCTGCGGCACGACGACAATGTCATGCGCCTCGGCGAAAGCCATGACCTGCGAGACCTGTTCCGTTGTTTCCGGCATCACCACGGCAAGTGCCGCGCCATGATACTGTCCGTGCCAGTCGGTGAGGAACGACGTGGTCTCGTCGGAACCGGTTTTCAGTCCGGTATCACCGACAATATCACGAAGGGATGCGATCAGTTCTGTTGACAAGATGACTGTCTCCTGCGGATTACGTCCACCAGCATAGCGCCGTCATCAGGCGATCGACAACCGACGTGACGCCGCAGACGGTGTCTTTACCGCGTCTTGCGCGGGGCCGCGGCGCGGCGCAGCCTGTCATTGATGGCCTCGCCAAGCCCCTGTGCGGGAATGGGCGCGACGCCGATCACCGCGCTGCCGGTCGCGTCGGCCCGGTGCAGCATGTCGAACAGATTGGCGGCAGCCTCGACAAGGTCGCCGCTCGGGCTGAGATTGCGATTGCTCGCACCGGCACCCTCGATATCGCCGAAACCGATCATTTCCATGCCAGGTTCTGCGCGGGTGACATTCATCTCCAGAGCGGCGCGGGGCGCATAATGGCTTGCCAGCATGCCCGGGCTCGCCGGTTGAGTGATGTCCGACGAAGAGGTTGCCACTGCCAGTTCAAGGCCCGCCGCGGCAAGACAGTCGGCCACCTGCTGGCGGGTAAACCCGCCCGGGCGCAGGATCACGGCCCTGTCACCGCTGCAATCGACAACGGTCGATTCGACGCCGCTGTCACAGCGCCCTCCATCAAGAACGACATCGATCCTGCCATCCAGACCAGCCATGACATGATCGGCGCGTGTCGGGCTGATCCGGCCAGACGGGTTGGCGCTTGGCGCCGCCACGGGACCGCCAAAGGCCGTCAGCAGCCGCTGTGCCGCCTCGCTTGCCGGCACGCGAAGCGCGATCCTGTCAAGGCCGGCGCTTGTCAGGCGTGCGATCGGGCAATCCGCCCGGCGGGTAAGGACCAGTGTCAGCGGACCGGGCCAGAACCGCGCCGCCAGCGCCCGTGCCGGCGGCGTCGCCATGCCGAGCGCGAAGGCATGGTCGGTGCTGTCGACATGGCTGATCAGCGGGTTGAAGGCCGGACGGCCCTTTGCGGCGAAGATGGCGGCGACGGCCTCGGCGTTGCAGGCATCCCCGCCAAGCCCGTAGACGGTTTCGGTTGGAAAGGCGACAAGGCCACCGCCGGCGAGCGTCGCTGCGGCGGTTTTGATCGCCGGCATCGAGACGTCGAGCCGCTTCGTTGACCGAACCTGACCTTTCACGGACATCGCCGTTGCTTCCTTGCCTTTCAATTTGCGAAGCGGGTGTAGCGCAGCTTGCCGCTCAGCACCACTGAATTCAGCCCGCTGAATTCAAGCCACGTGCCGGGCGTGCTTATGGCTTGGCCTGCGCTCGCACCTGTCGCATGATGACCTAGATTTCTGTGACCGGGACAAAGCCATGTGTGGCCGCTTTACAAGCACCGCGTCCCCGGAAGAGCTGATGCGGCTTTTCGGGGTGACGGTAATGGACAATCTTCAGCCGCGATGGAATGTAGCCCCGTCGCAGGGCGCCCTTGTCATCATCCAGACCGGTCTTCAGCCCGAGGCGATCTTTCCGGCATGGGGTCTGCCGCCTGCCGGCGAGGGGCGAAGCTTCCTGATCAATGCACGGATGGAAACCGCGGCCGAAAAGCCGACTTTTCGCGACGCCTTCCTGCATCGTCGTTGCCTGGTCGTTGCCAGCAGCTGGTATGAATGGTCGGCCCCGAAAAAGCCCTGGCATGTGCAGCTGTCCGATGGCGGGGTCATGGCCTTTGGCGGCCTGCTGCTGCGGCGCGGCGATGAGGACAGGTTCGTTGTGATGACAAGTGCCGCGAATGGCGACCTTGCCGCCATCCACCATCGCCAGCCGCTGGTGCTGTCGCCGGACAAATGGCGAGGCTGGCTGACAGGCGGGTCGGCGGATGCGGCCGAGCTGTGTGTTGCCGCGCCGGCGAACTGGTTCAACTGGTATCGTGTCGGCCCGGGAGTCGGCCGGGTCGCAGAGGATCATCCGGAACTGGTGACACCGCTGGATGATGCGGCGCTTTTGGCAGAAGCGGCCGGCGCGGTCCGCAAGCACGATGATGGCAAGAGCAATGACGGCAAACCCGATGACGGTCAGGGCGATCTGTTCGGATAGCCGGTGGCCGGATATCAGCTGCCGGAAAACGACAAATTCGCTCAGATATCCGTGATGGCGACCTTGCGTACCTCGATGGCATAGAGATGCCACAGCACAAGCGCGCCTGCCCCGCGATAGGGTTGCCATGATGTGGCAAGTGTCTCCATCTCGGCCTGTCCGGGGCGATTCTCGAGGGTTTTCAGCCGCCGCATCGCCTCCTGCAACGCGACATCATTGGCCGGCCAGGCATCCATGTCGGCGAGCGCGAAGAGCCGGAAATTGTCCGCTGTCCAGGCCCCGACCCCGCGCAGGCTGACAAGCCGGTCCTGCACCGCCTGGCCCGGCATGCCGGCAAGGCCTGCCAGGTCAAGGCGGCCACTGACGATCTCGCCGGCGATCCCGATCAGATATTCCGCCTTGCGACGCGACAGGCCGGCCGCCATCATCTCCTCCGGTGTCTGGCTGGCGGTGACCTCGACGGATGTGAGCCCCTGTGCCTGCATCCGTTTCATGATCGCCGTGGCCGCCACGCGCGACACCTGCTGGCCGACGATGGCGCGTGCCAGCGTGTCATAGGTCGCCGGCAACGAGCGGTCCGGCGGTGGGCCATAGGCGGCAAGGGTGCGCGCGATATCGGCATCGCGCGCCGCCAGCGCCGCAAGCGCACCGCCTTCGCCATGGCCGGCATCGGTGAACAGCCTGTGGTGCATGTCGGTCATGCCGCCACGATACCAGTGCCGATTGAACTGGCCAACCATGACGGCGATCACATAAAATTGAGATCAGACAATTCGTAAATTCTGCTAACGCTTGGCAAACAGCATCAGGGGGTGCAGCCATGTCCGAACCAACCATGTCTGAACCGACCATGTCCGATAGGGAGGGGGACAGTATACTTGTCTGGGACCTGCCCCTGCGATTGTTCCATTGGGGGCTTGCCGCGGCTGTTGTCACCAATGTCGTGACGGCGAATATCGGGCGCATGGAGCTTCACGAGCGGTCCGGACTGACCGTGCTGGCGCTTGTCGCCTTTCGGCTGTTGTGGGGGTTTGTCGGCGGCCATCACGCCAGATTCAGGAATTTTGTGCGCGCTCCGCGAGCGGTGATGGCGTGGCTTCGCAAACCGTCCGATACATCAGCGCCGCGCGCGGCAGGCCACTCGCCACTGGCGGCATTGTCGGTGCTGGCGCTGCTGGCGGTAACAGGTTTCATGGCCATGACCGGTATGTTCTCCAGCGACGGCATCCTGTTTGACGGGCCGCTGGCGCATCTGGCACCGGCGCAGTCGGAGGCCGCGACCAAAATCCATCACCGCGCCAAGCTGGTGCTGATCCTGCTGGTGGTGCTGCACCTTGTCGCGATTCTGGTTTACAAGTTCGGCAAGAAGATCAATTTGACCAGCGCCATGGTAACCGGCCGGCCCAGCGAGGCGCCGGGGCGGATCACCGGTGCTGATGGCCGGATCAGCCACGGCAGGCTGATGGCCGGGCTGGCGCTGATGGCGGCGTTGCAACTGGCGGCGCATGCGCTGCCGCTTCTCCGTCCGGCCTGGTAGCCGCCGGCATCGCAACCATCCCGTCGGCTGTGGACCGGCTACCAGCTCTTGAACCTCTGCTGG
>Ga0255767_1004127_pt1 | contig 12029 bp, 8 predicted proteins | sample 071ome_24_FD_179967 | JGI IMG/M metagenome (GOLD analysis project Ga0255767, IMG submission 179967) | Coastal salt marsh microbial communities from the Groves Creek Marsh, Skidaway Island, Georgia - 071402CT metaG (version 2) | ecosystem: Environmental > Aquatic > Marine > Intertidal zone > Salt...
GACATCGCACATCGCATCGACCAGATCGTCGAACAGGGTGACGGGTTTCCCGACGATGTCTGTCAGGCGCTATACGCTCGTTGTATGTCCGCTCGTTCCGGCAACTCCGATGACGCGCGCGACGCGGAGCTTCTGGGCGCCAGCGCCGAGATCGAGAACTCCGTCGCCAAGGTCATGGAACTCCTGGGGGAAGCCGGCGAAGAAGCCGAGCGATACGGCGAAACCCTGGCCACGGCCGATGGCGCCCTGTCGAGCAATGTTGCGGCGGAAGAAGTGCGCCGGATCGTCTCCGACATCGTGGGCGAGACTCAGCGGATGATCGCCAAGAACCGCGAAGTGAACGATCGTCTTGAGGAGTCGAACCAGCAGATCGCCGATCTGAATGGCAAGATCGCGGAAATCCGTCAGGAAGCGCTATGCGATGCGCTGACCGGCCTGCAGAACCGCCGCGCATTCGACCTGAACCTGACCAATGCACTTAAGTCGGCCGATGAAAGCGGGCGTCCCCTTTCGCTGCTGATCCTTGATATTGATCACTTCAAGAAGTTCAACGACACCTTCGGCCATCAGCTGGGCGACCAGGTCATCAAGCTGGTGGGGCGCTGTCTTGAGGACTGCACCAAGGGCCTGGACACGCCCGCGCGCTACGGTGGCGAGGAGTTCGCGATCATACTGCCAAACACGGCGAAGAACGGCGCGATGGCCGTGGCCGAGCAGATCCGAAAGACGGTCGCGAGCAAGGAAATTCGCCGAAAATCGACGGGCGAGGTGATCGCCAATGTGACCATCTCCGTCGGCGCTGCGGTGTATCTCGGCCGGGAAGACCCCGACAGCCTTATCGAGCGTGCGGACACCGCACTCTATGCCGCGAAGAATGCCGGGCGAAACTGCGTTATGGCGGCGTCGGATCGTGGCGCCCTGCGGGTCGTCGGCGGCAACGACGCGGCATAGCTGTCGTGCGCGGCGCGCGCTGACTTGAACGAAAACGTCATGTAAAAGAATCCGGTCGGGTCACCGACGGGAGGGAAACGCGTGCGTCCGCCGGTCGTCGTCCGGGCGCGGCTTCAGCTTCGCCGCGTCCTGCGCAACGAGCATCTCTTGCTGGGAGTCATGGCGCTCGCGGTTGGCGCGGTGTCGGCCTATGGCGCCGTCGTATTCCGCATTGGCGTCGATGCCATGCAGGAGACGTTCTTCGGCTTCGCGCTGGACGAGGTGGTTCCCACCCGCGGCATGATCAACTGGTGGCACATCATGCTGGTGCCGACCGTTGGGGGGCTGGTGATCGGCCTTTTTCTTCGTATCTATCACGGCGGCGCGCGCGCGCACGCCATCGCTCACGTCATTGAGGCATCCGCGCTGCGTGGTGGCCGCATGTCCCTGAAGGACGGGCTGGTCTCGGCGGCTGTCCACGGGGCATCGCTCGGCGTCGGCGCTTCCACCGGCCGTGAAGGTCCGCTCGTGCACCTGGGTGCGACGCTCAGTTCCTGGATTTCGGGGCGGCTGCACCTCGACCGCTCCCAGACGCGTACGCTTCTGGGGTGCGGTGTTGCGGCGGCCATCGGCTCGCTGTTCAACGCGCCGGTCGCTGGTGCGGTGTTCGCCATCGAGCTGGTGGTCGGCAACCTGTCCCTGAAGGCCGGCGCGCCGATCTTCGTGGCAGCAGTCACGGGCACGGCGATCGGACGGTTCTATTTCGGCTCGGAGCCGTCCTTCACGGTGCCGGACCACGAGCTCATCTCGCTGTGGGAGTTTCCCGCCTTCCTGTTGCTGGGTGTGGTCTGCGCAGTCGTGGCCATCGCCTTCATGCGCGCGATCCTGGCCGTGGATGCGGCCATGGGCAAAACCCGGATTCCCGGCTGGCTGCAGCCCGCCCTGGGCGGAATATTGCTGGGATTGCTCGCGCTTGAGGTGCCGGAAGTGCTCGGCGTCGGATTCACGACGGCGGACGCCGCGCTGCATGGTGAGTTCGCGCTCGAATTTCTGCTGATCCTGATTGTCGCGAAGATCGCCGCCGTGGCGATCAGCATCGGCTTCGGGTTCGGCGGCGGCGTGTTTTCGCCCTCGCTGGTGCTGGGCGCGACGGTGGGGGGTGCGTTCGGCTTCATTGCGGGCGGATTGTTTCCGGACCTGTTCTCCGGCGTGCCCGCCTATGCGCTGATTGGCACGGGGGCGCTGGCCGGTGCCGTGATGGGGGCGCCGCTCTCGACCATTTTCATCATCTTCGAACTGACGGGATCGTCTGAACTGACCATCGCAGTGATGATTGCCTCGGCCTCGGCCTCGATGCTGACGCACCAGTTTTACGGCAAGTCGTTCTTCCACGCCCAGCTCAGGCGACGCGGCCTGAACGTATCGAGTGGGCACGACCAGGCTGTCCTGCAGGGTATGTCGGTGGCGCGGGTCATGCGCATGAACGTACCGTCGATGGTGGATAGCGAGCCGATTGCGGATCTGAGCGCGCGCCTGCGCGATACGCCCCATGGCGAGATCTATGTGGTGAACGAGGATGGTGCGCTGTGCGGGGTCGTCAACTATGCCGATCTCAGCGCCGCCATGATGGGCAGCGAAGAAGGCGAGCCTCCCGAGACGGTGGGACAGATAGCCCATGCGGCGGGTGACGTGCTCACCGTGGGCGACAGCCTGGAACAGGCGATGCGCCTGCTCGACGACACCGACCGCCAGAGCGTCGCTGTCGTCGCGAGCCGGGACAACATGCAGTTGCGCGGCACCGTCAATGCGCTCGATGTCACCCGCGCCCACAACGATGCGTTGCTCAGTGCGCGTGCGGAAGAACACGCCTGACCAGGCTCTCAGCCCACGACTCATCGCCCGGGTGCTGTATAATGGCGGCTTGTCATGAGTGATCCGTTCTACATCGAAGAACCTCAGGAAACCGGGGTTTCCGAGGCGCCGCCGGTTCCCTATCTGGCGCAGCTCAATACGCCCCAGCGCGAGGCGGTCGAGGCGCTGGACGGCCCGGTACTGGTGCTCGCCGGGGCAGGCACCGGAAAGACGCGCGTGCTGACCACCCGGCTGGCGCATCTGCTGCGCACGGGCCGGGCGCGTCCCTATCAGGTGCTGGCCGTCACCTTCACCAACAAGGCGGCGCGCGAGATGCGTGAGCGCGTCGCGGACCTCGTCGGCGGCCCGGCGGAAGCCATCTGGCTGGGCACCTTCCATGCGCTGGGTGCGCGCATCCTGCGCCGCCACGCCGAACTGGTCGGGCTGAAGGACAATTTCACCATCCTCGACGCGGACGATCAGGTGCGGCTGCTCAAGCAGTTGCTGGAAGCCGAGAACATCGACGACAAGCGCTGGCCGGCCCGGGTTCTCATGGGTGTGATCCAGCGCTGGAAGGATCGGGCGCTGACGCCGGAGAAGGTCTCGGCCGCCGATGCGGGCGACCTCGCAGGCGGGCGGCTGATCGACCTCTATGCCGAATACCAGACGCGCCTGCAGACCCTGAACGCCGCCGATTTCGGCGACCTGCTGCTGCACAACCTGACCATCTTCGCGCAGCACCCCGAGGTGCTGGCCGAATACCAGGACCGCTTTCAGTACATTCTGGTGGACGAGTACCAGGACACCAACGTTGCCCAGTATCTCTGGCTGCGCCTGCTGGCCCAGCAGCACCACAACATTGCCTGCGTCGGCGACGACGATCAGTCGATCTATGCGTGGCGCGGGGCCGAGGTCGGCAACATCCTGCGCTTCGAGGAGGATTTCCCCGGCGCGAAGATCGTTCGTCTGGAACAGAACTACCGCTCCACGGGGCCCATACTGGGCGCGGCCTCGGGCCTGATCTCGAAGAACGAGGGCCGGCTGGGCAAGACCCTGTGGACCGAGGCCGAAGGCGGTGAGCGGGTGGTCGTGCGCGGGGTCTGGGACGGTGAGGAGGAGGCGCGCGTCGTCTCCGACCGGATCGAGGACATCCAGCGCAAGGGCCATGACGGCAAGCCTGTCGCGCTGAACGATATCGCAATCCTGGTGCGTGCCGGGTTCCAGACGCGCGAGTTCGAGGAGCGCTTCCTGACGCTGGGCCTGCCCTATCGTGTGGTCGGCGGCCCGCGCTTCTACGAACGCATGGAGCTGCGTGACGCGCTGGCCTATCTGCGTGTGATCCAGCAGCCGGACGACGACCTGGCCTTCGAGCGGATCATCAACAAGCCCAAGCGCGGCATCGGCAACACCACGGTGCAGACGCTTTATGCTGCCGCACGCGCATCGGGGATCAGTCTCTACCGCGCCGCCTCGGAACTGGTGACGACGGACGAGTTCCGCCCCAACATCCGCAGTGCGTTGTCCGGCGTGGTGACGGATTTCGAGCGCTGGCGCGCGCTCAACGGGGACGGGCGGGACGGCCTGCCGCACACGGAACTGGCCGAGATGGTGCTGGACGAGAGCGGCTATACCGAGATGCTGCTCAACGATAAATCGCCCGAAGCGCCGGGGCGGCTGGAGAACCTGAAGGAACTCATCGTCGCGATGGAGGAATTCGACAACCTGTCGGGCTTCCTGGAGCACGTCTCGCTGGTGATGGAGAACACAGAGGCCGCGGGCAGCGATCTCGTCAGTATCATGACATTGCATTCGGCGAAGGGGCTGGAGTTCGACACGGTCTTCCTGCCGGGCTGGGAGGAGGGGCTGTTCCCCCACCAGCGCAACATGGACGAGAACGGGCTGGCGGGCCTCGAGGAAGAACGCCGGCTCGCCTATGTGGGCCTGACCCGCGCCAAGCGCGAGGCGACCGTGCTGTTCGCCGCCAACCGCCGGGTACACGGCCAGTGGCAGTCGGCCATCCCGTCACGTTTCATCGACGAATTGCCGCCCGAGCATGTCGAGGTGGAAAGCGATCAGGGTCTCTATTCCGGCGGCGACCGGTTCGGCGCGGGCCAGTCCCTGGGTTTTGGCGGCGGAAGCTATGGCGGCGGCGGGTATGGCGGATCACGCTTCGGACGTGAGCGGCTCCGCGGGCCCGAACGCGATGCGGAAGCGACGCTGATCCATGCCAAGCCGCAGGGCTTCGGTATCGGCGAGCGGGTGTTCCACCAGAAGTTCGGCTACGGGCACATCATCGCCATTGACGACAACAAGCTCGCGATTTCCTTCGACAAGGCCGGTGACAAGAAGGTGCTCGACAGCTTTGTGGTACCTGCGGATTCGGTGTGAACGCCGTGTCGTCCGGATCTGTCTGGAAAATCGAACTCTCCGTCCCGACGGTGCATGACGGTGCCTTCGCGGATGCCGTGGAACCCTTCGCCGGGGCACTCAGCCTGTTCCCCGTCGAGGGAACCGGTGAATCTCGCATCACGGCCTATGGCGCCGATGAGCCGGACGAGGCGCGGCTGAAGGCGGCGCTTGAGACGGCTGCGTCAGAACTCGGCGTATCCGTGCCGCCGCTCCATGTGGTCTGGCTGCCCGACATCGACTGGGTGGCGGAGAACCAGGCACGGTTCACGCCGGTGCGTGCCGGCCGGTTCCATGTCCATGATTCCTATCACCTCGATCCGCCGCCCGCCGGTACGATCCCGATCATGGTCGATGCCGCGACAGCCTTCGGGACAGGGCATCACGGCACCACCCATGGCTGCCTTGAAGCGTTCGACGTGCTGCTGACGGCGGGCGCGGTACGCGCGCCGATCCTCGACCTGGGCTGCGGCACCGGCATACTCGGCATCGCGGCGGCGAAATCCGCACGTCTGCCGGTGATCGCGTCTGACATCGACCCCGTCGCGGTCCGGATGGCGCAGGAGAACATCCGTGTGAACGGAGTCGCGCGTTACATGCGCGCCATGCACAGCCGCGGGCTGGAAGCGGTGGAGGTCCGTCGGCACGGCCCCTTCGGGCTGGTTTTCGCCAATATCCTGTCCCGGCCTTTGCAGAGACTAGCGCCCGCGATTGCCGCCGCGCGTGCACCGGGCGCGCCGGTGATCCTGTCCGGGCTTTTGCACCACCAGGAACCGGCGGTGCTGTCGGCCTACCGGTCGCAGGGCCTCACCCTGCGCATGCGCCTGCGCCGCGACGAGTGGTCCACGCTGGTGGTGAGCTAGGGGATTCACGTCCGTGTTGCGGGCCCCATTGTAAAGCGGGACCGCCTGACTGACGTCTTTCAACGTTGTCATGCCCGCACCTGTTGCGGGCATCCACGTCTTTCGGCCCCATGTAGATCCGAACATGACATACCGACGTGGATGGCCGGAACAAGTCCGGCCATGACGATGTACGCGGTTGCGGGTTTTCCTCAGGCGGCCTGCGCCGCGCCCGCGCGGCGGTCCTCACGGATCATGTCCGCGGCCTTTTCCGCGATCATGATGACCGGCGAGTTGGTGTTGCCGCTGGTGATCGTCGGCATCACCGAGGCATCGACCACGCGCAGGCCTGAAATCCCGTGGACCCGCAGCCGGTCATCGACCACCGCCATGTCGTCGTTGCCCATCTTTGCGGTGCCGACCGGGTGGAAAATGGTGGTCGCGATGTCGCCCGCCGCGCGCGCGAGTTCCTCGTCACTGGCGATCTGCGGGCCCGGCTTGAACTCCTCGGGCGCGTATTTCGCCATGGCGGGCTGGGCCACGATGCGCCGGGTCAGGCGGATCGCCTCCGCCGCCACGAGACGGTCAGCGGGGGCGGAAAGATAGTTCGGCCGGATCGATGGTTTGTCGCCCGGCTTTCCGCTCTTGATGTGGATACTGCCCCGGCTTTCCGGTCTCAGGTTGCAGATGCTGGCCGTGAAGGCTGGGAAGGGGTGCAGCGGCTCGCCGAACTTCTCCAGCGTCAGCGGCTGCACGTGATACTGCAGGTTCGGGAATTCCAGGGACGGGTCCGATTTGACGAACGCGCCGAGCTGGGACGGCGCCATCGACATGGGGCCGGAGCGCTTGAGCAGGTATTCCAGCGCGATCCCGGCCTTGCCCGTTAGGCTGTTGGCGCGCTCGTTCAGGGTCGAGACGCCCGTCACCTTGAAGGCGCAACGCACCTGCAGATGGTCCTGCAGGTTCTCGCCCACGCCAGGCAGGGCGTGGACCACCTCGATCCCGTGCTGGCGCAGCAGATCCGGCTGGCCGATGCCCGACAGTTCCATGATCTGCGGGCTGCCGACGGAGCCCGCCGACAGGACCAGTTCGCCGTCGATGGACACGCGCGCCGGTTTGCCCTTGCGCCGGAAGGTCAGCCCCGTCACCCGCTTGCCGTCGAACTCGATCCGGTCGGCTTCGGCATGGGTCACGATGGTCAGGTTCTGGCGCATGCGTGCGGGCTTCAGGAACGCCTTGGCCGTGTTCCAGCGCAGGCCGCCACGCTGGTTCACGTGGAAATAGCCGCAGCCGTGGTTGTCGCCGCGGTTGAAGTCATTGGTCTTGGGAATGCCTTCCTGGGCGGCGGCCTCCTGGAAGGCGTCCAGCAGTTCCCAGGACAGGCGCTGGTTCTCGACGCGCCATTCGCCGCCCTCGGCGTGCATGTCGTCGGCGGGGACGGCGGCCTGGTCCTCGGACTTCAGGAAATACGGCAGGACGTCGTCCCAGCCCCAGCCGGTGTTGCCGAGCTGGCGCCACTGGTCGTAGTCGCGGCTCTGGCCGCGCATGTAGATCATGCCGTTGATGGACGAGCAGCCGCCCAGTACCTTGCCGCGCGGGTAGTCGAGCGCGCGCCCGTTCAGCCCGTCCTCGGCCTCGGTCTTGAACAGCCAGTCCGTGCGCGGATTGTTCATGCAATAGAGGTAACCGACAGGGATGTGGATCCAGAAATAGGTGTCCCGGCCGCCGGCCTCCAGCAGCAGGACATTCACATCGGGGTCCGCCGAAAGCCGGTTGGCGAGCACGCAGCCCGCCGATCCGGCACCGACGATTACGTAGTCGTAGCGGCCGTAATCCTGCATGGGGATCCCTCGCGCGCGCCTATTCGGCCGCGTCCACCTCGATCAGCAATCCGTTGTCATCGACGGCAAGGCCGGTGGCCCGCGCGGCGTCGATCACTGACGGGTGCCAGTGCACCTTGCCCGTGTCCGGACCGCCCACGATGAAATGCAGGGTCGCGGGTGTGTCGCCGACGTTCTTGAAGCCCCGGTAGATGCCCACCGGCACGGAGACCGTGTCACCGGCCTCGAGGATCACTTCGTGCTGCACCTCGCCGTCCATCCAGTAGATCGACCACTGGCCGTCCAGCGGCATGAAGACCTCTTCCGTCTCGTGCCAGTGCAGCGCGGCGCCGCAGCCCGGCTCGCACTTGGCGAAACCGTGAGCAAAGCCATGAGCATTGCCCAGCTTCGGCGCGAGGTCGGGATCGCTCTCGTTCTCGGAAACACCGAGGCCGTGCAGGTTGATCATTTCGCGCTCATGGCCGGGAATGCGCTGGTCCATGAAGCACAGATCGCTGCCCTTCAACTGCTTGAAACGCGCGACCTTGGTTTCCATCTCGGCAACGCTGACGCGCGGGCCGGGCGGGGGATCGATGCGGGTCATACTGTGTCCTCCTCGATACGTTCGTTGGCCCGGAGTTTAGCGGGACATCGCGCGATTGTCTCGCCACCGGCCCTCGCGTAGCTTCGCTGGACCATGAGCAAGAACATCCATGCCGAACGCCTCGCCGCCCTGCGTGCGGAACTGGCCCGACAGGGGCTGGACGGCTTTGTCGTTCCCCATTCCGACGCCCACCAGAACGAGTTCCTGCCGCCGGATGCCGAGCGTCTGGCCTGGCTGACCGGTTTTACAGGCTCGGCGGGGACCGCCGTCGTGTTGGCGGACCGGGCCGCGATATTTGTCGATGGACGCTACACGTTGCAGGTGCGCGACCAGGTTGATGGTGACGCATATGAATTCCTGCACCTGATCGAGACACCGGTCGATCGCTGGCTGGGCGACGTGCTGGAATCCGGTGCGCGGCTGGGCTTCGATCCGTGGCTGCACACACAAGCCCAGAAGGAACGCCTCGCGCGCGCCGTGACGGGCGCGAAGGCGAACCTCGTGCCGGTGCCGGACAACCCGCTGGATGCGGTCTGGACGAACCGCCCGCCGCCGCCCGCCGCCCCGGTCGTGCCGCACGATCTGACCTATGCGGGGCGCGACAGCGCGGCCAAACGGGCCGAGATCGCCGGGGTGCTGACGAAAGCGGGCGCGGATGCGGCGGTACTGACCCAGCCCGATTCCATCGCATGGCTCCTGAACGTCCGCGGCGGCGACGTGGACCACACGCCGCTGCCCCTCAGCTTCGCGGTCCTGAAGGCCGATGCATCCGTGGACTGGTATGTCGCCGCGCAGAAGCTGACGGACGGATTGGCGGCGCATCTGGGCAACGGGGTGTCGGTTCAGCCGCCCGAGGCCTTCGCGGATGGGCTGACGGCGCTGTCGGGGAAACGGGTGCGTGTGGCGCCGGACAGCGCCGCCGCCTGGGTATTTGAGCGCCTGTCCGGGGCTGAAATCCTGCGCGGCGAAGATCCGGTGACCCTGCCCAAGGCCATCAAGAACGAAGCCGAACTGGATGGCGCCCGTGCGGCCCATGCCCGTGATGGCGTGGCCATGGCGCGCTTCCTCCACTGGCTGGACGAGAATGCACAGGATGGGAAGCTTGACGAGATCGCGGCGGCGGACCGGCTTGCCGCCTTCCGTGCGCCGGGTGCGCATTTCCGTGACCTGAGTTTCGACACGATCTCCGGCGCGGGGCCGAACGGCGCCATCGTGCATTACCGGGTGACGCCGGAGACCAACCGCGCGTTGGAGCCCGGCTCGCTCTATCTGGTCGATTCCGGCGCGCAGTATCTCGACGGCACCACGGACATCACCCGGACGGTGGCTATCGGTACACCCACGGAGGAGATGCGCGACCGGTTCACCCGTGTCCTCAAGGGGCATATCGGGATCGCCACCATGCGCTTTCCCGACGGCACCACCGGCGGGCAGATCGACGCCTTCGCACGCCATGCCCTGTGGCAGGCAGGCCTCGACTACGACCACGGCACCGGCCACGGCGTCGGCAGCTATCTGGGGGTGCATGAAGGGCCCCAGCGCATCTCCAAGGCCGGGTCCGGCACTGCGCTGAAGCCGGGGATGATCGTTTCCAACGAGCCCGGCTACTACAAGACCGGCGAATACGGTATCCGTATTGAGAACCTTGTCGCCGTCACGCCGGCAGAGGAGATCGCGGGCGGCGAGCGCGCGATGCTTGGCTTCGAGACGCTGACGCTGGCACCCATCGACAGCCGCCTTATCGTTTCGGATTTGCTCACGGATGCCGAACGCGACTGGATCGACGACTACCACGCCCGCGTGCGCGAGGTGATCGGAGCGGACTTAGACGGCCCGGACGATGCCCCGGTGCGCGACTGGCTGGAGGCTGCGACCGCGCCGCTGTCCTAGCGGCGCGGCTTGCCCCAACTATTCGGCGGCCTGGGCCGTCGGGGTCGAAACCTCGAACTCCGGGAAATCCGGAATGTTCAGGTTCGGCAGCACCTTGGTCATGAACTGCTCGATCTCGTCGATCACCGACTGCTTCGGCGCCTGTGCGTAGTGCCAGATCAGGCAGAGGTATTCGCACGGCACCTTGTCGAGTGTGTCCTGCCAGTATGCGATCTGTTCATCGACGGTTCCGCACGGGAACAGGCCGGTCTGCTGGATACGCTCGACCATGTCGGTCGCGCCGTCCACCAGGAACGGGAAGAACGAGCCGTAGATGTTCTTGTAGAACTCCTCGTCCTGCTCGGCGAGGATCCGGCGCTCGTCCTCGGGGCCGTTGGTGAAGTGCGGCCAGCGGACGATGCACTGGCGTTCACCGTGCTGCCAGGCGCGGCCGTGTTTGTTGCCGTGCTCGACATAGTGCTTCGACATCGCGACGACGCCGTCCATGTTCGAGAAATAGACGGGCACGATGCCGCGTTCCGAACAGAACTCGATGGATTCCATGCTCGCGCTGACAGCGGTGAAGGTCGGCGGATGCGGCTGCTGGTAGGGCGACGGTACGATGGAAACACGGCGTACGGCGCCGGTCTCGTCGATCTCGCCTTCTGCGCCCATCTTTTCGGCCACCGCGCGCGCCGGGAAGTCCTCGACGCCGGTGTCATAGGGGTAGGGGGCCTTGTAGTACTTGCCGTCAAACTCCACCGTCTCCTGCGTCCAGCAGGCAAGGATCTGATCGACGCGTTCCTCGAAGATTTCCCGGTTCATCTTGTCGGCGTCGCTGCCGTCGGACATCGTCGCCTGAACATCGTCATGCTGGCCCAGGATGCTGGTCCAGCGCTTCTGGTAACCGCGTGCGAAGCCGGCGAAAAACTTGCCCTTCGACACATGGTCGATGACCGCCATTTCCTCGGCCACGCGGATCGGGTCGCGTGTGCCCACGACATAACCGATTGTGCCCACGCGCGCGTTCTTCACCTGGTTGGCCCAGTGCGCGTTGATGATGCCGGGGCAGGGGGCGAGCTCGTAGCCTTCCGAGTGCATATGATGCTCGATGGTGCTGACGCCCTAGGCACCCAGCTCGTCCGCGGCCTTGACCACATCGGTCATCTCGTGGAGCACGGAATGATAGAGCGCCGCATCGCGCCCGAGGGGCCGACGTGCGGCACGATCCTCCTCGCCGTTCGCCGGCAGGACGGGGTACAGATTCACGATGACTTTTGGCTGCGCCATGCTTGCCTCCCTGTCACGGGCCCGCTTGCGTGCGAGCTGCTGATTGGTCGGCAAATGCTACTGCTCCGGATTGTTATCCAGAATATCAATTAGACTATAGGTGTTAGTCATATCTGACTAATGGTGTGCGCCGCTCAGGCTAGCGTCCCGGTGAAAGACCGGAGACGCTCACTGACGGTCCTCACGGCCACCGAATGGTTGCGCGAGCGGTTGGCGCAGAGCGACCACGTTAATTCCAGTCCCTTGATCGGCGCGGCCGACAGGTTGTCGTCGCTTGCCTCTTGTGGCCCGAGCGAAGACGCGGGCATGACCGTGTAGCCGAGATTCCGGCGGGTCAGTTCCAGGCACAGCGCGATGGAATCGGTGTCGAACCGGCTTCTATAGGTGCCGCCCGCCTGGGCGATGGCGGCCTCCACC
>Ga0255767_1004130_pt1 | contig 12026 bp, 9 predicted proteins | sample 071ome_24_FD_179967 | JGI IMG/M metagenome (GOLD analysis project Ga0255767, IMG submission 179967) | Coastal salt marsh microbial communities from the Groves Creek Marsh, Skidaway Island, Georgia - 071402CT metaG (version 2) | ecosystem: Environmental > Aquatic > Marine > Intertidal zone > Salt...
CGAGCCTCTTCGCGAGTGCGGCGGCGTCGATAACACGCGCTTCGCGATTGGGTCTTCGGCGTTCTTAAACGCGTTCGTTCTCGAAAAATGTTTGTCGATTAATCCGCGGAACCGTTTTTCGAATTGCTCGCGCTCGCTTTTTTTCTGCGCGTCTGTTTTTGACGCGTCTAGGTCGATTTCATCTTCCAACCGTTCTTGCCAAATCCGTCGATTTTCGACGAGTTCGACGCACATGGATTGCGTCTCCGGGAACATCTTCGAAAACGCGCTGTACAAAGGCGCCACCACGAATTCGATAAAGTTAATCTGCGATACGGAAACAATCGTCGTCTCTCGATCCATCATCGGTGATACCGGTAATCCGAGCGTCTTCTCGCGATCGCCTTGGTTGAAGAATTCTTCCAACACCCTCGTCGCCCACATTTTGTACGTCGGAAACGGTTTCACCGCGTTCGATATATCGGCCGAGTGTAACAACACGTTCAGCATCAGCTGTCGTTCGTCGTCTGTTTTGAAAAAAGCGCCTTTATCTTTCTTCATTAAACCATCTTCAAAGAGAGGGTCTTCTTCGTTTTGATCGTCGTCGTCCTCCTCCTCCTCGTTTTGGTCGTTCTCTTCGCCTTTCTCTTCTTCTTGCAACGCCTCCAAAAAATCGTGCGAAACTACAAACTCGTTCATTTTCGAAACCAAACCAAAGTGCGTGGCCATGTCCGTGTGCATGACGCATGCGATGATGATGCGCCTGACCTCGCGGTAACTCTCCTCCGTGAAATATGATCCCGATTGACCACCTGTAGTCGTCGCCGTTATCGTCTCGTAATCGAAAATGTTCGCCTCTTTCTTCCGTTCGATCAAATTGAAAAAATACGACAAGTGATGGTTTTCCAACACGGATTGATCGTTGTACGTGGTCGCCAGCGGATCTCTCGTGCGAACAAGGAAAGCGTTCGTTAATCCCGGGTGGTCCACATCGTGAATAATAGCCGCGACCATGACGGCAAAGCGTTCGAGTTTGGTGATTTTCGTTCGCGATTTGGTCAATTTTATGTAGCGGAAGGTGGTGTGTGCGACGTCGAGCGCGTGCGTGAAGTTGTGGTACGGATTCGAGCGGTATAGCTTCGCAACTTCATGCAAAAAGACGCGCAAGACGGGTTCATCGACAACGACGGAGAGTAAACCGAGTTCGCGGAACATTTCGACGACGAAAGAAAATGCCTTGGCGTAAGGAGAGGAAGCGGTAAGCGCCGCCGCGCGTTTCCCGTTGTGCTCGGTCGCGACGCCGTTCTTGCTGATATTCTTCTCCTCGCCTTCGCCGTACTCGAAGACTTTGAAATTCCACGAGTTGAGCTCGACCTTCTCGTCATCGGTTAAAGCAACCGCCGCCATCGACGATTGCTGCGTACCGCTGATGCTTTTCATCGCCGAGACGGCTTTTTTCGCGCCCGCCATTTTCGTCACCGCGGCGGCGAACGAGTGGATCTTTGACTTTGTCGTCGTCGTGACGGAATTTCCGAGTCGAGTCACCGAGTTCACGTCGTAACTCTTCAACCACGCTTTAGTGGAATCATCGACTTCTAGACCCGCGAAAACAGAGTGGTCTTCGAGAATGGCTTGAATTAGAAGCTGATTCGTCGAGGACCGTTGCGGCGAGTCGCCGTTTAACGAACTCGTCGCTAACGACGGGTGCCGCTTTCGAAGTTGCGTCGAGCTATCGACGATGTTGGACATTTTCTCCAAAACGTACGCCAAGACAGATATATCCAGACTTCCCGTGATGCCCTCGTACGGTCGCGCATCGTCGCTCGAATTGTTATTTCTTCCTTCTCTTTCTTCCATCTGATCGTCTAAATCGGTTAAAATTGAACGCGCGTGACGCTCTAAAATTTCAACAATCTTCTCGAACGGTTTGCCCAACAAGTGCATGCGCATGGAAATGAACAAGGCGTTGAACAATGCCGAGGCGACTAAAGCTAATCCAGCTTCCATCAATCGGCGCATAGCTCTCGTCCGATCGACCTCGCTCGCGTTTGCGCCTTCGTAATACGCGTAGTTCCTGACGATGGTGATTGAATTCTCGCCGCCGGAGGCAATCGGACCGAGCGTAACCGTCGTCGCTACCAGCAGCGCGATATTCGCCGCACCGGCTTGTTCCAATCGTCGAAAGACACCCGCTGCGGACGCGTTACTCTTCTCGCTGTTACTACCACCATACCTCGCGGACTTCCCCTCCCACCTCGCGGACAAAAACTGCGCGCCGGCGATGCACAAACGCATCAAAAACAAAAACTCGGCAAATCCAACCGCGAACGCCTTCGCGCCGTACGTCAACGCGTCGTCCTCTCTTTTCCCGATTGACTGCTCGTACAAAACAAACTCTCGCACGACTGGTAAAATCGGCGTCATCACCGCGCTCAATCCATCCACAATGGCTGCAAAACTCATGCTATACCCTTGCACGCATTTCACTCGCAACCAACAATCGATGAGCGCGACTAAAGTCAAAACGCTCGCCGCCGCGGACATCGTTTCAAACGGCAGCGGCGAGCGCGTCGGCTTTGATGAAGTCGACGAAGAAAAATCCTCCTCCTCGCGCGTCGACGGGACCAACCACGGTAAGCTCGGAAAACTCGCGATGGCGATCGCCAGCGACATCGTCCACAATCTCCCAAAGTAGCCGTCGAAGAACATCGCCCAGAATCGTTTCCTTCGCATCGAACGATTGAAAATATGCAACCAAGAAGAAGAAGAAGAAGATGATGATGATGAAGACGGAATTTCGCCTTGGTGTTGGCTCATCCCCGTCCCTCCAGCGACGACTAAACCGCACGGTCCAGCGAGGAAAGAAAAAAACGCGCCCGCGTTCGTGTTGGACTGCTCCTCGAACGCGTGCAAAATCGCGTTCGTGACGTGGCATTTGCTTTTCCTCCTCGCGTTGGCATCTTTTTCTTCGTCGCGCTCTCGTTCTTCGGGAGGACGTTGATGCCGCTCCTCCTCGCGGTGGTGGTGGTGGTCAACACTCTCGCGATTTTCTCGCATGTGATTTTTGATTCGAAGAAATGAGACTCAGAGAGAGAGAGAGAGAGAACGCGAGAACGAAGCGCGTTGTTTTTTCTTTGAATGCGCGTCCTCGAAAGAACGTATCGGCGCGCGCGCGCGCGATCGTGGTGTTGGTGATGTGGTAGCTCTTTTCTTCTTCGCGAAAGAAGTAGATATATATGTATATATTATGTGACGTTGTTGGGGTGTGAGCGCTTTTCGGGCGCAAAAAGAAGCGTTTCGGCATTAAAAAAAAAAAAAATTTCGCGCGAGAGAGTTCGTGTTGCATAGAGTTTAAAAGTGACTTTTGACTGAGTGTAATAAAATCTCACGTTTCATATTAACAAAATGTGGAGGGGTATTATTCTCGACGATAATACGTATTCACGAATAAAATAAAAGTTTATTTCATTTCGACTTCTTCCGGCGCGGCCGCTCCGTCGTCGTCGTCGTCGTCAAAGTTCTTCTCCAATGGAGTTAACCACGACTTCGGGAAGCAAGAAACGTTACCGCAGGTTTTTTCCATGACGTGTAAAATAGTAAACACGAGCAAAGAGACGGCCGGGGAGACCAAAGAGTCCACGCCGGTCCAATCTTCGAACCTGGATTGTTTGCATTCTTGCACGGCTGGATCCCACAAATCAGCGCTCGTTTTATCGAAGAACACCGGGTATAAATCCGAAGCCGCGGTGCCGTAATCCAAAAACTCGTCGCCGCCGTACGGGTAGATCAAGTATCCGTCCTTTTTCAAGGAAAATTCCAAGATGACGCGGCACAAGGAGCCGGCAAAGATGGACCAGAACGCCGCGTTCGCTGACGGGTCTTTGACGTAGAAAGCCGCGAAGAGCGGGACGACAGCGCCGGCTAAAGCGACATCGAAGGCGACGACGAGCAAATATCCGGTGGTGTCAGATTTCGCAGAGGCGATCCCCATCGCGATGAACGCAAACGGTATGGTAGAGATGCGCGCCCAGCGTAACAACGTTTCTGGTTTAATCATATCTCCTGGCATGTGTCTGACGATGTTGTGCGAGAATACAGTTCCAAGCGCCAAGATGGCGCCGTCGCACGTACTCATAGACGCGGCGACGATGCCGAGTAAGCACCAACCGCCCAATCCTTTCGGAACGATGTGGGTCAACATGTAAATGAACGCGTTATCGTCTGGTTTCCACATCGCGCACGTAGGTAAACCGAGAATCTTCGAGCACGTGTCCGCTTCAAATTCCGCGAACGGAGAATCCGGACCGAAATAGTAACGAGTAGCGGCGCCCGTGTAAGCGAACGGGATACCGACGAAGAACGTCAACAAACCGGCAATTAAGCAACCGATTTGGGCCGTAGACGGCGTCTTAGCCGCCAAACAGCGGGCTTGGAAATCCAAAGCGGCCAAGTTACCGAAACCAAGCACGAAAATGGTGGCCCAGTTGAACAAGATGGCGTTCGGGAACGGCGTCAACGCGCGCGGGTCGCTCATGGACTTGTCGTAGATGACTTTGTCGCCAAACGGATAGGCGCCGGCATCGGTTTTGCAGTTATCATCAGACGGGCACCATTTCGCGGTGTTGTAGCACCAGGCATCCGGAACGTTCGTGCACGGAACGCCGTCGTACAACTTTGCAGTCGCTTCGTCGGGATACACGTAATCCGGGAATCCGATGGACGGCGGAGGCGCGCTGTACTCTGCGTTTTTGATGATCCAATAGACGGCGGCGAGGCATCCAGTCATACCGACGGCGGATTGAATGACATCCGTGTATGCGACCGAAAACAAACCACCGCACGCCGTGTACACCAAGATGATGATGCCGGATAAGAAGACGCCGTCGGTGATTTCCAAATCAAACAGGTAGGACAAAATTTTCGCCATGCCGACCAAGTTCCCGGCCAACAAGCAAAGAAAAGAGCAGCACAAGACCAAACTCGCGATGATCTCCGTGGCGACGCCGTAACGTTTGCCGTAAATATCCGGTAAGGTGAGAACACCCTCGTTATTCATTTTCTTGGCAAAGAACAACGCGTTCAAAATCAAAGACAAGCCGAGACCAATCGGTAACACCGCGCCGTCGAAAAACGCGTATTTATAACTCAAATCCGCGTTGCCTAACAACGCGTTCGAGTCGATCGATTGCGACGCCAAGGTCAAAACAACAACCGGTAACGGCAAAGATCGACCGGCGACGAAGAAATTCTTCGCTTTACCTCCCACAAAATATACGGTCCCAATGCCAATCATGCAAAACAAAACCACGATGCAAATGACGCCGATGCCGAACGAATCGTCCGGTTTAGGCACCGTCGCCGGGCACGGAATCGCGCAGATGTCCATCTGGCAGCAAGAACCAGCCGTCGGTAACTCTGGCGGGTTCGCCGCATCGATCTGACCGGCAAAAAACGACTCAATGTCGCTGTTTGAACCAATGCACGTCGCATCCGCGAACTGAACGTTGTTGTTCGCGAACAAGCCGCCACACAACAGCGCGAGAAGCGCGCAAAGAAGCACGCGAAAGGTCGCTTTTCCAATCATGATTTCTGAATCAGTGTACAAAAAAATTTATAAAAATAAATATATTCCTCTCGATGGTATTATAGTAAGAAGAGGTTCGCAAGGGTGATGCGTGCGCAATAATATCGCGTCTGCGTCTGTCTGTCCGCGATATGCGTGAATGCGCGAGCGTAAAGAGAAGAGAGAGAAACAAACTGCTTCTCTTTTTTTTGTGAGGATAATAAATAAACGTGCCCAAAAAGAGAAAAATCATACACTCCTGCCCTATAAAATGCACTATATGAGCACCCACCCAAAGGTCGCGAAAACGTCTCTGAAGCGACACGTGCGTTGAAAAAAAGCAAAAAATACGTATACAGAGAGCAAAAAGTATAGCGACGAGTTCGGAACAAACACACCAACGAACGAACAAAAAAACAAAAAAAAAATGAAAAAAAGGCAGAAAAACCCTAAACATGTGTAAAGTGGAGATAGCGCTTCGAGAGAGAGATATTTTGGACGCACAAACACAACAAATGGGACTCCAACGTCAACGACAGCGAGGAGCGATGAGTGTTGGTCGCGCGGTGGTGCGGCAGCTCGGACGATGCGCTGGTGCTGGTGCTGGTGGTGGTGGTGCCGCTGCTGCTTCGGCGGCGAGTAGTTCTTCGTCTTCTGCCGTTTCCACTTTGGCGAAGCGTTTTCTTCTCTCGCATCGAACGACGCACCAACGCGCGCGACGAGGACGACGGATGACGACGACGGATGGCGCTCGCGCTTTCTCTGCCGCCACTACCACTACTTCTGCTGCCGCTTCGTTTTCCTTCGCCGCCAGCGCTGCGACTGCCGCCGCCGCGGCGCGTGGTGGTGTTCGTCGTCGTTGGTGTTCTCGACAGTTTTCCTCTTCTTCTTCCTCTTCTTCGAGCAAAGTTTCCCTCGAGTCTGAGATCCCGCTCTTGGCGACGACGACGTTCGTCGGCGTCGCCGTGGCGAGTTTTTGGCGAGGCGCGTGGTACGTTCTCGACGAGGTCGCGTTTCCCGCGGATGTTTTTAAAAGTGGTCTCGCGTGTTTCGTCGCCGGCGTCGGCGGGCTGGCGACGTCGCAGCACGCGAAGTTGTTGCTGTTGCGAGAGCTGTCGTGCACGACGCAGACGAGTCACCGGAAGCGGGTGCTGATGTTTACACCGCCGACGTATTTCGTCGCGCTGAGCTGCGTGTTGTTTTGGCGAGGGGTGTGGTGTTTGTGGGATAGCGCGAGCGACGCGTATTTTGGAGTAGCAGACGGAGAGGACGATAGCGATAATAGCACTAGGAATAATAATAATAATAATAATAACAGCGACGTTCGAGAAGAAAACGGCGAGGACGAGAACGTCGCGTTGGGTTTGTATGCGTCGGACAAGTTCAAATCAGGCATCGTTTCGCACGCGGCTGGTGTGACCGCGTTAGTATCCACGGGTTTTCTCGCCTCGGCGGCGTGTCCGCCGGCGGGATTGTGGGTAGCGCGCGACGCCGCGACGGCGGTGAGAGTCGCGAGATTGGCGGCGAGACGATGACAACGTTTGCGATGATAGAATTAAATGATTTTCATTATGTACAACATTTTCTCTTGTTTTAATATTCTATTCGCGTGAATTAGTCTAAGAGCTTTCGACACTCCTCGTACGATACGAAGCAAATAGCCGACGCCGGGACCGCTCGCAACAGTTTCAGCCCGAAACCTTTGTACAGCGTATTCGTTCTTCGCAAATGCGAAAAAGCCTCCCAAATGCTTGGTTTATACGTGCTCGAAGTATTCGCTTGAATGTGCGTTTTAATGGTATCGAACGGGTATCCGACTGCCCACGCGACGGCACCCGCGGACGCGCCGCACGACATCGCTTCGATCGACGAAAGCTTCTCTTCTTTGTCTTCTTCTCCTCGCAGTAAAGAACCGCGGCGTTCGTCTTCGCCTCTCTGTCGCTCTAAACATTTTCTCTTGAAATACTCGTAAGAAAGAAACCACACTCCGTGTGGCACTCCATCTCTCAACAACGTCGAACCTAATCCTCTAAACGCTACGGACGCCGCCGCCGCGTGCGCGTGGTGGTGGTGCCCGGCGCCGCCGTTCCGCCGCAACAACCTCTCGGCGACCGCCGCCGCCGACCCGCCCTGAACCTGTTGGTTCACTTTCAACAACTCAAACGGCGCCACGACGAACGATTGAACGATCCCACCGCACACGCCACCCACGAACACCGGCATCAGACTCTCGACGCTGCTGCTGCTGCTGCTGCTGCTACTCGTTGCGGTGTTATTATCGTTACTGTTCTTGTTCTTTTCCATCCATCGCTCGCCCGCGCCGTACCCGACGAACAGGAGCATATTTTGTAACGGTATCACCATCGTCGCCGCCGGAAGACCGCGGAAGAAAGCTTTACACCCGCCGTCTCGAAACACGGAACGGAGTACATTTCTAGTCGTCGTCGTTGTAGATGTTGTTGTTGTTGTTGTTGCCGTGGCAGTTGTTCCTGTCGTCGTCGCAGCCGCCGCCGAAGTCGTCGTCGTCGTCGTGACCCATTCGCCGCCACTTGAATGTTGACGACGGGGAATCGACGCGCTTTGTACCCTCGTCAAAATCGTATCCACCGGTTGCACGCAGACGGTAGAGCTGGCGCCGGCGACCCATCCGGCCAACGCGTCGACGAAGAATTCTCTCCGTTCGCTCGCTTTGGCGTCGTTGGTCGTCATTTTTTTTCTGTCGCAGCTCTGCTTTTCGATCGTTTATTAGAGCAGTATTGCGTGTTTTGTGAAGGAAATGAAGACTCGAAGAAAAGTGATTTTGAGATATTTTTACACGCGCGTTAGGCGCGACACGGATGACTTTCATTACATTAAACATTATACAACACACACTCTTTCATTCTCTCTCAAACGTCCACGCCTTTGCCGCTGAACGATAAATACAACCACGCGCATCCGCACGCGAACGCGCCGACGGCGAAAAATACGTTGACCCAGAAGACGACGAGGTTGGCGGCGTCGAGCTTTTTTCGCCGCCCGGCGCCGGCCAAGGCGGCGGCTTTTCGCAACGTTTCGCCGAACAGGACGGAGAAAAGAGTCATGGCGAACGTAGAACACAGGAGGAAAGATACTATGAACGCGGCTGATTTCGAAGAGGAGTTTAAGACGACGCCAGGGAGGACGCCGAGGATGCCGGAGACGCCGGAGACGCCGTGGACGAGGCCGACGAGGAAGGCTGATTTTTTCGCCTTGTCTCCGGTCGAAGAGTCCTTCTTCTTCTTCTTCTTCTCCGCCGCCGCGGTTGTCTTCGTCGCATCGTCGTCGTCGTCGTCGAAACAAAGACTGTTCTTCGAAATGGACTTTTGGTGGTCGTTCTCTTCTCTTTTCGGTTCTCCTTCGTCCGCGACGATTACTACCGCGCTCGCTTTCTCACCGCGAAAATCGTCCTCGTCCTCCTCCTCCTCCTCGCGACGCTCGCACCCGCCGCGTTTGCTGCTTTGGTGCACGTGCGGTTCCCTCCTCGCGTGCATCTCTTCGTGCTCCTTCGAACCAGACGTCACCACTCTCGCACCAAAAACCGTCGGATCAATCTCCAACACGACTTCGTCTCCCGCGTGCGCCTTCTCTTCCCCTTCGCCTTCCGCCGTGTCGTCTCTCACGTGTTCTTTTTCCGCCTTTTCTCTCTCTCGAAACTTTTTCGCGCCTCGCGCCGCCGCGAGCGCGACGGCGATCATCGTAAAGCCAACGATCTTATCCCCCACGTCGCCAATCGCGTTCACGTTTAACTCTCGCTTCATCAAGAAGAACGCGCACACGAGGAACGACAGACCGACGGAGTGTCCGAGCGCCCAGGAGAATCCGAGGAGGACGTTTTCTCTTCTTCTTCTTCTTCTTAGATTGTTGTTGTTGTTGTTACTCGTTCTTCTTTTTCCGTCGTCGTCTTTGAGGGAGACAGAGAGAGAAGTGCGTCCTCTCTCTTCGTCGCATTCGTCGTCCGCGCGGGCGGTCGTTGCTTCTTCTTTTTCTTCTTCTTCTTCTTCTTCTTCGCGATGATCGTCTGAATTGGAAATCGGCGATGATGATTTTCCCGACGCGGCGGCGACATCATCATCATCCGTCGTCGTCGAAGAAGAAGAAGAAGCGATAACCGCCAGCGCGATGACGTGGTCCGGGCCGGACAACACGTGCGCGAGGCCAAACGTCGCGCCGAACGCGATCAAGGAGGCCAACGACGCGTTCTCCTCGAACGCAGAGGAAGAAGAGACCATATCGCGCTCGTATATGACGATGCAAAAGAGGAGGTTTTGTAACTGTCAAAAATTTTGAAACCCTAAATAATAGAAAACGTCGAAAACCCTAAATTAAACTAGGGCAAAAAAAAGTTCGTTAGTTAGGGAAAACAACACACTTACGGAGAGAGAGAGAGAGACTACGCGCGCAAAACCACCCAACGACGAAAACCGACGACGACGCGTCGTCTCGATACACATAGAAAGTGCACCTCTTTCTGTTCCCTGCCTGAAAAAAGAGTCTAATCTCGCAAAGAAGCGAGCGTGAGCGCGTAAAAGAGGGCCTCGTTGAAATTGCAAACATCATGGGTAAGTTTTTCCATCAGCTCGCCAAGCCGGCGCGCTTGCGCCGACAGCTGGAACTGCTGAAACAACGAGGACAACAAGACGTGACGACGAGCGGCAACAAGACCGCCGCGATGATATCTTCGAGCGTTTTTGGCATCAGTAATAATACTAATAATAACAATCGACAGCAACAACAAGTCCGTCACCACCACCCGGACCCGAGGGATTTGAAGTACATCTCCAAAGGGTGGAAAGCGGCTTTGAAAGAAAAAACGATACCGGAGAGCGCGCACGAGGCGTCGGTGAAGCGAGAGTTAAAGCTCGGATTACAAGGGTCGAGCTCGATCAACGATAAGACGATACCGACGTTTTCGAGAGGCGAGTTACCTCACTTTGCCGGCATCAACACGTTCATGAAAGCGCCGTATTGCGAAGATATTTCGGAGGTTGGGAAGTACGACGCGGCGGTGGTGGGCGTGCCGTTCGACGGCGGGACGACGTATAGGCCGGGGACGAGGTTTGGACCGCAAGGTATTCGGAGGATTAGCGCGTTGTATACGCCGTATAATTACGAGACTGGGGTGGATTTGAGAGAGCAGATGACGCTGTGCGACGCCGGGGATATCTTTACCATTCCTGCGAATCTCGAAAAGTCGTTCGATCAGATTTCCAACGGCGTCGGATACATCGCGAGTACAGGCGCGATGCCGATTATTTTGGGCGGCGATCACAGCATCGGGTTTCCAACCGTGCGAGGTATCGCCGCACAAACGACCAAGAACATCGGAATCATTCACGTCGATCGACACGCGGATATCCAAGAGTACGATTTGGACGAGAGAATGCACACGACGCCGTATTTCCACGCCACAAACATCCCGAACGTGAAGCCGGAAAATTTAGTACAAATCGGCATCGGCGGTTGGCAAGTCCCGAGAGCCGCGGTGAAAGAAATCAGAAACCGACGAACGAACGTGTTCACAATGTCCGACGTGGAAGATTTAGGCATCGAAAAAGTCGTCGAAATGGCCTTAGAGCGCGCCTGGGACGGCTGCGACGCGGTGTATTTATCTTACGACATCGATTCCATCGAAGCCGGTTTCGTCCCCGGCACCGGTTGGCCTGAACCCGGCGGCTTCTTACCGAGAGAAGCTTTAAAACTCGTCGGTCTCGTCGCCGCCGAAGGTTTGTGCGGCATGGAAGTCGTCGAAGTCTCCCCTCCGTACGACGTTTCCGACATCACCGCTCTCATGGGTCTACGCATTTGCGTCGACGCCATGGGCGCCATGGTCGCGCACGGCAAAATGGGTAAACACAAGCACATAATCGACAAAGAGTTCGTCCCGTTTTAACGACGCGGTGCGCGAATCAATAAAAAGGTCAAAGAGAAAAAAGAAAAGAGATTATGATGATTATATATTTATAGCGCGCGTCTTCTTAGAAGAAGAAGAAGAAGAAGAAGAAGAAGAAGAAGCAACGCGTGTTCGCCGAGGACATATACAACTCCTTTCCTTGTACATATGAAGAAAAGAACATGCGCGCGCGCCCTACTACGTTTTTTAAAAATTAACCAATTAAGTTCCTCCCTTAAAAAAAAAACGAACATTTTTCTTGACAAAAATCTAATCTCCCCAAGCGCGCGCGCGTTCCTTCCTCTCTCTCTCTCTCTCTCTGTCTCTTCGTGTTCTTTTTCCACACCGCGACCGGGCCGCTGCTGCTTTTCGCATCGAAGTAAAGAGAAGAAAAAGAAGACGCGCGACAAAACGAGATGGAGAAAGAAAAGAAGGAGGACTTAGAGATGTTCTTGAAGAAGAAAGAGAACGAACTGTTGGAGTTTGAGCGCATGTTGAACGGACGAGAGAGAGAGTTTCAGTTGCAGCAAGAGCTGATCGAGTGTTTGGAGAAGAGGAATCGAGAGTTGGAGG
>Ga0255767_1004132_pt1 | contig 12021 bp, 18 predicted proteins | sample 071ome_24_FD_179967 | JGI IMG/M metagenome (GOLD analysis project Ga0255767, IMG submission 179967) | Coastal salt marsh microbial communities from the Groves Creek Marsh, Skidaway Island, Georgia - 071402CT metaG (version 2) | ecosystem: Environmental > Aquatic > Marine > Intertidal zone > Salt...
CCTATGGACTTTGATAAATCTTTCATTTCTCAAGTGGATCAAACCAAACAAGAGGATCGAGAGGATCGTCTAAAGCATCTTTCCAACTTCATTGGAAAAACGGTCTGCGTCTCTTGGGTCAAAAACCAAGAAGATCTTCGCCACAACTTTGAGCCGCAGATATCGGTTCAAGGTAAATTAGAAGGAAGTGCCAAGACAGGAAGGTTCAGAGTTCTCTTGAACGACGATACCTACTCCTATTTCTACGACGATAACGTCTGGCTGATAGGGTACGACGGGGCTCAAAACGTCACCGATAAGAAACGTCCCGTCATCTTTATCGACTAACCGGTAACCAACTATCACGGCCCACGGTTCTTCTGAGTAGTCCCGAAAACGGGAAAGATAAGCAGGATCAAAGGATTAGGCCCAAAATAGGGCTTCACGGGCTGGGTTACAAAAAACGGAAACGGTTATATATAGCTCCCAGATTATTTTTTTTATTTTTTCATAAACTACCCGTAACCAGTGTAACCGTGTAACTAGTATAGGTAACCCTATATAATATATAGATTCTTAGGGTACATATTAGCAGTTACACCTTGAATCCAATAATGTAACCATATGTAGAACCCAAATCGGGCTTAATGGCATCTGAGCCGGAAAAAAATATTTTTCAATTTCCTGACTATATACACCGGGACGGGGCTTGGTATAGGATGTACGCCAATTAACTGCCCACAGGATGCCGATGAAAAACAGACCCCACAAGGCCAAGAGCCGAGAGCTTATTGACCGCCCCCTGACCCGGAAGCAGGAGCTCTTCGTGAAGGAGCTTGTTTCTAAGGACGGCCAGATCACAATGCGTGAGGCGGCCATCAACGCTGGGTACAGCGCAGGCGCTGCCCATACCCGAGCTTACGAGCTCACCAACCCCCACATCTCCCCGCATGTATGCAAGGCGATCCGTGAGTATCGGGCCGAGCTCGATGAGAAGTATGGCGTCAGCTATCGCCGACACCTCCGTGACCTCCAGACCATCCGGGACATGGCGTTGCAGAACGGCGCTTATAGCGCGGCGGTACAAGCCGAGTATCGGCGCGGTCAGGCGCAGGGAGACATCTACGTTAGTAAGTCCGAGATCAGACACGGCAGCATCGACTCAATGTCGAAGGAAGAAGTCATGCGAGCCTTGGAGGAGATCAAACAGAGCTATGCCCCGATCACCATCGATGTTACCCCGGAGTCCGAACCAAATGCCTCGAACCGCTCTAAAGCGAGAGAGCGGCTTTTATCGTCAGGTGAAGGAGGCGATGAAGAGGTACTCGACGAAACTGATCCCGACGAGGATTGAAACATGGGCGATGCCCGGCGTTCCCGACCTGATGGTTTGTGACGCCGAGGGCCGCTTTCATCTTATCGAGCTCAAAGCCACCACGAACCATGCGGTCGAGCTCCGCCCCCATCAGGTGTCCTTCCTGACCAAGCATCAGCACGCGTCCTGTTGGATACTGGTGAAGCGGCAGCGGGTGATGACCGACCCCGCCCAAGTCTATCTGTATCCTGCCCGGCAGGCCGTCGATCTACGCATGGAGGGTCTGGACAAGGTCAACCCGGCAGCGCTCGAGGAAGAGCCTGTAAACTGGTCTAACATTTTTCGGTTGATCTTTGGGCCGGGGTCCGATAAAAGCGCATAGTCCAACTAACCAAGGAGTCAGGACATGACAGCAAGAGACAAGCTCTGGGTCTTCGATACCCTCCAATACCTTGAAATCTACGCCCCTACGTTAGAAGACGCGAGGCGTGAGGTTTACGAAATTGAGAAGCAGACAGGGCTTGAGTTTGATCTCGCCCCGCAGTGGGAGATTTATCAAGCCGAAAAAGAGGAGGACGCGGCATGAACTATCGAATCTATTTTACTTTCCCGGCAGGAGACCGCGCCACCAACGCGCAGGTGTTCGCAACTCGTGAGGAAGCGCTGAACAGCGCCGCCGACCGGTTCGCGGCATGGACCATGCCGACAGGTTATGAGGTCGAGGAGACCGAAGACCCGGTCACCTATCAGTGGAACCGAGATGAGGGAGACGTTCCTATCGAACGGGCCGCGGCATGAGAGAGCCCCTCCCCCTCCCCGCCGTTAAACGGCTCGACCGTATCGTTACAACACTGTTCGCTACGGTCGCCTTCTTTTCGTACCTGTACCTGTACAATCTAACCTTCAATCTGTTCTAAGGGAGAGAACGCATGTTTCTATTCACGTTGATCGGTCGCCTGCTTTACGGCTCGGACTATGATGATCTAGCGCGCCGAGCTAACAGCCGCCCGGTCCGCCGTCGCCGTCGCCGATAACAATCTGTTTCCTTGTGTGAGAACTAGCGCCGCCTCGAGCGGCGCTTTTTTTATTGAGAAGAGGGGTTGTGCGGCATGCGTTTATGTGCGAGAAGATGGGTGCGGCACTTCCGCCGCATGCCTAATAGGAGACAAACCAATGGCACATGAGCTTGATTTTTCCGCAGACGGTCGCGTTGCAATGGCTTACCTCAACGGCGATCAGCCGCCGTGGCACGCTAACGAGACGCGCCCGCAGATTGTGGACCCCGGCGCGGACATCGATGTCTGGGCCGAGGCCGCTGGTCTGAACTACCGGATCGAGGTGTCGCCGAACTACAAGGCGGACGGCACGGCGATTGAAGACTCTTTCCACATCGCCCGGACCGATACCGGCGCGGTGGTCGGGCCGTACATCGCCGGGCAGTGGCGTCCCGTTCAGAATGCCGAGGCGCTCGAGCTTGCGGACAACATCCGCCGCCGTCACGGTTATGAGATTGTGACCGCCGGGGCGTTGTTCGGCGGCTCTAAAATATGGGTGCAGCTTGAGGCGGACGCCGACGCCGTTCTTCCGGGCGAGGACCGGATCACGTCACGGCCCCTGTTCAGCCTGTCCCACACCGGGCGCGAGGCCAACTTGTTCACCGCTGTGAATACCCGGGTTGTTTGCAACAACACCCTGACCGCCGCACTGGCCGAGGGGACCGATTGCGAGCGCCACGATCACCGGGTTGCGTTTGATCCGGACGCTGTCGAGACCGCGCTGGGCCTCAATGCGGACAAGTTTGGCGTGTTCGCCGATATCGCCCGCCGCATGGCGTCCCGTGCTATGACAGACGCCGAGGCGCTCGAGTATTTCCGGGGCGTGTTTGGCGGCAAGGAAAAGACCGACGAGTCCGGGCGCGTCCTGCATAGCGTGGCGGTCCGCCGGGCAATGGCGTTTCATCGCGGGCAAGACTTTGTGCCGGTTGGCAAGGATAACGCGGCGGACGTTGCGCTGTATGTTTCCGACCGGCTCGAGCAGATTGCCCGGGGCGCGGCGGTGGACCTGCCCGCTGACGTTGCGAACGCTCCGGCCCCCGGTATCAATCCCGGGCACGATATGGAGTCGGCACGCGGCACCTTGTGGGGCGCGTTCAACACCGTGACTTGGCTGGCCGATCAGCGCCCGACAAAAAACCGGGGCGCGGATCATGGCATTGCGTCAAATCTTTTTGGCGACGGCACAGGCGGCAAGCTTAAAGCTAAGGCGCACACGAAGGCGCTCGAGCTTCTGGCCGCCTGACGCGCCGCCCCATAACTAACAGCACCGCCCGGCCCAGCGCCGGGCGGTTTTTTTTATTGTGAAAAGATAAGCGGGCGCGGTATAAGACAACTCCCACAACACAAGGAGTCATATCGTGGCGAATTATTCCCTCACCCGTAAATCTTCAAACAAGAAAACCGGCCCGATTCCCGTCAGCACAACCAGCGCGGACACATGCCCGGCGGCTTGCCCGTTTAAGGGGGCCGGGTGCTATGCGGACGGTTACCCGCTCAAGGGGCGCTGGGATGAAGTAACCCGTGGCGAACGCGGCGGCACGCTCGAGGAATTCTGCGCGGACGTTGCGGCACTCCCCGCCGGGCAATTCTGGCGGCACAATCAAGCGGGTGACTTGCCCGGCGATGGGGAGCGCATAGACTCCGCCGGGCTGGCCGCTATCGTCGCGGCGAACAAGGGCAAGCGCGGGTTTACGTTCACCCATTACAGCCCGGCCCGCAAACGCAACGCCGCCGCGATCCGCAAAGCCAACGCCGCCGGGTTTACCGTTAACCTAAGCGCAAACAACCTCGAGCACGCGGACGAACTAGCGGCGCTCAATATCGGCCCGGTCGCGGTTGTGCTGCCCGCCGCGTTTAACGCCCGCAAAACCATCACCCCGGCGGGCCGTCCCGTCGCGCAATGCCCCGCGACTTATCGCGACACAACGTGCGCCGATTGCCAGCTATGCGCCCAACAATCGCGCCGCGTGATCATTGGTTTCCCGGCGCACGGCGTGCACAAGCGCAAGGCCGACGCCGTCGCCGCCTAACTAATCCCCGCCTTGCACCTCGAGCCGCCCGGCCCCGCGCCGGGCGGTTTTCGTTTGCGCGTTGCTAGAGTGAATCAAGGCGCGGCCCGCCGCCCGCCCAGCGCTGAAACGTACCGTGTGCCGCGTACCGTGGCCCGTGGCGCGTGTTGCGCGGCCCGCCCGGCCCGGACCCCGGCCCCCGGCCCAGCGCCCGCCCAGCGCGACCCTAGAGCCCGCCGCTTTGCGCCTTGCGCTATGTCCCGCCGTATGCGAAAACATGGGCGCGGCATATCCCGCCGCGAAACAAGGAGTCCTGATATGTGCGAGAATCTTGTGAGCTATTACGTGCCCAGCGGTTACGACTATCGCGAGGTGAAAACCCGGTGCGGATCCACCGACATTCACGGCGAGGAAGCGCTTTGCGACGATTGCGCCGCCGATCCTCGAGCCCGGGCCGAGCATGAGCACCGCGCCCGACTTAGCGCCGAAGACAATGCGACGGCCCGCGCCGCCGGTTGGGGGGAATACTAATGTCCCGAACAATCGACATGACCCCGACGTGGGCCGCCGCCATCAAGATTTATCTCTACGTGCTCGAGAACCCGAACGCGCCCCCCGAGGCGCGCGCCTCGGCCCGTTACGAAATCCTTCGCCTTGCCCGGGCGTTCGATCAAATGAACGCCGATCCGGCGGCCAATGACGAGGAGTCCGAAAATGTTTGAACTCGAATATGACAGTGTCTTCGGCGTGTACAAAGTCATCATCGGTGATGACGTTATTCTGACGGGCACCGATGACTACCAAGAAGCCCAAGAATATGCCCAAGAACTGGACGAGCCCGAGATCGAGCACCTCGGGCAGGTAACCGATCCGGCGGCCCATGACGAGGAGTCCGACAGCGCACGTTGGCGGGCCGAGCGCCGCCTTGAAAGACTCGAGGACCGGGACGAGCTTGACCTTTACTAGAGCCCGCCGCCCCCGAACATTGAGCCCCGGCCCAGCGCCGGGGTTTTTTATTGCGTCGAGTCCCGCCCTATGGGATAAATCCCGTGCGGCCTAATCCCGGGCCGCGCTTCACACAAGGAGTCAGATATGACCGAAGCATTCATTCCCCCAGCCGCCGCGACCCCCGCGCAGGAAATCACTATCGAGGGTTGGGGCACCGGCACCGTCGCCGAAATCGAGCATCACCTTGCTTACCTCAAGGGGGAGCTCGAGACTTCCCGCAGCGAGATCGCGGGTTACCAGAAGCGCGAGCTCGAGCACGCGCCCCTAGTTGAGGCGATCCAGTACATTGTCGAGCGCCGTATCGAGCGCTGGATTGACAGCGAGTATGGGCGCGAGATGCTGGGCGGCGTGCTCGAGGACTTGCAAGGTTCGGTGATAGACGACGCCATCGAGCGTGCTCTATCGAGCGCCACGGTTGAGGTTGAGGCCTACCTTAACCTTTAACCCCCGCGACCCTTACCAGCGACCCCCGGCCCAGCGCCGGGGGTTTTTTATGCCCGGCACCCGGGCCGCCGCCCTCGAGCTCCGCGCCCTCGAGCTCCCCGCCCTCGAGCTCGAGCTCGAGCTCCCGTCCCGCCGCCCCGGGGAGCGGCTCCCGGCGTGTCCAAAAGAGTCCTGGGGCTCCCGGCCCAGCGCTCCCGGCCCGGCGGCCCGCTCCCGCTCCCGGCGCTCCCGGCGGCCCGCTCCCGCTCCCGGCGCTCCCGGCGGCCCGCTCCCGGTGCACGGCCCGGGGCCCCGGGATATCGGGTCAAACCGCCCGGCCCGCCGCGCTCGAGCCGCGCCGCCGCCGCGCCGCCCCAGCGCCGGGGGGACGAGGGCAAGGGCCATGTTTTTCACAAACAATCACCAAAATTTTGATATGACTAGTCGAGGTGGCATTTTGATGTTAAATGTCCCATATGTTTCACGTGAAACAACGCTCTAGGGGCCCCTATGGATGCTTTGGCTAACCCAGTCCTAGAAGAAAAGGCTTTGAAGCTTCAGCTTCGTCTCGCGCAGCTTGAGAAGAACGAAGCCTGCCAAAATAATTTTCTTACCTTTGTAAAGACGGTCTGGCCCGAGTTCATTGCTGGTCGGCATCACAAGATTATTGCGGAAAAGCTGGAGCGTGTAGCGAGAGGCGAGCTTAAACGCCTGATTATCAATATGGCTCCTCGTCATACGAAGTCAGAGTTTGCGTCGTATCTGTTCCCCGCTTGGATGATGGGGAAGAACCCCGGTATGAAAATCATTCAGGCTACGCACACCACGGAACTTGCGGTCAATTTTGGTCGCAAAACAAAGAACCTTCTTGAAGACGAGCGGTATCAAGAAATCTTCCCTGAAGTGAAGCTTGCTGCGGACAGTAAGGCATCCGGTCGTTGGGACACGAACAAGGGTGGTATGTACTACGCTGTCGGCGTTGGCTCGAACTTGGCGGGCCGTGGTGGTGATCTGGTCATTATTGACGATCCGCACTCGGAACAGACGGCTATGTCCAATTCCGGCTTTGATGACGCTTGGGAGTGGTACACGGGCGGTCCACGACAGCGTTTGCAGCCGGGCGGCAGCATCGTTTTGGTCCAGACCCGGTGGTCTGAGAAGGATATGACGGGTCAGCTTGTCCGTTCGATGGCCAAGGATCCCCTCGCCGATCAGTGGGAAGTGGTCGAATTACCGGCTTTGTTTGACGACGACACCCCGTGTTGGCCGGAGTTCTGGAGTATTGAGGATCTGACCGCGGTCCGCGCATCTATTCCTCCGAGCAAGTGGAATGCCCAGTACCAGCAGAACCCGACCGGTGACGATAACGCGATTATCCCTCGGGAATGGTGGCGCAAGTGGGAGCGGGAGAGTGTTCCGCAGTTGCAGTACGTCATCCAGAGCTACGATACGGCGTTTTCCAAGCGGGAGACCTCTGACTTTTCTGCGATCACGACGTGGGGTGTGTTCTATCCGGAGGAAGGGGGCCCCCCGAACCTTATCCTGCTGGACAGCAAGAAGGGCCGGTGGGACTTTCCGGAGCTTAAATCGCAAGCTTTTGACATGTACCACTTCTGGGAGCCGGATACGGTCATCGTGGAAGCCAAGGCTTCTGGTCTGCCCTTGACCCACGAACTACGGAACACGGGCATTCCTGTTGTGAATTTCACGCCCAGTAAGGGCAATGACAAGGTATCTCGCGTGCATGCGGTATCGCCTCTGTTTGAGGCAGGGATGGTTTGGGCCCCCGACGAAGTATTTGCTGACGAGATGATTGAGGAGGTCGCGGCCTTTCCGAACGGCGAGCATGACGACCTTGTCGATAGCATGACGCAGGCGTTAATGCGGTATCGTCAGGGCAACTTCATTCAACTGCCAACTGATGACTGGGAAGATCAGACAGGTTCTGCTAAGATAAGGGCTTATTACTAAGGATTTTGTCTGATGGCGAATGATCGTCGCGCAGCGGTAGTCAAAAAACTACTGGATGACGCCGGGTATACCGGCGATTTGATGCGCTTGGCGGAGTCCCTGCCCCCGGAGACGATTGCCCAGTTCGACAAGCTATTAAATCACAAGGAACCTTCTGTGGGGCCCGGTATGGATAGCGGCATTGTCGTCGCTTACAAATCCGGCGAGGTCGTGCAGGACAGGCCCATGCAGGGCAACTTCTCGGAAGAGGGTATTGCGGTTTATGAAGACGGCGGTGCCGTCGAACCGCGGTCCGCGGACCCTGAAGCAGAAATCTTGGCTATTTACGACCTTTTGGATGAAGAGAACCGGAAGCCGGAGCGCGAGAGGGATCCCGAAAGGATCGAGGAGCTTTATTCACGGCTCACGGAACTTCAGGCTATGTCGCCTCCGCCTGTCGCATTTGAGCTTTCGGACGACGTTTACCTTCGCCCCCAGTTTGATGCCCGCTTTGGGATTGGGGAAAGCAACCGGCGCGTGCCGTTTTTTGAGGACACGGTCAAGATCCGTGACCGGAACATGGGTGGCATCGCTCGTTTAGGCGCGGAGATTGGTTTCCCCGGATTTTCTGGTAATGACCGGCTTAGTGGCGGCGTGACGGGTACGTATGCTCGCACCAAACGCCTGTTGCCCGACGAATTTGGGGGCCCGTCGGATATCCGTTTTGGTACCCGGGGTATTGTCCCCGTCGATTATAATGTAAACTACTCCTCTGGTCCGCATACATTCTCAGCGAATGTGACGCCCCGACTAGAAGGAGTCAGTCGTGATGCACCGGGTGGTGAATCCGTATCTACCTTTAACTATGCGTATTCGACGCCGGAAAAGACGTACTCTCTTCAGGCGACACCTTTCGGTCGCCGTGTGGTCACTGACCCGAAAACCGGCGATACGGAAATGGACCGGTCGATTATGGCGCGTTACACAACGCGTTTCTGATGAATATAGTTCCGTGATCCGTGGACTGAGGAGAATGTTACGTAGATAGGGGCCCGCGGCCCACGGCTCTTGATGGAGCCCACGATGTTGAAGAAGCTTATCTTGTTACTTGCGTTCCTTGTGCCGTGTTTCACGGCCCACGGATCTTATGCTCAAGCGACTTTTTGCACGAAGGATGTGGAGAAGGTTGTGAAGCAGATGGCGGAGTACGGGGAGGTTTTCCTGTTTTCGGGCATCTCCAAGATGGGGGTGCCTTATTTGTTTTACGCTGGCAAGAAGACGTACACGGTGATTTTGATGGACCCTAATAAGGGGTATTGTACAGCGCCGCATATCTTTGGTGATATTCTTGAGATGGGCGATAATGTGAAGTTGCCTGAAACTCTTAATAGTTTATGATATAAGAGCGCATTACTGACGCAGGAGAAACCTGATGGCTTCAGAGCCCAACGGCGGTTTGATGGATCGCAACGTGCCTTCTCAGTTGGATGAGGAGGATTTGCGTGCGGAGATTGAGATAGAGCTTCCGGGTTCTCAGTACGAAGAGAATGTTTTGCCGTTTGAGGCGGGTGCTCCGATTGAGATTGAGATGGAAGAAGACGGGTCGGTCATGGTTGACTTCGATCCGGATGATCGTCGTGGTGAGAACGACGACTTCTACATGAATTTGGCCGAGGAGATCCCGGACCGCGAGCTTGGTCGCATTGCCGGTGAGCTTTTGGGCGAGTATGACGCCAACCGGTCCAGCCGTCAGGACTGGGAGGATGCGTATTCCAAGGGTTTGGAGCTTCTGGGCTTCAACTACGAGGAGCGCAGCGAGCCGTTCCGTGGCGCGTCGGGCGTGACACACCCTCTTTTGGCCGAGGCTGCTACGCAGTTTCAGGCGCAGGCGTTCAACGAGCTACTGCCTGCGGGTGGTCCGGTGCGTACCGTGGTCATGGGCGCGGATACCACGGCCAAGAACCAGCAGGCGCAGCGCGTTCGCAACTTTATGAACTACTACATCACGAACGTGATGGAGGAATACACGCCAGAGTTGGATCAGATGCTGTTCTATCTACCTCTGGCTGGTAGTACATTCAAAAAGGTGTACTATGACGAGACGTTGGGCCGTGCGGTAAGCAAGTTTGTACCGGCGGAGAACCTGATTGTGCCGTATGAGACGGCTGATTTGGAGACTTGTCCCAACATTACGCAGGTTATCCGCATGTCGTTGAACGATTTGCGGAAGCGTCAGGTGTCTGGTTTCTATCTGGACATCCCTGTTCACCCCGGACAGGAGGAGAGCAACGAGGTTCAGGACGAAATTAACCGCATTGACGGTTTTTCGCCCTCTCAGATCGACTATGACTGCACCCTTTTGGAGTGTCATGTCGATTTGGACCTTGAGGGGTACGAAGAAGTTGACGAAGACGGCGAAGAAACGGGCATTAAGGTGCCTTATATCGTCACAATCTCGCTTGATAATGGCCAAATTCTGTCGATTCGCCGGAATTACCGCGAAGAAGACGAACTGAAGAAGAAAATTCAGTATTTTGTTCATTATAAGTTCCTTCCGGGCTTCGGATTTTACGGTTTGGGGCTTATTCACACGATTGGCGGGCTGTCACGGACCGCCACAGCAGCACTGAGGCAGCTTATCGACGCCGGAACCCTGTCGAACCTCCCGGCGGGCTTCAAAGCCCGTGGTTTGCGGATTCGCGACGACGACGATCCGCTTCAGCCGGGTGAGTTCAGGGATGTTGACGCACCGGGAGGGGCTATTCGTGACAGCCTGATGCTGCTGCCGTTTAAGGGTGCTGACCAGACGCTGTTCAGCCTGCTCGGTTTCGTTGTGGATGCGGGTCGTCGCTTCGCTACCATCACCGATATGAAGGTTGGGGACGGCAACCAGCAGGCTCCGGTCGGTACGACCATTGCGCTGCTGGAGCAGGGCTCGCGGGTCATGTCGGCTGTTCACAAGCGCTTGCACTACGCCATGCGGCTGGAGTTCAAGATGCTGGCCCGGGTGATGGCAGAGAGCCTGCCGGACGAGTACCCGTACAGCATTGAGGGCGAGGACTCGAGCGTCAAGGCGGAGGACTTTGACGACCGCGTTGACGTGCTCCCGGTCTCCGATCCGAATGTGTTCTCTCAGGCACAGCGCATTGCGCTGGCGCAGACCAAGCTACAGCTAGCGTCTGCGGCTCCTGAACTACACAACATGAACGAAGTGTTCCGTGACATGTACGACGCGTTGGGCGTTCGTGATGCGGACCGCATTATGAAGCGTGCCCCGGTCGATGAGCCGGAGCCCAAGGATCCCGCGCAGGAAAACATTGATGCGCTGGATATGATGCAGCTTCATGCCTTTGAGGGGCAGGACCATCAGGCGCACATCATGGCGCATCTGGTGTTTGCCAGCGGTCCGATGGTCGCGGCCAATCCTGTGATCGCAACGACGTTGCAGAAGCACATCATGGAGCATGTGCAGATTGGTGCCCGCGAGCAGGCGATTGTGGCGTTTATCCAGCAGTCCCAGTCGCAGCAGGGTCAGCCATTGGACGAGGAGCAGATGCTCCAGATGGAGGCTTTGGTTGCCCAGTACGTGGCGCAGGGCATGCAGCAGGTGCAGCAGCTTAGTCGTCAGGTCTCTGGTGCCGATCAGCCTGATCCGCTGGTTCAGCTTAAACAGCAGGAACTCCAGATCAAGGCACAGGCCGAGCAGGCAGACGCGCAGGTCGATATGGCCAAGCTCAACCTCGACGCGCAGAACCAGCAGATGCGGTCCGATCAATTCCAGCAGCGGTTGGCAAGTCAGGAGCGCCAGACGGCGGCCCGCATCAACTCTGCTATGGAACGTGAACTTCTCAAACAAACTCAGCGCTAGGAGATAATCATGGCTGGTGTGAAGATTGTAACGAACAAGCCGGGTCCGGCTCCCAAGGCGGTTGAGTATGCCGACATCAAGGGTCAGGGCCGTATTCCGTATGGCAAGACCGCGGATGCGCCGATGGCTGGTAACGAGCCCCGCAAGATGACCATGCGTGGTGCAGGCGCTGCCCGTCAGGGCAAGAGCTTCATGGGGTGCTAAATGCCCTTGAAGAAAGGTACTAGCCAGAACACGGTTAGTGAGAACATTCGCAAGATGCGGAAAGAAGGCTACCCCCAAAATCAAGCGGTAGCCGCTTCTCTTGAGCAACAGCGCCAAAGCAAGAAGGTGATGAAGGCGAAGAACGGCGGCGTTGTGGTCCGCGGTTTCAGCCCTATTGCCCGTCCCCAGTACTTCAAGGGCGTATTTTAG
>Ga0255767_1004138_pt1 | contig 12014 bp, 9 predicted proteins | sample 071ome_24_FD_179967 | JGI IMG/M metagenome (GOLD analysis project Ga0255767, IMG submission 179967) | Coastal salt marsh microbial communities from the Groves Creek Marsh, Skidaway Island, Georgia - 071402CT metaG (version 2) | ecosystem: Environmental > Aquatic > Marine > Intertidal zone > Salt...
ATTCTGCGTGGGCGGGCGAGGCGGTGGCGCGCCGGAAACCCCACGACTTTTACGCGTCGCGCTTAGGCGAGGAGTAACCCGGCGGTGGCGACGGCGCCGGCGACGAACGTCGCGGTTCCGGCGCCGACGCGGCTCGCGCCAGAGGTTTCAGGGCACTTCGTGCCAGAGGTTTCAGTTTCTTCAGTTTCAGGTTCATAGCACGTCGCGTACGTGGCCGTTAAAAAACTGTCGGCAATCTGGCAGTACCCATCATCCCACGCGCAGTAGCTCGTGCACTCGCCTTCGCTCGAGATCGCGGTGCACGTCTGGATTTGCATGACGAGGGCGACCGACTGGGGGGCCGACTTTTCCACAACGCTCATCTGGTGCGTGGATTCGTCCGTCAACACGCAATCGCTCCCGTTGTGCGTACACAAACTGTTCGCGTCGCACGTCGTCGCGTCCCAAATCGCCACACACGTCAAATGCGCGGCCCAATACTCGCAAAACGAATCTCCGGGTGAGGCGCGCGCGACGCTCGCGCAACCAGCCAAGACGGCCAACACGAGCGCGAAAATCGACACCGTCGCTCGTCTACCGCGCGTCTGCATCGTCGTCGTCGTCTTCGTCGTCGTCGTCGCGGGTTCTTTACCGCGCGCGCGTCGATCTGTCGCGTCTCCGGTCGCGGCGACCGACCGTATCGCGCTTGAGCGTCTACCGAGCAGAAAACGCGAGTCACGACTCGTCGTCGGTTTCATCGGCTTTAGGGTCACAGCCTGCCTTGCCTGGCTCCCGACGAACGAACGACTCGGGGTGTGATGAGACGGACTTTTTTCCATTGAAAACCCGCGGGAGTACTTCAAGTAGTGTTCCCGCGTTTCGGGTGTCACGCGTGAAAGACGTCACGCATCACATCGATCGGGGTTTCCCGTAGTGGCGTGCAAAAAACACCATCTCGCCGTGATCACGAACCATCGAACCATCCATCGCGCGCGTCGGTTCGCATCTTCGTCCTCGCGCTCGGAGTGTTGGTTCATAGCCTCGTCGGTGTCGTCGTCGGTCGTCGGTCGCGGACGTCGTCGTCGTCGTCAGAGATCGAGTGCGGGGGAAAAACCAGCAGCGTCCGTCCGTTGGTCGTCTCGGGGTCTAGGGTCTAGGGGTACGCGGCGTCCACTCGAATAGAGTGGAAAGGAAATGTCAGACGCGTCGACTGATTGAGATTGGGACGAGGCTCTTCTTTTTTTCATCATCACACGCGAGCATTCGTCGCTCGCGTCGTCGTGATTGTGTCATTTTATTCTGCGTGGGCGGGCGAGGCGGTGGCGCGCCGGAAACCCCACGACTTTTACGCTTCGCGCTTAGGCGAGGAGTAACCCGGCGGTGGCGACGGCGCCGGCGACGAACGTCGCGGTTCCGGCGCCGACGCGGCTCGCGCCAGAGGTACCAGAGCACGTCGCGTACGTGGCCAAGAGAAAACTGTTGGATATACCGCAGACGGGTGCCTCCCACGCGCAGTCGCCCGTGCACGAGCCTTGGCTCGCGATCGCGAGGCACGTCGCGAGTTGCGTGACGACGGCGACCGACTGGGCGTCCGTCTTTGTCATATAGCTCGTCGCCTGCACGTCACCGTCCGTCAACTCGCAATCGCTCCCGTTGTGCGTACACAAACTGTTCGCGTCGCACGTCGTCGCGTCCGAAATTTCCGCGCACGTCAACTGCGCTGCAAAGTAGTCGCAAAACGAATCTCCGGGTGAGGCGCGCGCGACGCTCGCGCAACCAGCCAAGACGGCCAACGCGAGGGTGAAAATCGACACCGTCGCTCGTCTACCGCGCGTCTGCATCGTCGTCTTCTTCGTCTTCGTCGTCGTCGCGGGTTCTTTACCGCGCGCGCGTGGACCTGTCGCGTCTCCGGTCGCGGCGACCGACCGTATCGCGCTTGAGCGTCTACCGAGCAGAAAACGCGAGTCACGACTCGTCGTCGGTTTCATCGGCTTTAGGGTCACAGCCTGCCTTGCCTGGCTCCCGACGAACGAACGACTCGGGGTGTGATGAGACGGACTTTTTTCCATTGAAAACCCGCGAGGCGCGCGAGTACGACGCGCGAGCGCAGCTTTTGAGAGAGACGCGTCGACGCCGCGGGGATACCAAACCGATCGACGACGCGTGAATCGATTCAAGACGAAACGAAACGAAACGAGACATTCATCGACTTTATTGTACATACGATGTTACACGCGCGGGCGGCCACGACGATGACGACGACGACGACGACACCTTTTATCATCATCGTCGTCGACAGTGGCGGCGGCGCAGCGCAACTAGCTCTACTTTTTGCAAACGAAGACGACAGAAACGCGTCCTTCGGGATTCCTGTGTACCCGCTCACCGACGCGTCGCGAATCCACGTTTGCCGTCGTTTCCGTCACGACGTCCACCGTATTCCGTCTAATTCCGTGTCGCAATTCGTACGCCTCGTCGCTATACATGAGCAGACTCCCGGGTTCGAGCAACACGCTCACGACCGGTCGCGGACCTCCCGGTGCGTCCTCACCCTCGCGCGTGACCGCGCCTTGCCTCGGCCAAAACTCTATCAACGCGCCGCCTCGCAGCGTTAAAATGCAAACGTCCCGAGCGTAGCAGTCTCCATCGCTGTGCGGTTCAATGCCGCCGCCCACGGCGTACTCGTTCGCCAAGACGTGATTAGGCGCGTCTCTCATCGCCCCAACCTCTCTCAACCGCTCCATGATCGCCCTGAGGTACCCCGGCACGCGTTTCAAATCCTCCTCGCCTTTAAACCGAGTCGAAGGCGACGTCCCGCCCGCGTTGAAGACTCGCCTCCCGTCGCCCGTCGCCGCGGTCCACCACGCGCTCGGTGACGTCTCCGTGAGCGCCCGTTCGAGCGCATCCGAGTCGCGCGGTCCCATGAACTCGGAGACGTACGCCAGCCCTCGAACCCCGCCCAGAGATCGCGCGTCGTGCGGCGTCAGAGGCGCGCTGCGAGTGTCCACCAAACCGTTCGGAAACGGTACCGACGACGACGACGACGACGACGAACTCTCCACCGACGCTACCGCGCGCGCCGCGGCGAGTTCGGTTCGCAGTAACGCTTTAAAATCGATCGCCGGCATCGACGCTCGGCGCGCGCGCGAGAGAGAGTCGACGACTGGGGGACGGGCCCTTTCGCGCGCGCGCGAGTCTTTCGCGTGTCGTCGCGGGATTACAATTTGTTTTATTAGAAGAGCTTGTACCACCTGCACACCCTGAGCAAGAGAATGAATAACCCAATCGTCGCGATGGTGCCGAGAATGACGACGAGGAGGAACATCGAGTACTCGGTTTCGATGTTGTTTTTAATGTTCATGCCGAATATGCCGACGACGACGGAGAAACACGTCAAGCTGAGCGTCGCCGTGGTGAGGATGAGCTCGAGCTTGATGAGCTGGTTTCTCTGGGAATCGAGCTCGATTTCAATCAAATCCTCCAAGTCATCGATGTATTCGTTCAACCCATTGAGCGATCGATAGGTTGAATCGATGTGGGTGAAGTACGTCTCGAGTAAATCCTCGAGTTCTTGTAAATCCTTGTCGTCGTCGAGGACGTCGAAAAACGCGTGCTGCGCCGAGTCTCCCTGTACGTGGATTCCGTGCACACCGAGCGGAGACCGCGGCGGGACCGCGTTGGATGAGCTCGACGAACCGAGTTGCTGACGTTCACCTCGATGTTGGGTTGCCGCCGGCGCGCTCGCGTCCTCAGATTTCGCCTTTCTAGTCAAATACATATCGCGCATGTCAGAGTCGTCGTCGAGATAACGCTGAATTTCTTCGCGCACCTTACTCACTCGGCCCGTGATGCGCACGAGTCGCGTCTTCATTCGTCGCACTCTTTCGAGGTTAACGTTGTCGACGCGCTTGCGCAGCGCCTCGAGCGCCGGCTTGGCGTCGAGCTCAACCTTGTTGGCTTCGATCTCCAGCGAGTTGCACACCATTTCGAGCGCCACTTCGAGCGCGACAAACTCAAACGGAAACTCCTCGACGGCGCTCACGTTTGCGTTCGCGTGTGATTCGCTCGGCATCGACCCGTCGTCACCGCCTCGTCCGCCGTCCGCGCCCGATTGCTGTCGCGACGAGCCTTGGCCGGCTCCACCGCCAGCAGCCGCGAGATCGCTCATCGACGACAAGTCGGCGGAGGATAAATTAAACGCTAGCGTCGACGAAGACGCCACCTTGGCGCGAAGCCTTTTGCGGCGCAAAAGTCTCGCCTCGAGCTCGGGTAAAAAGTGCGTCACGGTGCTCGTCTGCGAGTCCGTCATGATGACTTCTTCAGACGTGATGAGCACCTTGATTTGCTCCAAATTTACGACAATGGCGCGTTCGCGACAGAGCACGGCGTTTGAGTACGAATCCGCCGTCGTCGGTTCGAGCACGCGTAAATCACGCAACGGAACGCGCAAAAGTGATGCGATGCGTGTCTTCTCCATCGATAGCCTGTTCACGTTACCCTGCGTGTTAATGCGCACCCACCCAACCTTGGCGCGTCCCGCTGTCGACGCCTTGACTGGCTCGACGACGTCGCCGCTCGGCTTGTCGTAATTACCAGTACCCTTTGGCGGTTTACCCACCATGACGCGATGCAGCGCGCTCGGCTCGGCGCTCTCCGCCGCCATCGTCGTCGCTTCTTCTCCGCCCACCGACGCGCTCGGCGTGTGCGAACCGCTCGCCGTTCCGCTCCAATACCCTCCGCCGAGCAAATCTCTCGCCGCGCCCATCATCATCGTCGCCGTCGATTCATCACCCATACCGTTCCCCGATCGCGTCGTCATCGTCCCCGCACTCGTCGTCCTACCCCCTCGAGTCTCGTCGTAGTCGCCCGTCCCGCTCGCGTCTTCGCGTCCTCCGCCTCGCGAGCCGTCGCGCGTCTCTCGTTCGCCATCCCCGCTCGACCTCTGGCTCCCTTCTGGGAACGCCGCATCGATTGAATCGTACACCGCCGCCCTTTCCCCATCCCCGTCCCCGTCCCCGTCTACGTCGTCTCGTTCCGACTCCCGGGCATCGATATCCGACCGAGCCAACAACACTTCTCTCAAGTCTCTCTGCGCTCGAAGCATCTCCGCGTACGCGGACGGCGCTAACGGCGGTATCGGCGGCGTCCCAGACCGCGAGATCCCGGTCGGGATCATCGCAAACGCCGGCGTCGGCGACGTCTCCCGCGTCGTCGTCGTCTCCTCGTCCGCGTTTCGTCGTCGTCGTCGTCCATCCGGCGGCGTTCCCTCTTCAATTCGAGCTCGAGGTTGATGATGATGAACGAACGAAGACGACGTCGTCGTCCGTCCGCGTTCGTCGTCGTCGCGCACGTCGTCGCGTTCGTCACCGTCTCTTCCTCCCGTCATCGCGCGTCGCCCTTCCACTCGTCGTCGTCGTCGTCAGCGGGTCCGCGCTCGCGTGAGTGACGATCGCGTTCGCTCGGTCGTTCGGTTGTGTTCGTCTCAGAAGAGTCTCTGACTAAAATTACAAATTTCGAAAACGACGCGTCGCTCGCCCGGAAACCCGTCGCTCAGTTCGGGGACCACGGGGAATACTTTGCCCACGACCGGTTTTCGCTCCCGGGACGCAAAAAGTGCCCCTTGGGGAGATGAATCCCCGACGCGTCGCGACCGCGAACGAACGCCGGGTGGGCGTCGGCGAAAATCGGTTGAACGGCGGTCTCCAAACCCGGATCGTCGTTGACGTGATGAAGCCAACCGTGCCACTCCGCGGGGACGTTGGCGGCGGAGTAATCGTCGAGGTCTTTCATGACGACCCAACGGGATCGACCTTGTTGGTACGAGCGGTTTTCGTAGTAGGAATTACCGGCGGCGTCGACGCCGACGAGTTCGCCCTGGCGTCCGTCCAGTTGCCTGTCGCCGAGCGAAACGATGCGCGAGAGCGAAAAATCTGTCAGTCGCCCGTTCGTTCGTTCGTTCGCGTCGTTCGGGGGGGAAAGAGACGAAATTTCAAATTCGCTGCGAGGACGCACCAGACGGAACCGTCGAGAATCTTCGTCCTGCACACGTTCCAAAACACGCGTTGAAAGTCAGTCTTCGTCGCTTTGAAAGATGTCAATCGAACGGGGATCCGCTCGATCGAACGCGTCGTCGTCGTCGTCGTCGCAAAAAACGAACGCGCGCGCGCGTCCGATCGAGCCGAGAAGAACCGTCGAATCGTTCGTCGAGGCACGCACAGCGTGGACGCGCTTCGCGCGGCGACGCCGTTCGTCGTCGTCGTCGCGGTGCCGAGCAAAACCTCACTCGATCGACGCAGAGGAGTCGTCGTCGACGAGGACGCCGTCGAGACGAGCGACGACGCGGCGCGTCGTAGAAACATGGATGGTCGCGCGCGAGAAACACGGACGCGTCGAGCTCGGGATGCCGGAGTCGCCGTCCTCTTTCGACCGCGCGTCGTCTTTTCGCGCGTCGTCTCTTCGGTCGCGTCCTGGCGGATACCGACCCCTATGTCAAAACCTTGAGTCACGAACCGTCATCATATGCGCGACGTAAGAATGTAAGAACGGGTGGGTGAACGCGCATCCGGGCGCTTCAGATTGACGCGCGTCGCCGACGATGATGCGCGTCGACGATGCGGAAGCGACGCTCGATCGGGCGTTGAACGCGACGGCGTCGACGGCGTCGAACGGACGAAACGGCGACGGCGACGACGAAGAGGCGAAGAGAGGACGACGGACGAGAGGCGGAGCGATCGGAAGTCAGAGAGGTCGCGGTCGAGACTGGATCGAGTGGACGAACGCGGCGCTGACGCTCGCGTCGTCGGCGAATCGCGGGAAAACGACGAAGGAATCTCGGGCGAGAATTGAACGGGGGATCTTGGCGCTGTGTGACGCCGGGGAGACGGAGGGGGCGAAGGTTTTGGCGCGCGGATTGCTCGAGCGGTTTGGCGACGCTTCGTCGAGGACGGCGGCGCTGCGAGGGGCGATATTGGAAGCTGAGGGGTCGTACGACGCCGCGGAGAGGGTGTACGACGATATTTTGAAGGAAAATGAAGGGGATCAGCGCATGCTGAGGCGGAAGATTGCGTGCGCCAAGTCGAGAGGGGATGACGCGTTGGCGACGAAGCGACTGAATGAGTATTTGGAAATTTTCGGCGCCGACGCCGAGGGATGGCTCGAGCTCGGGAAGCTTCACGCCGCGGCCGGGGATTACGACCGGGCGGTGTTTTGTTACGAGGAAGTGTTGTGTGCGTTGCCGTACGATCCGAACGCGCACAGGCGATTGGCCGAGGTGTTGTACACGATGGGCGGCGAGGAAAACGTGCGAGACGCGAAGAATCACTTTGCGGCGGCGTTGGATTTCACGGCGGGTAAGGATGTGCGTTCGCTCTACGGCGTCGTGCTCTGCTCGAAAAGACTTCAGCAGATGAACGCGCCCGCCGGGAGTAACGGCGCCGAACTCGCGGATGCGGCGGCGGAACGATTGTTGCAACGATACGCGTCGTGCAACGAATCGCTCTTGCGCGTCGTTCGCCCTCAGCTTTCGTCCGCCATCTCGAAGTGAGTTGAGTTGCGCGCGCGCATGCGCGCGTGTAGTAGGCTTGTTAGTAGTTTTCGGAGGTGTGTGTATTACAAATCAATCCCTCTCGTGACGAAACGAGACGATTGTGGTCGCAGCTGCTGCGGCGTCGCGTAGCGTGTTGATTTTTCCTACGTATTCTTCTCGAGAACGCTGAGCGCCGGGGTGAGGTAATTGTCGCTCTTACCCTTGACTTGGGTGATGAGCTCGTACGCCGCCTCTTGGCTGTCGTACTCGTAACCGACGTCGAAGGATCGGTTGCGAGCTTGCTCGTCGTGCATCGCCTTGACGCAAATGTCGGCGACGTCGGCGCACGCAATTTGCGTGTTGATGCGCTCCGTTTGGTCAAAGACGAGCGCCTTGGCGCCACCAGCTTCGTCAATCAACTCACCCGGTCGAACGACGGTGTAACCGACGCCAGAGTTGCGCAACACGCGCTCACCGTCGCGCTTCATTTTGAGGATGCGATCCTTATCCTCGCCATCCTCCAAACCGGCGCCAAAGCACGACACGAGAATGACATCCGGCTCTTCACCCTTGGGAATCGCCTTGACGTACTCGAGCGTCAAATCAAACATGTTGTTCGAGCCTGAGAGCAAGCCGTCCATCGTGTTGTCGCGCTGGTTCTTCTTGGCGTCGAAGCGAAGGCCAATCTTTGCGATGGACTGCAAGTCGAGAACTTCGTCTCCGTCGTCGCCCCACGACGTCTCGCCCTCGTTGACAAACTTGTGAAAGGGCATGCGAATTACCTGCCAGCCACCCGTGGTGTTGAAGGAAAATCTAAACTTGGAGCCGTTCGTCTGCGTGAGCACGACGCTGTATCGCTTGCCGTCACCCTTGAAGCGGAACAAGAGACCCTCCTTGTTGGAAAAGTCGACATCCGCTTGCAAATCCTCGACGGCGGAGCTCACCTCAGCCTTGCCGTTGCGCGAGGTGATGAAGCCGTTAAACGTGGCAAACTTGTACGCCTTTTCTTCGTCTTCCGGGTACAGCGGGTCAAAGTTGACGCGCTGCATCTCCGCCGCGGCGGCCCACTTGCCATCCGCCGCCGAGACGCCCTCCGTCTCGAGCTCCTCCACTTGCCAAGCGTCGTACGCCGTCGGGTACTTGAAGTTGGTCAACATCACCTTGGACTTGGCGCTTCGCCCGGCTCGACGGGTCGCGAGCATGTTGTAATAATCTTGCATGCACTTGACCACGTTCTTCACCCCTTGACACTCGACGTTGTACAAGTCGCTCGTCACCGAAGTGTTGGCGCTCGCGCAGTAAATCACCTTGTTGACCCCCACCATGGCACTCTTCATCGTCTCAACGTCACCGACATCGCCGACAATCACCTGAACCAAACCCGGAAGTTTCTCCACGTCTTCCTGCTTTCGCACGAGCGCCTTGACGGTGTACCCACGAAGCAAAAGCTTACGAATCAACACTCTCCCGATTCTCCCAGTCGCCCCAGTCACGAGCACCGTCGTAAACTTGGCGTTGGGAGTTTCAAACTCCCCGACCGAGCTTCCGCTCAACAAATCCGCGTCGTACACCTGATCGAACTCTCTCACGTTCGCCGGCGCCGTCGACTTTTGAATCTGCGTCAACGCCGTGAGTTGCTTGAACACGTTATCAAACATCTGCCTCGACTTTCGTCCGAGGTTCACCGGGTTCACGTCCTCCAGACCCGCCGGTTTGCTCTCTTCCCTCTGTCGCGCCTCCCTCCGCGCCCGTCTCGCGTTCATCGCGTCGATCATCCCTCGCGTGAGTTCACCCTCGGAGTCCTCCGCCGGAGTCGTCGTCTCTCCGTCGTCACCGCCGGTTCCGTCACCCCCTCCCGGCGTCGCCCGCATCGCGCGTCCGCGTCGTCCCGCCGCCGAGACGCGGACGATGCCGGGTCTCGTCGTCGCCGCCGCCGCCGACGCGCCGACCGGACGCATCGTCGCGAACGTAAACATCGTCCGTCCGTCCGTGACCGTCCGTCCGTCCGTCGCGCGCGCGCGTCCGTCTGAAGCGTTCCGTCGACACGCCCTCCTTTGTCGACGACGTCTCGATGGGATGACGTCACGGGACGTCACCGTACGTACTGCAGATGCGCGACGCCCATGTGTGTGTGTGTGTATCGAGTGATTCGTCGATGGGTTACGTGGATTATTTCTAAAGATTGTATTAATTCAAAGGTAGTACTATAGTATAGTACATATCTTTGTACCTATTAAAGCGATGTATGGTGACTATTCCGTGTTTCAATGACGACGAATGTGGCGACGACGACGACGATCCCCGGTCCGCCGGTCCGCCGGTCGATCACCCCGGCGCGAGCGTCCCGACGCGGTAGTCCTCCACGATGTCGAACACCCTGCTCGGGTGCTGGGGACCCTTAAACCCGACCGTCGCATCCTTCCCGGCGTTCTTCGCGATCGCCTCGCTCCCGCCCGGGTGCTCGTGGACGTACTCGGTCAAATCGTAAACCTTACCGTCGATGACGACCCAGAGGTCGTCCTCGGAGTCGTGCGTCGCCACCTGCGCCCGCGTGTACGGGGTGTTCGGATCGGGGCGTTGGGCGGACGACGCGCCGGCGGACGACGACGCCCCGCCGCCGAAGCACGCCCGGGAGACGAAAATCGCGAGGAGGGCGGCGAGGAGGACGGCGCGAGTGACGGCGACGATGGGTCCGCCCTCGTCCGTCGCGATGCTTCGAACGAGCGCGTCGGACATGGGTTTCGACGATGGACGACCGGGCGACCGAGCGGCGACCGGGCGTTCGATCGATGGGACCGAATGGGATGGGTTGGATTGGCGTCAGAGAGTGAAGAAGATGCGCTCGACCGCTCGGCATTGGATGACGCGAGGCAGCGCGTCGCGGCCGTTTCGCCCGGATGACACCGCGCGCGGGCGCGGACGCGGTGGTTCTCGCGCACGCGTTGGCGAGGGTGGATCCGGACGCGCTCATTCGCGCGTGTCGTCGTAGAGATGACGACGATGACGATGATGACGATGACGATGAAAACGAATCGACAACGCGAGGCGGCGAAAGGAAACAGCGCACGCCGGCGCTGACGCGGGACGAACAGAAACGACTGTCGCGGGCGCTGATGAAGAGCATGAAATACTCCAAGGCGTACGCGAGCATGACGGCGAGACGAGCGGTGAAGGCGATCGAGAGAAGCGAGGAGGAAGGATTGGTTTTAGAGGACGCGCTCGCGGAGACGCTCACGGCGTGCGCGAGCTTTGGTTTGGACGAAGCGGACGCGGATGAAAAGGCGAACGAAGCGGAAGGCGCGGTGGAGGACGTCGACGGTGGGTGGTGCGTGAAGGCATTCATGTATGACGTCGGGGATCGAGCGGGCGATCGAAGGGTGGGGTGCGTCGAACACAGGGAGAAGCGCGAAGAGTACGCGCTGGGCTCGACGGATGCCGATTGCGCCCGGGCGAGGACGCGAAGAGACGCGTTGGCTGGATCGACGGGTGCCTTTGCGTGGAGCGCCGGGTTCGTCGCGGGGGAGATTGTGATGAATCACGGGGATGTACTCGTCCGAGGAAGGCGGTGCGTCGAGCTCGGGAGTGGGACGGGGGTGACGGGGACGCTGTTGGCGCGGTGCGAACCCGCGGCGTTGACGCTGACGGATCGCGACGAGACGACGCTGACCAATCTTTACGAAACGTTGCGAGTAAACAGAGAGATGGATGGCGAGGAGTGCTGCACGTTTGATGTGATGCGACGCGACACGCTCGCGGATGCGGTGCGAGATGAGACGCCGACGACAGGCGTGGCGACGCGTTCGCCAGTGCGCGTGTGTCCGCTCGATTGGGAACGCGCGTCGGCGAGCGAGATGGCGGCGCTGAACGCTGATTTCATCCTCGCTGCTGATTGCGCGTACGACCCGACGCTCATCCCTGGACTCGTTCGCGCGCTTCGTGGCACGCTCGGCGTGCTCACAGACGACGAAGATGCTGGTACGTCCGCAAAGTTGACGCCGTTGAAGACGCTCGACGCGACGCAAGCCGTGCGAGCGCTACGAACAGAGTATTCCACCCATCCATTTGCTCTCGTGCTCAGCGCCGTGCGCCAACCCGAGACGATGAACAAACTCATCTCTAGTCTCGAAAACGCGCGCTTACACCCCGTCGACGTCACTTCTGCCGTCGACGCCATGCGTGCCGATCCATCCGCTCGCCGGTTTTTATTCGCGCGAGCCGCTCGATCGCACGCCCACGACGCCCTTCGCGCCTTTGCCTGTTCGACAACCGCATCGCAGGCGTCATCGAGCAGTTAGAAAGTCGTATTCGTAATTTTTCTGTAACACTGATAGTCGTCGATAGCCAATCTCACACCGCACGCAGCGATTGACCAACAAAGTCAGACGGCGCTTCACAACGCGACGCGCGCGCGCCATGTCTTCTGAAGAGGATGATGATGAAGACGACGAAGAAGAAGTCATCACCGCTTCCTCGTCTTCGTCTTCGTCTTCCGGTGCGTCTGACGACGACG
>Ga0255767_1004146_pt1 | contig 12004 bp, 11 predicted proteins | sample 071ome_24_FD_179967 | JGI IMG/M metagenome (GOLD analysis project Ga0255767, IMG submission 179967) | Coastal salt marsh microbial communities from the Groves Creek Marsh, Skidaway Island, Georgia - 071402CT metaG (version 2) | ecosystem: Environmental > Aquatic > Marine > Intertidal zone > Salt...
CCGACGGGCACTTCATTTGCGTCGTACAACAAAATGTCGGCCGCTTGAAGAGCCGGATACGTGAAGAGACCCGCTGCAACGAAATCGGTTTCGCGTTTTGCTGACTTGTCTTTGAATTGCGTCATGCGAGAGAGTTCGCCGAATGACACCGTGCATTCCATCACCCATCCGAGCTGCGAATGCTCAGGTACGTGGCTTTGGACGAAAATCGTTGCCACATCAGGATCTAAACCGATAGCGAACAACATCGCAGCGAGGCTCACTGTTGACTCACCAACAACGCCAGATTCGGTTGTCACTGTTAACGCGTGTAGGTCGACAATGCCGTGGTACACGTCTTTTTCGTGTTGGCCATTCACCCAATTGCGAAGAGCCCCGAGGTAATTGCCGAGGTGGACATCGCCGGTCGGTTGAATGCACGAAAGAACTCGAGTCACATCGACAGGCTACCTGTGGAGGGTCGCAGTAACGGAATGGGTTTGGGTACTAGCGTAAGGGTGTGGCGTTTGCTGTTGAGATACCGGTGTACGAGGGGCCTTTTGACCTCTTACTCCAACTCATCCTCAAAGAGCAGGTCGACCTCTACGAAGTTGATTTGGCCACCATTGTTGATGCCTATTTGGCCGAAGTCGAGCGTTTGCAGGCACTTGACCTTGAGGTCGCGACCGAGTTCTTGCTGATCGCCGCCACACTCGTTGAGCTGAAAACCCGTCGGTTACTTCCCGGGCACGATGATGGTGACCTTGATGAAGAGCTTGCGTTGTGGTCAGAGCGTGATCTCCTGCTTGCCCGATTGCTCGAATGCAAAACATTTAAAGATGTCGCCCGGGTGCTCAATGCGCTTTCCGAACAGGCGGATCTGTGCTTCCCTCGACGAACCGGCGCAGATGAACGATTCGCTGGGCTGATGCCTGACCTGCTTGAGGGAACCTCAATTCGCCGCTTCCAGAGCGCCGCAATTCGGGCTCTCACGCCCAAACCTGAGCCCATCGTCGATCTTTTCCATGTCTCGCCGATACGAATCACAGTGGCTGAGGCCGTCGATGAGCTTCTTGCCGAGCTGCCAATTGTTGGCCGCATCAATTTCAAACGTCTCACCGCAGATCTGGTTGAGCGTGTAGAGGTCATCGTGCGTTTTCTCGCTGTCCTCGAGTTGTTCAAACAAGGAATTGTCGACATCGAGCAATTCACTCAATTTGGCGAGATCGACATTGTCTGGGTAGGAGATGCTGACACCGACCTTTCAGTTCTCGCCATCGACGATTACGAGGGTTAGCCATGCACGAACACGACCCGTCCTCTCTTCACGCAGCGATCGAAGCCATCGTCATTGTCGCGATGGAGCCGGTACCGGTTGAATTGCTTGCGCAACTCCTTGAACGGCCGCTTTCTGATATCGAGGCAGCTTGCGAAGCTCTTGCCGCTGAATATCGGGCACGACATTCGGGCTTCGAGCTCGTCGAAGTCGCAGGAGGGTATCGATATCAATCGGTTGCTGAACTTGCCCCGTATGTTGAACGCTTCCTGCTCGATGAGCAACGGGCACGACTCTCAGGCGCTGCCCTTGAGACCCTTGCGATCATCGCCTACAAGCAACCGATCAGTCGCGGGCAAATTGCGTCCATCAGGGGTGTTGACCCTGATGGTGTGCTCCGAACGCTCTCTGCGAGGGGATACATCGATGCCGTCGGACATGACGACGGTCCAGGTCAAGCAATTTTGTACGGAACCACGTCGACGTTCTGCGAGAAACTAGGAATTGCAAGTCTTGACGACTTGCCATCAATCGCCGAGTTCATTCCTGATGCAGACGTCGTGGAGGCGCTTGAGCATGGTCTGCGCATTGAACCGCCTAGTGAATCTGCTCCAGGCTGAGAGTTAGGTCAGCATGGTCGATGAGGTCCCTTGGTATCTCGATGATGCCGACGAATCTGATGGCGAGCGGCAGGGAGAACGCCTTCAAAAGGTGTTAGCGCAGCGTGGCTGGGGGAGCCGCCGAACCTGCGAGATCTTGATCTCCGACGGTCGCGTGACCGTAAACGATGAGGTCGCTGAGCTTGGCTGTCGGGTTGACGTCGATGCTGACGTGGTGTGCGTCGATGGTGTTCCGGTTGGTATTAAGCCTGACCTTGTCTACTACCTGTTGAACAAGCCAGAAGGAGTGGTGACGACCGCTTCTGACCCTCAAGGCCGCCCAACGGTGCTGTCACTTGTGCCTGAGTGCCCTGGACTCCACGCGGTTGGCAGGCTCGACATGGCAACGGAAGGGCTCCTTCTTCTCACCAACGACGGAAACCTCACCCACGCCGTGACACATCCGTCAAAAGGGGTTGAGAAGGAATATCTCGTACAAGTAGATGAGCCTCTCTCATCGGGAGCGCTCCGAGCACTTCGGGACGGAGTGGAACTTGACGATGGCATGACCGCACCAGCGCGAGTTTCACAGCCCGAGCCAGGGGTTGTTCGCATCGTCATTCATGAGGGACGAAATCGACAAGTACGGCGGATGTTTGATGCAGTCGGACACCGCGTGCAACGGCTCATCCGTATTCGCATCGGTCCGATCCGGGACAATAAACTCGCACCGGGCGAGTGGCGGACGATGTCAACGTCAGAAGTCATCGAACTGAGCAAAGCCTGCGGCCTTGAACGATACGCTCAACGCCCGTGAATACTGTTGATCGCACGCGCACCGCGAACGTTGTGGGCCTTGGCCTCATAGGAGGGTCTATTGCGCTTGCTCTGCGAGAGCGTGGCTGGGATGTGAGTGGGAGTGATCTCGACGATGGGGTGAGTCGTCGTGCACAAGATGAGGGCATCATCTCTGAAATTGGCATCGCTCAGGACGCGGATATCACGATCGTGGCGGTTCCCGTCACCGCAAGCGTGGACGTTGTGAGACAAATGCTCGATACGACGTCAGGCGTGGTAACCGACGTCGGATCTGTTAAGGCGCCGATCTGTGAGGCGATACACGACAAGCGCTTCATTGGGGGCCACCCAATGGCAGGCAGCGAACTCGAAGGGCTCGATGGAGCAGACCCTCACATGTTTGACGGTGCGATCTGGGTATTGACCCCCGACCTTGAGGCTGACGACGAGAATTTTGCGGTTGTTGCCTCACTGGTACGCGAAGTCGGATCCGAAGTCGTCGCACTCTCACCAACCGAACACGATCGCCTTGTTGCCGTTGTTAGCCATTTGCCGCACCTCACCGCAGCATCATTGATGTCGCTTGCTCAAGATCGATCTGAAGAGCACGCTTCGCTGCTCCGTCTCGCTGCGGGTGGTTTCAGAGATATGACTCGTATCGCCAGTGGATCACCTCGCATTTGGATCGATATTTGTCAAGAGAACCGTGTTGCGATTCTGGAAGCGATCGATGACCTCAATGCAGCGCTGAATAGCGTCCGAAGTTTTATCGAAGCTGAAGAGAAAACCTCACTAGAAACCATGCTCCAGAGGGCTCGAGAATCAAGAGCAAACCTGCCCGGTCGTGTGACAGACCCGTCGGCACTCTCGGAGGTTCGCATTCGCATTCCAGACCGTGCGGGTGCCGCAGCCGAGGTGTTCACCCTCGCCGCTGAGCTCGGCGTCAACATTGCCAATTTTGAAGTTGTTCACCTCGCCGAAGGAAACCGTGGAGTCGCCGTCGTCCTTGTCGACTCAGGAGTCGTCGACATGTTCCGTGGTGGTCTCATCGCCCGTGGCTTCCGGCCGACTGTGAGTGCCCTGACATGACGTTGTGGTGCACTCCGGTTGAGCGCCCATTCCAATCCACAATTCGCGTTCCGGGGTCAAAGAGTATTGCCAACCGTGCGCTCATCTGCGCTGCACTCAGTGAAGGACGATCAACACTGAAGAACCTTCCTGACGGTGATGACACCCGCGCCATGCTGTCGGGCCTACAGGCTCTTGGTATCGAGGTGACCCGCTCAGGTTCGAACGCAACGGTGTACCGAGATGCAGCGTTGCAATCTGGAACGATTCACGCCGAACTCGCAGGCACGACCTCTCGTTTTTTGACAGCACTTGCAGCGACATCTGAGAACGAGATCTCTGTTGACGGACACGAGCGCTTGAGACAGCGTCCAATAGGCCCCTTACTCAATGCCCTTCGGTCGTTAGGAGCGCGGATCACTGATCACGACGGCGGATTGCCCGTGAGTATTCAGGGCCCACTTCGTGGGGGAGCGGTGACCATTGATGCGACCACATCAAGCCAATTCATTTCCGCGCTCATGATGATCGGACCCGTGCTGCCAGAGGGTCTGCACATCACGTTGCAGGGAAGCCCTATTTCACAGCCGTATGTGAACTTGACAGCTTCGGTAATGGAACTGTTCGGAGTGTCGACTGATATCTCAGAAGGCTCAATCGGCATCTCGCCACAGGAGTATTCGGCGACTTCGGTCACCATCGAACCCGATGCCTCCTCTGCGTCGTATCCGCTTGCGATAGCGGCGGCAACAGGTTCAACCGTCACCATCGAAGACTTTGGGTCCTCGTCTCTTCAGGGTGATAAACAGATAATTGACATCCTGCGCGAGATGAATGCTGACATCAATTGCACGTCCCACTCCACCACGTTGACATCGAGCGGACGCGATCTTGTGGGAATTGATCTCGATATGTCAGAGATTTCTGACTTGGTGCCAACGGTGGCGGCCCTTGCATGTTTCGCCGCGAGCCCTACCCGAATTAGAGGCGTGGGCTTTATCAGAAACAAAGAAAGTGACCGCATCGGAGACCTTGCCAGCGAGCTCAGCAAATTTAGGGCCAATGTCGTTGAACACGATGATGGTCTCACGATCACTCCCGCAGAACTCCTGGGCGCAACTGTTGACACTCACGATGATCATCGGCTCGCAATGGCGTTCTCGATTATCGGCGCACGCGTACCGGGCACGGCAATCACGGATCCAGAGGTGACCTCAAAGAGCTGGCCTTCGTACTGGCACGACATCGCTGAGATGGTCACCTGATAATGGTGCACATTGCAGTCTTTGACCTCGATAAGACGCTGACCGATCGAGATTGTTTCGTACGCTTCCTGCTATACGTTCGCAGTCGAGGGCACCGACTTGACGTTGGGGTCGCGTTACGTCGGTTCGGGTTGTCACGTACGTCGCTCAAAAGATCACTGTGTGCGCTCCTCAGAGGCTCCGACAAGGAATCGATCGATGCCTTGGCTCGTGATTTTTTTGAACAGCGTGCGAAGGGCTGGCTCAGGCCTAGCATCGTGGACTCACTCAATGAGCACAAAGCGCATGGCGACCGAGTCATTATTGTGTCGGCCTCTCTGTCACTATATGTCAGCTGTTTCGCTTCGTTCTTAGAGACAGAGTTTCTTGCCACCGAACTCGAATCTGATGGTTCGGTACTCACGGGACGCATATGTGGTGAGAATGTGCGAGGAGCAGAGAAGGTATCAAAGCTCGACACGTTCTTATCTCGTGCTGGCTACGAGAGGTCGGAAGTATTCGTTACTGCGTATGGAGACTCAGCAGGCGACAGGGAGATGCTGGCCTGGGCAGATCGAGCGGTAAGGGTGTAGTTCGATTAGAGGTTCGAGCCTCGAACCTCACGGCGCTGCTGGAAGAAGTCGCCTACTTGGTTCAGTGAGAGCACGGTAAGTGTCAGCGCGAGAGAAGGCCATATCACCTGGGCGACGTTAATTTTGATATCGCGTCGAGCTTGATTGATCATGTTGCCCCACGTCGGTGTCGGCAACTGCACACTGAGCCCGAGAAACGAAAGAGAGCCTTCAACGACAACGACATACGCAGCCGCGACCATTGTGTATGCGAGCAGTGTTGGGAGCACGTTCGGAATGATCTCCCTGAACAGAATGCGGCTCGGCTTGGTGCCAATCGCCCGGGCTGCGGTCACAAATTCTCGTGATGAGATTGCAAGTGAGTTGGCTCGGGCGACTCGGGTGTAGGCAGGAATTGAGAGCACGCCGATGACCGCACTGATCACGAAAAGATTTCGAACCTCAAATATCGATACCAATGCAAGCAGTAACACGAGCGCAGGAAAGGCAAGGATGACGTCGACGGTGGCCATCACAATGGTTTCCACCCGACCTCTGACGAAGCCAACGAGGGCTCCCAGGAAACCTCCGATAACAATTCCGCAACAAGCAGAGACAACGACAACGACGAGGGAGACCCAACTGCCGTGCACGATACGTGCAAATGTGTCTCGAGCGATGGCGTCAGTACCTAGCCAATGCGCTCCAGACATTCCTTCAATCGGTTTCCCGGTGCCAAATTCGCCGGTCTCGCGAATGAAGCCGTTTGTTTGAAAATTTGGGTCTTGCAAGGGCAGAGCGCCGCCAAACAAGGACGTGTCGAGTTTGGCGTAGATTGCTCCGAAGACCACGAGAAGGAGCCACAGGGAAGCCATCTTTACCCTCAAGGGCATAGAGCGAACGATCTTGCGTAAGGTGGTTTTCTTGGGCGCCACATCGGTTGTACCAGCGACGGCCGACGAGACATTGCTGAGGCGATCTCGCGGAAATTCGGGTGTTGTTGATGCGTTCGTCGTGGCCATGGCTATCCCTTACGGATCCTTGGGTCGACTACCGCATATAGCAGGTCAACAATCGTGTTGATGACCACATATGTGGTGGCGATAAAGACCGTTATTCCCTGAATCACGATGATGTCGCGTTGGTAAATCGCATTAATCAGTCTGAAACCGACCCCGGGGATTGCGAAGAGCGTCTCGATAATGACCGTCCCGCCGAGAAGTGCACCAAAGTTGATACCGATGATCGTCATCAGACTCAGTGAGCTTGGTCGAAGGGCGTGACGCAAGAGAATAAACCGGTCGGATAGACCTTTTGATCGGGCGGCCAAGATGTAGTTCTCTTGAAGTGTTGCGATCATGTCAGAACGCACAAGGCGGGAAAAGATCGCCATCTGAGTCATTGCGAGCGCTGACGCCGGCAAAATTGCGGTCTTCAGGTTCTCAACGAGGCCATCGGTGGAAATCCGGTTCCAGTTTGAGGCCGGTAACCACCCGAGCTGAACTGAGAACAGCCATATGAGAAAGATGCCGACAATGAAATTTGGTACTGAAAGAGCGACCTGCACCGCCGCCGACGATGATGAGTCTTGCCATTTGCCTTGCTTGTAGGCGCCCAAGACGCCAATCGGAATCGCAAGGATGAGTGCCATGATGATGGCCATAAAGGCGAGTTGTGCAGTGACAGGTAGTCGTTGAGAGATCGTGGTGATGACTTCTTGATCGGTGATGTAACTCTGTCCAAGGTCACCAGTAGCGGCGTTTCCCAGCCAGTTGACGTATCGGACCAGGAACGGGTCATCGAGACCGAGATCAGCTCGAATTTTTGCTACAACCTCGGGGTCGCGCACGGCGTCGACCCCGAGGATGGCATTAACAGGGTCCCCGGGAAGGAGAGCCGTCATGGAAAATGTCAAGAACGTGACCGCCAGCAGTGTCGCCACTAGGCGAGCGAGTCTCGTTGCGATGACCTTTCCCACAGCTCTCCTTCCCGGTAATGGTGTAACCGATTATGAAGTGATGAACACTTCTGACCAGCGGCCCTCAGCATTCGGGAAACCGATGCCAAGATCGCCAGAAGGAACGTGCCAACTGTTCAAACCGAGAATGTTGGTGTCCGTACCGATTGCAGTTGCGGTGTGACCCGCGTAGTACACAGGTACCTGATCTGCAAACTCAAGCATGATCGATTCGTACAACCCGTAACGGGTTTCAAAATCGTCGGTTTGAGTAGCAGCAACTGCAGCTTGGAATGCGGTTGGGCTGAACCAGTTCGAGAAGTTCAACGGTGACACGGTATCCGGAATGCCTGCCGCCGCTGCAATCTCCGCCGTTGGTGGAGCAAGTGCAGGGTTAATAGCAACCGCTGGGTCGCTGTCATCGCTCCAGCGCCAGCAGTGTTGCTGGTGGCTTCCAACGAACCCGTTGTCACCGCCAAGGGCAATTCCGATGTGAGTCTGCTGGTCGTAGTTCGAGATGGTCACGTTGACCAGGCCACTTGCGGTGTATGCCTGCTCGACAACCTGAATTGACGCAATGAGGGTCGGGTCAGGAGGGCATGAGAGTTCGACGTCAATCGATTCTCCAACGGCCTTGCCATCGGAGCGTTCTGGGTCGTTGACATATTCGGTGAGAATTTCAACGCCCTTCTCGAAGTCAAACTGAGGCCATGCCTCAGCAACCTTTTCACTCCACCATGGTGAATCTGGGCTGAACCACTGCGTTGCCGGCAAGGAGATTCCTGTACCACCAAGCGCCTCGATGACTTGCTCCTGGCTGTTCATGTGCGTGAGTGCACGCCGCACCCGAACGTCATCGAATGGTGGCACGAGCACGTTGTACATGCCACCTCCAAGGTTGTTGCCCTGGAATTCCCACAGAGTGATATCAGCGCCATCATCATCTCGAGCGGCGCGTGCGTCACGGATCGTTCCTTGACGAAGTGTTTGCATTGCGTTGATCGTTCCAGAGAGCAGAGCGTCGAGGCGCGTGCCCTCATCTGGAATTGGACGGAATGAGATGGAATCCAAGTAGGGGAGCGCATTGCCGTCTGGGTCAGTAGCCCAGTAACTGTCGTTGCGGACAAACGTGGTTTCGTTGTCGAGGTCACGTGAGTCGATAACGAATGGGCCTGTCCCGATTGGTGCCATTGAGTAGCCCTCGGAGTCAGCAGCGGCGGCCGCTGGATCAAAGACCATTCCGACCGGTGCGCGTGACAGCGTCGCTGGGAACGCTGAGTTGCCTCGCGTTAGTGTGTATGTCACTTCGAGATCACCGGTGGCCTCGACCCCTGACAGATTCGCAGCAGCGATAGCGCTCGAGCCAGCCGCTCCTGCTTGCTGAATTGGGAACATGTCGGCAATGGTTTGACCGGTGAGCTCAACGCCGTTGTGGAAGGTGACGCCTGAACGAAGGGTCATGGTCCATGCCGTGAAGTCATCGTTGGGTGTGATGCTTTCTGCCAGATAAGGCGTATATGCGCCGGTGGCATCTTGCTCCATCAATTTGTCGTAGACGGCAATCATCATGTTGTAACACGGTGATGAACAGGTGTCTTCCCATGGACGAAGGCCCGTTGCCTCGGCCTCAAGTCCGACGGACACGGATCCGCCATACTCAATCGCTGTCTCTTCTTCGACGATTTCGGTATCGACATCGCCTTCGGCTTCATCGCCTGCTTCAACAGCTGGTTCTTCAGCTGGTTCTTCAGCTGGTTCTTCAGCAGGAGCCTCGGCTTCTTCCGAAGATTCCTCTGTTGTATCGGCGGGTGCGCTGTCGTCGCTTCCCCCACAGGCGCCAGCAACGAGACCGGCGGCCGCAAGGAAGGCGACTGCGCGATAAAGACCTCTACGTCTCATTGCAGTTACCCCCATTTGGTTTCCCATAGTTGTTTGTGTTCTCCGCAGCGACAGGGTGTCACGGCGGATCGAAGTGGCAGTTCACCACAGCGACTAAATGCTAGCGGTTGCGTCGACAGCCATATGCCGGGGGAGGTCATGAGACCGGCTCCACGAGCGGATGGTGACACGCAACATAGTGTCCGTCAGAAATCAATGACATTTGCGGTTCTTCTTGAGCACAACGTTCGTCGGCGAACTTGCAACGCGTGCGAAAGCGACAACCCGACGGCGGGAAGATCGGGCTCGGAATTTCGCCGCCGAGCACAACCGTTTCATCGATAGCCGCTTCTGGATCTGGCTCCGGGTGCGAATGCATCAGTAGTTGTGTGTACGGGTGTGCTGGTGTGGCGTAGAGATCATCGGAATCCGAAATCTCACACATTTTGCCGAGATACATGACGGCAACGCGATCGCTGATGTTTTTGACAACAGCAAGGTCGTGGGCAATGAACACGAGGGTGAGGCCGTATTTCGCTTTGAGATCCTCAAGCATGTTGAGAATCTGGGCTTGGACAGACACGTCGAGCGCTGACACTGGCTCATCACAGATAATGACCTTTGGTTCCATGACGAGCGCTCGCGCAATTGAAATTCGTTGGCATTGACCGCCGGAATACTCGTGAGGTCTCTTGTACTTCGCGCTCTCGGGGTCGATGCCGACTGCCTCGAGAATGTTGGCAACCAGGGCCCACTGTTCGTCACTTGCCGTAGGTCCCCACACGTCGAGCGGCTCTGCGACGATCTTGCCGATCGTCCTCCGAGGGTTGAGCGACGAGATGGGGTCTTGAAAGATCATCTGGATGTCGGTGCGGCGAGCGGTCATTTCAGTTCGGCTCAACTGTGTCAACTCTTCGCCGTCGAGCTGAACCGACCCGCCCGTTGGAGCTGGAAGTTGGAGAAGTGCTTTGCCCGTCGTTGATTTTCCACACCCAGATTCCCCAACGAGGCCTAGCGTCTCACCGCGACGAACGTCGAAACTGATTCCGCTCACAGCGTGAACGACGTTGCCTCCTTTCGCCGGAAACTCGACTATGAGGTTTTCGACCCGAATCACCGTGTCGTCAGAATCGCGGAGATGTGCGGTACCTGAACCTGCCATTACGTCAACGATCCTTGTTGAGCCTCACGGCGTACCGCCGCGCCTTCCGACTGAGGGAGGCCCGCTGAAATGTTTGCGCTGAGGGCTGCCTCTGCTTCGGTGCTGCCTACGGGGAGATGGCATGCGAACGAATGTGAATCGATGGTTTGCAACTTCGGCTCAACCTCTCGGCAGATCGGTTGAACATACGGACAACGGTCTGCAAATGAGCACCCAGAAGGCAGCGCCGCAAGATTCGGCGGCCGGCCCACGATTGCGCTCAAACGGGTGTGCTTTGGTTCTGAGGTCTTGGGGATTGACCAAAAAAGAGACTGGGTGTACGGGTGACGCATTCGGCTAAAGAGCGCAGATGTTGATGCCATTTCCACAATCTTGCCGGCATACATGACCGCGATGTCATCGGTTCGGGTCGCAACTACACCTAAATCGTGAGTGACAAGCACCATTCCCATTTGACGCTCTTGCTGTTGTTGGGCAAGAAGGTTCAGAATTTGGTGCTGAACCGTGACATCAAGTGCCGTGGTTGGCTCATCGGCGAACAACAGTTTTGGAGAGCAGGCAAGAGCGATTGCAATACATACGCGTTGGCGCATTCCTCCAGACATCTGATGCGGGAAATTGCTGAGGCGCTCCTTTGGCTCAGGAATTCGGAGCCACGTGAGCAACTGAATTGCGAGCTCGTTTGCCTCTGACTTTGAGAGGTCCTTATGGGCACGAAGATGTTCGGTGAGTTGTCGGCCTATGCGAACAACTGGGTTGAGTGATGTCATCGGGTCTTGGAAGACCATCGCCATCTCCTCACCCCAAAACGCACGCAACGCCCGCTTGCTCTTTCCGACGAGTTCCGTTCCGGAGTAGTTGACCGAGCCAGAGGTTGAGGCATTTGATGCTGTCGTAATGCCCATGATCGAGCGAGACAACACGGTCTTCCCGCACCCCGATTCACCGACGATGCCGAGGGTTTTCCCTTCGTAGACGTCGAATGACACGCCATCGACGGCCTTCACGGCGTGCCCACCGACATCGAAATGAGTTCGGAGGTCTCTCACCGATAGCAATGCGCGAGAGTCAGAGACCGCAGACGATGACATAACCCCCCCTTTTTTTGCCAGACCTACACCCGGTTACCACCGTCTTCTGGCTTGCGGTGGTGACTGCAATGTACTTTGTGACCTTCGTCACCTGCAAGACCTTGCGCCCGATATTCGCAGAGGCTCACAGTGCGAACACGAGAGTGGAAATGCCGGTGATCGCGAGAAGCACCAGAACGACCGAACGAAATTGCTGTTGATCGATCTTGTCTGCCACATTTCGACCGGTGAGGGTCCCAATCAACCACGAGGGCAGCGCACACACCGCGAGGAGAAGAATACGGTTCGTATATCTGCCATCGAGGGCAAAGATTGTGCTCGTCACGACGGCGCTGACCGCAAAAATGACGGCGATCGTCGCACGGAACTCGTTTGGGGTA
>Ga0255767_1004148_pt1 | contig 12002 bp, 10 predicted proteins | sample 071ome_24_FD_179967 | JGI IMG/M metagenome (GOLD analysis project Ga0255767, IMG submission 179967) | Coastal salt marsh microbial communities from the Groves Creek Marsh, Skidaway Island, Georgia - 071402CT metaG (version 2) | ecosystem: Environmental > Aquatic > Marine > Intertidal zone > Salt...
TCGAGATCTTGGTCGCCCCGAAGGGGTTCCACGATCGGTTTGCTGTCGCCCCCAATCCCGAAGGATTCGCGTGGGGGGTCTTGCGTACGTAGAGCGGGACCGCCGCTGGCTGCAGCAGTCCGCTTCGTCCGATCAACATGCACTCGATGAGTGACACGCAGACCGGTTTGTCACCGGCGAACCGGTGACTGGCTCGCCGACCCCGTTGAGTGGGCCGGCATGTGAATTGACAGAAGATTGTCGTACGTCGCGAAACGTATCGACATCTCCCGCACTCGCTTTTGCGTCCGTCTCTTCCGTTTTCAAGGAGCAATCGACACTCAGTGCGGACACTGCTATGCCGGGCACACTGTTCGCTCGGTGGCGAACCGGAGGTGCCGTTCTGCTACCCCGTGCGAACTGCCTATCGGCTGCCGTATGGGGCGAGTTGCTACGCTACCGGCCACCCCAGGGTGTTTCAACCCTGTTTCGGCAAGTTTTTCTTCGGATTCGTCGCAGACCCGTCGGGTTCGGCGGTCGGTGCACGACCGAACCACGGGCACGCCATCACGTGCGCCGCCGTGGACCTCACCTCAACTCCGGTCCGGTGGCGCCATTCAGGCGTCAAGAACCGCCAGATGACGCTGTTTCTTGCCCTTCTGAATGAGCACGAACCGACCGTCGACCGGGGTCACCGCCGTTGCTGCATCGTCGATCTTCTCACCGTTGAGGCGGATCCCGCCTTGATCGATCGTGCGCCGGGCATCGCCCTTTGAGGAACAAACACCGGTCGTGACCAACAGGTCGACCACGGGCTCCTCGCCTGCGAGCGTGTCAGCGGCGAGCTCAGTCTCGGGAACGATGCCCCGAAGCGCCTCAAGCGCTTCGCCGTCGAGTTCACTCCCGCCGAACAGCGCGCCGGCGGCGAGGTTGGCTCGGCGAACCTCACCGGAGCCGTGGATCAAGGCAGTGACCTCGTCAGCCAGCACCCGCTGGGCCGAACGCTGCTCGGGGGCTTGGACGTGCTCGGCCATGACCTCGACCACCCGGTCGACCGGCAGCAAGGTCATCTGAAGCAGGAACCGCTCCACATCTCGGTCGTCGGTGCGCATCCAGTACTGGTGGAACTCGTAGGGCAGGGTCCGGTCGGCGCTCAGCCACACGGCACCATCGGCGGTCTTACCGAACTTGGCACCGTCGGATCGGGTCACAAGCGGCACGGTGAGGCCGTGCGCGTGCGCACCGGTCTTGCGCCGAATCATGTCGATGCCAGCCGTGATGTTGCCCCACTGATCCGACCCGCCAACCTGGAGTTCGCAGCCATCGCGGTCGTGGAGGGCCACAAAATCATTGGCCTGGAGCAACATGTAGGAGAACTCGGTGTACGAGATCCCTTGCTCACCGTCGAGGCGGCTCTTGATCGACTCCTTCGCCAGCATCGTGTTCACGGTGACGAGCTTGCCGACGTCACGGAGGAACTCGAGTGCGGTGACGTTTTCGATCCACTCACGGTTATCGGCGAGCTGGGCCTGGCCGCCGATGTCAAGCAAGAGGCACAACTGCTCCTTGATGACTGCCACGTTGTGGTCGAGTGTCTCGCCGTCGAGCAGATTGCGTTCGTCGGAACGACCTGACGGGTCGCCAACCATGCCGGTAGCGCCCCCGGCCAAGGCGATCGGGCGGTGACCGAAGTCCTGAAAGCGACGCAGCAGGAGCAGCGGCACAAGATTCCCGATGTGAAGGCTGTCGGCAGTCGGGTCGAACCCGCAGTACAGGGTGATCGGGCCTGCCTCCAGACGGGCCCGAAGGGCGGCGTCGTCGGTGGTGTCCTGGATCAGGCCGCGAGCCGAAAGGTCATCAAGAATCGCCGCGCCCTGGTGGGGAGTACTCATGGGCCCAACGATACGCGGGGGTGCCGTGGTTCATGGGCACTTTTGCTGCAGACTGACCGCGTATGCGCCGACTCACTCTCGCGCTCCTCGCCGCCCTGCTCGTCGCCACGTCCTGCTCGGTCGAGACGAAGGACTTCGATGCCCTCTTCGGCGACGACTTCAACGTGACGACCCTCGAGACCGCCCAGTCATCTCGGGTCTATGACCGGAACGGCACACTCATCACCGAGCTGCGCGGTGAACAGAACCGCACCGACGTCGGGATCGACGAGATCCCCGATCTTGTGCAGAACGCGGTTGTCGCCATCGAGGACGAGCGCTTCTGGGATCATGCTGGCGTCGACATCAAGGCCATCCTCCGAGCCGCTCGCAGCAACGTCAGCGCGGGTGGCATCGCCCAAGGCGGCTCGACGATCACCCAGCAATATGTCGGCAACGTCTTCCTCGACCGGTCCGAGCAGACCGGCTCGCGAAAGGTCGAAGAGATCTTCATGGCTCGGCGCTTCGAGCAGCGCTACAACAAGGACTTCATCCTCGAGAAGTACCTCAACTGGGTGTACTTCGGCAACGGCGCGTACGGCGTCGAGGCGGCCGCTCGTACCTACTTCGGTCCGCCTGCCTGCGAACGCCTCTCGAGTACATCCGGCACCGTTGAGGGCGAATGTCTCAAGGTCGCCGAACTCACGATCGTCGAGGCAGCCACGATCGCCGGGCTGATCCAGGCTCCCGGACGGTTCAACCCGTACATCAACTACGAGGCGGCTCGAGACCGGCGTGACCTTGTGCTGTTGCGCATGTACGCCAACGACTACATCACCAAAGAGGACTACGAGACGGCAATCCTCCAGCCCATCGACCTCGTCGAGGATGTCCCGATCCTCGAAGAGGAGTTCCCGGCTGCGTACTTCGTTGAGGACGTCAAGCAGTGGTTCCTCGACAACCCTCGGTTCGGCGCGACCCGCGAAGAGCGCATCGCTCTGCTGTTCGAGGGTGGGCTCGACATCTACACCACGATCGATCTCGACCTGCAGACCGAGGCCGAGGCCGCGGTTGAGCGGGTGTTGCCCCAGATTGCCGCCGATGGTTCGTTCAACCCCGATGCTGCTGCGGTCGTCATGGGGGTGACCCCGGCCGATGACGGCCACGTCCTTGCCATGGTCGGCGGACGCAACTTCTTCGGCGCCGACGACGATGCCAAGTTCAACCTCGCGTCGGGCTCGGGGCGACAGGCTGGGTCGTCAATGAAACCGATCGGTCTGGCCGTTGCGCTCCAGCTCGGCATTCCGATCACCCGCTTCTACGACGCCACGTCACCGATCGAAATCACCAACCCAGCGGTGTGCGGCCCCACCTGGAACGTCCGCGGCGGTGCCGACGGCGACCGCACCTTGGCTGATGCGACCAAATGGTCCCGGAACACGGTCTTCGCCCAGCTCATGGTCGACATCGGTCCGGCCCGCTTTGTGCAGATGGCCGAGGACCTCGGTATCGGCGAAGGCCGCATCCAGCCCGTGTGTGCAGCGATTCTGGGCACCGAGAACGTCAACATGGTCGAGATGGCCACCGTCTACTCGACCTTCGCCCGCGACGGCGTCCGGGTCGACCCGGTGCTGGTCACCCGGATCGTGAACACCGAGGGCACCCAGCTCTACGAGAGCGCGCCGGAGCCGGCCACCGTGCTCAACAAAACCGTCAACGACCAGCTGACCTGGGCGCTGTCGACCGTCATGAGCGGCACCGGCTGGCGGGCCGACCTGCCCGACTACCCCGATGCCGGCAAGACGGGCACGGCCCAGAACAACGCCGACGCGACCTTTGTCGGCTACACCCGACAGCGAACGACTGCCGTGTGGGTCGGCTACCCCGATGAACAGATTCCGATGCGGACTCAGTTCGAGGGCGACAAGGTCCAGGGCGGTACCTTCCCTGCGCTCATCTGGCACGAAATCATGACAGCCGCGATGTCGGGGATTGAAGCCGAGTCGTTCCCCACGCCACCGGTCTCGTCGACCACGACGACCCTGCCGGACATCCCGGAAGAGGCCATCGTCCCGCCGCTTGTGGGGCAAGATGCGACCGAGGAATTCATCGCCGCGCTGCAGGACGAACCGAACTACTGGGTCGTCCAGCGCGTCGACATCGAGACCCGCAGCCACCCGCCAGGGCTGATCATTGGTCAGTCGCCCAAAGCCGGCGAACTCGTGCCCGGCGGCTCGATCATCACGATCGAGGTCGCCGTACCCCCCGAGGTCTTTCCGGTACCGTCGGTCGTTGGCCTCAGTGAAGCCGAGGCCCGCACCGCGCTGGAGAACGCGAACTTCGACGTCGTCGTCACCACGCTCGCCAATCCTGACGCCGGCAGCGACCCGCCCGCCGGGATCGTCTGGGCACAGGATCCGGCCCCCGGCCAGGAGGGCGAGGACATCATTACCGTGACCATCTCGGTCAACCCGACACCCGCAGCAACCGACGACTCGTGACCGACAGCCCGATCGAACATCCCGAACTCGCTTCCGCCGGCGTCCCCTGGGGTCGCATCACCGTCGTCCTCATCGTCGTGTCGCTGCTCGTCATGTGGGTGTGGATCTATCTGTACGCGCCGCGCGACAACCCGGATCGCTTCTCGTCACCGTCGTACGCTGAGGCAGCCGAGCCGATCTGTGCAGTGGCCCAGGCGCGCATCAATGACCTACCTCCAGGACGCTTCTCCGACACGCCCCAGGATCGAGCGGTCGGGGTACGGGAGGGCACCGAGATCACCGAGCAACTCGTTGCCGACCTCAAGGATCTCCGGACGCTGGTGACCGACCCCGACGACCTCCGCATTCTCGACGCCTGGTTCGAGGACTGGGAAGAGGGTTATCTCGTCGACCGATGGGCCCACGTGAAACGGCTGGAGAACGCCACCCCCGAGACCGACGACCGCGACCTTGCGTTCATCATCCAGGAACGCATCGAAGGTGGCTTCTACACCCGGCGGATCGATGGGCTCGCGAACGTCAACGACATGCCGTCGTGCGTCGTTCCCGGTGACATCTGAGTCAGGCGTTCACCCTCGCCACCTCGAGGCCGGCCGCCGCCAGCCGCTGCAGACCTGCATCGGCGCCGAGCGCCGCGAGTTCGTCGGGCCGAACCCATCGCTGATCCTGTGACTCGTGGTTGGTGTCGACGATGGCGTTAGCGGGTGCCTGTACGACGAACCGCACGTCGTAGTGCAGGTGGCGGTCTTCCCTTGGCGGGTCAACCTCGTGGATGTCGAGATCAACGGCCACTGGCCAAACCACCAAACCCTCAATTCCCGTCTCTTCGGTGGCCTCGCGGAGCGCGACGCCAGCAAGGTTGGCGTTGCCGTCGGCGTGTCCACCGGGCTGGACCCAGATCTGCAACTTGGTGTGGAACAGCACAAGGGTGCGCTCACGATCGGCGTGGACGACGAGCGCAGAGCCGGTGAAATGGCCGGGACGCTCATGACGCTGGAGCGGGTCAGGCCGGGTGTCGAGCAGCTCCCGCATGCGCCGGCGTTGCCCGGCGAGCGCCGGGTTGTCGTTCAGGGCGACCACAGCCCGGACGAGGTCGAGGTGGTCATCCTCGGCAAGCTCGGGAGCATCGGCGCTCAACCAACGGGACATGCGGCGGAGGCTACCCCTCCTCGGGGAGGTCGCCAGCATGTCCCATGCGACCTCGGCTCCCAGAGATGCGGAACCGCCGGCGAACGGCGACTCACCCGTCCAGGCGCGCCCGGAACCGCTCGATCTGGTCAGCGACCGCTGCCGGAGAGCCGCCACCGCGGGTGGTGCGACGGGTCACCGACACGCCCGGTTCGAGCAGCGCCGCCGCCTCGTCGCCAAGCTGCGGGTCGGCCGCGACGAGTTCACCCAGTGCGCCTTCGCCAGCGAGGGCCCGGCGTACCTTCTCTCCCACCACGGCATGGGCATCGCGGAACGGCATCCCCCGCGCCACCAGCCACTCGGCCAGGTCAGTCGCTGCGGCATAAGGCGACGCGGCCTGGGCCGCCATGGCCTCGGTGTTGAACGTGGTGGTGGAGATCATGCCGTCGAGGGCGAGCAGCGTGAGTCGAACCGTATCGACGGTGTCGAACAGCGGCTCCTTGTCCTCCTGCATGTCCTTGTTGTAGGTGAGCGGAAGTCCCTTGAGGGTCGTGAGGAACCCGGTGAGATGACCGATGAGTCGGCCTGCCTTGCCCCGAGCGAGCTCGGCGATGTCGGGGTTCTTCTTCTGGGGCATCATCGACGACCCGGTCGAGAACCCGTCGTCGAGGGTCACAAATCCAAACTCGGTCGAAGCCCACAGGATCCACTCCTCGCCGATACGGCTCAGGTGCACCCCGAGCAGCGACAGGGCGAAGAGCACCTCGGCCACAAAGTCTCGATCGGCGACACCGTCAAGGCTGTTGTCGAAGACCGCATCGAAACCGAGATAGGCCGCAGACTTTTCCGGATCAAGCGGCAACGACGAACCGGCCAGCGCTCCCGCGCCGAGCACCGAGACGTTGGTGCGCTTGCGGGCGTCGACGAGCCGTTCAGCATCGCGGGCCAGCGCCCAGCCGTGGGCGAGCAGATGGTGCGAGAGGGCGACAGGCTGCGCCTGCTGGAGGTGGGTGTAACCGGGCAGGTAGGCGTCGCCCGCTTGTTCGGCGTGGGTCAGGAGCGTGCGTTGCAGACGCTCGATCAGCTCGAGCACCTCGTCGATCGCTGAACGGGTCCAGAGCCGAAGATCAGTGGCGACCTGATCGTTGCGACTACGGCCGGTGTGCATCTTGGCGCCGGCGGGCTCGAGTTCGGTGACTCGACGCTCGACAGCGGTGTGGATGTCCTCGTCGTTGGCTTGGAAGTCGAACGAGCCTGACTCGATCTCGTGTTCGACCGTGTCGAGGGCAGCGAGCACACCGTCACGCTCGGCCTCGGTGAACAAGCCGACATCACCGAGCATGCGAACGTGCGCCCGCGACCCGGCGATGTCCTCACGGAACATGCGCTGGTCGAACGGCAGGCTGTCGTTCAGCGCCTGCAGCGCCTCCGACGGGCCACCGGCGAACCGACCGTGCCACAGCGTCGAGCTCACGACTGACTCCGTTTACGAGCGAGGTTCCGTAGCCGAAGCGCATTGAGCTTGATGAAGCCCTCGGCATCGGCTTGGTCATAGGTGCCACCGTCGTCTTCGAACGTGGCGATCTTTTCGTCGAACAGCGAATGCGGGCTCTTGCGGCCGACGACGTCGACGTTGCCCTTGAAGAGCTTGAGGCGCACCACACCACTGACGAATTCCTGGCTGTGGTCGATGGCGACCTGCAACATCTCGCGCTCCGGACTCCACCAGAAGCCGTTGTAGATCAGCTCGGCGTACTTCGGCATGAGCGAATCCTTGAGGTGAGCGACCTCGCGATCGAGCGTGATCGACTCGATCGCCCGATGGGCCCGCAGCATGATGGTGCCGCCCGGAGTCTCGTAGGCGCCACGGCTCTTCATGCCGACAAAGCGATTCTCGACAATGTCGAGGCGACCAATGCCGTTCTCGCCACCGAGACGGTTGAGCTCGGTGAGGACCTCGGCCGGAGTCATGGCCTTACCGTCGATGGCGACGATGTCGCCCTTTTCGTACGTGAGGTCGAGATAGGTGGCCTCGTTGGGGGCCATTTCGGGACTGACCGACCAGCGCCACATCTCCGCAGGTGGCTCGGTGAACGGATCTTCCAACGGACCACCCTCGAACGAGATGTGGAGCAGGTTGGCGTCCATCGAGAACGGCGACTTCTTGCCCCGCTTCATCTCGATCGGGATGTTGTGCTTCTCGGCGTACGCCATCAGCGACTCACGGCCACCGAGCTCCCACTCACGCCACGGCGCGATGACCTGGATGTCGGGCGACAGTGCGTACGCGCCCAGCTCGAACCGGACCTGGTCGTTGCCCTTGCCGGTGGCGCCATGACTGATCGCGTCGGCGCCGTGCTCAGCTGCGATCTCGACGAGACGTTTGGCGATCAGCGGCCGGGCGATCGACGTGCCGAGCAGGTACTCGCCCTCATAGATCGTGTTGGCCCGGAACATCGGGTACACGAAGTCGCGCACGAACTCCTCGCGCACGTCCTCGATATGGATGTTCTCAGCGGGAACACCCATTTCGAGCGCCTTGGCCCGAGCCGGCTCGACCTCTTCACCCTGACCGAGGTCAGCGGTGAACGTGATGACCTCGGCGTTGTACGTCTCCTGGAGCCAACGCAGGATGATGGAGGTGTCGAGACCACCGCTGTAGGCGAGTACGACCTTCATGGTTCAGATGTTTCTCTCGGGTTGGTGACGGGTCAGGTGAGTCCGGCGAGCGACCGCAGCCGCTCGGCGAGTTCGGCGCCGCCGAGCGATTCGGCGGCCACCACGATCAAGGTGTCGTCGCCTGCGACGGTACCGAGGATGTCGGCCATCCCGGCACGGTCGAGGGCGGACGCGACGACATGCGCGGAGCCGGGTGGGGTGCGCAGGACGACGAGGTTCAGCGAGTGGTTGACGTCGGCGACCCAGTCGGACATGACCCGACGGAGGTGATCCTCCGGGGCGATGCGGTCGACCGGGTGTTCCGGGATCGCATACACGGTCTCGCCGCCCGGGACCCGGACCTTGATCGCGCCAAGTTCGTCGAGATCGCGCGAAACCGTTGCCTGCGTGGCGCCGATGCCGTCGGCCTCGAGCAGCTCGGTGAGCTGGGCCTGCGAGGTGACGGCGTGCTCCTCGAGCAGGGATGAGATGCGATGTTGGCGTTGGGCTTTCGACATGATCGCTCCCCTAGCCGTTCTCTTGGGCGAGCCAGGCCAGCGCACCGCGGGCGGCGTGCATGCGGTTGGCGGCCTGCACCCAGATTCGGCTGCGGTCGCCGTCGAGCACGGCATCGGTGACCTCTTCGTTGCGATGGGCCGGCAGGCAGTGCAGGAAGATCGCATCGGGGGCGGCCAGCGTCATCAGCCGCTCATCGACCTGGAACCCCTCGAAGTCGCGACGCCGTTGCTCGGCCTCCGCCTCTTGCCCCATCGAGGTCCACGTATCGGCATAGACGGCATCGGCCCCGGCGACCGCGTCTTCGGGCCGGGCGTGGATGTCGATCGCCACGCCGGCGTTGGCGACGCGGTCGGCATCGACCTCACCGAAGCCGTAGCCCGATGGTGACGAGATCCGGAAGGACATGCCGGTGCGGCCGGCGGCGAGCGCCAGCGAGCGGGCGACATTGTTGGCGTCGCCGACGTAGGCGACCGAGCGGCCCTCCAGTTCCCCGAACTCCCGACGAATCGTGAGGAGGTCGGCGAGCGCCTGAAGCGGATGGGCGGCGTCGCTCAGCATGTTGACGACGGGAACGAGATCGAGCGCGGCCATGCGTTCGACGACGGAGTGGGTGAACACCCGGGCACCGACGAGCGAGTGGAAGCACGCCATGGTGCGGGTCACGTCCTCGACGGTCTCACGGGTGTCGAATCCGACCTCCTGACCCTGGATGTAGACGGGGTGGCCGCCGAGTTGCACGACGGCCATCTCCATCGAGTTTCGGGTGCGGGCCGACGGCTTTTCGAAGATGAGGGCCATGCCCTTGCCGGCAAGCGCTTGCGGCGCGTCGGTGGAGGTGGCGAGGTCGAGGATCTGGTTGACCTCGGCACTCGACAGGTCGTCGATCTCAAGTAGGTGACGCATCAGGCAGCTCCCTCGGCGATGACAGCACCGATGATCTCGACGCCCTCGGCGATCTGCTCGTCGGCGACGATGAACGGTGGCGCAAGGCGCAATGCCGTCGGGGTGACGCCGTTGACGACAAGCCCACGGTCAAGGCAGGCGCGCGCGATGTCGCCCGCCGTGCGACCGGCAAGCGCCTCCGGAGTGAGTTCTACGCCGAGCAACAGACCCCGACCTCGGACATGGTCGACGGCGACCATCGGTTCGAGCAGCGACCGGAACGTCGCTTCGTGCGCGCGGGCGACTGCCGGTGCGTCGATGCGTTCCAGTTCAGCGAGCGTGGCTCGGGCTGCGGAGAGGGCGAGAGGCTGGCCGGCATAGGTCGAGCCGTGATCACCGGGAACGAAGGCGGCGGCGACGTCGTCGCGGGCCCACATCGCTCCGACCGGCATCCCGTTGGCGATGCCCTTGGCCATCGTGACGACATCGGGGCGCACGCCGGCGTGCTGGAAACCGAACCAGGCACCGGTGCGGCCCATGCCAGCCTGGACTTCGTCGAAGATCAAGAGCAGACCGCGTTCGTCGCAGATCTGTCGGACGCCGCGGAGATAGTCGTCGTCGGCCGGGTTGACGCCACCTTCGCCTTGCACCGACTCGAGGATGACACCGCCCACCTCGGGGGTAAGGCTGCGCTCGAACTCGGCAAGGTCATTCCAGACGACGTGCCGGAACCCCTCGGGCAGCGGCTGGAAGGGCTCGTGCTTCTCGGGCTGACCGGTTGCGGCCAGCGACATCAAGGTGCGGCCGTGGAAGCTCCGCAGGGCGCTCACGACGCCGTGGCGACCCCGGCCCTGGCACTTGCGCACAAGCTTGAGCGCCGCCTCGTTGGCCTCGGCGCCGGAATTCTGGAACAGGACCTGGCCCGAGCCAGCGTCGATCAACCGGTTGAGGGTCTCGGCGACGGGCGCCTGATGTTCGTTGGCGAACAGGTTCGACGTGTGAGTGAGCGTGCCCGCCTGGGCCGCAACGGCTTCGGTGATCGCCGGATGGGCATGACCAAGGCCGGTGACGGCGAGACCGCACAGGAAGTCGAGATGGCGGGTGCCGTCGGCGTCATAGAGCTCGGCACCGCTCCCCTTCACGAAGAGTCGGGGCGGCGAGCCGTAGTTGTCCATCAACGGGCTGTGGTCGCCGGTGGCGCCCCACGCTGCGGCCTGGGCGGCGGTCATGGGTTCTCCCCTGCCGGCAGATCGCCGGTGATCATCGTGCCGATACCGGCGTCGGTGAAGAGTTCGAGCAACAACACGTGTGGGATGCGGCCGTCGAGCATGTGTGCCGAGGTGGCACCCGACTCGACGGCGTGCATGCATGCCTCGACCTTGGGAATCATGCCGCCCGAGATCGTGCCATCGTCGATGTACTCGCAAACCGTGCTGAGGCTCGCCCGAGCGACGATCGACGACGCATCGTCGACGTCGGTGAGCAGGCCCGGCACGTCGGTGAGATAGATCGCCTTCTCCGCACCGAGTGCGCCAGCCAGCGCACCTGCGACCGTGTCGGCGTTGATGTTGTAGGCCTGGCCGTTGGCGTCGGCACCGATCGTGGAGACGACCGGGATCATGTTCTCGCTCAGAAGCCGCTCGACGATGTTGGGTTGCACGCTGACCACATCGCCGACGAAGCCGAGGGCGGCGTCGCGCGGCGCAGCGGTGATCAGGCCGCCGTCCTCGCCGGAGAGGCCCACGGCGTAGGCACCGTGGACATTGATCGAGCCGACGATGTCACGGCCGACCTTGCCGACCAGCACCATGCGGGCGACGTCGAGGGTCTCGGCGTCGGTGACCCGCAAGCCGTCGACGAACGCCGTTTCCTTGCCGAGCCGAGTGAGAAGCTCGCCGATCTGCGGACCGCCGCCATGCACCACGACGGGTTTCAGGCCGACGGAGCGAAGCAGGACGATGTCCTCCGCGAACGTCTGGGACAGTGCCGGATCCACCATGGCGTTGCCACCGAATTTCACGACGATGACGGCGTCGCGGAAACGCTGGATGTAGGGCAGGGCCTCGACGAGCGCGTCGGCCCGCCGTTCGGGCGAGAAGCCCCGGTCGGAGAGGTTGTCGGTCATGAGCGGTACCCCGCATTGATATCGATGTAGCCGTGGGTGAGATCGCAGGTCCAGATCGTGGCGTCGCCATCACCGATGCCGACATCGACCCGGATCTCGATCTCGGAGGTCCGGAGGTGTCCGGTGGCCCGCTCCTCGGAGTAGGAGGCGAGGACCTTGCCGTCGGCCGTGACCTGTTCATCGCCGATCCAGATCGCGATCTTGTCGCGGTTGGCGGCCTGGCCGGACTTGCCGACCGCCATGACGAGACGACCCCAGTTGGCGTCCTCGGCGGCAAGTGCCGTCTTCACCAGCGGCGAGTTGCCGATGGCGAGTGCAATGGCCTTTGCCGCGTGGTCG
>Ga0255767_1004156_pt1 | contig 11993 bp, 10 predicted proteins | sample 071ome_24_FD_179967 | JGI IMG/M metagenome (GOLD analysis project Ga0255767, IMG submission 179967) | Coastal salt marsh microbial communities from the Groves Creek Marsh, Skidaway Island, Georgia - 071402CT metaG (version 2) | ecosystem: Environmental > Aquatic > Marine > Intertidal zone > Salt...
ATCTCGGATATAGCGGTTGCGGATGACGTTGCCAAAGAGTGTCCCCTCTCGATTGTCTTTGACGAAGGTGTTGAGGAACTTCAACAGTTTTGGATTACTCGAGCGCACTGCCCACGCCAGCCGCCCTCCAGAGCGAAGGACGAGGTCATCCCGCACGACAGCACGGGTAAAAACTTCCTGCCACATTTGCGGTTTGTAATCATCAACAATGGCCCAGGGTAGCAAGCCCGCATCGACCATTTCGATGAGGTCCTCATCCTCCAGAGACTCGTCTATTGCCTCGATGCGAATGGGTGCCAGGCCCCGAGCCACCAATGTATCGCTGAGCGCCCGAACACTCTCTGCGTAGCTGCTCGACAGGCGCACATATACGGTCTTTCCGGCAAGGTCCGCGAGTGTTTCGAGAGCGGGTGCGCTTGGCCCGGTGACCAGAATTTCTTTGAGGGGCTTACTGACGGGAGAAGTAAAGGCGACCTCTGCTCTGCGGCTCTCGGTAATCGTGGTTCCTGCCATGACAATATCGCCGTATCCTGCCTTGAGCGCCGAGAAAAGCTGATCTCTGGCCACTGGAATCACCGCGACTTGCACCGTCAATAGCCCGGTGTTGTAGGCTGAGTTGACGACTTTTTGCAGTTTCTGCGCATACTCCTGAACAATCCCCTGTGGTCCGTTCTCCAAGAAATAGCGCCCCGGCCCGTAGACCGTGAGGACCCTGATTACGCGGCGATCCACCATCGTATCGAGGTCGTCGGCATGGGGCATTACCCCAAAGCGTTGCAAGCCCCGGTCACCATCGGGCGCGGTTTGCGTGGGGGTGGCCGGCGGCTGTGATTCACTCTCGGTGGGGGCTACTGCCAACGTCTCAGTCAAAGGCCCGTTGGTGATAGCGTTGGTCCCCTCAGAGAGCACGCTCTCAGGGGCGCTTTCTGCACCGCATGCCACCAGCAATACTGCCAGCAAGGCGGCCATCAGCCGATACGTCATTTTTTGGGAACGGGCCCTGAGTGTTTGAGACAACGTTCTCATCTGCGCTTGTCCAAGGAAGAATCCGATCAGCCAGATAGCTTGGTTTTTGCCTGGGCCGGGATTTTCAGGCAACCCGGCAATCTAGAACTAATTTACCAAAATGCCCGCCCGCCTGCATATGCTGGTGCGCCCTCAGTACTTCATGAAGCGGGTAGGTTGCATCGACGATCGGCGCGATCGCGCCAGTTGTCACGGCTGGCCAGATATGTTCACGAATGGACTGGAAACAGCGCGCGCGCTCAGCGGTCTCCAAACGTCTCAGGGTGCTTCCGGTCAGCGTAAGACGCTTCATGAACACGGTAGCGAGATTGATCTCGCTTTGCATACCCCGCATCACGCCAATGCACACAATGCGGCCATCCTGAGCAGCGAGTTCGAGATTGGTCTGCATCAGGTCTCCCCCCGCAATGTCCAAAATCACGTCGATATTGTTGGCATAGCCTGCCTGGTTGAATTGCTCGAAAAGATCACTTTCCCGATGATTGGCAACAAATGCGGCGCCCAGCTCCGCCACTGATACGCAGCGTGCCTCCGATCCGGCAGTAGACAACACGGTGGCGCCCAGTGTGCGTGCCATCTGAATGCCGATGGAGCCGATACCACTGCTACCCCCATGGATCAGCGCGGTGTCCCCCGATGTCAGACGGCCGCGCTCGACTACGTTGTACCACACGGTCAGTAGTGCCTCCGGCAGCGCAGCACCTTGCTCGGTGGTTATCCCCTCGGGTAGCGGCAGGCAATGATCGGCGCGGGCAATCGCTCGAGAGGCGTACCCTCCACCATGTGTCAGTGCGCAGACGCGATCACCAACCGCATACGCGCTGACATTTTTGCCCAGGGCGGCTACGGTCCCTGAAACTTCCAGACCGGGGACGGGAGAGGCGTCTGCTGGAGGTGGATACAGACCCATGCGCTGTAGCAAGTCGGCACGGTTAATGCCGGCGTGACACACGGAAATGATCACTTCGTCGTCTTCAGGTGCCGCCAGTGTGTCTTTGACGATCTCAGCGCGCTCGGGTGTTGCGAACTCAACGTACTGTCTTTCCATCATCCGTGTGCATCCTGTTGCTGTGTTTTCGGCAAGGTTGTGGCCCGAGGCTGTGTTCTGAATGCCGATTATCCCAGACAGAGACTGTTGTCCGCGGTGCGCTGTCGATAGACTACCCGATAAGCCAGCCCCAGGGAGTCTTCTGATGCTCAGATCCATGCCTGTCCGCCGATTCAAGCGCGGTTTTAAATTAACGCTCATCAAGTTGCTGGTGGGCAGCAAAGCCAGTGGGGTCCACCTATCCTATGTGGGGCGTGGAGCGGCAGCCGATCTCTGCAGACGGATCGCCGATATTGGGCACAAAGACATTCTGGTGGTCACAGACCGGGCACTGAAAGAGCTGGGTCTGGCGGAGCGGGCGTTATCGCCGTTGGCAGAGACCGGCGTGACCTTGCACTGGTATGCGGGGGTCGATCCCGACCCCACATTTACCCATGTCAATGAGGGTGCCGAGGTACTGCGTGCTGCAGGGTGCACTGCGATTGTGGCGGTGGGAGGGGGATCTTCCATGGATGCGGCGAAGGTGATTGCCTGTACCCGCTCCAGCGACGAATCTCCGGAGCAGTGGGTAGGGCTTAACAAAGTGCCAGAGGATGTTTTGCCCGTGTATGCCATTCCCACGACTTCCGGTACCGGCAGCGAAGCAACCATGGGGGCGGTGATCAAAGACCCCATCGCCAAAATGAAGCACATCGTTGTTGCTGAGAGCCTCTTGCCACAGGCGGTTGCGCTGGACCCTGATTTGCTCACCGGGCTACCGGCTGCCGTCACCGCAGCGACGGGGATCGACGCCCTGACCCATGGCATTGAGGCGTACATCTGCGTGTGGGATCGCGGCACTCGCAAGGAAAATGCCCGCCTGGCGATTCAGGGTGTCTTCCGTTGGTTGGAGCAAGCGATCGTGGAGCCCGAAAACATCGAGGCACGATTGGGTATGGCGTTGGCGGCGTATCATGCTGGGGTTGCCATTAATCAGGTGGGTGTCGGTAACGTTCATGCCATTGCCCATCAGCTGGGTGCCCGTTATGGCATACCCCACGGGCAGGCCAATGCGTTGGTTTTACCCCATGTTTTGAAAGCCTGTATTGCTGAGGCCGAAACGGCATTGGCGGAGTTGGCGGTGGTCACGGGCGTGTCCGACGCATCCTCACCCGCGGCACGGGCTCAGGCGTTTGTGGACGCGGTGGCCGATCTGATCGCCAAGGTAGGCATTCAGGAGACTGACTCTCGTATTCAGCCGGCCGATTGGACTCTACTGGCGCACGCCGCCATGGATGAGAGTGACGGATACGTTTCACCGCGCCTGCTGACGCAGCCAGAAATCATGGATATTCTCGAGTACATCAGCCCCGACTGATATCGGCAATCCAATTACCGGCCAGTGCCATTACTTGATGGTGGGCTTCTGTGGGCCCCTCCGAACAGGGGAATCCATGGGCTTCGTGGTCGAAGTGCTCGTGATGTACCCGGACCCCCGCGTTTTTCAGGCGCTGTGCGAGCCGCTTGCCGTCGTCGCGGAGCGGATCCCTCTCAGCGGTGATCAGAAGTGATCTCGGGAAGCCCTTCAATGACGTGCGCTTGTCGGGGAACATGATCTCTATGGTGGGATCGGCTGGCGCCAGTCCGTTGAGGTAGGTATCGGTAAACCAGCGCATGATGGGCGTTGTCAGCGGGCCGCTTTTGGCGTGGTCAACGTAAGAGCGAAGCTCGGCGTGGTAGTGCTGGGTTGCAGGATAAATCATGATGCAGCCGCGCAGCCGCGGTTCGTCGGGCATGCGGGCCGCGGTGGCGAAGGTGAGATTGCCACCGGCACTGTCGCCCGCCAGCACCACTTCACCGTTATTGGGAGGCAGCGCGTTGAGATGATCGATAATCCATTGCGCGGCCGCCATCGCATCGTCGTGTGCGGCCGGGAACGGGTGTTCGGGGGCCAACCGATAGTCAATAGAGATCACGGTTGCTCTGGTCGCATGAGCCAGACGCGTGCAGAAGGGATGGTGGGTATCCAGATCACCAATGGTCCAGCCGCCGCCATGAAAATAGACGATAAGAGGACGGCTGGCCAAACCGTGATACATCCGCGCACTCAGCGTGACTTCGCCTAGGGGCAACTGGATCGAACCCGATTGCACCTTAGGCGGCGAGTGCGCCTCCCAGGCCAGCGTGTTCATGCGACGGTAGTACCAGCGGAAAGCAAGGGTTTTGAGCTTGTTAAACAGTGCTTTCACAGGATTTATTCCGCGTCTATATAGCGCGCTTCCGGGTCCGACTGGTAAGTGTAGCGGCCCTCGTCGTTAAGACGCCGCTGGATATTACCCCGATGCCACAGGTAATTGAGATGGGCTACGGTCTCGCCCGTGGCCATCTGGATTTCGTTGTCCCCGATAGCCCGACCAAATAAGCACTCAAAACATTCTGGCAGTACCTTAGGTGCCATTAGCAGATCATAGAGTTTGGCAAGCGCCAGCCGGTGACTGTCGATAATTTGGTTGAGGCGAACCCTCACGCCGGTAAAGGGCGATTGGTGAGCGGGCAGCACCAGCAAATCTTCGGGGAGCATATCGAGCAGGCGCGTGCTGGAGGCCAGCCACGATTCCAGCGGATTGCCATCGGGCTCGGTAGGGAACACCGACACGTTGGGGGTAATGCGCGGCAAGATCTGGTCGCCGGCAATGACCAGCTGCAGGGCGGGGCAGTAAAGGCAGGCGTGTTCCGGCGAATGTCCCTGACCCACAACCACTTGCCAGTACCGGCCGCCTATCGACAGCGTCTGTCGATCACTGAGCCGCTGGAAATTGTGCGGCAAAGGTGTCGCGAACTGACCAAAGCTGCCGAAGCGCTGGCGATAGTTATCCAGTTGCTCGGCGGAGAAGCCAGCACGATGATAAAAGTCAATGGCCGGTGGCGGCGCCTGCTCGCCGGTATAGCCCATAATCAGGCTGCCCGTCAGAAACTCCGCCTGCGTCATGTACAGATCGCAGTTAAAGCGCTCACAGAGCCAGCCCGCTAAGCCGATGTGATCGGGGTGCATATGGGTACAGATCACACGTTTGACGGGCCTCGATGCCATGAAGCCAGTGAATAAACGCTCCCATTGTTCCTTGGCTGAATCCAGGTTCAGACAGGTATCCACAATGGTCCAGCCGTCACCATCCTCCAGTAGCCACAGATTGATGTGATTCAAAGGCCCCGGCATTGAAAATCGTAGCCACCAGACACCCGGTGCGACTTCAAAGGGCTCGTCTCCCGGCTCGCCGAGCCGGCCCCAAGGGTAGGTGAGGCCTCGATAAGCCTCGTTGACAACTTCCAGAGTCATAAAACCTCACTGCACGATAGCGGCAGTTTGCGCGCCAGCGAGCGCCCTGTCCACCGATGGCCGAGCGCTCGGAGTAGGTCTCTCCCTATGGGGTTACTGACAGCCCGCGGGGTCAGTGTGATACTCAATCCCGGTTTTGCGATTAGCCAGTAGCGCCCAAGCGGTGGCGGGAGAGAACAGGATGACGGCGACACTTGATACTCAGGCATTGAAGCGCCTCGACCAGGCGCATCATTTACATCCCTTCACTGATTTTGAGGATTACGCCCGTCATGGTGGGCGCATTATGAGCCGCGCCGAGCACGTTTATATTTATGACTCGGACGGCAATAAAATTCAGGATGGGATGTCGGGGCTGTGGTGCTGCAATCTGGGCTACAGTCAAAACCGGATTAAAGAAGCCGTCGCCGCCCAGTTGGCTGAGTTGCCCTTTTATAACAACTTCTTTAAGTGCTCCAACCAACCCGCCGCCGAGCTGGCCGCGCGCCTGTGCGAGGTGACCCCGGAGCGATTCCAGCACGTCTTTTTTACTAACTCCGGATCGGAGGCCAACGACACCCAGATCAAGTTTGTTCACCGGTATTTTGACTTATTGGGTAAGCCCGAGAAGAAGCACATTATCAGCCGCCGCAATGCCTATCATGGCAGCACCATCGGCGCCTCTTCACTCGGTGGCATGTCTGCCATGCATAAACAAACCATGGGGCTCGATTACGTGCACCATATTCAGCAACCCCATTGGTTTGAGGAAGGTGCCGATCTCGATCCGGAGGCATTTGGTATCGCCGCGGCGCGCGAGTTGGAGAAGAAAATCGATGCACTCGGGGAGGACCAGGTGGCGGCATTTATTGCCGAGCCGGTTCAAGGCGCTGGCGGTGTCATTGTTCCCCCTGAATCCTATTGGCCCGAGGTCAAGCGGATTCTTGATGAGCGTGACATCCTCTTTATTTCTGATGAGGTCATCTGCGGTTTCGGTCGGACCGGCAAGTGGTTCGGCTTTGAGACCTACGGCATTGAACCTGATCTCGTGACCTTTGCGAAAGCGGTGACCAATGGGTACATGCCCCTCGGAGGCAGTTTGGTCAGTCAGAAAATTTCTGATGTGCTGCTCTCCGGTGGGGGCGAGTTTGCCCATGGGCTTACCTATTCCGGTCATCCCGCATCCTGTGCGGCAGGACTGGCTACTCTCGATATTCTTGAGCAGACCCAGATTATTGAAAAAGGAGTGGCGCAGCTGGCACCGTATTTTGCCAGTCGGCTCATTGAGCTTACCGATCACCCGATTGTGGGTCAGGTAAGGGTCAAAGGGTTGTTTGCAGCGGTAGAACTGGTGCGTGACAAGTCCTCCCGCGAGCGGTTGGCGCCCGAGTCCGCGGCAGCGGTTTTTTGTCGGGATACGGCGATTACGCAGGGCTTGATGGTGCGTCAAACCGGGGATGCCATGATCATGGCGCCGCCCTTTGTGACCGAGCCATCAGAGATCGATTTTCTGGTCGACCAATTGGCAGTTGCTCTCGACAGAACAGCCCAGCACTACTCGGTCACCGCCACCCCCGCCTGATCTGGCGATCGCCAACGCTCGTAACTATCAGCCTATGCGGCTGGTCGATACATTTTGGTTCAACGCCATCTGGTTTCAGGCAACCTGGTTCTGTTGCGTGATCGGCAGGGAGGCGTGGGCTCCCATCGCACTCCTGTCTTTAGCGCTTCATTTCGCCCTGGTGGAGGATCGGGCGGGAGAACTTCGTCGTCTGCTACCGGTTGCCCTGATCGGCATTGCGGTTGATGTGGCGCTGACGCTATCGGGCGTGTTTGTTTTTGAAGCCGCGTTTGTTGTACCCATGTGGCTTGTGATTCTGTGGTGGGTGTTCGCCGCGGCGCTTTACCGCAGTTTTGCCAAGATCGGGCAGTCCCTGTGGCTGGCTGCCGTGCTGGGTGGCATTGCCGTACCTTTAAATTACCGCGTTGGTGCGGGACTGGGCGCAGTCACTCTGCCCTATGGCGAGCTGATTTCTCTCACCGTGCTGGTGGCCGTGTGGAGCTTACTGCTGCCGCTGCTCTACTGGGTAAGTCAGCGGCTCTCGCCTTCCGCATGAAGCCCAGTCCTTTTACATTGTGCTGCCTCTTTCTCGCGAGCGTCTGTGTTCAGGCCAGTGAATTGGGAGAGGCGATTGCCGTAGAAAAGACCGGCACTACAGGCGCGATTGCATCCCCCAGCCCCTCGCTGACGCTGTCAGTTGATATATGGCCACAGGTGGGTACAGCGCGGTTAAAGGTACTTTTTTGGCAGGTCTACGACTCGGCGTTATATACCCCGAGTGGGCAGTGGGAAGAGGGCCCACCTTATCAACTCTCACTTTCTTATTTGCGCGATATCCCCGTCCACCAGTTGGTTGAGGAGACGGAAAAGGCGTGGCGACAGCAGGGGGTCAGCCATGACCAGCAGGCCCTTTGGTTGCAAGCGCTGGGAACACTGTGGCCCGACGTGTCGGCAGGTGACACGCTGGTACTGGGTGTGGATATGGTGGGGAACAATGGTTTTTGGTTCAACGGTGAGTTCATCGGTGCAATCGATCATCCGGATTTTGGGCGGCTGTTTGGTGGCATTTGGTTGAGTGAGGATTCGCCTAGGCCTGCGTTGCGGGCTCAGCTGATTGGGCTTGATGGCCCTTAAGTCGGCAAGCGCAGCCCGACGTTAGCTTCGACCCACAGGATCCCTGTTTTATGCGGCAAAAAAACGCCTGCGCTGGGCCGGCGTCACTCGATTGAGCCCAAGTCAGTCCCAGCTCATACCCGCCCTGATACCGATAGTGGTGGGTCGCATCGGCCCAAAGAAGTGCGAGGGCAAAATACCGCCGTTGGCGTTGTAGCCATCCCAGGTGAATTCATCGAACACATTCTCGACGTAGGCCTGCACATACCAGTTGTTGTCGGACTCATATCCCACTCGCAGATTGGCAATGGTAAAGGCATCAATGTACCCCTCGGGATTGGCTTCCCAACTGCCGCCACGCTCATCTTCATAGAAGAATTCAAAACTGCCGGTGAGGTCGAGCACTGCGGGATCCGTCGGTTGGATCCGTCTGACCTCTTTGAGCGCTTCCTCTGCTGAGGCAATGCGTCCCTCGCTCGCGTTCAGTCTGGCCAGTTGCGCCCACGCCGCCGCATGATCGCGATCCAGCTTGAGCACTGATTTGAAGGCTTTATGGGCCACCCGTCGCTCGTCCCCCTCAACGGCGATGAGCCCGACCAAGAAATGCGCAGCAGCCAGATCAGGGTTTTCAGCCAAAACCTGCTCGCAAGCACTCGCCGCAACGTCGAGTTGGCCCCGGTTCAGCGCCTCAAATCCGTCCCGCAAGCGCTGTGCAGTAAGCTGATCAGTCTGCTTCACGATGTCCCGCGCTGGGTGGTTTCATGGTAGCCGACCAGGGGATCCTCATGCGTGGCACCCGCGTGACTGGCAATGGCATCAACAAAGAGATAGAACAATTCGGCCTGAGAGGAAATATCGAGTTTGGCGTAGGCGTGTTTTCGATGCAGCTTGACGGTTTCTGTCGATATCTGGAGCTTCTCGGCGACCAGTCGGGTGCTGTGACCCAAGAGCACCAGTTCGATCACCTCGCGCTCACGGCGCGTGAGCACCGACGCACCAAAGGCGCCCAGCGCATACTGAAGTCGCTGACGAAAGTCGGATTGCTCAGGTTGCGACGTCGATGCGGCGGACCAGTGTTTTCGCACCAGCGCCTCTATGGCAGGAAAGACCGCCTCAAGTTTGTCCACTTGGCGCTTTGAAAAGCGGCGGCTTCCGTCTGTCATGCCGAGAGCGAGGTTAACGGATCCGTGATTCAGTTTAATGAGCAAACCACACTCGTCCTGAAATCCACATTCGTGATACCAGGTGCGAAAGTATTCGGACTCTTTGAAACCTTTTGGCGCCAGCGTGGAGAGTTGGAACACGCCGTATCGTCTATCTAACTCCAGAGCCCGATAAAAAGGGTCCAGTAAAAATGGGCCGTCAACATAGCGGTCCAGTGTCGATTTTCCGCGGCGTTTGGGGGGCAGCGTGTATTCAACAACAGGCACCCCGGTGTCGAGATAGCGAATCAGCGAAATATCGTCAGCGCCGATCCAATCCTTTACGCCGATACTCAGCGTCTCGGCAAACGTCGCCTCGCCCAATGTGGCGGTGGCATCGGCGAAAAAGCGTGCGAATGGGAGCAGCGACTTCATGAGCCAAGCTTAGCGGTATAGCGCGCCGAGGCTCAAACGATTTGCACTGGCACCTCTTAATGACAAGTGCCGCGAGAGGCTGCCTCGTCCGCGGTTGTTTCTGGCAGCAAGTGGCCTTGTTTGACGCCGCTCACGGCTTGACGCCCAGATCCATCCGGTTCACTTTGCCTAACCGAAGCCTGCGAGGTGGTTGTGATGACCGAGAACACGCTGATTTTGCACCAATACGACATTTCTCCTTTTTCCCAAAAAGCGCAAAAAATGATGGGGTTGAAGGGCCTCGCGTGGTCTAGCATTGAGATGCCGCTGATTGCGCCCAAGCCAGATGTTGAGGCACTCACTGGCGGCTATCGTGGGACGCCCGTGCTGCAGATTGGCGCAGACGTTTTTGTTGATAACTGGATGATTGCCCGGGCGCTCGATCAGGTCTCACCCCGGACGCCGCCTGTCAACGCTCGAGGTCCTTTGAGTGATGATGCACTCTACGCATGGGGAGAGCGACTCTTTACACCGCTCTTGCACACGGCCTTCGCCATTTACAAAAGCGAATGGGAGGCTGACTTCTTAGCCGATCGAAAGCGCGTGTTCCCGGATGTCGACTTTGACACGCTGAGTGTCGGCGACCTCGACCGCCACAGTCAGGTCCGCGCTTACCTCGGTGCGGTTGAGGCCGAGTTGGGTATAAAGGGCCCCTTTTTGGGCGGGGAGCAGGCAGATAGCTGGGATATCCATGTTTGGGGCATGGCGTGGATGATCCGGAGCGCGCTGCCAGGCCTAGCGCCGATCGTTGACGGTTTTCCTCGCTTAGTGAAATGGTATGACCGGATGGCGGCCATTGGCACGGGTGCGCGCGACGATGTTGATATTGACGTGGCGTGGCGCGCGCTGAGGTCATCCGAGGGGCGGTCTCTCCCAACAACGCCTGAAGATGAGCCATTGGGCCATTGGGTGGGTCAGTTGGTCAGTGTTACTGCAGGTTCGGCCGATCGAGGTGGTGCGTCAGGGCTATTACTTGCGGTGGATCATGAGCAAGTAGTGCTCGCTGTGGAGCCGCTAGCAGGTGTCGAGGCGCAGGTTTGGTTTCCGCGCTTTGGGTATCACGTTGGACAGGTGAATTAAGAGCTCGCGATGCGCTGTTGCAGACCGGTTTCAGCAAGGTCTAAAGGAAACTGGTAGAGGGGCTCGGCGCCAGTGTCGGTGACAATAAACACGTTTTCCATGTGCGAGGGGCCCAGACCACTGCCAAAGTAGAGGCAGTCAATACTCACCACCATGCCCGGCTCGATAGCGAACCCTTCTTTGGCTCCATGTAGGCCCGTACCGGGATACCGCACGGGGCTCTCCAGCGGGACCAGACCAACCGAGTGTGCCACCACGAGTAATTTATCTGGTGGGTCGAGTTTTTTGGCTGCGGGGATATCGCGGAATTCACAGATCTCGGCGCTGTTGGCACCAGCGCGCAGGCGCGAGGCGATGGTGTCAAATATTTCTCGCACGGCTTGATACTGATCACGATAGGCCTGAGACGCGGGGCCGATGTGGGCGGTTCGGTTAATGTCGATCCAAAAGTTTTTGTAGCGCCCTTGAGTCTCGAGAATAGCGATTTCCCCTCCCTCAAAAGGGCGGCTGACCGCTGTGCGAAAGAGATCTGGGCGGAAGACCAGATCATAAGCGCCGCCGAACAGCATGGGGCTACCCGGCAGGGGGTCTACGTCCCGTGAAATCATGTAGCGGGCGACTTGTTTTTCGATCTCGCCCCATGACCTGCCGACGTCGAGTTGTGAAATGGTGTAGGCCATGATGTCGTCTGCGATTTGACCACTCTCGCGAAGTAAGGCCAGCTCTTCTGCGGTTTTTATCGCGCGGCTGGCCAAAAGGACCTCCAGTGCGTCGCCCCACCGTTGCCCGGAGATGTTCTCGACTCGCGTAGCGACCCGCAGATCATCGAACAGTATGCGGTCATTTTCGCCGACATGCCGCGATAGCGTCCCGGCGATGCACTGGATAATGTCAGGAGCGCACTCTCCCTCGACCCGCTGCAGCACGGCATTTAATTCGGTGAGAAGGTCCTCGGGCAGTGCGAGGTGAGCGTCTTCTGCGCGGGCAGTTTCGCAAAAATTGAGCATGTCGAAGGTGGCGAGTTGCTGAAAGTGAACCGGGTAGCCACCGCGCTCAGAGACGATCAGAGATATGATGCTGGCCTCGGGGAGGATCAGGACTACCGGTAAGTCCGCAGCCGTCGGGACGAAAACGCCAGCGATAGGTTCTATGAGGTGCCAGCCGTCCATTACCGAGGCGAAGCCGGAGGCATAGTAGATATTGTCAGCCGTGGTAAGGAGAGCGCCCGAGGCACCTGCTTTATCCAGCTGGGCC
>Ga0255767_1004166_pt1 | contig 11980 bp, 7 predicted proteins | sample 071ome_24_FD_179967 | JGI IMG/M metagenome (GOLD analysis project Ga0255767, IMG submission 179967) | Coastal salt marsh microbial communities from the Groves Creek Marsh, Skidaway Island, Georgia - 071402CT metaG (version 2) | ecosystem: Environmental > Aquatic > Marine > Intertidal zone > Salt...
GTCACAGCTACCAGACCGGTCTAGTAGCTGCGTCAGCAACTTTTTGTCAATATCATTTTCCGCGACAACAAAAATTTTTTTGTCGGGGACCCCCCCCCCTGAAAAAAAAGTGACCGTTACAAAATCCAAAAAAGTCGAAATTTTTCCCGCCAAAAATTTTTGTTTTTTTTGTTTTTGTGGTTTTTCAAAAAATCTCATGGGGGGGGTCCCCGACAAAAAAATTTTTGTTGTCGCGGAAAATGATATTGACAAAAAGTTGCTGACGCAGCTACTAGTCCGGTCTGGCAGCTGTGACAAAAATTTATTTTTTCTATTTTTTGTTGAAATTTCAATATATACAATTTAGTGGTAGGGATTGCAAATGTGTGAAAGTTATGACACTTTGATGGTGATTTTATTGGGTAATTTTGGTCAAAAAATGAATATTTCATTTGACGAAAGAACAAGAAAAAGTGTGAAAGTTATGACCCTCTGATCGTGATTTTATGACATGAACATGGTTAGAAAGTTATTTGCTCGATTTTTAGAAACCCCACTCGAAACCAAAAATATGTCTTCATTTCAAGATCAGAGGGTCATAACTTTCACACTTTTTCCTGTTCTTTCGTCAGATCAAATATCGATTTTTTGACCAAATTCACCCAACAAAATCAACTTCTGACCATCATAACTCTCACACATTTGCAATCCCTACCACTAAATTATTTTGTTCAACATCCAGGCAAACAAAATTGAAAAAAAAATTTTTGTCACAGCTACCAGACCGGTCTAGTAGCTGCGTCAGCAACTTTTTGTCAATATCATTTTCCGCGACAAAAAAAATTTTTTTGCCGGGGACCCCCCCCCCCGAAAAAAAAGTGACCGTTACAAAATCCAAAAAAGTCGAAATTTTTCCCGCCAAATTTTTTTGTTTTTTTTTTGTGGTTTTTGGGGTTTGGAAATTTTTCGCATGCAAAAAAAATATTTTTTTTCAATTTTTATTTTTTTTACTGTTTTTCGGTGGTTTTCTATTTTTTGATTTCGAATGGGCATCGTGTTTATGTGCCGAATTATATGTTCTAAAGCAACGTTGGCCGCAATAAAAGCTATTGCAGTCGCTGTGTTCGCATTTTATACCCAGCTGAGTTTCAAAGATGGCGCCACAAAACAAGTTGGCGCAGCGTTTGAAGTGGGAGTTGTAGGCCATAAAATACTTGGCCAAAACGACGAGGCCAAGTTTTGATTTCCAGGCAGAAACAAGGTTCATGTTCACTGTTGGCGGCTGCTGTTTTGCGGGTGCGTGGAATTCGGTGTCTGGATATGGACCAAAGCACTCCTTTGCGGTCCCCCGGGCTCCAATGCGCCCCGGCTTGGATTTGTAGTGATTTTCAGCCCGGACGGGGATGTCTACTGCGGCGGCTCGTGTTATGTATTGGGTCTCCATGTCGTCATACACGAGGTCTAACGTGCCGTTCTTTGACACGGCGACTCGGGGCACGCCTTCTACGCGAACTTCTTTGGCGCCCGGGCGGATGTCTTCTATGTCGGTGTGCACGGCCGTGTGGTGTGCGGCGAGACAGGATATCGGCATCTCCAGTTTAGATGCAGAGCACATCCCGTTTTTGTAAAACACACACGACGTGCAAAATCCCTTTCCGTCTGTATTGCGCTGGTCAAAGGATATAATGTCGTGCTCCCCGTCGCGTCTGGGTCGCATCAGAAATGCAAAGTCGGCAATGTCTGATGACCCCCGCGCCTGTATTTTGTCAGTTGGCATTATGGCCACTGCGATGTATTTGGAGAGCACCTGATCCCCGTGCAGGCTAATACACATTGCCATGTCCATCGGGTGGGCCATAGGAATACTATGTGCATTGGGGCGACAGGGCAGATTTTTATTTTCCGTCTTTTCCGTGCAGATATTAAACTGCTGGCAGAAACGATGGTACAGGACGTCGACAAACGGCCCACACTCGCTCGTAATTGTCTCGTCGCACTCGTCGGCCCACAGTACCCCGTCTTCGCTGATCTTTGCGTCCTTGTATTTGAGAAAGTTTTGCTGGAGGAGGTCCAGGAACATTATGTCTATCGGCATGCCCTCTGAAGAGCGCATTTTTTGAGGTTCCATCTGGTTGATCATAATAAACATCGAGGGGAGTGATTGATGTGGGTAGGTTTGTTGACGCTGGCGATTTTATGAAAGCACAACAAACAAACAGCGAAGGGAGTGATTGATGTGGGTAGGTTTGTTGAAACGGGTGATTTGGGAGAAAAGTATATAAACGGAAAAGGTGATTGTTTTTCTTGTTCAATGGACAATATTGTTCTAATTTGGTTTCTTTTTTTTTCCTGGCTGTGGTTCTTCCTGTGTCGGGTTTTTGGTTTTAGGTGCTCGTGCCCTGATTTTTAAATTGTTTATGTTTGTTTCTAATGCAAATGTATGCAATTTTACAATTATCGGCGCAACTGAAACCAGCCACCCCGATTGATATTTAACGTGGTCTCTGTTTTTGTTCCGTTGAAGAAGGAAAAATAGCCTTGCCACAACAATCAAGGTGGAGAAGATGCGTGTATTTTCGTATTTTAAAAACACCATAGAGGGGTCGTTTTCAAAGCATCGTGCAAATAGTTTAGATAATACTATAAATTCCCAGTCACTGGCTTTGGGGACGTCGCTTTCTTTTGGGAAAAGACTGTCGACAACGCCCTGCATTACAACTTTGGAATCATCACCGTCTAATATGTTCAACAAGTCTTTGCATTGCTCGTTCATATATTTCATCAACTTTGTTGCGCACTCGTTTGTGTTGTGAATAATATTGTTGTAATCGAAAATTATATAGTATTTGTCAGTTATTTTGACCTCCTGTTTGAACGATATATTATTTACCATGCTGTTTTCCAACCTCAACTCAACAATATGATGCAACAAATTTATTATATGTGTTTGCTGAGGGGCAATTGATGCATGTAGTCTATAATATATCTCCGTAATTTTCAGATTGTTTAACAGCTGTCTATGGTACAATTCTGCACTTTTAGGTTCCGTCCAGGTGTAGTGATCGAAAGAACAGCCAATTTGTTTATCCAGAGTTTTGATATTATATGGATCATCGCCATTTGGGAAAATGATTGCTTTTTGTGTGAAAATTCTCATTCCTGTTCCAAAAGATAATTTCGTGGACGCCATGAGATGCAGAATCCTGGGCAGGAAACCATCCTCGCCAAATTTATCGTCCGGCATCATATCCAGCATGCTCATCACTTCGAAATAATCAAAGATATATTCATTTAATAGCATGTAGATTGATTTTAAAAATAGATAGGAAACTGATATTCGGCACACAAAGCCAAGATTTTTCTCAATTATGGCGTTTAGATCGGTGTATTCCGTCTCTATTTTGCTCGACGATAAATCATCGACACTTTCGTCTGATTCAGATTCATGACTGTTGAGTCGTAGTTCTTTACATTTATTGCTGTATTTTGTAATTTCTTTGAATAAACCAGTCATGATATCTTCGTTGCCTCTGGGGCTGATGTAATATTTGCTGTCGTTGTCAGCACTAAAAATTTTGAGCATGATATTATATATGGCAATTATGTAGTTTGTAAACTCTGTCGCTCCGTCGAGAAGACCGTCCTCATTTCTCTTGTTCCTAAAGTAGTCGATGGGGCTAACATTAGCCTCTGTTTTTGCATAGACACAGTTCGTCACGATGTCTCTCAACAGGGAAACGCCGCCATCTTTGTCGGCGCGCTCAATCGCCCCTTTGTAACCAGCAAGTGCATTTTGGTAGAATTCGTCCGTCAGCCAGTGGTCCTCGACCTCTACGTACCTATTTTCAGATAACGAGCTAATCAATTTCAGCGCATCGTAAAACGACTGGATGTGATCTTCGTTGGAATCTTCGTCCATTTTATCGTCGTCTGTTGCACCATCGCCGTCGCCATCGTCAATGTTAGCTGTGCCGTCGTAGTCGCTTTCATCATCGTCGCTGTTCATGGCTCCGTCATCGCTAGCTGTGCCGTCGTAGTCGCTTTCATCATCGTCGCTGTTCATGGCTCCGTCATCGCTAGCTGCGCCGTCGTCGTCGCTTTCATCGTCGTCAATGATGCTATCGTCATCTGTCTCTGGATCGGCCTTTACCATCAGAAAATGATACAAGTTGTTCAGCAAACTTTCATTTACATCCCATCCAATGTGCACAGTCTGCGTGGCAGCTTTGTCGTCATCCTCCTCGTCGTCAGACGTGTCCGTGATATCATCTTCGTCAAAATCGCCATCGCCAACTATGGGTTTCGACTCTAGCGCGGCCGTGTTAATGGCATACTCCAGACTTTGTTGCTCCGAGAAAATGTCCTTGATCGATTTTTTCGTGTGGAGCCATGGGTAATTTTTGACAGTTGTATAAGCCGGCGAGTAATTTTCGCCAATTGAAACAACGTACGACCCGCCATTTTGGGCGTTTTCGTAAAAGCCATTGAACTCAAAGTCAGCTTCAAATGCTGTTTTTACAAGTGTTTTCACCGTTTCAAGATCTGGTGTCTTTTTGGATATCAGGTTTAAAAGTGCGCTCAACCGGTCTTCCTTCGTTCCGTATGATTCCAGAACGGCCTGACGAACAAACATTGTTTTGAAAATATAGGTATACTTTTGGGCGCTGCTCAACTTGTCTGATTTAAACAATCCCGTGTCTCTCAATGCATATTTTATAATTTTTTTAGCGCATTTGTCCGCCGACGTCTGTTCCTCTGCATAGCAAAACGTAGTCAAGACCTGTGTCTCTTCTCGGGTCAACGGGTCGTGTCTTATTAACTTGTATAAAATCAACCTGGGGTGTGACAGGGAATTTTTAATTAGCGTGGCTTTGCCATCGAGCTCCTCGGGGTTATACTTCAGAGTCGATTCATAGTCGATAAGTTCTTCTTGCATCTTCTTCATGGCTTCTTTCAGGGTTTTTGCGGTACTATCGTCTATAGTTTCTTCTTTCCATTTCTTCATGCAATATTCGTCTCGAAACTTGACCGCTGGGATGTGTTTCGTGAACCTAGTGTATAACTTGTCGTAGTCGTCCAAGCACTCGTCATACACATCGTCGTCTGTGACCTCACCGTAATTCTTTTCCCGGCAAAGTTTCAAAAATTCAATTTGAACTAGCTCTTCTATATTGGATTGGATATTTGCCCACTCTCTTTGCTCTATGGTGTCACGATATAACTCTTGGAGAACGGTCGTCATCGTGTCCTCGTTTACCCATTTCCGACGAGGCGAATCTTTTTCGTTTTTGTGAATTCCAGATTCCATGGCCGTGTATAGCTGTGTATATGCGATGGCCTTTGGACACGGGAATGTCATGTTTATATTTGAAAATACCTGCAAATCAACACTTTCGTGTGGGCATAGATATAGATTTGAATCTGCGCATATTTCCGGTGTAATTATTTTTTGTTTTACTTGGCTTTGGAATACGCCATCCGCAATAAGAGCGTCTATTTCTTCTATTATGTGTGTTGCGTTTTCAGATTCATAGTTTGAATACTTTATTATGGCGGCCCAGGCGACCAGACACTTATCGGCGGTCACAATTGTTTCATCAGCCCAATTGTTCATGTATGTTTTTGCCTCTGCGTTCAACTCGGTATTCGTTATATGACTCTTATTTTCATATGTACTTGTATATTCCGCTTGTTCGGTTTTAAACGCTTCAATCGGGATGGTGTTTACCTTTGTTCCATTCTTTGTTTCCTTCACCTCAACTACAATGTCTGGATTGCTCTGCAGGACATCATTCTTGACAACAACAACATTATTGTTAAATTGAACTCTGTTTTCCGAGTCTTTGGTTTGTATAAACGTAGCCGTGAAAACACAAAAATCATAGTCAAAGATATATTGAAATAAATGTGTCATGCACATCGGGTACACGGGGAAAAAGAACCGCCCGAAATAGTCTCTTCTGTATGGCTCTATATAACGCCCCTTTTTTACTTTGTCCATAATATCGGAGTCGTTTGTGTCCGAGGATTTTCCTTCAATCTGCATTTCACCTCTACTTGTCCCGGCATTGCTGCGGCTAATAAAGGAATCTTCATTCTTAGACTCACTGCTGTCCTTTTCCTCTTCTTCTTTTGTCGAGTGAACGGGGAGGTTGTACACAAACTTGTGCTTAGAGTTTGTAAACGCTTCGTTAAATGGACGCGAGTTTAGAGCGTACAATTTACCAGCCGCCTCGCCAGGTATACTGTCTCGAAAATGTACAAACTGGTAATTTGTACTGCCATTTTTTGCAACGTAAGTAAAAGGCTCCACATACCGAAGCTCAGATTGTGTAGTTGGATTAAAACTCACACTCGGCGTGTATTTTTGTTTCTCGAACATCCCCCGGATTTCCATTAGTCTCTTGTCCAGCGTGACATATTTGTCCCTCTGTAAAATTTTCTTTTCATACAGATACTCAAGAAAATTAAAGATCGGGGGATAGCTATGGCAGATATACACCTTGCCAGATCCACTAATATTCAGCGACTCTTTAATTTTATTTATAAACACCGTGTTTTCGTTAATAAACTTCTTGTTTTGATTGAGCATATTAAACGAGGTATCTCTATAAAAATTTGGAATGCGATTTTTCTTTAAATCCACCCACATGTCCACCGTTTTCTCAAAAAACTCGAGTTCGGTCGCCTTTTCCCCGACCCATACATGTGCAAAATTTACCCCTTTGTCTTTCCATGTAATGTAAAAAATAGAACGGCCGTCTTCTTCAAATGTATAATAACTCTCTGATACTTCAGTTCCACTCGAGTCGCGGGTGATGTTGTAGCTGCGTAGTGGCGAAGTCTTGTAGTCAAACGCGATGGCAGACATTGATCTAAATATTAAAATTCATTTTTTATAAACGTCCAGAGAGTGTCTTTTGTTTTTTTGCTGGTGTTTCTAATGCACGCCAAACTAATATTCGCAATTCTAATAATCATCTTCCGTTTATAATCACTGCCACGGAGCAAGTCTTGTTTAGAGCACATTTTAGTTAGTGTTTCCTCAAAGTCGCTAAGAGAGACATCGTGGATATAATATTCCCCGAATGTTTTTCGTAGCGTGTTAAGTCGGTTATTGAGAAGACTGGTCCTGACATTGTCATCCAGCATAAACATCGCATTTTGTTTTATCGCATCAATGGCTGTTTTGAAGTTAGTAAAGATTGCGTCTATGTCTTCATTGATGTTGACATGATCGTATGCAGTGTCTATCCATATCATGTAATGAAACAGATCGGCATCAGGGTCTTCAATCTTCCTGGGCAACAACGTTACGATCTCGTCGGAAACACGGCGTCTTTTAGACTCTGTTTCTTCGTGGTTCTGTTCCAACGAGTGCTTTTTATTACCCGAACTGTCTGTTTCTGTTTCCATATTGCTCGTTTCTTCTGAATCCAATCCGTCCGATTCAGCATCACCGGACAACAACGTTACGTTCTCGTTGGAAACACGGGTTCTTTTAGCCTCTGTTTCTGTGTTTGTATTGCTCGTTTCTTCCTCGGAATCTCTGGACCTCTCTTGGTTCTTCCTTTTTTTACTTGCTCCCTTCTTTTTACTTTCTTCATTGGTTTTCTTTTTCTTATTGTTCGTTGTTTCCCCAGCACCCAAACCGCCCGAATCAGAATCACTGGACCTCTCTTGGTTCTTTCTTTTTTTATTTGAGTTCTCGCCGCTCAATCTGTCTGTGCTTGTTTGTGAACTCGCCCCATTGCTTACATTCTGATATACGTCGTCGTTTGCTCCTTGCATTGTGTTTTGAAACATATTTTCATTTTGTCCGACACTTACGGTTTCAGGTTGTGGTTCCGGTTGAATACTGTCTGTCTGTCCGGCCACAACGGATGACGCACTTTGTTTACGGCGTCTTTCTTCTTCTTCTTCTTGCTCTAAATACTCTTCGCTTAATGTCTCCGGCGATTTATGTTTTGGATTGCTGGCGTTGGCCGACGTTGTTGTTGGGTTGTTAGGAGCGTTTTTGTTGCTAAAGGAGATGTCCGGTGGAAACGTGGCCGCGTAGTTTTTTAATGTCTCGATCGAGGTTAGTTCCGCTTCCGATACACGAAGCGTTTTGTATTTTGTAAACTCATAAGGCATTTTTCCGACCGAAAATAAAGATTTCACCTTTTCGTCGTTAAGATTATAAATTTCGTTTCCCTTTTTAATTGAACTAAATTCAGCTTTGGTTGCGAGAAATCGCCGCGCGCTGTACTCGATTATTTTTTTGTAATTTTCAGGATAATGTTTTTCAATAGAACTCTGATATACGATCAACAAAAGTGGATCCTCGGAGTTCTGATCACTAGTATGTACGTAAAGCTTAACAAGCGTCGCACTAAATTTTGGTATTGGCTTTTCCCCGTAAGCTTTTTTTTCTTCTGCGGAAAATCGAGGTTGTAGTTTTTTCTCTAATTTTGGAAGACGGTGGTATGATTCTTTGTTGGCTTTCGCTTTTGTGGTGTACGATTCTATCAACTGTTGAAAATCATCCCGAGTCACTTCTATTAATGTAATATCTTCGGCTCCTGATTTAGCTTTCATTGCTTTTTCAGCCTTTTCCAGCGCAATATCATCGATCCCCTTTGTACTTTCCGTTAGTGTTGGATCAGTTTCACCTTGACTTTGTGCATCTTGTTGTGTCGTGCTATTTATTTTATTTTCGCAAACTTTGCAATACTCACGGTTTTCACTATAACATTCATCACATAGATCACCGTTACATTCTTTGCATTTAGCTTTTTTAAAAAACGGCTTGTCGACGCATTCACGAAGGCAAACTTTAACTGTGTCGCTCTCGTCATCGGAATCTGCATCATTGTCGCTGCTGGCATCTTCCTCATCGTCGTCGCCATTGTCGCTGCTGGCATCGTCCTCATTGTCACCGCCATCGTCGCTGCTGGCATCTTCCTCATCGTCGTCGCCAACGTCGCTGCTGGCATCTTCCTCATTGTCACCGCCAACCTTTTGGCTGGAATATACATCATTGTCACCGCCATCGTCTCCACTATCTTCGCTAAAAGTAGGCGATTCGCTCATTTGTTCTAAAATTTAGATGGAGCATTATTATTTGAAGTATGACAAGTGCGACGGAGCAGGTAAGTTATGGCAACCCCATCAACCAGCGGCAGAACCTCACTTTGTTTGCACAAAGATTGTCTGCGTATTCTGCCGTCCAACCGGGTTTTTGGCTCAAAGTATAAAAGTCCAAGCGAGGAGGACGATTTGATTGTGAAATACAACGACCCGGCCACCAAAACGACACAGACGTTCACAACTAGCCTTCACGCCTGGGCCAACTACTCGCAGTTTGTGGCAGGTTTGTTTTACACCTAAACACGAGGGCCAGGCCTATATTGACATTTCAATAACGCACATAGGTTTGAAATCATTCGAGAGTCGCAAACGCAGGAACGATGGATCCCCGAAAGATACTACGACAATTGATTTGACGGAATATTCATGCTCGGTCGTCGCCGCATTCGACTATTTTGCGCTTGGCCTGTCCCACAACCTCATATTTCTCAAGATGAACTTGGTGTGTTTTTCCGGCTTACTCAAATACCTTTTATCCGTTCCCATGGCATGGGCTTTATATAACCGCTTTTCGCGCGAAGTAAGCTTGCCATATGCAGCACGGTGGTTTCTGATGCTGGACATTTCCCCGCAGCACGTCGTCACGCATGTCACGAAAATGTCGTGTATTGAGATGTACAACGAGTTTTCTCGGTCCGGCATTGTCCGATCAAAGATCCTCCCGCCAACACCCAGCAAAATCATGTGGAATATATTTACGTCGTCAACAAAGTTCCACACGAAACAGAATTATCATTTGTTTTTCGTGCAAATGGCCGGTCTACCGACAAACGAAGCAGCAGCGGCCCGGTTGATTGTAGGGGCCGCTGACGGCCACCAAGATGGAGCTAGAGATACGAAGCAGTGCGTTGTCATGCTACTCAAGTCAAACTACTACGCGGCAGAGCCGAGTATTTGCGGGCCGTGGATTGACATGCTCCACGACTACTATATCAATGGCCACTACGACAAGGACCTCTATACCAAAATCCTGGAAAATACACCCCCCAGTTCCAATCCTTCGCCTGGTATCGTTTTTCCTTAAAAGATTTTTCTGTGAGAGACTTGAAACACGATTAGGGTAACCGGGTGTATTTTGTGTAATGTGCATTTTATTGTAAATTGAATCAATATTATATACAACAGTACATGCATCTATCCGTGCATTGCACCCGCCATGGTATTTTCCCCAAAGCCAAATTTCTGCACGCGCGTGATCATCTCCGGCGTGCAGTTCATGATGACCACGGATGAGCCCTGCACCGCGCTGTCAAGAGTCTGGCGCATTTCGTCCTGCCGGATCCGCCGGCTGACTGAATACACCAGCGACCAACTGCTGAAAATATCGTCGGAGAGGCCCGAATTATATTTTTTACCCGTGATTGTGCTCGTCCCGGGCTGGTAGCGCACGCGCAAAAGCTGGTTCCCGGCCTCCTTTATCATGTCCGTATCGGACGGGTATGTATACATGGGCTCCGCGCACGTAAACATGGCCTGCTTCAGCGCCGTCTGCAGATCAACAATGCACGCAATTTTATACTTTTGCTTTATGGGAATGTAATTGTTGCCCTTGTATCTGTGTGTTTTTTTTTCGTGTGGACAAACCAATGATAAATAATATGCAAAATACAGGGTTTGTATATTTCCAGACAAACTGACGAGGCAAACTGCAGCATGTGCGGCCGGGTTGCAAAGATTCGCAGAAACGCCGCCTCAAACTCCTGGCCGATGGATGGCTGCTGGCCCTCTATCACGGCGCACGTCTTGCATTGCATAAAATGCGGAAAGTTGTTGTAGAGCCAAAACAAGTGGATGGCCACAAGGTCGCGCGCGCCCTGGAATGCACCTGTAGACAATAACAAAATCAATAATCAGACGGGCATTTATGTAAATTGTAAACGGAAACTTACCGTCGTTGATCGATGCGTAGGTGATGCCCAGAATCTAACTCGATTGTATAAAACAAAACACAGATGAGCAAGTCCGGCGGTATGGAAGAGGATGGAGAGGGTGTAAGTGTGTGGCTTGACAAGATGGTGTCTGACGAGCGGGCCCGCAGGATTTGCCTCGTGTCGTTGTATAACACGCTCTTCTCGGCCTGCCAGCTCCTGCGGGACAATCTTCCTCGCCCGCGAAAGAGGGGGTCCGAACACATAATGCAGGGACCAATAGCATTTTCGGCCTACATGCTCGAGTGCAATGTCTTTGACGTGGCCTCGGGGTCGTCGCTGTTTTCCCTTCTCAATGAATTCCTGCCCGGCGACGTCCTGTGTGCTGTGGAGCAAATGTATTTCATCGGCGCATCGCCGCATCACGGCGCACGAGCCCGCATGGCACGGGGCTACCCCCACCCCGAAAAGTGGCAGCGCCTGCTGGAGCTGTTTCTGCTCATCTCGGCGACGGTGTGTGGCTTTGAATTTGACGGCGGGCCCACTTCCACCCAGCGACGCGAACTTATCGGCCACCGCTCAGACGAAGACGCCGAAATCGACTACACCACATCCGTCCAGTCCAGCTGGATACGCGAGACGTGCAGGATTCTATCTCTTTTCGCATAAAATATAATAACATGTGCACACTCGTAGTTTTTTTCTTTCTCATCGCATCCTAATAACAGGCGTTTTACTCTTTCTCCTTTTGAGGCCCAGCGCAACGAGTTTTACTCTTTGTCTTTCTCGTCGCACCCTGATAACAAGCGTTTTACTCTTTGTCTTTCTCATCGCATCCTGATAACAAGCGTTTTACTCTTTCTCCTTTTGAGGCCCAGCGCAACGAGTTTTACTCTTTGTCTTTCTCGTCGCATCCTGATAACAAGCGTTTTACTCTTTCTTTCTCGGCGCATCCTGATAACAAGCGTTTTACTCTTTCTTTCTCGGCGCATCCTGATAAC
>Ga0255767_1004172_pt1 | contig 11971 bp, 11 predicted proteins | sample 071ome_24_FD_179967 | JGI IMG/M metagenome (GOLD analysis project Ga0255767, IMG submission 179967) | Coastal salt marsh microbial communities from the Groves Creek Marsh, Skidaway Island, Georgia - 071402CT metaG (version 2) | ecosystem: Environmental > Aquatic > Marine > Intertidal zone > Salt...
CAAGTGTCGAGACGATGGCCTGACGGGTACCCACGAAGACGATGTTCAATGGGTCTCCTTCCGCAGTGCCGGATTTATTGAAAGTGCAGCAGGGCTCTTCCTCTAATCGAGTCTGAAAGGCGGCCACATCATCGATATCTTCATAGCTGGGATAGAGTGTGTCGAGGTCTACATATTCAAAGTCGGCGTTCAGTCCCGGTATTTTTATAGTGAAAACAAAATTAAGTAGCAGGTCGTCTCCCAGCAAGTCGACATTGACGCTTTTGAAGCCCTCGTCGAGATTCGTGAAGACATACCCGCTAACGGTGCTGCCCGCCTCAATGGGGTTCTGGAACTCACTCTCCTGAAAGAAGACATCCATCTCGCGCTTGGTTTGTTTGGACCCCGAGTGCCGGAGGTAAGCGGCTTCGGCCGGTGAGATGTAGGCGTCATCAATAGCGTTGCGCAGCAGGATGAGATCCTGTGTCGTCTGATTGTCTACTTTTATCCAAACAGGCTGTACACGAGCGGCATACAGATCTGTGCCAAAAAGCTGTTTGGTTTCTGTCTGTGAGGGCACTGATACGGTCACAGTTGCCCCTGCAGAACTGCTTGTTTGTCTTGCTGATATGAACTCGATCTGATCAGCGGGAATGGGTTGCTGCCAGGCGGGAGTGCAAGCGACCAACGCCCACATGACGAGCGCCGCTCTCGAAATAAGGACGCCACAGCGGAGTCTGGGGCGGAGTACTTCTGTCATAGACTTTATACCCATGCCCTGATCTTACTGGAATCAGTCCGCGGAGTTGAGCGTATGGTGAAGCGGCGCTGTCGCTGTCGAGCCTCGCTGGCGGCACGCTCTCCTTTGTTCAACCGTTCTGGTGGCCAAAAAACCCGCGTATCGAAGCTGTGCTTTTGACCCCGTTTGGGTAGGGTATGGAAAGGATCTCATAAGAAGGCAGGGACGCTCATTAACAGAACGCTCATTTAAAAGGGGAAGAAAATGAAGACATGGTTTTTAGCCTGTTTGATGATGGTCGCGCCACTCGCTTTTGCAGATGGCCACGGCGATCTGGGCCTAGAGAAGCGCCAGCCGGACACGGCAATGAATGTGACCTCGGTGGTATTGGGTCAGGATGTGACGTCGGTCAGTGCTGAAGGCGATATGGAAGGCTACGGTAAGGTCTATGTGACCTACGAGTTGAGCTACAACGCGGCGCGTAATGGCGGTACTGTCGATGGGCAGGGGCGCGGTTTCACTCCAGAAGGGTACGCGTCCGGTCGATTTCAGGGTTTCTGGGAGTTGGTTGATGGCGTGGTGGTCATGCGCAATGTGGTGAATATCACTAATGGTCAGATGAACCTCGACGTGATCAAGTTCAATCCACTGACCCGTGACCTTGTGGTTCAGGCCTACGTTTTAAAGTAACGGCCATGCAGTTACAAAAAACCTTGCACGAGTGCGGGGTTTTTTATGTGGCCTCGGCGATGCTGTTCAGTGCTCTTGGGGTTTATTGTCGCCACCCTTGACGCAAACGCCGGCTGCAAGCGATTCAAAGCCAAGTGAACCGTCCAGCGAGGACGTTGACGTCGGTGTCGGCTTGCCATTGCTGAGTCCTCAGCCACAAAAGCGACTTACCAGTAAAAAGGGCGCCGAAGCGCCCTGTTTCTCCTGAGCCTGATCAGCTTTTGATCTGCGCCTTAATGTTCTTTTCGGTGGTCTTGCCATAGGGGGGCAAAATACCGCCCAGCTTGGCCACGTTGAACTTCAGCGTCTGGCTGTAAACTGACTTGGCATGGCTGAAGGTCTTGAAGCCTTCAATGCCGTGATAGGAACCCATCCCTGAAGGGCCAACACCGCCAAAGGGCATGTCTTCCTGCATGATGTGGAAGATCACATCGTTGATGCAGACACCCCCAGAGGTGGTGCGATGCAGGAAGGTCTCTTCCTCGCCTTTGTCAGTGCCAAAGTAGTAAGCCGCCAGTGGCCGCGGATTGGCATTGATATAGTCGATCGTCTCACCGAAATCTTTATAGGTGCGAATGGGCAACAGCGGCCCAAAGATTTCTTCTTCCATGCACAGGGCATCAGTCTCTGGAGAGACAATGAGCGTGGGCGGGATCTTGCCCGTGCCGTTGCTGAAGTCCTCATTAGCCGGGTTCAGCGGAATAATGCGACAGCCGCGCTGCTCGGCATCTTCGAGATAGCTACTCAAGCGCTTGTGATGGCGCTCGTTAATGACCGACGTGTACTGGTCATTGTCGCGCAGGCTGGTGTACATCTCGCTCACGGTTTTGGTTGCCAGCGAAATCACTTCCTCGAGCTTTTCCTCGGGCACCAGCAGGTAATCAGGCGCGAGACAGATCTGACCGGCGTTCAAGGTCTTGCCGACCATTACCCGCTGAATCGCCTGCTCGAGATCTGCTGAGCGCGAAATGACAACCGGTGACTTGCCACCGAGCTCCAGCGTGACGGGTACCAGATTGCGCGCTGCGGCGGTCAGGATATGCCGGGCAATATTGGTTGCACCCGTGAAGATCATGTGGTCAAAGGGCAGGGCGGAGAACGCCTGACCGACTTCGGGGCCGCCAGAGAACGTCGTGACCTCGGTGGGATCAAACGCTTCAGCAACGATTTCTTCGATGACCTTGGAGGTTTCTGGCGTGTACTCAGAGGGTTTGATCATGGCCCGGTTGCCCGCAGCCAGAATGCCCGCCAGCGGTTGGAATACCATTGCCACCGGGAAGTTCCACGGTGCGACAATGCCCACCACGCCCTTGGGCTGATATTGAATGTGAGAGCGTCCGCCGAGCAGACCCAGTGGGAAGGTGGAGGAGCGCTTCTCGTCCTTCATCCACTTCTTCAGATGCTTGCGGCAGTGCTTCATGGAGCCAATCGACGCGGCGACATCGGTCATCAGGTTGATCTGATCCGGTCGGCAAACAAAATCTTTGTTGATGGCTTCGCTAATGCGATCGGCATGTCGAACCAGCACATCAATTGCGCGATTCAGGCGGTCGATGCGTGTCTCTGCTGAGACATAGCCTTCCTGCAGGTAGCTCTCACGCTGTGCCTTCAGGGCATCCTGCATTTTGATTTCGATATCGGGGCTTACTACAACTTGCTGCGGGGCATTCATTGGTCTTCTCCACGGCGAGGGTTGAGGGGCGGAGTATACACATTTGCTCGGTCGAATCCGATTAGGCCTAACCATTGCTGTGCTGATGAAGACTGGACCTACTGTATCGGCCTGCCTTTTCAATCGGCCGGCAAAAAGCCCTGCCACTGCTATGCTGTCAGGCGACTGAGGACTATGGAGTAAGCCGATGAAATGGCTGCGCTTGCTGGCATCGCTGTGTGTCGCGCCGCTGCTCTACGGACTTTTATGCTTGCCGCTGCTGGGATGGTGGTTGAGCCTTTTCCCCAATAAAGTCAATGAGTTGGGTGGCACTTTTTACCTGCCGTTGGTGGTTTCCGTCGAGGCATTGCAAGCTGTTGTGTTGCTGCTCTGCGGGATGGCAGTGGCGATGGTTGGCGGTATTGGCCCGTGGCAACGCGTATGTATGGTGGCAGCGACCCTGGATATGTTGGTCATCGGCGTCATGGTGCAACGCCAGTTCTGGGAGGCCTTGCCGCCGTGGCACCATTGGATCTTCTTCTTGTTGATTCTGGTCATGATGCCCCTCGGAGGCGTCGCAACCCGGCATGTGCGGGCGAAGCTTGGCGGCGCCTCATCTCCGGCGGGGTTGAATTAATGAGTTTCGAGTTGGTCACAGGCCCAGCCCATTAGGCGGGTGGGCAATGTGCCCGGGTAGCGATCCAGAAACCACTCCTCCGCAGCAAAAGCCATCATTGTGGCTTTGAGGCCGAGTCTAGGAAACGGTTCGGGCTCCCAGCGCTTCAGCTCTTCGATTGAACGTCGCTGCACCCAAGGCATTTGGGTGCGCTCGGTATCTTGCTCTGTCAGCAAGTCAGCCAGTGTTTGACCAAATAGAAAGCTGGCGCCCACACCCTCACCCACGTAGCCACCCGCTGTAGCAATCCCTGACTCTCGATTTTGTCTGATATGCGGGTGCCATTGTCGCGGCACGCCCACACTGCCCCCCCAGTTGTGAGTAAAGCGCACACCGGTCAGCTGCGGGAAGAGGCTCAGCGCGATCTGCTCACGGTGTCGACCAATCGTCTCGAGATCGCCCAGCGCGTGCTGGGGTTTGCCACCCGGCAGATAGTGGCCCCGTGCGCCAATCACCAATCGATGATCGGCCGTCCGTTGCAGGTAGGTGGCCGCGCGGGTGCAGTCGGCAAAGGTCTCGCGATCGGCAAAGCCGAGGCTAGACCATTGCGCGTCGCTTAGCGGTTCGGTTGCGACCATACCCGTCTGCACGGGAATCAGTCGCCGATGCAGTGGATTGCCGGCTTCGGAGTAGCCTTCGGTGGCAATCACGATTTGCCCGGCGCGAATCGTGCCCCGGTCGCACTGGATGACACCAGACTGAATCGTGTGCGCGCGGGTATGCTCAAACACGCGAACGCCCTGCGACTTGACCACACGGGCTAATCCCGTGACCAGCTTGGCTGGCTGTATCCGCGCTACATGAGGCGTGAACACCGCGCCACCCGGGTTCGCCACCTGAATGCGTTCGCTGAGCTCGCCCGGTGTCAGCCAGCGGTAGTCGTCCTCCCTAAACCCGAGACGATGAAATCCCTCGAGGGTCTTTTTCGCTCGGCCAATCTGCACGTCGTGCCGCGCTGCGGCCATGACACATCCGCCATGGTGAAAATCGCAGTCGATGTTTTCTTTGGCTAGGGTTTCGCCTGCGCGTGCCACCAGGCGAGTGAGCTGCTCGCGGGCCGCAATTGGCAATGTCCCGCTGTCGTCAGTAAAAGCATCGCAGCCCTCCAGCGCCCCCATCAGCCAACCGCCATTGCGCCCTGAGGCGCCGTGGCCGATGTGCTTGGCTTCGACCAGCACCACGTCGAGTCCGGGTTGAATGTGCTTCAGAAAATACGCGGTCCACAGGCCGGTATAGCCGCCGCCCACGATCGCGATGTCGGCACTGGTGTCGGTCTCGAGAGGAGGCGAGGTGCTATTGCGCTCGAGCCCATCCCACCACAGGGAGCGGCTGGGCGCTTGTTGGGTTTCCGCGTGCGAGGTTGCGGAGGACATTAACGCGTGGTCGGGTCGGGTAGTAGCGGTGCGCGGAGCGGCTCAAGCATTCAAGCGGCGTTCCAGCTCGACATGAAAATGACGCAGTCGCTGCTCCTGTTCGCCCCAGAGCTGACCCTTGAAGGCCTTACTGCGCATGCCTTCTTGTACTGAAGGCAGAAACGCGGCGTCTTGGCTTAATACCAAGCCGAGTCCGGGATCCTCGTCGATGGCATAGCTCTCGGTCTCGGGCCGCACGCTGCCGGTGACGTCAGTCCCCTCCGGCAGACCCATCCACCCGGGTGGGCAGTAGTTCGGGTCGTTCACCGGGAACATCAGCGTCATGGTGTCGTACCAAAAGCGTTCGGGATCCGTATCGTGAGGGATGAAGCGCATCAAAAAGATGGCCTCAGGATGGCAGCCGATTTGCACGTTGGGGAAGATCCCGGTCGCCCAACTGTCTGACAGTTGGCCATCGGTGAAGCGCTCATAACCCAATCCCAGCCGATCAGACCGCTCGCGCTTGGCCTGCTGAATTGCCGCGCGCACATCAGCAGCGGCTCCGGAGAAGCTTGCGGGATCCACGCCTGCCTCTTGCAGCATATACTGTAGCCCTTCGTTGACCGTGGTCTGGTCCGCCTGACGCGGGCTGGGTTGCCCCAGTGGCACAATCATGCGGCTAGCCCCGTTGGGGTAGCAGTCGTACTGCACGTTCAGGTCGCCCATGACACCGCGGGTTTCGGGGTGCACGGCGTGCAAGTGATAGCTTTCGTAAAAGGCTTCGACGCCGACTTTCCAGTTCGAGCCCCATTCGCTGCGGACATGACGTACCACGCGCATCTGGTCAATCTGGTAGTTCTCGAGGTAGCCCTCGGGGAGACCAATGGCCTCTTTGAGCGGGGGCGGGGTGTCAGCCATGCTGACGAAGATCAGCCCCGCGTGCGCTTCGCAGGCCACCGACGTGAGTCCGGGTCTGTGGCAAATCACGGGCTCCTGAAAGGTTTCCTCGTCGGTGATGGTGCGCAGCTCCCCGTTATTGCGAAAGCTCCAACTGTGAAAGGGGCAGACAAAGACTTTTTTATTGCCGCGCTCCTCGGTTAACAGTCGGGCACCTCGGTGGGGGCAGACGTTATAGAACGCTTTGATCCCGTCCTCGGTGCGGGTGACGATGATCGATTCACTGCGCACGCGGAACAGAAAGTAGTCACCGACTTCCGGTAGGTCGGTGCTGACCCCGGCAATGAGCCAGCTCTCGGTCCAGACTTTGTCCCATTCGCGCTGCATGTGTTCGGCGCTGAAGTAGCCGTCTTTGCCGTAGATCTCGGCGCCATTGTTGATGGCGGGCTGTTTGGCCTCGAGGCTCTCAGCCGGTGCATCCGGGTTAATCACGGCAACGGGAATCATCTTGCTATTCATTTCTCTCGTCTCCGGTGGGTGTCGCCTCTAAGAAGCTCCATCATCCAGTGCTGGGTGTAAACGAAATACGGGCAGTGTGATGTCTTCTGACCACGCTGCAAAGTCCACTCGGACTGAGCTCCCCACCGCGAGGGCTTCCGGGTCTGCATCAATGATCTGACTCATCATGCGCGGGCCCTCGGCGAGGTCGACTAAGGCGATGACATAAGGCGCCTCAAAGTCGGGCGAAACGCCCCGGTGTACCACCGTGTAACTGGCAATGGTGCCGGCGCCACTGGCGTCTTCCCATACCAACTGATCACTCTGGCAGGTATCACAGTGGGTGCGGGGATAAAACAGCACATGACTGCAGCTCTGGCAGCGCTGCAGCACCAGTTTGCCCGCTGCACAGGCATCGTAAAAAGGCTGCTCGGTCGGCGTGGGGCGCGGTACAGGCTTGGCCACGATCAGTCCTCCACACCGAGGATGATGGTCGCGTGGCTCGACATAATGCCGCCCTGTGCATGGCACAGCGCCGTGCGCATATTAGGCAGTTGCCGTTCACTCGCGTCGCCCCGCATCTGGGTGATTGCCTCGGTGAGGCCAAACATTGCGCCGGGGTTGCCCGGGTGACAATAAGACAGCATGCCCCCGTGGGTATTCATGGGTTTGCTGCCGCCGGGCCTGCTGATGCCGCTGGCCAGCCAGGCACCGCCTTCACCTTTGTCACAAAACCCCAAATCTTCAATTTGAATTAGGAGGGCGGGGGTGAAGCAGTCGTAAAGCTGCAGTAGGTTGATGTCGCCGGGCGCGAGCCCGGCTTGGGCGTAAGCCGCCTTGCCTGATTGCACTGCGGCAGACGTCGTCAGGTCTTTGGCCTGACTGATGTGTTCGTAGGCATGGCCTTCGCCGTAGCCGAGTAAGGTAACGGGCTTGTGCGGGCCATCTTTTGCGCGATCCTTGCGAGTGATCACCACCGCCGCACCGCCATCCGATACCAGCGAGCAATCCAGGACCTTGAGGGGGTCGGCAATGGCGCGGGAGTTCATGACGTCATCCACCGAGATCGGCTCGCGCATCTGGGCTTTGGGGTGCTGGCTCGCCCAGGCGCGGCAAGACACCGCGGCCTCGGCAAACTGCGCCTCGGTGGTGCCGAACCGGTCCATGTGGGCGCGGGCAATCAGCGCGTAATAAGCGGGTACGGTGGGCCCATAGGGTTGCTCGTAATGAGGGTGCCCGGAGCTCGATTGCACCACCATCGCCTGATCGCGGGTCATGAAGCTACGTAAGCTGTCTGCCATGGCAACGACGATGGTGTCCGCCATGCCGGCCTGAATAGCCGCCGCCGCCATGTTGAGCGCCATGAAGGTCGTGCCACCGCCGGTATTCACTGTGACGCAGTGTCGTGGCTGCCAGCCGACGTACTCGGCTACCGCCTCGGCGTGATACATGATGGGTTCGGCGAAGGCGTTGCAGGTGATGAGTCCGTCGACCTCGCCAAGCGTGAGGCCGGCATCTTTGATGGCATCGAGGGTGACCTGCACGCAGAGCTCGCGGGGGCTTTTATCCGGTACGATGCCCACCGCGCTCTCTGCCATACCGATCAGCGCGAACTCACCTGCCAGTCCCGAAGCAGCCATGGTTCTCAGGACCCTGGCATGAGTTGGACGGTAATCACGCCGGGCGTGAGCACGTCTTCGCGCACGTTCTTCACGAACACCTCGAGCGTCACCTCGCCAGTTGCCTCGTCATAGGCGGTCACGGTGCCGCCCGCGGTCACGGTCTCGCCAACGTAGGCCGCAATGCGGTTGGAGTATTCAATGCCGGTGATCATGCCCGCGTCCCCCAGCCACTCATCGACCACTTGATGCAACCAATCGCCCATCAGTGGTCCGGCCACAACCAGACCGGGATAGCCCTCGACTTCGGTGGCGTAGGGCACATCAAAGTGGATGCGGTGCCCGTTCCAGAGCGAGGCGTTGTAGAGCATTTGCTGTACTTCATCGCAGTGGTGCTGCCGCTCCGGGATGGCCATGCCGACCGTGGGTGCAGGGCTCATCGCAGAATCCTCGTGGTCTTTTCGGTGACCACCAATTCATTGTTGTCGTCTCGCACTTCCATCACGACCTCGTAAAAAATCAGCGGCCCGCTGCGGCCGGCCTTCTCGTAGATGTCGGTTAAGGTGCGCGTGGCAGTGAGCCAGTCGCCAGGTTTAATCGGCTTGTGATAGGTGATGTCGAGACCGCCCGCCATGGCCTTTTCCAGCGGGAACCTGGGTAGCAGTGAGTCGATGGAGACGCCGTCCGGCGAGAGCTCATTGAGCGGTACCACATCCCAGAACAAGTGCAGATGAAATAGCGGCGGCGCCACATCGCCATCGAGATATTTCGCCTGTCGGTTGTCGGTGGCGATCGCGTATTTGCGAATGTCTCGCCGCGTCACAACCTCGCGCCGGGGCTCGCTCTGTTGACCAATGTGCGACAGCACATCTTCTGAGAGCAGACCACTCATACCTGACGGGTTTCATCCTGCCAGTAGGGGTCGCGCAGATCCCGCTTGAGGATCTTGCCGGTGGGCGCCTTGGGCAGCGCATCGACGAAGTCGACCGACTTGGGTTTTTGATAGGAGGCCAGATGCTTGCTCGCCTCGGCGATGATCTCGTCGGCTGTCGCGCTTTGCCCGGGTTTTAGCACGACCACGGCTTTGACCGCTTCGCCCCAGGTATCGTCGGGCACGCCGAATACGGCAGATTCGAGCACTGCGGGATGCTGGTGAATTGCCGCCTCGACCTGAGTGCTGTAGATGTTCTCGCCCCCTGAGATGATCATGTCCTTAGCGCGGTCGACGATAAAGACATAGCCCTCTGCGTCCCAGGTGGCGATGTCGCCGGTCCACATCCACTCGCCGCGGATGGTTTGATCAGTGAGGTCAGGTCGGCGCCAGTACCCCAGCATGTTGGCCTCGGAGCGGACCACGATCTCGCCCGCGGTCTGACCATCTCTTGGCACGGGCTCGCCCTCGGGGTCGACAACACGGATTTCGGAGACAAAACCCTCACGGCCGCAGGACCCCAATCTTTCGGGGTGATCGCCCGCCACCGCGCGTTGGTGATCCTCCTGAGACAGAAAGGTCATGGTCATGCCCTCTGTCTGGCCGTAGCCCTGAATCATGGTGCAGGGGAAAGCCTTCAGCGCCGCTTCTACCACCGAGCGCGGCATGGGCCCGCCGCCATACTGAAAGTTGCGCAGGCTGCTGAGGTCGTAGTCTTCAAACCCTTCGACTGCCATCATCCAGTTGATCATTGTGGTGATGCCCAGAAACGCCGACACCCGCTCCTGCTGAATGACGTCCAGTGCCAGCTTGGCGTCAAAGTTGATCAATACCACCGGGCAGCCGTGGGCCATGTAGTTCATGGCCAATGCGACTGGGATATGGAACATCTGGCCGGTGAGCATGTACACATCAGTGGGCACAATCCGCTCTGCAATAGACTGATTCAGCATGCCCATGTAGAGCGAGTGGTGGGAGTGTAGGGCACCCTTGGACTCACCGGTGGTGCCGCCGGTGTAGAGAATCAACACCGGATCATCTCCCGACACGTCCTCGGAGGCTGCGGGTTCCGCATCGCTCGCACCGGCGATCAACTGTTCGTAGTCGCAGTCGACCGTTCCGGTGAAAACCAGCGTTTCGGGGATCTTTGCCGTGCCGGCCAAGCTGTCAGTCAGCGCCGCATATTCCTCTGAGCCGATCAGCACACGGGGCTCACCATCTTTCAGGATTCGGGCCATCTCCGGTTCGCTAAGGCGCCAATTGAGGGGCTGGGCAATCAGGCCGCAGCGAGCGCAGGCATAGAACACCTCCATGTATTGGATGCAGTTTTTCGACAGGATGGCAACGCGATCACCTTTGCTGAGCTTGAGTTGGTCGCACAGACCGTTTGCGAGCCGCCGAACCCGCTCGTCCAGGGTGCCGAACGTCATTCGACGATCGTTGGGGATATCGATCAGCGCCTCGCGCTCGGGGTCGAGCAGGGCGGTTTTTGCGGGGATGCGACCGAGGTTCATGGCAGCGACTCAGTAAGCGCTGTCGAGATCGATATGACGTCTCACGATTTTCCAGTCGCCGTTCACCTGCGCTACCTGATCTCGATAGACGCCGGTGGTTAACAGCTTGGTCTCGGCGTTCTCGGTCGCAAACAGGGTCAGGTAAGAGGTCACCGCCAACGTGTCCCCTGAGGCGTCGAACATGATGTTGGTGATGTCGTGGCGGCGCACATCCGTCTGGGTCGACTTGGCGCCGCGGTAGAGCTCCATAATGTTATCGCGGCCCTCGAAAGGTCCCACCATGTCGCCGCCGGCGATCTGCATGCTCATCACGGCGTCGTCGGCAAAGCAGGCGGCGAGGTCATCAAGATGGCCCTCGTCATAGTAGTAAGCCATTCGGTTCAATACTTCTGAAATAGCGAGGCGGTCTTCGGCTGATGGCATGGCATGGGTCCTCTGCAGACACGGTTTTAATGGTTATGGTCGCAATAACTTGTTCCGAACAAGTCGTCGCACTTTAGGCCATCAGGCCGGTGAGGATCAACCGAGAGATCAGCTTGCTAGTCGGCAGCGGTCACAGCGATGCCGTGTGCTGTCAGCATGGCGTCTGGCATCGGACAGTCCATCACCGCAGCGATGGCTTTCACCAGCGTCAGCTCGTTGTCGCTGATGACCCCGTCGTCGGCCGCGACGGCTGCCATAGCCTTCAATATCGGTACCTTTAATAGCGGGTAACAGGCTGCGAGGTTATCGATGGCCGCGCCAAAGGCCGACATCTCTAGGTCGGCAACATCTGGCAATACCAGGGGTAGGTCGAGCATCTCAGCGCCTCGTGTGAACGCTCGCTCGGTGTCCTCCACTGTCAGATGAGCGAGTGCCCCCAGCGCCGTGGCCAGATCGCCAGAGACGGCCGCGAGCGTCTTGTGCTTTGGTCGTGTGGGGCGAGTGTCCTGTAGCACGGGGTCGAGATAGTGCCGAACGATTTGAAACAGGCACCATTCACCGAGCACGGTCTTGCCATCTGCGCTGATCCAGCTGAGTAAGCGCTCGCGAAATACCCGGTATTGCTCCGCCGACAGCCCGCGCAGGGTGGGCAGACACAGCTCCAGGAGCGACAGTCGCTGAGCGCCGGTGCGTCGTCTTACGGGTTCACACCATCGACGGGTTGTTGGTGCCAGGCCGGCAATGGAATTGGGCTCCAAAGCCTGCCACTGCGCCCTCTCGTGCAAAGGGTCCCAGGCCATGGCCAGCACTACAGCCATTGCACCCAATGGATCGCGGGTCTCTTCCAGTAATGCGCTGTCTTCGTCTTGTGCCGCCAGCATATTGGATGGACTCGCAGATACTGCGTAAGTGCCGCCGGCGACGGCGGCGGTTGCGGCGATGGCTGCAAGTGCAGCCCGGTGT
>Ga0255767_1004174_pt1 | contig 11968 bp, 7 predicted proteins | sample 071ome_24_FD_179967 | JGI IMG/M metagenome (GOLD analysis project Ga0255767, IMG submission 179967) | Coastal salt marsh microbial communities from the Groves Creek Marsh, Skidaway Island, Georgia - 071402CT metaG (version 2) | ecosystem: Environmental > Aquatic > Marine > Intertidal zone > Salt...
ATTCGCGGTAATCGCGATGATCGGGATATGGTGTCCTGTTCCCTCTTCGCTCTGCCTGATATTGCGAGACAATTCGTAGCCATCCATATTGGGCATATCGCAGTCGGTAAGGAGTAGCGCGATACCCCCTTTTCGGTAACGATCCAGGGCTTCGACACCATCATTCGCTAACTCGCAAGCCAGTCCGAGCGCATTGATCTGCCTTTGAATGACTTGTTGATTGATCACGTTATCCTCTGCCACAAGAATTAATTGTCCTGCGTTCGAAGCCTCACTCGCAGAGAGCGGAACGATCTCGGGAATCTCCTGTTCAGCCAAGCCCAGCATCGCAGGCTCGAAGTCAATGCGACTCAAGCGAGCCACGGCTGCAACCAAATCCTGCCAATAGAGCGGGTTTGCGCTCAACACATAGTGATCATCAGCAATCGCTCGAGATCGCCTGCGTTGGTCATTCGTTAGCGTCACGAATCGCGCCTGATCAAATTGCGCTGAAATTTGCTTTAAGATCGCAGCACTTTGTGACTCGTTGAATTCATTCGATAGCACGACCACGACCTCGCGGTCCGGAAGCTGCTTAATTTGTTCGCCCAATTCACCCGTACTCTTGACCATAAACGTCTGAGCATTGTGGGCACCGAGCATCATATTTAATGCGTCATAGGTGGCATTGGAACTTCCCACGTAGGCAACCCCAGTTAGACGCATGTCGATTTTAGGCCTCGCGGTTGGTAAATCTTCCGCATGCTCGAACCAAAGGTCGAAATAGAATTCTGAGCCTGCGCCGCGTTCACTGACAACGCCTATCCTGCCTTCCATGGTTTCAACCAAGCGACGACAAATCGACAGCCCTAGCCCCGTACCACCGTAAATTCTCGAAGTTGACTTCTCCGCCTGGGCAAAGTCTTCGAACAGTCCCTCCTGGGCTTCCTGGCTGATTCCTATCCCTCGATCAATGACAGAAAATTTGACATGCGCACCGCGATCGGGCTCCTGATCAAGCAAGTCGATTCGCACCACGATTTCTGATCGCATCGGTGAAAACTTGATCGCGTTACCAACCAGGTTCGTCAATATCTGACGGATTCTCAGATTGTCGATCATCAAATTAAAAGGCAAATTTGGATCGCCCTGGATGATCAGTAATTGCTGGTTTTTCGCCGCGTTCGTGGCCACCACTGCGAGCGCCTGTTCGACCACCCCGATCGGATCTGACGGGCTTTTCTCTAACTCAATTTTTCCCGCTTCGATTTTTGAAATGTCTAAGATGTCATTAATCAAGGCGAGCAGCGAGTGCCCAGAATCAGAGATAGTGTTCAGCATCTCCTTTTGGTCATCATCTAGCTGCGTACGCCTGAGAAGATCGACCATTCCGATGATCCCGTTCATCGGCGTCCTAATCTCATGACTCATGCTGGCCAAGAAATTACTCTTTGATGTCGCTGCATTTTCAGCCGCCATTGCCACCTGTCGTAACTCTGTCGTTTCAACAAGCGTGACGACCTGCAAACCTTCCGGAATCGAACTGATATTGAGCCGCAGCCATCGGTCCTCTGCTAGCGCTACATCGACCGAGCCAAACCCTGTGTGTCGCGCGTGCTCGAACCAGTCCGACACGGACTCATCGCCATCAGCCCCTTGAATCTCCGGGTCAAGCTCCCTATCCAATGAAGTCAAAAAATCCTCAAACCGAGATTGGCTTGTCATGCTTTCGGCCAACTCAGGGATTAATTGACGCGCGTTCCGGTTGACGAAGGACAGCACGCCCTCGCTGTCTATGATCATGAGCCCCTCAGAGAAATGCTCTGTTGCCAGACGCGCGGCCCGCTCACTTGCCATCAACTGATCGATGAGGTGCACAAGACGATCCTCGATAAAGAGATCGAGACGCTGGTCAACGCTTATGAGTGCTTGCGCAAACTCTTCATTGTTCGACAACGGCACGAACGTGCCCAATTTGGCCCCGGGGGCCCAGATATCAAAATTCGTTGGCCGGAAGCTTATAACCAGCCGCTCTTGACCGCTTTTGCACTGAAGGATAAGGAGCCTTTCTCTAGTTTGCAAAGCCGTAGCCGAGTTGAAGCCTGCTTGACCGTAGAGCACGTCAGTGCTGGACTCTTGCCCGAGATACGTGAAGACCGGCTTACCTATCACTTCTTCCTCGGAAAAACCAATAATATTCAGCAACGCAGAGTTGACTTTCTGAACCACAAAGTCCACATGAATAACTTGAGGTACTCTCGACAAGTCGAAGGCTTGCTCGAACGCTGCTTTCTCTCTTGCTGTCCATGGTCGTGCGGGATCAAGCAAATCATCACCGCCGATCGCTTCATGGTTTAGGTTTAAGGCCCCACCCGATCCCAGAGCTTTCAGGCGCTGAAAAAGCAACAGCATGAGACCGAGGACCCCAGCGATCACAATCAGGAGCCCAACCAGTAGATACAATACGAACTCGCTATCCAAAAAAATCTCCGCCAAATGCATGAGCTAATCCGAGTCTAGCCTAGACCCCGAATCACTTGAACGCGTTCGATAATGCCCGAAACCTCGATGTCCGCGGTACCGGGCTCGAGACTGAATCGCTCACCAGTCACGAGATAATTTGAAAAAGGGAGCGCTTCAATCGATGACCAGCGCTTCAACCAGTGAACCACCGAGTATCAAGCTTCCACGGGGACCAGATTCACCTCAAAAGAATAAAGGCGGATTGCCCACTCGTCTCTTCGGCCATCAGCGTCATCTGGCGGAGCGCAAGATTTCAATAAAGCCTGACAAGCAAGCCCCTACACAATTGCACCCTGACAGACTACCCGCCAAGTACCCGATCGTCAGGCACGCGACAAGGTTCGCATCCAACTCGGGCTCCCTGGGCGCGGCAGCCGATCACGACAGTTTGAGAGAGGACACGGACGTTAGATAACGCTCGCGCCCATTTCGGTGACAAACGAGTCGCTTTACTGCTGCCACTTCCGATTGAGCGCTGCGATAATCGAATTGAAAGACGCGGTGGTGGTGTTTGCGCTGATACCCACGCCAAAGTGCTTTTGCCCTTCGCCATCGCTCAACGCGATAATACTAATTGCTTTGGCATTACTGCCCTCATTCATCGCGTACTCTTGATAGTCCACTACGTTGAGTGCTTCATTGATCGATTGAGATAGCGCTGCAACAAAGGCATCGATAGGCCCAGACCCTTCGCCACTGATCTGCATCTCGCTCTCAGAAATTTTGATCACTGCCTGACAGGTCTCTCGATCCGCACCGGTGCTCTTCACCTCATAACTTAGGAGCTGATAAGGCCCTGGTACCTCGACCAATTCACTCACAAAAGTCGACCAGATCACATCTGCCTTCAGCTCACCACCATCTTGCTCTGAGACCCGCTGGATGATGGGTGACAACTCAACCAGAAGTTCGCGAGGCAGATGGACGCCAAAGTAATTCTCCAGAACGAAAGCCACACCGCCCTTGCCAGACTGGCTATTGACCCGAACGGTTTCACGGTAAGAACCGCCCACATCGGCAGGATCAATGGGAAGATAAGGCACTTCCCAAGCGCCATCAGACCCTGATTCCACATAGGCCATTCCCTTGCGGATCGCATCTTGGTGAGAGCCTGAGAACGCCGTAAAGACCAAGTCGCCGGCGTAAGGCTGACGTACATGAATAGGAATCTTGGTGCACGACTCAGACACCTCCACGATACGAGGCATGTCTGACAAATAGAGTTCTGGATCAACACCTTGGGAGAACAAATTCATTGCCATGGTGATCACATCGCAGTTGCCTGTGCGCTCACCGTTCCCGAACAACGTGCCTTCGATGCGTTCAGCGCCAGCCATCAAGCCCAATTCAGAGGCAGCCACCCCGGTACCCCGATCGTTATGGGTGTGGAGGCTAATAATAGCTTGGTCTCGATTGGGCAATCTTTTAATGAAGTACTCAATTTGATCCGCATAAATATTGGGCGTGGCCATTTCAACGGTCGATGGCAAATTCAAAATCACTTTCTCATCGCCAGTAGGCGCCCAAACCGCCATCACTGCGGCGCAAATATCAACCGCAAAATCCATTTCCGTTGCGGTAAAACTCTCGGGAGAATATTCCAGAACCACTTCAGTGCCTGAAGCGACAAGCTCTCGGGTATTCGCCTTAACGATTTCCGTCGCATCGGTTGCGAGCTTAATGATCTCTTCTTGCGACATACCGAATACCACTCGACGCTGAAGCGTTGACGTGGAATTGTAGAGGTGAAAAATCACTCTGGGCGCACCTGCGACAGCCTCACATGTTCGCTTGATGAGTTCCTCTCTCGCCTGACAGAGTACCTGAATGGTCACATCTTCTGGGATCAAATCTTCGTCAATAATCTTTCGAACAAAATCAAAATCGGTTTGGGAGGCTGCGGGAAAGCCGACCTCGATCTCTTTAAATCCGACGTCGACCAACAAGTCATACAGCCTTTGTTTTTCTTCGGGCGACATAGGCTCAACCAGCGCTTGATTGCCATCTCGAAGGTCTACGCTGCACCATTTAGGCGCCGTCGTGATTTCTTGGTCGGGCCAGGTCCGATCTTTCAAGTCAATTTTGGGGAAAGGTTTGTACTTTTGAAACGGCATGACCTTTCGATGGGCGGTCTCTGCGTTTGATGGTTGAATGCTCATGATGATTTCTCTACGACAAGTAAACGTCGCCTCGATAGAGGCCCAGATCAATGTAGGAATTGGTAACGGCCGCCTACAACGGCAGTCGTAGTAGCAAAAGACGGCCAATCAGCAGAGCTGAAGCCTGTAGAGAAGCAATAAATAATGACGTCGCGCTGTTCATGGGCTAGGTATCTTGGACTCGGTACGATTCCGTGTTCACCACTTGTTTAAGCGGGGCTTACTATACCCCGGTCGTTAGAGCCTGCCAAGGCCGACTCGGCGCACCATGCAGAGGTCTTCCGACCTCTATCCACACGGCTTAGGTTGTCCTCAGGCTTCACATCGGTGCTGTGTCGTCTTCTTGACTCAATTCGCCCTACGAAGTTCGCATGATCTTGCGATCCCGCCCGAACTTCAAGGATCGATTGCCTCCAACTCCCGCTTGAAGCGTCGCCCATTGTCCACATAGTGCGCAGCACTTGCTCTTAATCCCGCCATCTGCTCCTCGCTCAAGGTTCGGACGACTTTCCCGGGGGAACCCATCACCAGCGAGCCGTCCGGAATTTCCTTCCCCTCGGGTATGAGAGCATTGGCGCCAATTAAACACCCTTTACCTATTTTTGCTCCATTCAAGACCACAGAGTTAATCCCAATGAGCGACCCTTCACCGATAGTACAGCCATGCAACATCACTTGATGACCAACCGTTACGTTCGGGCCAATATTGAGCGGTGAGCCTGGGTCAACATGGAGCACTGAACCATCCTGAATGTTACTGTTTTCACCGATCACAATATCGTCACCATCACCCCTTAAAACCGCGTTGAACCAGATGCTGACCCCAGCCCCAAGCTTAACGCGCCCAATAACCGAAGCATTGTCAGCAACCCAGGTATCCTCGTGGCATTCGGGTATCCATTGCCCTAATCGATAAATCAAACCTACTCTCCTTCTTCACGACCCTGTGACGGCAATCCATCGCTAGATCCGCTTGGGCCTTTTCCAACGACCTTCAACAACTATTTGTTTTTTCTGAGTATATGGCTCGCAACCACCACCCACCCAGTGGGGTCACGATCTCTCGCATTTCATCCAGGCGCAGCTCAAGGCTTGTTAAGCTGGTGACTCTAGGCTCGATGAAGCGAATCCTTTTACACGCGATTTACTTGATTTTGCTGGAACAATTTCAAACCTTTCTCGAGCGTATCTTGGCCTGATGACGCGGCGCTGACCAAGGCGAGTTTGAGCCAGCTCCCCCAAGCCCAGATCCACCCGCATTCCTGCAACCTCAAGGTGAGCGACAGACCCGCAAAAGGGAGGCCAGGATCAACGCTGTCAAGCCCCAAATCCGGTACCCCTCATAATGATAGACCGGTGCCCACTGCGTTTGTCCGTGTCGATCCAAACGCTCTACTTCTCTCGGTGGATGCGCGTTTAGCCAGCACAAAGGCACCTCAAACACCGAAGCAACTTCATCAGGATTCGGCAAGAGTGGCTGATCCTCAGCCATCGTGCAAACGTAAGGCGTGACCCACAATCCGTACTTGGACACCTCGCCTGGCAATACCCCGAGCAGTCTGGGAACCTCCATTGGAACACCAACTTCCTCAAAGGTTTCTCTTAAGCACGCCGACCAGGGCGTGGCATCTTCAGGATCAACACGCCCCCCTGGCCAGGCAACCTCACCGCCGTGACTGCTCAGATTCGATGTGCGTTGGGTCAAAATCAACGTTGGGTCCGATCCTTCTCGAATCAGCACCATGACGACAGCCAGCGGACAGTCAGCCAGCGACACTGGCGGCGCAAGCGACTCTGAGTTTCGCAATGCCGCCTCAATAGCCTCAATCATTGAACTCATCGCCATCTCCCTCACTCAAAATTTCCGTTGATGCAATGAACATCCAACGCCCCCTCAGATCGAATACCCGCCTTGCTTAATCGCCTAGCGCAAACAGCGGAATCTGCTGTTTTGGCCAACCATTTGGACCCCTTCCCTCGCATCAGGTCTCAATAGGCCGTCACGTCGATTGCTGGGATCGCAGGTTCAGCAACATGTTCAACAACCTTCGAAGAACAATAGTGAGGCCTGTGCTTCGTCCCAAGCCGTCTCGCCCTCGGGGGCTCGGTTATGGCCCCTGTGACTTCATCCGATTCATCCCTATACTCCGCTCATGAATTATTGCGGCTGGTGCGGCGAGCGCACACAACACATCATCCCAGAGGGTGATACACGGATGCGATTCGTGTGCACCCAATGTGACCACATTTTTTACGACAACCCGCGCATTATTGCTGGGTGCTTGCCCTGTTTTGAAGATCAGATTCTTTTGTGTCAGCGCGCCATCGAACCGCGCAAAGGCAAATGGACCTTACCAGCGGGTTTCTTAGAGAATGGCGAGTCCATTAAAGATGGCGCCGTGAGAGAAACGATGGAAGAAGCCAACGCCCGAGTCCATTCGCTTGAGCTTTACACCCTCTTCAGCCTACCCCACATTTCCCAAGTCTATATGTTCTACCGCGCCCAGCTTGCGGATCTGAATTTTTTTGCCGGCGATGAAAGCTTAGCCGTTAAGCTATGCTCTGAAGATGAAATTCCATGGGATGAGCTCTCTTTTCCGGTCGTTACCGACACCCTAAAGTGCTATCTCGCTGACCGAGAAAAAGGGACTTTTCCCTGCAGGGAGCGCGTGGTCCAACCACTCACGAAACGCAGTTAGCCTCCGACCCGCCTTACGCTCAGTCAAACAATTTTGCGGCCGACAGAAAGAGCGAAAACCATGGACTGTAGTCGCTCAACCCAGGCGGCTTCCAAGACCACTGCACCGAACGAAATGCTCGCTCGGGATGCGGCATCATTGCGAGTGCGCGGCCGTCGGTAGACGTCACTGCGGTTAAGCCGCCAGGCGAGCCATTGGGGTTAATCGGATAGGTCATGCTTGGAACACCATGTTCGTCAGCATAGACGAGCGCCGCCAGTTTTTGATCAGCAAGGGTCGTTACATCAGCGAGATTCGGGACCAACCTCCCCTCGCCATGTGAGACCACAATCGGAAGCAGAGAACCCGCCAACTCCTGCAGAACCAAGCTGTTCGATTCGAGTACTTTGACTTGCGAGAACCTGGCTTCAAACTGCTCAGAGGTGTTTCGCAAAAAAGAGGGCCACGACTCCGCACCCGGAATGAGCGCTCTTAATTGGCTGAGCATTTGACACCCGTTACAGACGCCCAACGTCAATGTGTTCTTTTGATTGAAAAATCGTTGGAACTCGGCCTTCACAGCCTCATTCATCAAGATCGACTGTGCCCAACCCGTACCTGCGCCCAAGACGTCGCCATATGAAAATCCGCCACAGGCAGCGAGCATCTGAAAGTCCCCAAGTGACTTTTGCCTCGAAATAAGATCGGACATATGCACATCGAATGCATCAAACCCTGCGAGGATAAATGCGGCAGCCATTTCCGACTGACTGTTCACGCCTTGCTCTCTCAAGATGGCCACCCTAGGCCTCACCTTGTTAGCAAAGCGCTTTGGCTTCAACTGAGTGAGCGCTGGGCGCACATCAAGTGTGAGCGAGGGTAAGGCTTCAGCGGACTCCAGCGCGTATTCCGAGGCCGCCGCCTCCGGATGATCGCGACGCCTGGCAATTTGATAGCCAACAGAGGACCAACTGTGCCTCAAGGAGGCAGCCTCCTCATCGAGGACCACAGCGCCCTGATGTTTAACGACCAACTTGGCCTTACTCGAGACTTCCCCTAAAGGAGTGACCTTGAGGTGGCGCTCGCGTCCCTCACGTTGGAAGGCTTCGGCCTCGTCTGCTTCAACCTCGATCACGATGCCCAATTCCTCGTTGAGCAAAAATGCCAGAGGCGCTTCAGCATCTGGCACCTGTAGATTTACGCCCAATCCGCCTGCAAACATCATTTCGCTCAGGCTAGCGATCAATCCACCGTCCGAACGATCGTGGAGCGCATGGATCCGCTGTCGCACAGGCTGATCTTGGAGCCAATCCCAGAGTGCGCGTAACCCGTCGTAATCTTGCACGTCCGGGCATACGCCCCCCAACGCGCCACTCACTTGTTGGGCGATAGACCCGCCCAGGCGGCATTGAGATTCGTTTAGCTCAATCAGCAAGAGCGCATGACCTGCAGCCTTCAGCTCGGGCGTTAGCACGTGCCTGACATCAAGCACTGGCGCAAATGCTGAAACAATGAGCGATACAGGCGACACCACGGTTCCCCTGCTGCCCTCTTCTTGCCAAACCGTCTTCATGGACATCGAGTCCTTCCCCACAGGGATACAGACCCCTAGAGCTGGTGCCATGTCCATGCCCACGGCCTTAACAGTCGCGTAAAGCTTTTCGTCCTCAGAGCCAAACCCGCTCGCTGCCATCCAGTTGGCGGATAACTTCACTCGGTCCAGTCCCCCAATCTGCGCAGATACAAGATTCGTCAAACTCTCGGCTACCGCCATGCGTCCGGAACTCGGCGCATCTAACACAGCAAGCGGTGTGCGCTCGCCCATCGCCATCGCTTCGCCCTGGTAACCCTGAAACCCCGCCGCCGTCACCGCAAGGTTGCTGCATGGGACCTGCCGCGGCCCAATCATTTGATCTTGGACGGTCAGACCACCGACGGTGCGATCGCCAATGGAGATCAGAAACCGTTTGCTGGCAACCGTGGGGTGTCTCAATACGGCGTGCGTCAGCGACTCAAGGGTCTCCGTCAGCAAGGGGTTGCTCGCTTCGCGCGATTTAAGGCCTGGCACTCGCTTGTGCATCTGAGGCGGCTTACCGAATATCAACGATAAGGGCACATCCACAGGCGATTGCTCAGATGCCGCATGATCCACAGTTAATTGGGGTTGGGTTGTAGCAACGCCCACCACCGTCGCAGGGCACCGTTCGCGCTCGCAAATGGCTAAAAATCGAGCCACATCCTCTTGACGGACCGCCAAAACGAATCGCTCTTGCGCTTCGTTGCACCAGATCTCAAGCGGGCTCATAGCCTTGTCGGCCGAAGGAATGGCATCCAAATCGAAGTGACCGCCCCATCCGCCGTCCTTAACCAACTCTGGCAACGCATTTGAGAGTCCACCAGCGCCCACATCGTGAATAAACACGATGGGATTGTCGTCTCGCATTTGCCAACAGCGGTCAATGACTTCCTGGCAACGTCGTTCCATTTCTGGGTTACCCCGTTGCACACTCGCAAAATCAAGGCCTGCATCTCCACTACCGGACGCCTTAGAGCTTGCGGCTCCGCCCCCCAAGCCAATCAACATTGCCGGACCACCCAGCACGATCAGGGCATCACCCGCGCGCATCTCACCTTTGTCCACCCACTCCTTGCGGATGTTACCCATACCACCAGCCAACATGATGGGTTTGTGATAACCCCAGCGAAGACCCTCGTGGACCATATCGAAGACCCGGAAATAACCTGCAAGGTTCGGCCTGCCAAACTCGTTGTTAAAGGCTGCACTGCCAATGGGTCCAGCAATCATAATGTCCTGAGCCGAAGCAATTCGATCGGGCCTCGAGGTCTCTTGCTCCCAGGATTCTGGTTCATTGCCAAACAATAAATTCGAGACTGAAAACCCGGTGAGCCCTGCCTTCGTTCGAGCCCCTCGACCCACCGCTGCCTCGTCTCTGATTTCACCGCCAGCGCCCGTCGCGGCCCCTGGAAAGGGCGCAATGGCGGTTGGGTGATTGTGTGTCTCAACTTTCATTAAGATGGGCAACTCACCTTCAGAAAAGGTGTATTGACCAGACTCTCCAAGCGGTGCGAGGTAGGCGCCAGAGAACCCTTCGATAACCGCCGCGTTATCGTGATAAGCGCTCAATACCGCATGGCCCTCCGTTACCTGGTAGGTGTTACGAATCATGTCGAATAGGCTATGGGATTGAGGTTCGTTATCAATCCACCAGTCAGCCCGAAAAATCTTGTGTCGACAGTGTTCCGAATTGGCCTGGGCAAACATCATCAATTCAACATCGGTGGGATTGCGCCCCAGTTCCCGATAGGCCGAGACCAAATAGTCAATCTCATCCGCTTCAAGCGCGAGACCTAGCTCGGCATCCGCTCGAACCAACGCGCGAGTACCTTCTTGAAGAACATCAACCTCGGTGAGCACTCTGGGCGGAACTTCTTCGAAAATCTGATCGGTCTGACCCAGATCATCTAGCACCGTCTCAACCATTCGATCGTGGATCAGGCCCTTGATCCAAGTCTTTTCAGCATCAGTTAAGGGGTGATCTAGCTGCCATCGATACACAATCCCGCGCTCAATACGCGCCACGTCGGTTAGTCCACAAAGGTGCGCGATCTCTGTTGCTTTCGAACTCCAGGGCGAGATGGTTCCCAGGCGCGGCACACAGTACCAGGTCACATCACTGTGTTCGCTTTCACCAGACGCTTCATCCGCATTGAGCAACGTTCGGAGGCCCGCGCGCTGCACCTCGGACAACCCCTCATCGTGTTTTAGAAAGTAAAGATAGTGGGCGTCGAGCAGTCGCGCCTTCACGCCCGCTGCGTGGATGGCTGCCTGTATCTTTTCCAATCTGAACGGCGATAACGCAGAGCCGCCTGCAAGCTGACGCATGAAGACTTGTCCCGAGGGAAAGCCTTAGTATACCGTCTGCCTCCAAGTGATCGGACCGAATCACGCCCAAAATTCACATTAATCGGTGGAATATCAACCCATGGCCGAAGAACTCAGGATCGACCCCAGTCTCGATCGAGCAAGCGCTTATCGTTTACTTCTGCCACAAGCGGCTGCGCTCATCGAAAACGAACCTGATTGGATCGCTAACCTTGCCAACACGGCCGCGGCGATAAAGTCCACGTTTGATTTCCTTTGGGTCGGTTTTTATCAAGTGATAGGCGATCGTCTTGTGCTAGGCCCGTTTCAGGGCCCCATCGCCTGCACGCGCATCCGGAAGGGTGAGGGTGTCTGCGGACAAGCTTGGGCAGAGCGAAAAACCCTGTGCGTGCCGGACGTCGATCAGTTTCCTGGCCACATAGCCTGCAGTTCTGAGAGTCGATCTGAAATCGTCGTTCCACTCATTTATGAGGACCGGGTCATTGCGGTTCTAGACATCGACAGCTCACAACTGTCTGATTTCAGCGAGATCGATCAAGCGTATCTGGAACAACTCGTGACGAGGTTATGCCAGCAATACGCTGATTAACGCCGCGCCTAGAGGCACCGATCGAGCGAGCTGATCATGCGTCCACTGAGCCCAGACTTGAATCTCATCTGGGGTGCTCAGCTCGCTTCAACGAAACTGCGGTGATCCCCCGATATACCGCGATTCCACCTCTCCA
>Ga0255767_1004189_pt1 | contig 11942 bp, 9 predicted proteins | sample 071ome_24_FD_179967 | JGI IMG/M metagenome (GOLD analysis project Ga0255767, IMG submission 179967) | Coastal salt marsh microbial communities from the Groves Creek Marsh, Skidaway Island, Georgia - 071402CT metaG (version 2) | ecosystem: Environmental > Aquatic > Marine > Intertidal zone > Salt...
CGCCGGCGACAGCCCAATATCCGGGTTTTAGCAGTGACGCATCATCGGCGTCGGTGAGTGCTGATGATGACAGCGCTTCGGCGCGTAGCCGTGATGCGGCCAGTGATAGCCAAAGTGATGCGGCCAATGATGCTGCCAATGATAGCCAAAGTGATGCGGCCAATGATGCTGCCAATGATTCGGGACGCGACGACGGCGGCGATACCAATTTCAACGCGTCAGAAAATGCGCGAAAGACCCTAACGCGGCAGAAGCCCCGTCAGCGTTATTTTATCCGTAAACTTCGGCTTGAATTTGCCGGTATGGAATTGATTGAACGTAAAACCGGCGTCCCATTTTCGCGCGATGATGTGCCGCGTTACCTTGACGAACTGCGCGCCGAACTTGCCATGATGGGCACTGCAAACGCGGTGGCGGTGCAGAGCCTTGCGGGTGATACACGGCATATCGAGACCGAGATAAACCAGCATATCGACCATTTGCTTGGGATGATTGGCGCGCCCGAAAATGGGTCACGAGGCCTCGCCACAGGGTTTTTTACGCCCACCCCACCGTTACCTAAAACGGTCGATGCGGTGACCGCAAAAATGGCGGCTTTATCGCTGAAGTACGAATTAATGGAATATGGCGAGAAGGCGTTGCAGGCGATGGGCGCGTATCGTTAGCGCCCTGCTAAAATATTCATTCGCCAAAATAATCTTTAGACAGCCTATCAAGCGGCGGCGCAAAACAGGGTTATGATGTGGCCGGATTGACCATTTCATAGAGGCCGGTGTGATCGGCGTCATGGCCGAGCTGGTCAACAGCAACCGCTAGATACTCATTTAATGCTGTCGTTATTGGTGCATCAAATCCGGCATTTTTGATCAATTCGCTGGCAATACCGACATCTTTCGCCATCAAACGCAGGAAAAAGCCGGAATCGTATCGGCGTGAAATGATAAATGGCTCAAGCTTGACCTCGGTGGTATTGTTGCGGCCGGTCGATCCGTTAATCACCTTGGTAAATGTTTCTGGCGCGATGCCAAATGATTGTGCGGTTGCGAGTGCCTGCATGCTGGCCAGTAATCCGGCGGCTGAAACATAGTTGTTTAGCGCCTTCATTGCATGACCGGCGGCCAATGGCCCGACATGGGCGACAGCACCGAAACAAGCAAGCAGCTTGCCAGCCGTTTCCAGATCGCCAGCATCGCCGCCAGCCATCACCATTAATGTGCCAAGCGCAGCTTTCTTGCGCCCGCCTGATACCGGCGCGTCAATCAGGCGAATGCCGCGGTCGGCTAGCTGCTTGCCAAGGGCGATGGTGCCTTCGGGTTGGCTGGACGACATATCAATGATCAAGCCGGAAAAGCCAGCATCAGCCAGACTGGTCGCAACTTTGGTAACAACGTTGCCGTCGGGAAGCATTAAGACGATTGCATCGCAGCCAGCAAGATCAACGAGCTGGTTCGCCATGATGACGCCAGTGTCATCGTCAAGCCGCGCCGCCGGATCAAATCCGGTTACGCTAAACCCTGCCTGAACAGGCAAAGGCGCCATAACCGATCCCATCGCGCCCAATCCAACAAACCCAATTGATTTCATGTTTTACAGTTCCTTTTTCGGATCGCCCAGCCAGTCCGTTTGAGCAGGTGATGGTTTTTATGAAAAATAATTGATATAGCACGCTAGCCTATTTTGATATCGCTGGTAAACGCTGTTTTGCGGCTTTACATGCTGCCATCTGCGCAAATTACGAACGCCAGTTCGGCTTGATCTTTCCGGCGCCTGCCGCCAAGATGCACCGCTTGCCAAGATGTGCTCGTCGCCGTTCAAAACCGGAAACAGCCGGCCAAGCGAGACGATCATATGACAATGCGTATGACAATGCGTAAAGATGCCCGTCCAAGAGAGGTTTTTGATGAGTGAAATCACCGTTTGGGGGCGTAAATCCTCGGTCAATGTCCAATTGGTGTTATGGGCGCTTGACGAGATGCGCCTGCCATATCAACGCCTCGACGCCGGTTTTATCTATGGGGTGGTCGATACTGACGAATTTCGGGCGATGAACCCGAATGGCCGTGTGCCGGTATTGATTGATGGCGATGCGCCGCCAATTTTTGAGTCGGCGGTGATCCTGCGCTATCTTGCTGGCCGATATGGTGATGAAAGTTTCTGGCCATCGGCGGCGGCGGCGCGGGCGCAGGTCGATAAATGGGCCGAATGGGCGAAATGGAATTTTGGTCACGCCTTTATCATGACGGCATTCTGGAAATTGGTGCGCACGCCAGCTGATAAGGTTGATCATGATGCGGTTCGGGCGGCGCTGGTCACCCTCGAAGATATTCTGGCGATGGCTGATGCTAGGCTTGCCACCAGCACCTATCTTGCCAGTGATGCGTTTACCCTTGCTGATATCGCCTTTGGCTATTGCCTCTACCGCTATTACGATATTGATGTGGTGCGGCGTGATTTGCCGCATCTACGGCGCTATTACGAGTTGCTGTGTCGCCGGCCAGCCTATCAAAACAATATCATCGTATCTTATGACGAATTGCGGGCGTGACCGGTGATGAGGTGCCGGTATATGGTTTGACGTAACGGCGGCCAATGTGATCTTGAAATTGCCGTTAAGAAGTGCCAAAGGTTGGGTTGGCGTCCTATTTCGGGAGCGTCATGTTTGGCCGGATTTTTTGGGTTTTTTCGTTACACCGGGCGCACCGGATGCATCGGATGCCATTTTCTGTGGAGTTCTCATGTCAAAATCTGCCCCGCCTGCCGTCAAGGCACTGCCCGTAAGGATGCCGCCCATTGGGGTGCTGATTTTGGCCGCGTCTAGCGCCAATCTTGGCCTGTCCATATTATCGCCGGTTATCACCGGTCTTCGCGATGATCTTGACGCCTCGGCCGATCAGGCACAGCTGGTGCTTAGTGCCTTTATGCTGTCGGTTGCCATCAGCCAGTTAATTAGTGGATCACTATCTGACCGGTTCGGCCGGAAACGCGTTCTTGTCGGCGGCGCGGTCATCTTTGCCGTTGGCGGCTTTGGTGCGCTGTTTTCTGGCGATATCGATATGTTGATTTGGTTCCGTATTTTGCAAGGGGTTGGGGCGGCAGCCTGTATGACCATGGGGCGGGTCATCGTAAATGATGTCTACAAGGGGGCCGAGGCGGCGCGTAAATTATCAATCGTCAGCAGCGCGCAGGCTATTGTTCCTGCATTAAGTTTTGCTTTTGGTGGGGTGATTGCCGAATTTATCGGATGGCGCGGCAGCATTGGCATCATGGTCATGGGCGCGCTTTTGATCACCGTCACGTCATATCTGTTCATTGACGAATCGCACCAGCGTGACCCCGCCCCAACCGCTCCGATATCGGCGATTACAGCCTATTTGCAGTTACTTCGCACGCCGGGGGTGATGTTTCACGGGTTAACCGGTGGTCTGGCGGTTGGGATGTTTTTCGCCATGGGCGGTGCGATGCCCTATGAATTCGACCGTATGGGTGTTGGCCCGCTGGAATATGGACTGTTCTTTGCGATGACCTCGGTTGGCTATGTTTTCGGGAATTTTGCCAATCGCCAGCTGGTTGGTTCTGTTGGCGTTGTCCGCATGGCGTTTTTAGGCAGCCTGCTGACGGTTCTGGTGCCGTTGACGATGCTGTTAGTGGCGCTTGGCGGGGTTATGACGCCATTGCTGTTGTCTTTTTTATGCTTCTGCTTTGGCTGTTGTAATGGTTTGGTCATTGCCAATTCGATGATTTGCAGCATGCAGGCAGCGGGCAAAAATAGTGGGGCGGGGGCTGGTATTTTAGGCGCGATGCAGATGCTGTTTGGCGCCGTTGCAGGCAGCGTGATTATCGCGCTTGGTGGTGCTAATCAATTTGTCGTGACCGCAACCGGCCTCTTGATCATGTCGTTATGCGCGGCATTGTCATCTTTTATGGCGCCGGACGCGCGATAAATGGTTGCCTTCCTGCGGTGGTTTTGATAGAAGCCGCTATCCAAGGATGTGCGACCAGCCTTTCACGGTATAAATAGCCAGACCCTTTTTGCGAGGGCGCTGGCCATTAGCCTGATAGAAAACCCACGAAAACCGTCGGGTGCTGATTGCTTTGCCTTGACTAAATTTGAACTTGAATTGGCAGATATCGATGGCTAAAGTGTCGCCCGCACAATTTGTTAGGCAGGTCCGTCAGGAAATCAACCGGATTTCCTGGGCTACCAAGCGTGAGACGGGCACGGCCACACTAACTGTGTTTATAATGACAACAATTGCCGCGCTGTTTTTTCTGTTGGTTGATTGGGTGTTGTCGAATGGTGTCCAGTTTGTTCTTGGCCTTGGTGGCTAAGAGCGAAGTGGTTTTTTGTCGTTTCGCCTTGGCGAATCGCATCGGGAAAGAATGGTAATGGCCAAGCGCTGGTATGTCCTTCATGTCTTCTCAGGATCTGAGAAAAAGGTCGCGCAGTCTATCCGTGAGCAAGCAGCTACGCATGGATTGGAAGATCAGATCGAAGACGTCATGGTTCCGACCGAAAACGTGGTCGAGGTCAAGCGCGGTGTCCGCGTTGAGGGTGAGCGTAAATTTTTCCCCGGCTACATTCTGGTGAAATTAGAACTAAGCGATGAAGCGTGGCAGATGGTGACAAGCCAGCCGCGGGTTACCGGTTTTCTTGGTGGCAAGGGTCGCCCGATCCCAATTACTGACAAGGAAGCCGAGCGGCTTATCAAGCAAGTCAGCGAAGGGGTTGAGCGTCCACGGACAACCATCACCTTTGATATCGGCGAGCAGGTGCGGGTGGCTGACGGGCCGTTTGCATCATTTAACGGCTATGTCGAAGAGGCCGATGATGATAAGGCGCGCTTGAAAGTGGCGGTCTCTATCTTTGGCCGGTCAACGCCGGTTGAGCTGGAATATAGTCAGGTCGAAAAAATATAGATTTTTAAAGTGCCGCACTCGGTGGGCGGCAAATGAACATCGCGCCTGTCGATGGCAGGCGGTACCTATGTCAAGGAAGCATTAAGATGGCAAAGAAGATCCAAGGTTACATCAAGCTGAATATTCCGGCAGGCGCGGCCAATCCGTCGCCACCAGTTGGCCCAGCATTGGGCCAGCGCGGTGTAAACATCATGGAATTCTGTAAGGCGTTTAACGCGGCAACAGATTCGCTGGAAAAGAATATGCCAGTGCCGGTTGTCATCACCGTCTATCAGGACAAGTCATTCTCATTTGTCACCAAAACTGCGCCAGTGAGCTATTTCTTGAAAAAGGCTGCCGGTCTGAAGGGTGGATCAAAAGAGCCGGGCCGTTCGGTTGCCGGCAAGGTAACAATGGCGCAGGTGCGCGAAATTGCCGATCAGAAGATGGGCGATATGAATGCTGTTGACGTTGAAGGCGCAATGCAAATGGTGATCGGCTCTGCCCGTGCCATGGGCCTCGAAGTCGTGGAGGGCTAAGAAGATGGCAAGAAATAGCAAGAATTTGAAAGCAGCCTACGCGGCGATTGACCGGAACAAGGCGTATGAACTTGCCGAAGCTGTTGCGCTGGTAAAGGGCAATGCCAAGGCAAAATTTGACGAGACCATCGAAATTTCGATGAATCTTGGGGTTGATCCACGCCATGCAGACCAGATGGTTCGCGGCGTTGTTGCCATGCCAAATGGCACTGGCAAGACCATGCGGGTTGCCGTCTTTGCAAAAGACGCCAAGGCGGATGAGGCAAAAGCCGCTGGTGCCGATCTTGTTGGTGCCGAAGATCTGGCCGAAGCAATCCAGAACGGCGAGTCAGGCTTTGACCGGGTGATTGCGACACCTGACATGATGGGTGTTGTGGGTCGTCTTGGTAAGGTTCTTGGCCCACGCGGCCTGATGCCAAACCCGAAATTGGGCACAGTGACTGCCGATGTTGCAGCCGCGGTCGCCGCTGCCAAGGCTGGTGAAGTGCAGTACCGCGCTGAAAAAGCTGGTGTTGTTCATGCCGGTATCGGTAAGGCCAGCTTTGACGAGGCAAAAATTGTCGAGAACGCATCAGCATTTATCGATGCGGTTCGCAAAGCACGTCCATCTGGTGCCAAAGGCCAGTATGTAAAAAAGATCACCATTTCATCAACAATGGGCGCAGGTGTGTTCGTTGAGGAAGCAGCCGGCCAATAAGGCTGGGGTAATAAGAATTCTTCAGCTCATGCCATTGGCTGGGTTGGAGACCAGGGGCAGATGTGGTTACACACAAATGCCCCGCACCTGTCCAAGACTACGGGGGTGCTGCCATCGGCAGGACTTAATAACCCGTAATAGACGGGGAGCAAGGGCGAAGAATTTCGCTTGAACTTCTTATGGGCAGGCCAGCGGACTGGCGGTGACCGTCGGTTCATTTTGCAACTAGGCAGACAGTGGGTGACCCACACTGCCCAATCGAGAGCGGAGACGATCGGTGAATAGAACAGAAAAAGCCGAACTGATCGAAACGCTGCAATCAGCCTTTAATGAGTCATCAACAATTGTTGTGGCGCATCAGGTTGGTATGACCGTTGCGGAAAGCGGTGACCTGCGCAAAAAAATGCGGGACGCCGATGCTGGCTTCAAGGTAACCAAAAATCGGATTGCCAAGCTAGCGCTAAAGGGCACGCGCTTCGAAGATCTTGACAGCCTGTTTACTGGACCAACAGCCGTTGGTATGTCGCAAGACCCAGTCGCAGCCGCCAAGACCCTCGTTGATTTTGCCAAGGGAAATACAAAGCTGACCATTGTTGGCGGCAGCATGGACGGGAAAATTCTCGACAAAGCTGGCGTTGAAGCATTGGCCAAATTGCCTTCTCTTGACGAATTGCGTGGCAAGCTTGTCGGGCTTATCCAAGCTCCGGCAGCCAAAATTGCACGGGTTACTCAGGCTCCGGCCGGCAAACTCGCTCGTGTAATCAAGGCACGCGAAGACCAATTGCAGCAAGGGGCATAATGCCCAAAATCAGAAGTTCAAGCCTTAATGGAGTATATAATGGCTGATATCGCAAAAATCGCAGAAGACCTTTCTAACCTAACAGTTCTTGAAGCTGCTGAATTGGCAACCATGCTAGAAGAGAAGTGGGGCGTTTCTGCCGCTGCTGCTCCTATGGCTGTTGCAATGCCTGCTGGTGGTGACGCCGGCGGCGCAGCCGAAGAAAAGACTGAATTTGATGTTGTTCTGGCGTCCGCAGGTTCGTCAAAGATCAACGTCATTAAAGAAGTACGCAGCATCACCGGCCTTGGTCTGAAAGAAGCCAAAGATTTGGTTGAAGGCGCACCAAAGGCTGTTAAGGAAGGCGTGTCTAAGGACGAAGCCGACCAGATCAAAGCAAAGCTTGAAGAAGCTGGCGCAACTGTCGAAGTTAAATAACTTGGCAGTACAGCTGGTTTTTTAGCTGTCTAAAATATTTGCACCGGGCGGTTTCGGCTGTCCGGTGCAAGGTCGTTTAATAATCGGCGGTTTTTAACCGGTCCGAAACCCACTTGAAAAAGCGCCTATGGCTTGTAGATTTTGCCACTGGCGGCTTGAGTTATGACGAGGGATCACTGATGGTATCGCATGTAAGCACTCTGGACAGCCGCAAACGGGTACGCCGCACTTTCGGTCAACTTGAAGAAGTGACCCCAATGCCCAACCTTATTGATGTTCAGCGCTCAAGCTATGATACTTTCTTGCAGATGGATGTGGCCGCACACGAGCGGGCTGATCTGGGTTTGCAGGAAACCTTCAAATCGGTATTTCCAATTGAGGATTTCGCCGGTCGGTCAATTCTGGAATTTGTTTCCTATGACCTTGAAACCCCAAAATATGACGTCGAAGAATGCCAGCAGCGCGGTTTGACCTTTGCGTCGCCGCTGCGCGTCACACTTCGTCTGGTTGTTTGGGAAGAAAATGAAGATACCGGATCGCGTTCAATCCGCGATATCAAGGAACAGGATGTCTATATGGGCGATATGCCGTTGATGACATCGAATGGTACCTTCATCGTGAACGGCACCGAGCGCGTAATCGTATCGCAAATGCACCGGTCACCGGGGGTGTTTTTCGACCATGATCGCGGCAAGACGCATGCTTCTGGCAAATTGCTGTTTGCTGCACGGGTAATTCCTTACCGCGGCTCGTGGCTGGATTTCGAATTTGACGCCAAAGATATCTTGAACGTACGGATCGACCGCAAGCGCAAGCTGCCGGCAACAACCTTTATGATGGCACTGCCTGATGAAGATTCGGCTGCCTATATGGCAAGCTGTGAGGAAAGCGGTGAAGCCGTTGATCCAAGCCGGATCGTTGGCATGAGCCGTGAAGAAATTCTGGGCAATTTTTACAAGTCAGTGAATTATCGCCGTCAGGGCGATGGCTGGGCCTATGATTTTGATGTCGATGCGTTGAAAGGCAGCAAGCTGATCCGTGATCTGGTCGATGCGAAAACCAAAAAGGTCATTGCTAGCGCTGGTACCAAAATGACCCCGCGGTCGCTGAACAAGCTGGCCGAAGCCGGGGTGAAGGCGGTTCTTGTTGGTGATTCAGATTTGCTGGGCCGGTTTGCTGCTGAAGATGTTGTCAATATGACAACTGGCGAGGTCTTTGCCGAGGCTGGTGATGAAATCACCGAGGATTTGCTTGCCAAGCTGGATGCCAATGGCACCAAGGAAATCAGCATTCTGTTCATTGACAATGTTAATTTTGGCCCGCATCTGCGCAACACGCTGGCGGCTGATCGTAACACCTGCCGTGAAGAGGCGCTGGTTGATATCTACCGTGTCATGCGCCCGGGCGAGCCGCCAACATTGGAAAGCTCGCATGGCCTGTTCCAGAGCTTGTTCTTTAACTCTGATCGGTATGATTTGTCGTCAGTCGGTCGGGTAAAAATGAATTCGCGCCTCGATCTTGAAACCGAGGACAATCTCCGCATCCTGCGCAAACAGGACGTCATGGCAATTCTGAAGGTTCTGGTCGGTCTGAAAGACGGTCAGGGCGACATTGACGATATTGACCATCTTGGCAACCGCCGTGTGCGTTCGGTTGGTGAATTGATGGAAAACCAGTACCGGATTGGCCTGCTTCGCATGGAGCGTGCCATTCGTGAGCGTATGGGATCAGTTGAAATCGACACGGTTATGCCTGCCGATCTGATTAATGCCAAGCCAGCCGCCGCTGCGGTTCGTGAATTCTTTGGCTCATCACAATTGTCACAGTTTATGGACCAGACAAACCCATTGTCTGAAATTACCCATAAACGCCGCGTTTCGGCCCTTGGGCCGGGCGGTCTGACCCGCGAGCGTGCGGGCTTTGAGGTGCGCGATGTTCACCCAACCCATTATGGCCGTATCTGCCCGATTGAAACACCTGAAGGGCCAAATATTGGTCTGATCAACTCGTTGGCAACCTTTGCCAAGATCAACCGCTATGGCTTTATCGAAACACCTTATCGCAAGGTTGTTGACGGTCAGGTGACGGCTGAGGTGCGGTATATTTCAGCGATGGAAGAGGGCCGCTACACAATTGCGCAGGCGAATGCCGAACTGGATGGCGACAATAAATTTGTTGGCGAATTGATCCCGGTTCGCCGTTCAGGTGATATTGGCCTTGCCCGGCCAACCGATATTGAACTGATGGATGTATCGCCAAAGCAGCTGGTTTCAGTTGCGGCGGCATTGATCCCGTTCCTAGAGAATGATGATGCGAACCGAGCCCTTATGGGATCGAACATGCAGCGTCAGGCAGTGCCGCTTTTGCGCGCCGAAGCACCGATCGTCGGCACGGGTATGGAAGCGCGTGTGGCGCGGGATTCTGGTGTTACAATCGTTGCGCATCGTGCCGGTGTTATCGATCAGGTTGATGCAACCCGTATCGTGGTTCGCGCCAGTGAAGATACCGAAGGCAACGTATCGCCTGTTGATATTTACAGCCTGTTGAAATTCCAGCGCTCAAACCAGAACACAACTGTCAATCAGCGTCCGCTCGTGAAGGTTGGTGATACGGTTCGCCGCGGTGATATTATTGCCGATGGCCCGTCTACCGAGGATGGTGAATTGGCTTTGGGCCGGAACGTGCTGGTCGCGTTCATGCCGTGGAATGGTTACAATTTTGAGGATTCAATCCTGATTTCTGAGCGTATTGTCCGCGATGATGTTTTCACCTCGATCCATATCGAGGAATATGAGGTCATGGCGCGCGATACCAAACTTGGACAAGAAGAAATCACGCGCGATATCCCGAACGTCGGTGAAGAGGCTCTGAAAAATCTTGATGAGGCTGGCATCGTCTATGTTGGTGCCGAGGTCGGGCCGGGTGATATTCTTGTTGGCAAGGTTACGCCAAAGGGCGAGTCACCAATGACACCTGAAGAAAAGTTGCTTCGGGCGATCTTTGGTGAAAAGGCGTCGGATGTTCGTGACACATCACTCAAGCTGCCACCGGGTGGGTCTGGCACAATTGTCGAGGTGCGGGTGTTCTCGCGCCGCGGCGTTGAAAAGGACGAGCGGGCATTGGCGATTGACCGGGCGGAGATTGACCGTCTTGGCAAGGACCGCGATGACGAGCGCGCTATTTTGGAGCGTGGTTTCCATGGCCGGATGAGTGAATTGCTTGATGGGCAAACCGTTGCCAGCGGGCCAAAGGGCATGAAAGCCGGCACCGTGCTGACGCAGGAAATTCTTGATGAATTGCCAAAGTCGCAATGGCAGCAGATCGCCGTTAAGGATGATGATGTCCAAAAACTGGTCGAGGCGCAGGTTGCCAACTTTGACTCAGCTGTTGCTGCATTGCAGGCACGCTTTACCGACAAGGTAGACAAGCTGCAGGGCGGCGATGAATTGCTGCCGGGCGTGATGAAGATGGTAAAAGTCTTTGTGGCGATCAAGCGTAAGCTTCAGCCCGGTGATAAAATGGCTGGCCGTCATGGCAACAAAGGGGTGATTTCCCGCATCGTGCCAATGGAAGACATGCCGTATCTGGATGATGGTACACCTGTTGATATCGTGCTGAACCCGCTTGGGGTGCCGTCGCGGATGAACGTCGGTCAGATTCTCGAAACGCATCTTGGCTGGGCTGCTCGCGGCCTTGGTAAACAGATCGGCGCCGCCGCCGAGGCTGCACGCGCCAATCTCGACACCAAGCCAATCCGCACGATGCTGGCTGATATCTATAGTGACGAGCAATATAGCTCTGAGCTGGCGGTGATGGATGATGATCAGATCATCGAGCAGGCCGGTATTCTGGCACGCGGCGTCCCAATGGGAACCCCTGTCTTTGATGGTGCGCGCGAGGCTGATGTCATTTCGCTGCTGGAAAAGGCTGGGCTTAGCAAAACCGGACAGGAATGGTTAACCGATGGCCGTACTGGCGAGGTCTTTGATCGTCAGGTAACCGTTGGCTACATCTATATGCTGAAGCTGCATCACCTTGTTGATGACAAGATTCACGCCCGCTCGATTGGCCCCTATTCGCTTGTCACCCAGCAGCCGCTTGGTGGTAAGGCGCAATTCGGTGGTCAGCGCTTTGGTGAGATGGAAGTCTGGGCATTGGAGGCCTATGGCGCGGCCTACACCTTGCAGGAAATGCTCACGGTGAAATCGGACGATGTTTCAGGCCGTACCAAGGTTTATGAAGCGATTGTCCGCGGCGATGATGATTTTGAGTCCGGCATTCCGGAATCCTTCAACGTTCTTGTCAAAGAGCTGCGCTCACTTGGCCTGAATGTCGATCTCCACGAGGCCGAATATTAAACCGGCTTATGACCAGCCTTTTCAGAAAAGGCTGGTCTGGCTGACCCAAACCCAATTGACTCACACGACACCAACTAATGTTGGGGAGATAAATAGATGAATGATTTGATGAACCCTTTCGGGCAGTCCCAAGGCCCACAAAGCTTTGACAAGATCAGAATCTCAATCGCTGCGCCTGAGCGCATCCGCTCATGGTCATTTGGCGAGATCAAAAAGCCCGAAACCATCAATTATCG
>Ga0255767_1004190_pt1 | contig 11939 bp, 13 predicted proteins | sample 071ome_24_FD_179967 | JGI IMG/M metagenome (GOLD analysis project Ga0255767, IMG submission 179967) | Coastal salt marsh microbial communities from the Groves Creek Marsh, Skidaway Island, Georgia - 071402CT metaG (version 2) | ecosystem: Environmental > Aquatic > Marine > Intertidal zone > Salt...
ATAAGATCTCCTGTATTACCCTTACTAGACATTAGCAAATCACCTCGAGACATCTTCAATCCATCCTCACTCCAGCTCACAACAAGTGAAAATCAAAATCGTGGGTGTTCCATTGGATGAGATCATGGAGGGAAATAATCGTTGCTGGTGGCCGCCAGGATAGTTGGGTTGATAACTTATGCGAATACTGAACTCGTTTTAACCAAGTGAAATTGCAGTTAAATCCTACCTAATAATTGTTGACTCCAAAATCCGATTCAATTAGTTTCCGGACAATCATTTCCACTAAAATGATGTTCTATCTGTCGTAAGTATAGAAAGTCATGTTTTTCTCAATATTTCGCTTCCAGGGAATTTGATGTGCAGGAAATGAGAATCTTCACTTTACGGAGTAAGTGAATGTCACTCGAGAAACTGAAGAAGATTTCAGATATCTGTATTCTTGTTGAGAATGTGGAAAAGACGATTGAGTTCTACACAAAGAAACTGAATCTCAAAATTCGTCGTCGTGCGGAGGGTTTCGTTGATTTTTATGGTGACACGATTACCCTGGCAGCGTGGGAACTAGATCATATTAACTCTCATACTGGTGTCTCAAATAAACGTTCTGCAAAGCTTGCTCACAAAGCATGCATAGCCGTCGAATTGGAATCTCCTGAAACAGTTGATCAAATTTATACCGAACTTACTCAGCGTGGGGTTGTTTTTTACGGTGAACCTGAAAGCTATGTCTGGAATGCACGCTGTGCTTATTTCACAGACCCTGATGGAACACTCTGGGAACTCTACGCCTGGGAGGAAGGCGGACCAGGAGATTACCACGAAGTCAATGCTGAAGAATCATCTCACCATTGAAAAACTGGGAAAATATTTTGGCAATCACAACAAGGAGCAATATGAAGCAGCATTCCCTTAATCGCCGTTCTTTCATTAAGGCATCAGCAGCTGGTATCGCTGCATTTGGCGCAGGCATTCAGTTGGTCATTCCAGAAAACGCTAATGCAGCGACGAAGGTGGTCGTTAAATATGATTGGCTTATGTCCAATGGACAGATCGGGGATATAGTTGCCGTAGAAAACGGCTATTTTGCTGAAGCCGGGCTCGAAGTGGAGTTCAGCCCAGGAGGCCCCAATTCTGCGACTGTACCACCTGTAGTCTCTGGTACGGCAACTCTAGGGCAATTTTCGGAAACTCCTCAACTCTATAACGCTCGGGCGAGTGGTGTTCCAGTAAAAATTCTTGCCTGTGGATACAGGACTGGCCCATATGCGCTGACATCAAAGCCCGATAAACCCCTGAGAACTGTTGCAGATCTCAAGGGAATGAAGATCGGGATTCAACCAACAGCAAGATTTCTGATGGATGCGATTGCAGCCAAAAACAATATCCCAATCGATGATCTAGATATTGTGAATGTCGGGTTCGACAAAGCACCATTAGTTCGAGGAGAAGTAGGAGCAATCGGTGGATGGATCACCAATACCCAGGCATTGAGTGTTGTTGGTGATGACCGCATCGATCTACTGCTCAGTGATTTGGGACTTGCTTCCTATGCTGATGTGTATTTTGCAACCGATCGAGCTATCGACAGTAACCCTGACGTATTGGCCCAATTCATAAGTGCTGTTGCCAAGGGGTGGGGATGGACTCATGCGAATCCACAGGAAGCAGTTAGAAAAGCAGTAGCAGCATACCCAAATATGGATTTGGATTGGGAACTCAAGACAATCGAACTTGTTTTGAAAATGAGCTTTGATGATGATACGGCCAGAGATGGCTGGGGAACATTTGATCCCAATTCTGTTGAAGAACAGATTGCATTGTATGACAGGATTGGCCAATACCCAGATGGGCGACCAAAACTTGAGGATGTCTACACATCAAAAATCCTCGAAATGACCTCAGCTGATCGTCCGAAACTTAACGCTCCAGGCGCCTGAGTACAATGAGCGTTGCGATAAAATGCGAGAAATTAAATGTTGGTTATCGCAACGCAGATTCTACGATCACAATCCTTTCAAATCTTGACCTAAGCGTTCCTGCCGGAGAATTTCTCACCATACTTGGCCCATCTGGTTGCGGAAAGTCTACGCTGTTGCGAGTAATAGCAGATCTTCTTCAACCATTGTCAGGGTCTATCAATGTTTTTGGGGCCAGTCCCGATGATGCACGCAACAGACGTCAGATTGGTTTTGTTTTTCAAGATTCAACTCTTCTTCCCTGGCGCAGTGTAATAGAAAACATACAACTTCCCTCATCTGTCGGTGGACATCACAAGCATTCGATTTCAGGTGCCAAGATAAAATCACTGTTGAAGCTGATGGGGTTGGAAGAACTTGATGATAGATATCCTCACCAGCTTTCGGGTGGGCAACGTCAAAGAGTTGCTATAGCTAGAGCTCTGATTGAAGAGCCAAAGTTACTTTTGATGGACGAACCCTTTGGTGCTTTGGATGAAATAACAAGGGATAGATTGAACAGTGAGCTATTATCAATTTGGCGCAGTACAGGAACCACAATTCTGTTTGTCACACATTCAATTATCGAGGCTGTTTATTTGGGTCAGCGGGTAATGGTAATGGCAAGCAATCCTGGGAGAGTCCTGAAGATTGCAGACCTTCGAGATATTAAGAAAAAAGATTTAGTAATTGAACGGGAGGATCCTAGAATCATTTCTGCAATGGCAGATATGCGCCGAGCATTGGAAGCGGCATCATGACCGAAGTGCCGCTAAGTAGAAATACCGCACTGTTATTACCGATTTTAGGTGGGGTTTCCATCATTGTCGCATGGGAATTTTTGCTTCCTGTGCTTGGAGTGCCGGCTTACATCATGCCTACGCCAACCGCTATTGCTGGTGTTTTTGTTAAGCAATGGCCCCTGCTTTTTTCGAATCTTTGGCCTACTGCTGTAGAGAGCATTGCTGGATTTGTCATAGGAAATTCAGTGGCCATTCTCATAGCGATTGTTTTTGTTTACAGTCGGATCATTCAGGCCGCTTACTTCCCAGTTGTTCTTTTCTTCAACACCATACCAATTCTTGCTTTAGCACCAATCATCATACTGATTTTTGGTTTGGGAATGACTCCTAAAATCATCATATCCGCGGTCATCTGTTTTTTTCCAACCCTGGTTAATATGATTCGAGGACTGAATTCACCTAGTCCCAATGAGATTGAATTATTTAGAATTCTCTCAGCAAACCAATGGGAGACTTTTTGGCGTTTGAGATTCCCGCGTTCCATGCCAATGCTTTTCTCATCATTGAGAATTGCATCCACCACTGCGGTGATTGGAGCAATTGTCGGTGAATGGATTGGATCTGATAAGGGGATAGGGGCTTTAATCATTCAGGCGACATTCAATTACAGATCGGGCCAGCTTTATGCGGCAATCGTGCTCTCTTCCTCAATGGCCATCTGCCTTTTTCTTTTAGTGGCTTTCGTTGAAAGAAAAGTCATTCGTTATGCCTAAGCGTAAAGAGTCCTAACCATATCAACAAAGATCTGGTACTCAACTTCCGGCTTTTCATCATTTTCTCTGTACTTTTCCTCCCAATCCATAAACATCCGCGTTGAACAATTCCTGAAGACTTCTTTCTCCTTTTCCAAACCATCCCTAGTTTCAAACCAATAATAATTTCTTGACACTTTGTGATGTTAATCTAGATTCCGCCCTCGTCAGGAGGATTTGTGACTCACTATTTTCAGGAGACTTGAAATGTTTGATTCAAAGACACAGAAAAGATCGATCATTGCTTCGATCATGGCTGTTTTCATGGCGCTCACTTTTACTACTGCAACTGCGCAGGAAAAGATTCGAATCGGAGCCCCACTCCCACTGACAGGACCTCTCTCCCCCGAGGGCCTGAAGCAGCAAAGAGGCTATGATCTTTGGGCAAAAAAAGTAAACTCTGGAGGAGGAATCTCAGTAGGTGGTCAAAGTTACGATGTCGAGATTGTCTATGTAGATTATGAGTCAAATACTCCAAGGGCGGTGCAATCTGCAGAGAGGTTGATCACTGAAGACAATGTGAATTTTTTGTTTTCACCATTTGGCTCGGGAGCGACTAAGGCTGCAAGCAGTGTCTCAGAGAGATATCAGATTCCAACCATTGCAGCGACTGCATCCTCCGAAGCCGTCTATGATCAGGGTTATCGCTTCCTGTTTGGGACATTTACTCCAAACAGTACCCTGACGACTCCGCTGACAAATATTGTTGCCAGTGGTGGGCAGGATATCAAGACGGTTGCAATTTACGCCAGGAATGACCTGTTCCCAATTGCAATTGCACGAGAAATGGAGAAGTCCGCAAAACTTAAGAATTTAGAAATCATCTCCTTTGACGAATACGCAATTGGAACTCTGGATCATGCCTCGGCGCTTACAATCATGCGGCAATCTGAACCAGACTGGGTTTTTGCAACAGGCTACATCAACGACCTGATCCTTATTCGTAGACAGATGAGTGAATTGGGAATCGCTCCCAAAGTTCTCACGATGATCGCAGGCCCTGCTTACAAGGAATTTATCGAAGCGACTGGAAAGAACGCAGAGAACATTTCAAGTGCAGCTTGGTGGCACCCTGCAGTTTCCTACAACGGCGAAGGCGTTTTCGGCAAGACAGCAGATTATGTGGCTGAGTTTGAGAAAGAGTATGGAAGCCTCCCGGATTATGCTGAGGCGTCTGCAAGCGCTGCAGGTGTAATTCTTCAGTTGGCTATTCAGTCTGCAGGTTCACTTGAGCCAAACTCTGTACGAGACGCTTTGGAGAACATGAACGCTACTACGTTTTATGGTAACGTGCGCTTCGGTGAGACGGGTCAGATCACCTCACTGGAGCCTCCAGTTTTTCAAATTCAGGATGGTCAGGCAAAAGTGGTACATCCTAAGGAAATTCAGCAGGCAGAGATGAAGTATGGAGGAATCAACTGATCTTGACTGAGGAAACAAGGGTCGTAATGGGAAAATTCTAAATGATCACCTGTAGTTTCCGATCCAAAAGTAGCTGAACCATGCTGACAGCACAAATACTTCTCAACGGCATTGTTTTGGGTGGCCTGTATGCCTGCATTGCCGTTGGCTTCTCATTAGTTTGGGGGGTCCTCAACGTTATCAATATCCTCCATGGTTCCTTTGTTGTTCTTGGTTCCTACATTGCCTATTTTGCTTACACCTACCTTGGTATTCATCCCTATCTCTCCGTTCCTCTGAGTGGCATTATTCTATTTTTTGTTGGATTTGCCATTCAACGAGGAGTCATCAATCGAGTCATTGCGGCCCCCGTGCTGACAACCTTGGTACTCACTTTCGGCCTGGAGCTCATTGTCAATAACGCGATGATCATCGGTTTTAGTGCAGATTATCTCTCCATTAACCTTCAAAATCCGCTGGGTAGCAAATTAATCGGCGGCTTAGTTCTTCCGCTAGATCGACTCGTTGCCATGTTGTTGGCAATCATCTTGACGGTCATTCTCTATTACATCTTAGCCCGATCGAGGATCGGTCGGGCGATTGTCGCAGTCAGGATGGATGCAGAAGCTGCCGCGCTGATGGGTGTGGAGGTCAAGAAGATTTATGCCATAACTTTTGGAATTGGTGCCTTTATGGCAGGGGCAGCGGGGAGTCTTTTAAGCCTTGTGTTCCCAATCTCACCGCTCAATGGTACAGAGTTCCTTGGTATTGCCTTTGTGGTTTGTGTTCTAGGTGGACTGGGTTCCATTTCAGGAGCAATCATTGGTGGTTTGGCACTTGGTGCCATCCAAAGCTTTGGTGCGCTCTGGTTCGGCCCGGAACACGGCCTTACCATCGCCTTTGCACTTCTCATTCTGCTGTTGATTTTCAAACCTACCGGGATCATGGGCCGGAAGGGGTATGAATGAGACATTTGCTCATTTTGGCCATTCTAGTGATTGCGATGGGGTTGCTCCCCATCTTTGCAAGTAACTACACACTGCGACTCGGGACCATGTTTGCGATGTATGCGGTGCTCGCTCAGTCCTGGAATATCATTGGGGGGTTCGCAGGGTATCCTTCTTTCTCCACAGCAGCTTTTTTTGGACTAGGTGCTTACACGGGTGCGATCCTGCAAACGCAGGGCGTACCAATGCCAATTGCCTGGATTTCAGCATGTCTGGTTGTGACTATCTTCGCAGCCTGTCTGGGAATCGCAATTCTCCACCTCAAGGGCCACTATTTTGCCATTGCAAGTCTGGTTGTGGCCGAGGTGCTCCTGGAGATCACAACTTCATGGACAGATCTCACTGGCGGAGGGATGGGAATCAATCTCCCGATTCTCCGCATTTCCATAGAAGCCCAGGCGAGCCTGTTCTACTGGTCGATGCTCTTGCTGGCCCTACTGGCCCTAGGTTTGAACTTTTGGGTAAGCAAAAGCCGAATAGGCTTTGCGCTGAGATGTATCAGGCAAAATGAAGACGCTTCAGCAATGGTTGGAATCAATACGACTTTTTTCAAGGTGGTTGGATTCGCTCTCTCTGCAGTTCTGGTTGGAGGGGCTGGAGCCATGTACGCTTCCTGGGTTTTCTACATCGAACCGCCTGATGTTTATTCAGTGCTGACCTCAGTCAAGCCGATTGTGATGGCGTTGCTCGGAGGGGCGGGCACAGTATTCGGGCCAATCATCGGTGCAGCAATCTTTCTAACGATGGAAGAATTTGTCTGGCGCAGTTTTCTCTCGATTCATGCCGCTGTTTTGGGCCTGATCATTGTGGGCCTTATCTTTTTCCTTCCTCATGGAATTCTCGGCCTGCTCTCGGACATAAAAAAAAAGAGTATCCGTAAAAGAGGAAGCAGTCCGGGGGTGGAAGAATGAGTATTTTAGAGTTGAGAGGGGTCTCCAGAAGATTTGGAGGTCTTGACGCCCTTGCTGAGGTGGATCTTTCAGTCCAACCTGGTGAAATTGTTGGACTGATTGGGCCCAATGGTGCTGGAAAGACTACGCTCGTGAATGTAGTAACTGGTGTCTACAAGCCCAGTTCTGGCTCCATCCATTTCAACGGCTCTAAAATCGATGGCTTGAAGCCTTACCAGATCAGTAGAATTGGAGTTGCCCGGACATTTCAGGTAGTGCAGCCATTCCCAGAGATGTCAGTACTTGAAAACGTAATGGCACCAGCTATCTATGCTGCAGGTTTGAAAAACATTGAGGAGGCCAGAGAGAAGGCGCTTGAAAAAATAGAATTTGTTGGCCTTGGCGTGGAGGTGCAAACAATGGCATCCCAGTTGACGTTGGCCTCCAGAAAGAGACTTGAACTGGCCAAGAGCCTTGCAATGAATCCTCAGCTACTCTTGCTCGATGAGGTTAATGCAGGGCTAAATCCGGCAGAGATTGACAAAGCTCTTGAACTGATCAGAACAATTGCTGCCAGCGGAGTTACGATCATTATTATTGAACACCTGATGAAGGTCGTCTTGTCACTTTGTAATAGGATCGTGGTTCTTCATCATGGAGCGTTGATCGCTGAAGGTACTCCGAAAGAAATAACGACTGATCCACGAGTTGTTCAGGCCTATCTGGGGAGTAGATATGCGGACGCTCAACAGGGGAATCTCAATGACTGAGACCTTGCTTGTTGTAGAGGGCCTCCAGAGTGGTTACGGTGATATTCAGGTCCTATGGGGGATAGACCTGGTAGTTCAGGAGGGTGAGATAGTCTGTCTTGTTGGGTCCAACGGTGTCGGCAAGACTACCCTCCTTCGCAGCATTTCCGGACTCCTCAATCTGAGAGCAGGCAGGTTACTAATGCAGGGCTCAGAAATAACAGGTCTGGGCCCTGATAAGGTGTTGCAGAGTGGGATTGCCCATGTGCCAGAGGGTAGAAGGTTGTTCAGGACAATGTCAGTTGTCGATAATCTTTTGATGGGAGCCTACATGCGCACGAAGGAAGAAAGTGAGATCAGAATTGATCTTGAGAGAGTAATGCAGATGTTCCCAAGATTGGCCGAGAGGCGACACCAGGATGCAGGAACTCTCTCTGGGGGCGAGCAGCAGATGTGTGCGATCGGCAGAGGAATCATGAGTCGTCCAAAGTTATTGATGATAGATGAGCTTTCCTTGGGATTGGCTCCCAAGGCAGTGGAAACTCTTAGTGAGTCCTTAAGAGATATTCGATCCTCGGGGGTTTCGATACTGCTGGTAGAACAGGATGTGATGACTGCATTTGAACTCGCTGATCGGGGCTACGTGATTGATCAAGGCAGAGTCTCTATGTCGGGTCCCTCGCAAGAGTTGCTTAAGGCTCCAGAGATTCGGGAAGCATATCTTGGTATGTAGGATGGAAGACTTATAAGAGGAAATTTTAGTGTCAAATAGAAATCTTGAAGATCGATCAGAGAAAATTCTCAATCCCTTCGATGGAAGCCTTGTAGGCATGATGCCTTTATCGGATTCCTCTGAGATCGAAGCGGTGATCCAAAAATCAACTCAGGGTTTTGAGATCATCAGGAGAATGCCCCGCTTTGTCCGAGCAGATATTCTGGAGAAAACTGCAACTCTCCTTGAGAACCGCAGGGAAGAAATCATAAAGTTGATCGCATCGGAGGCTGGCAAACCACTTTACGATGCGCGTGGAGAGTTCTCTCGCTCATTATTGAATCTTCGCAACGCATCCCGTGAAGCGAGGAATTTTTCGGGGCATGAGGTACCTCTGGATATCGATGGTGGTGTCTTCGAATATCAAACAACCAATGCAGATGGTTCTAGTTTTGATCTTGGTAGTGCAGACTTGGATACCATCGCAAACCTCGGCAGAAGAATCGGAATAGCTCGAAACTACCCGCTCGGAATTATCCTGGCAATCACTCCCTTCAACTTTCCTTTGAATCTGGTCCTCCACAAGGTGGCCCCAGCGATTGCGATGGGGAATTCAGTGATTTTAAAGCCAGCTCCACAGACACCACTCACTTCAAGACTTCTCCAAGAGGTAATGCTTCAGGCAGGATTGCCTGAGAACTGTCTGCAAGTTTTTCACTGTAATGTGGATGTTGCGGAAAAATTGGTAAGAGATGAGCGGATTGCGATGGTCTCCTTTACGGGAAGTGCAGCAGTTGGATGGCACATCAAATCGATTGCAGGGAAAAAAAAGGTTGCTCTTGAATTGGGAGGCAACGGAGCGGTGGTTGTGGCAGAGGATGCAGATTTGACCTATGCCGCTGCTCGGTGTGTTCGTGGAGGGATCGTATACGGTGGCCAATATTGTATCGGAGTTCAACGAATCCTGGCTCACACGAGGATCTATGATGAATTTACGGAAGAACTGATTAAGCGAGTTTCATCTTGCAAGGTTGGCAACCCCCTTGAGGAAGGGACAGATGTGGGGCCAGTGATTGATATCAGGGCTGCAGAGCGGATAGAAAGCTGGATCAATGACGCTGTCGAAGCAGGTGCAAGAATTCTTGTTGGAGGCAAGCGTGATGGATCGGTCATCGAACCAACCCTATTGACTGATACTACGCCAGAGATGAAAGTGGAAGCTGAAGAGATCTTTGGGCCCGTCATGACCATCCGGCGCATCAATAGCGTTGAAGAGGGAGTGCGAATTGCCAGTAACTCAAGATATGGTCTCCAGGGTGGCTTCTTTACGAACAACCTCAAGGCAGCTTTCAGAGCATTGGAAGAATGGGATGTCGGAGGGTTGATGATCAACGATGTGCCCATCTATCGTATCGATAATATGCCTTTTGGGGGATGGAAAGACTCTGGTTTTGGCAGGGAAGGAACTCGATACGCGATGGAGAGTATGTCTGAAATAAAATTCCTAGTGATCAACTATGCCTGAGCTTATCAATATTCATTGGTCCAATTGAAAAAAATTGCTGTTGCAGGTCTTGGCTCTGTTGGATTTAGGGTAGCTGCTGCCCTTGATAGAGGAGAGATCCCAGGTTTAAAATTAGTCGCTGTTTCAGCAAGGTCTCTTCAATCCTCTGATCAGCGTCTGAATACATTTAGTAAAGATGTTATCGCAGCAGATTTGAGACTGCTAGGTCAGCTCGCAGAAATCGTGGTGGAGTGCCTTCCGCCATCAGAATTCATGAAAGTTGCCGAGAGCGTGCTCAGGAAAGAGGGCTCAACTTTGGTGGTAGCCAGTGTTGGAGCGTTGCTTGAGAATAGTCATGTAATAGAACTTTCCAGTTCATGTGGATCCTCCCTTGTCGCACCATCAGGTGCAGTGGCAGGGCTGGATGCTCTCAGAGCTGCAAAGTGGGCTGGGCTTAAGAGAGTCCAACTGATCACCAGTAAACCTCCATCTTCATTTGGAACAAAACTGTGTGTTGGTACAGCTGTGATTGAGACCTCCTCAATCTATGAGAAGATACAGATTTTTTCAGGCAGTGCCCGTGAGGCGGTGAAAGCTTTCCCTAAGAATATAAACGTAGCAGCCACAGTCAGTCTTGCTGGGGTTGGTCCAGATAAAACAGAGGTGGAAATCTGGGTGGATCCCGCGCTGAAATTCAATACCCACGAACTTAAGATTTGGTCCAAAGCGGGTGAGGTGAGTGCCAGCAGCACCAACCTTCCAGATGAAGTAAATCCAAAAAGTAGCGCAGTAACAGCATACAGTGTCCTCGCTTGCCTACAGAAAATCACGAATCCCTTTGCTATCGGTAGCTAGCCAAAATGGAGAAATGACTATGAAATCTAAAGACATGAACAGCGGCGGATACCAATATATTCCTGGTGTGATGCAATACTCTGGAGGGGTTGCCGCAAAAGTAGGGTATAAGATTGTCCGAGCCAGATTTCTGGATCTGCAGCCCATGGAGCAAGGCTTTCAAAAGATTGAGCAGCATCTTGAGAGTGTTCAGCGACCTCTTGACGCATTCTGTGCATGCGAACTCAGATCCCCTGCACAGTTCAGCCAGCAGGGCTTTGCCGATTTCAATCAGGACTATGCAGAAACACTCCGTCAGTGGGGCATCATGCAGGGAAATGACAACCCTATTGCTCGCTCGAATGTTTGCCCAGCTGGCAATCAGCCGAGTTCTCCATCATTCCACGCTTTTAGCTACACAGTTGAAGCTGACATTGATGATCAATCCTTTGTGATTGCAGGCTCTGGAGAGGCCCCTGAAGGTAAGGGAGATTATGCTGATGTTACGGTCGCATATGGAGATACTAGTGAAGCTGGCCTTCGATTCAAAGCTGAGTTTGTACTTGGGGAGATGGAGCGGAGGATGTCATTTTTTAAAGCAACCTGGCAACAGACTACTGCTGTACAGCTCTACACGGTTTTCAATGCCTATCCAGTCATCTCTGCAGAGATGAGTGAACGAGGAGTGATTGAAAATGGGATCTGCTGGCACTACTGCAGACCCCCCGTAGTGGGGTTAGATTTTGAGATGGATTGTCGCAGAGTTACAGAGGAACTAGTTCTACTATGACTAAGTTTGAGAGGCTTTGCCTTAGATCGCTATAAAATATTGCAATTTACATCCTCAACTTTTTTGCTATCAGAAAAAGGTGACTCCGCTGATGCAACCCCTCGATCCAACGCTCAGGGATTTGGGAGTAGCCATGAATCCTCCCTGCAATCTGCCCGGTAACAGCACCAACTGCCCAGGCATCGTGACCACGGTTGACCGCAAGGATTAGTGCTTTCTCAAAATGAATGCTGTTTTGGATAGCCCACCAGGCACACTCAAAGAGTCATCTGAAAACCCTTCCTGATTAATTCTCTTCGCTGGGTCAAGTCTCTCACAAACAGCATCTGCGAGCTGCTTTCATCTAGAGGAGCTAGACATCTGGCAAAAGTATTTCTGTTTAGAAATTAAACTTCCATTATCAGCTCAAGAAATTTGATGCTCCAATCAAAGGAAAAATTTCGAAACTTTTTACATTCTGAAACTAGACGAAAACGACTCTAAAATTCTGGGTAAATTATCTGATTTAGCTCTGAATCTCCCTTTAGAGAGTCTGCTTC
>Ga0255767_1004193_pt1 | contig 11934 bp, 14 predicted proteins | sample 071ome_24_FD_179967 | JGI IMG/M metagenome (GOLD analysis project Ga0255767, IMG submission 179967) | Coastal salt marsh microbial communities from the Groves Creek Marsh, Skidaway Island, Georgia - 071402CT metaG (version 2) | ecosystem: Environmental > Aquatic > Marine > Intertidal zone > Salt...
CGGGTCGCGGTACTTGATTTCATAAAACGCGTCCGAGCCGTTCGCCTCGCCCATCAGCCAGTTGCCGCCCGCCGCCTCGATTTCGGCCCCCGCTGCGCCCACATCATCGACCACGAAGCCGAAATGATGGATGCCGAACGCGTCCGGATCGCCGCCGGCGGCCTGCTCAGTCTTGTAGCGCAGCAGCGCCACATTCATGACGCCGTCGGTAAGGTAGACCGCCGTCGCGCCGGGGTGGTCGTTCTCACCCACCCGGGTCATGCCCAGCGCGGTCTCGTAAAACGCCGCGGCCTTCTGAGGGTCGGGCACGGACAGCGCGATATGACGAAGCTTGCCGGTCATGATTGTCTCCTCTTGTAGCGATCCTCTCCGATAGGGAAAGGGTGGTGAGCCCCCTGGTGCGGACTGCAGCCGACCCGAAGACAAACTTAGCGAACCGGGTGCGGGATAAAGTCCTATCGGGTTTTGCACATCAACATCTTACCCCTTCGCCTCATGGGAGAAGGGCTCAACGTTCTTTCGCGTCGATCAGCAAAAAGGCGACCGCGAAGGTTTGTCGGAGCGGTTCGGCCAGTCGTGGTTGGTACCGCACCGGACCAGCACATCGCCCACCTCCATCTTCGTCTCACCCTCTTCCATCACGGCCCAGACCTCAACCGAGATGACTATGGCGTAGTCCGTGGTGCGGGTGTAGTGCATGCCCGCCGTATCGGAATCTCCATCAAGCGCACCGCTGTGCATCTTCTCCAAGGCGTCTCCTATGTCGGCCTCCCTCAGGTTCTCGTTGGGCGGAAACTCGACAATCTGGAAGACCGCGCCTGAAGGGTTGCGCGCCATGCGCGGCAGGGCGAGGATGCCGCCAACGACAAGATGATTTTGCCGAGGAGACGACTATGTCCCAGGACCCCAACAATCCTTCCGGCGCCCTGCCGGGAGACCCGCGCCACGGCCTGTCGAAGGAACAGCTCGCCGCATACTACAAAACCAAGAGCCCGAGCTGGATCTGCAAGGGCTACTTCAAGACCGAGGGCGGGCTGGAGCTGCGCGAGGCCGGCATGGAAGGCCACCAGGCACATCTGAGCGAAACCCAGGACCAGATCCGGTTCACGGGGCCCCTACTGAGGGCCGACGGGATGACGCCGCGCGGCGCGATGGCTATGATCGACGCCCCCGACCGAGCCGCCGCCGAAGCCTGGATCGCTGCCGACGGCTACGCCAGGGCGGGCGCCTTCACCAGCACCTCCGTGACGCGCTGGTCCTCCTCCATGGATTTGCGCTGGAACACTTATCCGCGCGCCGAAGGCTGGCAGCAATTCGCAATTACCGCCATCGACGGGCCCGAGGCGAAGGAACGCCGCGAGGCTGTGGCCGAAGCGCACCATAAGTTCCAGGCCTCCGTCATGGACCGCTATGTGGCGCGCGGGCCGATGTTCAACGATGAGGGCACCCAGATGATTGGCTCCTTCATGATCATGGAGTTTCCTGATCTGGAGGCCTGCGAGGAGTTCTGGAAGGCCGAACCGCTGAATAACGGCGACGTGTTCGCGGACGTGTCCATCGAGCGCTGGCGCTACGGCAACACGCTAGTGTACGAGCCCGCCTGAATTTTCGGACAAGCTGACGGCGTAGATCGAAAGCCGCAACTCAGGCAGCTGCCGACGAGCCTCTCTGCACGGAAACCGAGCAGGTCATCATTCGCGAAGTCCTGCAACAGACCGGGGTCACCCCCAATGAGCGCGATGGCGTCCGCGTCGAGCACGAGACCAGTGTCGAACCCGGGCACAACGGGAGTGGAAAGGGAATGCCGTCGATGGCCGAGTCGAAGGCCATCTGGTTGCTGAGGATCACCTTATCGTCCAGCGCCACGCCGCCGGTGGGCGCCGCGCGCGCGGGTGAATGGACCTCAGGCAAAGAAATCGTCTTGTGAATTGTATCCCTTCCATATCTCTGCCGCTGATTGACCGGACGCCGCCTTTGGACCACATCAGACCAGAACGGTAGCACCACCCGCTATCGTTACGCAGCGCATGACAACCGCACACGCGATGGAAGAGGTGACGCCATCCTATCCCCGTCCGGCCCGGCAGATCGAAAAGGGCACATCCAAGAGGTATTTCCGATGACTGATTCCGAAGCGGCGAACTGGCCACATATTTTCTCCCCCTACCGCCTAGGCGCACTCAACCTGCCGAACCGAACTGTGGTCGCCCCCATGACCCGAATCAGCGCCGATAAAGACGGCGTGCCTTCCGCACAGATGGCCATCCACTATGCATCCTTTGCGCGTGGCGGTTTTTCCCTCATCATCACCGAGGGCACCCACCCGGACACAACCTTCAGCCAGGGCTATCGCGACCAGCCTGGGATCGCGACGCCGGCGCAGATCGAGGGCTGGCGCAAGGTAACGGACGTGGTTCATGAAGCCGGCGGACGGATCGTCATGCAGCTCATGCATGCGGGCGCGCTGGTTCAGGATAACCGCTACACCAGTGAGACGGTCGCGCCGTCGGCGGTCCCTCCGGTGGGCGAGATGGCTGCGCGCTACTACGGCGACGGGCCGTTCCGCGTACCCCGCGAGATGACCCGCTCGGAGATCGCGACCGCCATCGAGAACTTCGGCATGGCCGCGGCCAACGCCATGAAAGCCGGCTTCGACGGCGTGGAGATTCACGGCGCCAACGGTTATCTGCCGGTCCAGTTCCTGACGCCGGAGACCAACATGCGCACCGACGAATACGGTGGCTCGCTGAAAAACCGGCTGCGGTTCCACCGCGAGATCATGGCCGCCGTTGTGGACGGCGTCGCCGGGCGCGGCCTGGCGGGAATGCGCCTGTCCCAGAGCCGGTCGAACAACTTCACCTATAAATGGCATGGCGGGATCGATGAGGCGCGCACCATCTTCACCGCGATGCAGGAGGAAGGCGCAAATTTCTTGCACATCAGCACTCATCAGGGCCTAGGTGAGGAGTTTGGCAGTGGCCTCACGCTGGCCGGGCTGGCGCGCCAGACGACGGGCCTCCCCGTCATCGCATGCGGCAAGCTAGAGGTACCAGAGAACGCCGAACAGATTCTCGCCACCGGCGAGGCCGACCTGATCGCTATGGCGCGCGGCGCCATCGGCGATCCGTCCTGGCCGAACACGCTGGCGCGCGGTGGCGAGCCCGTGCCGTTCGACCCGGAGATGATCAGCCCCTTCGCGACCTTGGACGCAACAGAAACGTGGCGCGCGGAGCACGGGGTAGTGTTCTAGGCACAGGGCGTCACACACGAACAGAAAAGCCCGGCCTATAGGCCGGGCTTCTTGGATCTGGTGGAGCCGGACGGAATCGAACCGACGACCTCTACAATGCCATTGTAGCGCTCTCCCAACTGAGCTACGGCCCCGAATTCGCTTTGCGGCGGGTTAGGCCACCGCGAACGGCGGGAACATAATGTTCCGCGCCATCAACGCAAGAGAAATCTCTATACGGACGCGCAATCAGTCGTCGTCGCCGCCACCCTTTTTGGGAATCGGCACGACATTGTCATCGTCATCATCGTCAAGATCGTCGTCCGTCAGGACATCGTCGTCCTCGTCGTCGTCATCAACATCGACATCCTCGACCAGCGCCGCGATATCGTCGTCATCTTCGTCGCTTCCCGCTTTGGCTTTCTTGGCATCGTCATTGGCCTTAGCCGCGGCGGCGGCCGCATCCTCAGCGCGGGCACGACGAGGCTTAAAGATCGTCTCGGGATCGAAGGTCGCCTCGCAGCTCGGGCAGACAATCGGATCCTTCTGCATATCGTAAAAGCGTATTCCGCAGGACAGGCAGGTCCGCTTTACGCCCCATTCCGGTTTCGCCACAGATTTTTCCTCCGGTGAGTTCGCCGGTTTCACACTGGCGCCGCCGTTTGCCACGAACGCATCCGAGTGTCAAAAGCAAATGCGCCGCATGACCCCGTGCGGCCGATTGTGCTAAACCCCCAGCGCCGACCATGAACGACACTTCGAACATCCAGGCGTCTGAGGCACCGCGCCCCGCGACGGCCCGTGCCGGGTCCCCGCTCAGTGGGACCATGGCCGTGCCTGGCGACAAGTCGATCTCCCATCGCGCGCTGATGCTGGGTGCGCTGGCCGTGGGCACGACCCGCATCGAGGGCTTGCTGGAAGGCGAAGACATCCACGCCACCGCCAGCGCGCTGCGGGCCATGGGTGTGCCCATTGTGCGCGAGGCGCCAGGGCGCTGGCATGTCGAGGGCGTGGGCGTCGCCGGCCTGTCCGCACCGGACGACGTGATCTACCTGGGCAATTCCGGCACCTCCGCCCGCCTGCTGTGCGGCCTACTGGCCGGGCACGGCTTTGCGGCGATCCTGACAGGAGACGATTCCCTGCGCAAACGTCCCATGAACCGGGTGATCGAACCCCTGACCCGGATGGGCGCGCGCTTCGAAACCCGACCGGGCGGGCGCATGCCCGTGACCATCACGGGCACCGACACACCAATGCCCATCGAATACGAGCTACCCGTGCCGTCCGCCCAGGTGAAGTCGGCAGTGCTGCTGGCGGGCCTGCACGCACCGGGGCGCACCACCGTCATCGAGCCCGTCGCGACGCGCGATCACACCGAGCGGATGCTGTCCCACATGGGTGCGCAGATAGCGATCACGGACAGCCCGGCGGGCAAGCGGATCACCATCATCGGCCTACCCGAACTGTCGCCGACCTCCATCGTCGTGCCGTCCGACCCTAGCTCCGCGGCCATCCCGGCCGTGGCCGGCTGCATCGTGCCGGGCTCGGAAGTCGTGATGCGCGGCATCGGCATGAACCCGGCGCGCATTGGTGTCTTCACCAGCCTGCGCGAGATGGGTGCAGACATCAACTATGAGAACGAACGCGATGAGGGTGGCGAGCCAGTCACCGACATGATCATCCGCGCTGGCGCGCTGACAGGGATCACCGTTCCCGCCGAGCGCGCGCCGTCGATGATCGACGAGTACCCGGTTCTGGCCATGGCCGCAGCCTGCGCCGAGGGCATCACCATTTTCGAGGGCGTGGGCGAGCTGCGGGTCAAGGAAAGTGACCGGCTGGCGGCCATCGAAGCCGGGCTCACCGCGTGTGGCGTAACGGTCGAGGCCGAAGAAAACCGCGTGACAATTCATGGTTGCGGCGGCTCGCCGCCGGGCGGTGCACGAATCGCGGCAAACCTCGATCACCGCATCGCCATGAGCTACCTCGTCCTCGGGCTGGTGACCCGAAAACCGGTCGAGATCGACGATATCCGCTCGATCGAGACGAGCTTCCCGGGCTTCGCCGAATCCATGCGCTCCTTGGGCGCCCAAATCATGGAAGGCGAAGATTCATGATCACGCCGAGCATCATCACCGTCGATGGGCCCGCCGGCTCAGGCAAAGGCACCCTGGCGCGCCGCCTGGCCAGCCATTTCGGCTATGCTCATCTGGATACCGGCAAGCTGTACCGCGCAGTCGGACTGGCGACCCTGCGCGCCGGCGGCGACCCCGCCAATCCAGCCGATGCAGTAGCCGCGGCCCGGACGCTCGATGCCAACGCCGTCGCTAGCGGCATTCTGGACGACAAAGAACTGACCGGCGACAGGGCGGCATCCGCCGCGTCCAAGGCAGCGGCGATCCCGGAGGTGCGTGAGGTACTGATGTCCTTCCAGCGCAACTTCGCGGCCCAGCCCCCGGGGTGCGCCGGCGGGTCGGTCCTCGACGGGCGCGACACCGGGACCGTCATTTGCCCCGACGCAGAGGCCAAGTTCTTCATTACCGCACGGGTGGAAGAGCGGGCCGAACGCCGCCATAAAGAGTTGCTGGGCCGGGGAGAAACCAGTATATACGCCTTCGTCCTGGCGGATATGAAGGAACGGGACGTGCGCGACAGTACCCGGGCGATAGCGCCAATGAAGGCAGCTGACGACGCGCGAACCATCGATACCTCGGTAATGGACCCGGACGCCGTTTTTGCGGCGGCCCTTGAGTATATTGATTCCCTCTCCTGATCCTGTCCCCGAGATTTGCGTCACCACGGTCGTTTTCATGTCCGGATGAGCCGGGCAGGCGATCAGATCGGCGCGTCAGACCGCCGGAGCCAACCGGTCGGCCAGAAAAGTCAAAACCGAAAGGACATCCTGTCCCATGACTGATACCGCTCAGGCGTCTATGGACGCCGGCATCGGCGAAGATTTCGCCGCTCTTCTCGAAGAAAGCCTCCAGCAGAACGACTCCCTCGAACGCACCGTCGTCAAAGGCAAGGTCGTCTCCGTCGATAGCGACTTCGCGCTGATCGATGTGGGCCTTAAATCCGAAGGCCGCGTGGCACTTAAGGAATTTGCCCCTCCGGGGCAGCTGGCCGAGATCGCGGTCGGCGATCAGGTCGAAGTCTTCGTCGAGCGTTATGAAGACGTGAACGGCGAAGTCGTTCTCTCGCGCGAGAAAGCACGCCGCGAGGAAGCCTGGGAAAAGCTCGAAGAAGCGTTCGACAAGACGGAGCGCGTCACCGGCACCATCTTCGGCCGGGTCAAGGGCGGTTTCACTGTCGATCTTGCCGGCGCCGTGGCCTTCCTGCCGGGCAGCCAGGTCGATATTCGCCCGGTGCGCGACGTCTCTCCGCTCATGGGCACGCCGCAGCCCTTCATGATTCTTAAGATGGACCGCTCCCGCGGCAACATCGTCGTTTCGCGCCGCGCCGTGCTGGAAGAGACCCGCGCGGCTGAGCGTTCTGAGCTGGTGGCCAACCTCACGGAAGGCCAGGTTCTGCAGGGCGTGGTCAAGAATATCACCGACTACGGCGCCTTCGTCGATCTGGGCGGTGTCGATGGCCTTCTGCACGTCACGGACATCTCCTGGCGCCGCATCAACCACCCTTCGGAAGCCCTGCAGGTCGGTCAGACCGTCCAGGTACAGGTTGTGCGCTTCAACTCCGAGACGCAGCGCATCTCGCTGGGCATGAAGCAGCTCGAGGCCGATCCGTGGGATGATGTCGAACTAAAGTATCCGATCAGCGCCCGTTTCACCGGCCGCGTGACTAACATCACCGACTACGGCGCCTTCGTGGAGCTGGAGCCAGGCATCGAAGGTCTGGTCCATGTCTCGGAGATGAGCTGGACCAAGAAGAACGTTCATCCGGGCAAGATCGTCTCGACGAGCCAGGAAGTGGGCGTCATGGTCCTCGACGTCGATCCGCAGAAGCGCCGCATTTCGCTGGGCCTCAAGCAGACCCAGGAGAATCCGTGGGACGAGTTCTCGGTCAAGTTCCCCCAAGGCTCGGAGATTGATGGTGAGGTTCGCAACATCACCGAATTCGGCCTCTTCGTCGGCCTACCGGGCGATATTGACGGCATGGTCCACCTGTCCGACCTTTCGTGGGAGAAATCCGGCGAGGAAGCCCTCGAAGAATACAACAAGGGCGACATGGTGAAGGTGAAGATCCTTGAGGTGGACACCGAAAAGGAACGCATCTCGCTGGGTATCAAGCAGCTGGAAAGCGATCCGTTTGCCGAATCTCTCGGCAACATGCGCAAGGGCGACTTGGTCACCGCGACCGTGTCGGAGGTGAACGACGGCGGCATCGAGGTGCAGACCTCGGGCGGTCTGACCGCCTTCATACGCCGGTCAGACCTGTCGCGTGACCGCTCCGAGCAGCGTCCCGACCGTTTCGCCGTCGGCGAGAAGGTCGATGCCATGGTCACGAACATCGACCCCGGTAGCCGCCGCGTGTCGCTGTCGATCAAGGCCAAGGAAATCTCGGAAGAGAAGACCGCGATGGCACAGTACGGCTCGTCTGACAGTGGCGCGTCGCTGGGTGACATCCTCGGTGCGGCCATTCGCGAGAAGCAGGCCGAGACTCAAGAGATGATCTCCGGCGATAGCGATGCCCCGGTATCCGCTGACGAGGACGGCGACGACGTCACGTCCTGACCCAGGACGCGGCTGCCAACGCCATGTCCTATGATCCCGACGCCCTGCTGGGCCGCAGACGCCTGAAACGGCGCCTGCGACTCTGGCAGGGCATCACGATTCTGGCCGTCATCGGCATCGTCCTTGTCAGCCTTCACGCCTCAGGCGAATTGCTGCACAGCGATCGAATTGCCCGAATCTACGTCGAGGGGGTGATCGTGCGTGACGATGCGCGCGCGCAAACCCTCGCTGAATTGGCCGCGGACGAGAGCGTGCGCGGCGTCGTCATCCATATCGACAGCCCTGGCGGCACCGTCGTCGGCGGTGAAGACCTTTACAAGGGCCTGCGCGGAATCGCCGAGCACAAGCCTGTCGCCGCGGTGATGGGCACGGTGGCCACGTCGGCCGCCTATATGGCGGGTGTGGGTGCCGATCGCGTGTTCGTGCGTGAAGGCACGATCACGGGCTCTATCGGTGTCATCCTGCAGATGGCCAATGTCGTGGAGCTCCTGAACAAAATAGGCGTCGAGCCGATCACCATCAAGTCGTCCGAGCTCAAGGGCATTCCCTCCCCAGTCGAGCCGCTCACCGAGACGGGCCGCGAGGCAACCAAGGAGGTCGTGGGCGACCTCTACGATTTCTTCGTCGATATCGTGGCCGCGCGCCGCGGCTTCGACAGGGACACCGCCCTGAAACTGGCCGACGGCCGGATCTTCGCGGGCAGGCAGGCCCTAGACGCTGGACTGGTCGATGAGATCGGCGACGAGCACGCGGCGCTGGCATGGATGGTGGAGACACAAGACGTCCCGGCGGGCCTGCCCGTGGACACGGTCGAGGAGTCGGCGGAAGCCGAAACCCTTCTTGAACGGCTGCTGGGCGTGTCTGGAAAATCGTTGTTTTCCAATACCCTAACACTTGACGGCATGGTTTCGCTTTGGCAACCTGCCGCGCGGTGAATGCCTGACGCGTTCAGCAGTGCCCTCATGGGGGAGGGCCGAATTTCGGGGGATTGAGCCTCGGGGGGTGACTATGACCAAGTCGGAGTTGATACAGCGTCTGGCGGACCGCAATCCGCACCTGCTGCAGCGCGATGCGGAGCGCATCGTCACGACCATTCTCGACGAGATTACCGCCGCGCTAGCCCGCGGCGACCGGGTGGAACTGCGCGGCTTCGGCGCGTTTTCAGTCAAACAGCGCGGTGCCCGGACGGGCCGCAACCCGCGCACCGGCGAGGCCGTAGATGTCGAGGCCAAGGTGGTCCCCTACTTCAAGACCGGCAAGGAACTGCGCGAGCGCCTGAACAACGAACCTGCTCAAGGCTAGGAGCCTCCGTCGTCCGCATGCAGGAATGACACTCGCCCCAAAGTAATCCCGTGCACCCCTTAAGCCTACTGATCACTCTCCCCCTCGCCGTGGTACTGGTGATCTTCGCTGTGAACAATCGCAGCTTGATTGAAATCGACCTCTGGCCATTCGGCTTTGTGATCGCCTGGCCGGCCTTCGTCTTTGCGTTTGTCGGTGTCTCGGTCGGCCTGCTGTTGGGCGGCCTGCTTGCCTGGATCTCCGGTGGCGCGACCCGCAAGCTGGCCCGTGAGCGCAAGGCCCGCATCCGCGAGCTCGAGCACACCGTCGCCACCATGAAGACCCGGTTCGACGACACCTCCGCGGCCCAGCCCCGCCCGCCGGCCCTGCCGGAATAACCCGATTTGCGCATCTACGACGCCAACGCAGTAGAAGCGTCGCTCGATCCCGTACGGCCGGTAACGGCGCTACGCGATGCCTTCCGGACGGACATGTCGGTCCCGCTGCGGCACCACCATTACATCCAGCTGGGTGATGAAACGTCCGACGCAACGCTGCTGATGATGCCGGTCTGGAGCGGCACGACCCCTCCGCGCCATATCATTATCAAGGCCGTCACCGTGCACCCCAACAATCCCGCGCGTAGCCTGCCATCGATTTGAGGCCCCTATCTGCTGCTCGACGGCGAGACCGGAACGTCCCCGGCCATGATCGACGGGCCCACCCTGAACGCGCGGCGCACAGCCGCCGAAGAGATCACAGTATACAAATTGGTCGGTACTGACATCGAGGATATGGCCGCAGCAGTGCTTCTCGTGGCACAAGACCCTTCATGACCGTCACAGGTACACATATCCGCGACTGGCTTGCCGCTAAGGCCCTGCCGCTCTGGTCCGAGGCGGGTTTCGACCCCGAGGCCGGCGGCTTCGTCGAGAAGCTGACTCTCGAAGGGCGTCCGATACTCAACACCGACAAGCGCATGCGTGTCCAGGCCCGGCAGATCTATGTCTATAGCCACGCTCATCTACTGGGCTGGACGCCGCCCGATGGCGGCCTTTCGGCGCTCGACTGTGCACGGGCGGGTTTTGAGTTCCTGACGCGACAATACTGGGGGCCCGACGGCGGGTTCATCTATTCAGTCACCCGCAACGGCGCCCACAGCGACACACGGCTGGAGTCCTACGAGCAGGCCTTCGCTATCTTCGCGCTCGCTTGGTACTTCCGCGCCAGCGGCGACGAGGCCGCCGCCGGGTGGGCCGAGCGCACCCTGTCCTTCATAGACGACACGCTAGGCGATCTGGATCACGGCGGCTATCGGGAAAACATCGCCCGCGACCTACCTCGGCGGCAGAACCCCCACATGCACCTATTCGAGGCGCTGATCGCCTGGCACGGGGCGACGGGCGAGGATGTGTGGCTGCGCCGCGCGGACGACATCTACGCCCTGTTTGGCAATCGCCTGTTCGACGCCGAGACCGGCACGCTGGGCGAATTTTTCAACGAGGACTGGTCGCGCGCGCCCGGCACACTCGGTAAGACGGTAGAGCCCGGCCATCACTTCGAATGGGTGTGGCTACTGCACCAGTACGGCCGCGCCTCGGGCGCGAATGTGGAACCGCAGGCGGATGCCCTCTACCGCTTCGCCGAGGAACACGGCATCGACCGTGACCCCGGTCCCGCCCAGGGGCTGAGCTTCGATTCGGTGCTGCGCCACGGCGCCTCGCTGGACGAGAACAAGCGCCTTTGGGTACAGACCGAGGCGATCAAGGCGCAGGTGGCGCGCATGGAGTTCCATCACGACGATGCCGCGGCCATGCGCCTGGAGGAACTGCTAGACCGGCTCTTCGCGCTCTATCTCTCGGTCAGTCCCGGCAACTGGCAGGAGCACCTCGACAAGCAGGGCCAAAGCTTTTCGAAGACTACGCCCGCGACGAGCCTCTATCACCTGTTCTTAGCACTCACCGAAGTGCTGCGTGTTCGCGACGGGATCAGGTCACTTGCGTGACTCTTCGCCTTTGCGCCGCGCCGGGGCTCTGCTAGAAGCGGCGGGCCATGACCGATCGCCCCGCACTCCCCGCCAATCCCGTCTTTGTCGCCCTCGACACCCCCGATTTCGACCAGGCCCTGGCCTGGGCCGAAGCGCTGCGCGGCCATGTCGGCGGAGTGAAGGCCGGGCTGGAGTTTTTCTCTGCTAACGGCGCGGACGGCGTGAAGCGAATTATCGATCTGGGTATGCCGGTCTTCCTCGACCTGAAGTTTCACGACATCCCGAACACCGTCGCCAGCGCCGTGCGCGCGGTCGCGGGGCTGGACCTGTGCATCGTCAACGTGCATGCCTCTGGCGGCCCAGCGATGCTGGAGGCGGCGCTGGAGTCCGCGGAAAGTGTGGCGGGCGCTAACCGCCCGCTGATGATCGCCGTGACCGTGCTGACCAGCCTGGACGAAGACGACCTGGGTGCCGTCGGGCAGAGCCGGCCGATCCCCGATCAAGTCGTCCGCCTGGCCAGGCTCACCCAGGACAGCGGCCTGGACGGGGTGGTATGCTCCCCAGCGGAGATCGAGATCATCCGCGCAGCCTGCGGCCCCGATTTCAAGCTGATCGTGCCGGGTATCCGACCCGAGTGGGCCGCCACCGGTGACCAGAAACGCTTCACGACGCCACGGCAGGCACGCGATCTGGGCGCGGATGTGCTGGTGATCGGACGGCCCATCACGGCGGCCGACAACCCGGCCGCC